>Ga0114983_1001260_pt1 | contig 10163 bp, 3 predicted proteins | sample Shrwel_input2_RT_FD_87182 | JGI IMG/M metagenome (GOLD analysis project Ga0114983, IMG submission 87182) | Subsurface microbial communities from deep shales in Ohio, USA - Utica-3 well 1 S input2 RT | ecosystem: Environmental > Aquatic > Deep subsurface > Shale gas/oil reservoir > Produced...
CTGCACGGCTTGCTGGTCACACGCCGTGGCTATCTTGGCGGCAGATGCGAGGGGCTGACCGATCAGACCCGAACGGACTAGGGCAGACCCGAAGTCACGCCCCCACGCCTGTCACACGGCGTGGCGAGACTGCGGATCGCACCAGGGCCCATCGCTGGCCTGACGTGACTCAAAAAAATTTCCTTCCTTCTTCAAATCGGAGATTCAAATGAAACTGCAACACATCGCCGCAGCCGTGGCCCTCGCCGCCGTCGGTTCCGCCAACGCCGCCATCGCCACCGGTGGCAACGGTTCCCTGGTCATGATCGCGTACGACAAGGTCGGCGGCTCCACCAGCTTCAACAACGTCGCTGGCGTGTTCGACCTGGGCATCACCCTGGACGACCTGATCGGCTCCACCGGCAACGGCACCGCCGTGTCGGCCACCGCCCTGAACAGCAAGAACCTGTCCTGGAACTTCAACACCAACACCCTGTCCATCGACAGCGTTGCCTCGACCGCTTACGGCGCCAACAGCTGGACCGCTGCCTGGAACACCCTGCTGGCCAACTCCGACGCCGCTGACCTGTCCTTCGTGGTCACCGCTTTCGACACCACGGGTTTTGGCGCCAACCTGCGCAGCATCGTGACCGGCCAAGCCGGCTCCAACGCTGTTTTCAGCACCGCTAACGGTTCTGGCGTTCAAGCCATTGCTTCTGGCAAGAACAACGACATCTTCACCCCGATCGCCAACAAGGGCACCATCGGTTCGGTCGACAACGGCGCTTACACCTTCACCACCGCTGACGGCGCTGCTTCTCGCGCCAACGGCTACGCCATGGCTGGCGACGCCTTCGGCGTCGAATGGCGCAGCGCGAACTCGCTGATCGGCGAGACCCTGGCCTCCAAAACCACGGCTCTGTATGCGGTTGACGGCGCTGGTAAGCGCACCCAACTCGGTGCCAACACCCCTGGCAAGGGCATCGTTGCCCTGGACGTTGCCACGGGCACCCTGTCGTACACCGTGAGCGCCGTTCCTGAGCCCTCCACCTACGCCATGCTCGTCGCTGGCCTGGTCGTGGCTGGTGCCGCCGCCCGCCGCCGTCGCGCCGCCTGATTGTTGTCAACGCCGGGTTGTCAGCGGGCCGCAGGCCCGCTGACAGTCGGCCCCGCTCTGCTCAGCACCTCATCCTTTTGGAGCCATCCATGAAATTCACCAAGATCGCCCTGGCCGCTGCCGTCACCCTCGTCGCCGCCCAAGCCCAAGCCGCCACCGTCTACCTGGCTGGCGCCTCCGCCACCCAGGCCAACTACCGCTCGGCCCTGGTCTCGCTGTGCTCCGGCACCGCCACCACCATCATCAGCACCGCTGACACCAACAAGTCGGCCGTCAAGTGCTCGGTGGACTTCACCGGCCTGCCCGGCGTCAACGCCGTGGCCATCAGCGTCAATGGTGGCTCGTTCACCGCCGTCACCACCTCGGTCGGCAACGCCACCGAAACCTTCGTCAACGTCGCCGACAACACCGGCAACACCCTGACGGCCCCCCGTCAGTCCGAAGGCGGTTTCCTGGACATCGACGCCGCTGCCTTCCCCGCTTCCGAGTACATCGCCTTCGGCGTCAACTCGGCCCCCGCCACCCAGCCGGCCGCTTTCAGCCAGGTCTTCGGCGTGGCCGTCAGCCCCGCCCTGTACACCGCCCTGCAAGCTGCTCAAGGCCTGACCGGTTGCGGCATCGACAGCCTGACCGCCGCTTGCCAGCCCAGCATCACCAAGGCCCAGTACACCTCCATCGTCTCTGACTCCTTCAACACCGCCAAGCAAGACGTCAACGCCATCCTGGGCGTGGGCGCCGCTGGCGACAAGCTGACGGTCTGCCGTCGCGTGTCCACCTCGGGCACCCAGGCTTCGTCCAACCAGTACTTCCTGAACTCCTTCGTCGGTGGCGACGGTGCCGCTGCTGGCGCCCTGTCCCCCGCTGACCAGGCCACCTACGGCGCTGGTTCGGGCCTGGACTCCTACGAAGTTCAAGAAGGCTCCGGCACCGGCAACGCCCGCACCTGCCTGAGCGCCGCTGGCTACGCCCTGGGCGTGCTGTCGCTGGAGAACTACCCTGACCTGACCACCCGCACCCCCGTGCGCGCTGACCGCAAGTTCCGCTACGTCAAGATCAACGGCGTGGCCGCTTACGACGGCAACGAAGCCACCCCCGGCAAGAGCACCGCTTCGGCCAAGGCTGGCAAGTACGACTTCTGGTTCACCTCGCAGAAGTTCGCTTCTACCGCCAACGGCCAGGCCGTGGTGGACGCCATCGACGCCAAGCTGGGCACCGTGGACCTCAACGGCCTGTTCGGTAACGGCCTGAGCGCCGCCAAGCGCACCTCCAACACCTCGCCCGTCTTCTTCGAGTAATCGATCGACCGCGAGGCCTCGCCCCATCCCGGGGCGGGGCTGGTGTGAACACAACAGTCCCCTCCTTGGGGACTGTTCTTTTGTGACCGTTCGAATATGAAAAAAACACTCGCCACCGTGGCCGCTTTCCTGGTCTGCCTCAGCCCGGACGCGATGTCGCAAGCCGCCGCCTCGGGCGAGCCGGTGTTCGACGTGTACGAGTACGTCATCGAGGGCAACACCCTCCTGTCCAACGCCCTGGTCGAGCGCACCGTGGCGCCCCACATGGGCCCGGGCCGCAGCTTCAATGACGTGGAGCAGGCGCGCAGCGCGCTCGAAAAAGCCTATCAGGACGCGGGTTACCTGTCGGTGCTCGTGAGCCTGCCCAACCAGCAGATCGACCGCGGCGAGGTGCGCCTGGAGGTGGTCGAGGCGCCCGTGGAGCAGGTCAAGGTCAAGGGGGCACAGAGCCACCTGCCCAGCCGCATCCGCGAAGCCATCCCCGCCCTCAAGGAGGGCAGCGTGCCGCACTTCCCCTCGCTGCAGCAGCAACTCTCCGCCGTGCAGACGGCCAAGCTGCAGGTCACGCCGCTGGTCAACGCCAGCGAAAGCGGGCAGGCCATCGACATCGACCTCCAGGTCGAGGACAAGCCGCCTCAGTTCGGCAGCATCGAGTACACCAACGCGCAGAGCTACAACACCTCGCGTGGGCGCATCGCCGCATCCGCCGGCTTGAACAACCTCTTCCAGCGCGGCCACACCCTGGCCCTGAGCTGGCAATACGCCCCTTACCGCCCCAAAGACAGCAACACCTTGTCGCTGCTGTACGGCCTGCCCCTGAGCGGGCGCGACGACCTGCTGCTGTCGGCCACCAACAGCCGCAGCGACACGCTCACCCGCGTCAGCGGCACCGGGCCGTCGTCCACCCTGACCAAGGGCTTCTTCGCCGGTCTGCGCTGGACGCGCCGCCTCGACGGCCTGAACTGGCCCGTGCGCCACAGCGTGTTCTCGGCCTTTGACTACAAGGTCAACCGCGACTTCAACACCTTCAAGGACGGCGAGATCGTGCAGCGCCCGCCCACGCGCTACCCGGTCATCAGCACCGGCTACAGCCTGACGCACAACGGTGCGGGCGACGTCGTCTCCACCTTGAACGCCTCGGCCAAGGGCAGCAGCCACGCGCTGTCGGGCCGCAAGGTCGACTGTGAAGGCGTGCCCCTGGAGCAGTTCGACTGCAAGCGCGCGGGCTCCAGCGCGGACTTCGCCGCCGTGCAGATCGCCTGGGGCCACGCCCGCCCGGTGTTGGGTGACTGGCGCCTGAACTTGAGCGCCGACGTCCAGCTGGCCACGGGCGCCTTGCCCAGTGGCGAGCAGTACAGCCTGGGTGGCAACGGCACCGTGCGGGGCTACCACGACTTCGAGCAGTCGGGCGACGACGGCTGGAGCGCCCGCGCCGAGCTGGTCAGCCCGGTGTGGCTCAACGTGGCGGGCTTGCGCGCCACGGCTTTGGTTTTCGTGGACCGCGGCTTCGTGCACCTCATCAACCCGCAGCTCACGCAGGTCTCGCGCACCCACATGGGCAGTCATGGGCTGGGCCTGCGCTTCTTCAATGACGACGGCCTCCAGATGGGCCTGGACCTGGCCCGCGTGACCTACGACACCCAGCGTCCCACCGACAACGGCGCGCGCGCCTTCGCCAGCGGCCCCCGTGCCGACCGCCGCTATCGCCTGGACATCAGCGTCCAGCAATCGTTCTGATCCCCACGCTCTCGCATCCGCAGGAAGACCACCATGAACAAGCACGTCCACCGCCTCGTCTTCGACCGCCGTCGTGGCATGCGGGTGCCTGCCGCCGAACACGCGCGCAGCAGCGGCAAGGCCGCCGGTGGCCAGACGCGCGCCGTGGCCGTGGCCGGCGCGGTCTCGCTGCTGATGGGCTCGGCCTCGCTGTCGCAAGCTCAGTTGGTGGCCAACGGGGGCGGGGGTGGCGTGAACCTCAACGCCACCCGCGCAGCGCCCCGTGCGCTGTCGGCCACGCGCTCGGTCTCGGGCATGGTCTCGCAGACGCTGTCCAGCGGGCGCCCCAACCTGCCGGTGTACTCCGAGGTCCACAAGGGGCTCAACAAGGGTGAGTTCGACAAGCCGGTCGAGTCGGCAGACGGCCTGCTGATGACCCTGCTGCAAAAGAGCGGCGCCATCGTCGTGCACTGGGACAGCTTCGACATCGCCAAGGGCTACAAGGTCCGCTTCGTCCAGCCCGAAGGCGGACGCGCGCTCAACAAGGTTCACAACGCCGACCCGTCCTTGCTTGACGGCACGTTGGAGGCCACTGGCGAGGTCATGCTGGAGAACACCGCCGGCATCATCTTCGGCAAGAACGCGCGCGTGGACGCACGCAGCATGGTGGCCACGGCCCTGCGCATCGGCCAGTCGGTGTTCGACCAGGCCAAGACCGATTTCAGCAACGCCAACGACCCCCGCCTGCTCAACCTGCGCAGCCTGCAAAAGGGCGAGGTCGCCCTGGGCGGCAACGAGGCCGACACCGCAGGCTTCGTGTCGGTGGAGGCGGGCGCCGTCATCCGCACCTTGCCGGGTGGCAACGTCATCCTGGTGGCCCCCCGCGTGGTCAACCAGGGCCTGATCGAGACGCCTCAAGGCCAGGCCATCCTCGCGGCCGGCAAGACCGTCTACCTGCACGACCCGACCGACCTGGCCCAGCGCGGCCTGCTCGTGGCCGTGGACAACTTCACCGACGCCACGCTGGCCAAGATCCAGGCCGACGTGGCAGCGGCCCGCGCCAAGGGCGAGGTCGACCTCAACGAGGACGCCGCCGTGCTCGGCACCGTGGATAACACGCGCCAGGACGGCAAGTACACCAGCGGCCTGATCCGCGCCGACAAGGGCACCATCAACCTGGTGGGCACCGCCATCCGCCAGAAGGGACAGCTCACGGCCACCACCGCGGTCAAGGGCCAGAACGGCGCCATCTTCCTGACCGCGATGAAGGACACGTTCACGCAACCCGATGGCCGCCGCGATGCCAAGACCCTGGGCAGCATCGAGCTGGGGCAGGGCAGCATCACCGAGGTCCTGCCCTCGGTGGACGGCCTGGTCCTGAGCGACGCCCAGCGCGTCGAGGCCGTGATCGCCGGCGAGCAGCCCGGCCAGGACGTGGTCGTCAGCAAGATCGGCGTGCGCCCCGACGAGGTGATGCGCGTGCGTGAAACCCCCGCCGAGCCGCAGAAGCCCTCTGCACCGGCCGAAGACGCCAGCGCCGAGGTCAAGGCCACCTACCAGGCCAAGCTGGCGCAGTACGAGGCCGACAAGAAGGTCTACGACGCCACCGTGGCCCTCATGCAGCGCAGCAGCGACGTGTTCTACCGCTCGCGCATCGACCTCATCGGCCAGGACATCACCCTGCGCTCCGGCGCCCGGGTTCAGGCGCCCGCCGGCGAGGTCAACATCCTGGCGGCGACCGATTGGGAAGGCGCTGCAGCGCGCCTGTCCTCGGCCACGTCCCTGGTCAAGGACAACAGCCGCATCGTCATGGAGGCGGGCGCGGTGGTCGACGTCTCGGGCCTGGACAACCTTCTCATGCCCGCGCAACGCAACCAGCTCGAAGGGCGTTTGTTCTCGCTGGAGCTGGCCGACTCCCCGGTGCAACGCAATGGCGTGGCCTACCGCAGCACCTTGCTGGCCGACGCTCGCCGACGCATCGACCTGGGTGACCTCAGCGGCTACTACAGCAACCTGCGCTACACCGCGGCCGAGTACTCGACGGCGGGCGGCCTGACGCGCATCCTGTCGCAAGGCGAGCTGCTGCTCGACCGCAATGCCCGCGTCGACTTCAGCGGTGGCGCTTTGACTTACGACGGCGGCACCCTCGTGTCGTCGGTGCTGCAGCGCGATGGCCTCATCACCCGAGTGGAAGACGCCAAGCGCGACGTGCGCTACAACAACTTCATCTCCAACCCGACCCAGTCGGACACCGACGACCTCACCCGCCTGGGCCTGAGCCAGCAGGGCCTGACCGCGCCTTCCGTCCTGGAATCGCAGCTCGTGGGCAAGAGCGCGGGCGTGGCCCACATCGCCGCCCCCAAGGCCTCGCTGGAGGCCCAGCTGGACGGCTCCGTGCGCATGAGCGACGTGCAGCGCAACGCCGGTGCCGTGGCCGAGCGCGACCGCGGCCTGGAGACCTCGGTCAAGCCTTTCCAGGATTCGGCCTCGCCCGTGTGGGCGGGCCTGGCCGACCTGCGCGCAGCCGATCGCGAGGTCAAGCAGCCCGTGGCCCTCAGCGCAGGTGCCACCGACAACGCGGGCGACTACCAGCCGCACCTGTTTGCCTCACTCAAGCCCACGGCGGGCCTGCTGGTCCTGGGTCGTGAATTCGGCAACGGTGGCAGCAAGGACCAGCCTGGCGGCAGCGTGCAGCAAGAGGTGGTCATCGGCGGCGCCGCGGGGCTGCCCGGCGCAACGGCCGACTCGCTGCGCCTGTCGGCTGGCTTCCTCAACAACGCTCAGTTGGCTGGACTGACTGTCTTTGCCAACCGATTCAAGTTCGGTGACGCCGCCTCGGGCGACGCGCCCGTGCTGCAACTTGCCACCGGCGGCAGCTTCACGGCCAAGGCCCTGACATCGGACATCAACCTCAACGGATCCATCGTGGTCCCGGGCGGCAAGGTCTCCGTCATGGCCTTGGGCGGCAACGTGAACCTGACGTCGGGCAGCAAGCTGGACGTGGGTGGCACGCGCCGCGACGATCGCTTCGCCGGTGAGGCCACCTCGGCGGCGGCCCTGCAAGGCGGCAGCGTCTCCCTGCAGGCCAACCAGAGCGTGAACCTGGCTGCGGGCAGCGAGATCGACGCCTCCGGCACCGCCTGGCGTCGCCTCGACGGCCAACTCATCAGGGGCAAGGCCGGCGGCGTGACGCTGCAGGCCAACCTGGGTGCCACCGGCGCCTCCAGCACCTTGCCCTCCGGCACCATCGACCTCGACGGGTCGATCTCGGGCTTTGACTTCACGTCGGGCGGCAGCCTCACGCTCAAGGGCCTGCCCCGCGTGGTGCTGGGCGGCGAACTCGCCGGGCACTTCTCGGTGGGCAGCGAGCTGTTTGCCAACCGCGGCTTCGGCAAGCTGACGATCGAGTCCCTGGGCGACGTGGTGGTCGCCGAGAACGCCGTCATCCAGCCCAAGCTGGTCAACATGGTGGCGCTGCCCTCGCGCCGCTCGGTGTTGAACGGCGTGACGCACACAACCGGCGTGCTGGAGGCGGGTTTGCGCAGTGGCCTCAGCCTGAGCCTGGCGGCGACCACCGCCCCCAACATCACCGTGCAGAACGGCCTGCCGAAGGGCGCCAACCTGACGGTGTCGAAGAACGCGTTGCTGGACATGGGCCTGGGCGGCAACATCGCGCTCACCGCGGGTGGCAGCATCGAGCACCTGGGCACCTTGCGCGCCTGGGGCGGCAGCGTCTCGCTGGGCCTGTTGGGCAAGCGGGGCGGCAACACCGCCGACGTGCCCACCGACGCCGAAGACTTCGGCTACCTCAAAGGCCAGCGCATCCACCTCGCCAAGGGCTCCCTGATCGACGCCTCGGGCGCGGTCAAGAGCCGCAAGGTGGGCGGGGTGCTGGGCGTGGCCGAGCGTGAAGTGGGCGAGGTGCTCGCCGCCGGCACCGTGACCCTCGGCGGCGTCGACGGCACCCCCGTTCGCGGTCAGCTCCAGGCGGATGTCGGCTCGACCATCAAGCTCAACGGCGCGACCGGCTTGCTGGACCGCGACGTGGTGGGGGGCAAGACCCGCATCAGCTCGGCGGCGGGCACCCTCAACATCATGTCCACCGACGGCTTCAGCCTGCTGGGCACGGTGGAGGCCAAAGCGCCCGACGCCAGCGTGGCGGGCGGCACCATCAACATCGCGCTCAGCCGCGAAGGCAAGGTCGACAACACCACAGGAGGCGTGGCTTACCCGACGAAGGACACCGAGGCGGGCAAGCGCACCATCCGCGTGGCGGGCACGCAGACCGCAGCCGAGAACCTCAACACCGACGAGCGCCTTTTTGGTGAAGGCGTGCTCTCCGCCGAGCTGCTCAACAACGCCGGCTTCGATCGCGTCAAGCTGCGCGCCGACGAGAGCGTGCAGCTCAACCGCGGGGCCAGCATCCAGGCCGCCACAGGCCGCAGCCGCCTGCAGTCGGTGGTGATCGATGCCCCGGTGCTGGAGCTCAAGGGCGAGGCCCCCACGGACCTGAACGCCCCCACCCACGTCATCCAGGCCCACCACGTGGCCATGGGCCCGATCGCGGGCAACGGGGGCACCCCCGGCACCCCGGCCGCCAGCGCCCGCACCCTGAGCGGCAAGCAACAGCTGGAGGTCCAAGCCGGCCTCATCGAGGTCCATGGCGACACGGCCGTTCAGGGCGCCCAGCGGGTCGACCTCAACGCCACGCTGGGCCGCAGCGGCGTCACCAGCTCAGACCGCCGCAATGGCGAGATCCGCTTCATCGGCGAGCGCGCCCTGAAGAACCCGTCGCTCACGGATCGCAAGCTCAGCGGGCAGTTCAGCTTCAACGGCACCCTCAACCTGCGCGCCGGCCAGGTCTATGCCACCACCATGTCTGACTTCAAGGTGCTGGGCCAGATCGGCAGCACCCTGAACATCCTCGCGCCCGCAACAGGCTCCACCAGCCAGCAGCCCTTGTCGGCCCTGGCGAGCCTGAAGCTCAAGGCCAGCAAGGTCAAGGTCGACGGCGTCGTGCGCCAACCCGTGGGCACCATCGACATCGATGCCGACACCCTGACGCTCACCGATCGCGCTGCCTTGTCGGTGTCCGCCGATGGCGTCGCGGTGCCCGTGGGCCACCTCATCAACGGCAACCAGTGGCTGTACTCGCCGCAAGGCCAGGGCGGCGGCGACATCCCCACCATCGACAACGCGGTGCAGGACATCACCAAGCTGCCCGTCAAAAAGCAGATCACCCTCAACGGCACCCAGACCTTGAGCCTGGACCCCCAGAGCGTGGCCGACGTTCAAGCCGGCGGCGACATCGTCGGCTGGCAGTTCAACAAGGGCGTGGGTGGCAGCACCGACACCTTGCTGCGCCCCAACGTGTTCGCCGTCCTGCCCAACCACGGCTACGACTTCGCCCCGCATGACGCGGAGATCCGCGCCACCACCCGCCAGCAGGGCTCGGCCTTCCAGGTGGGTGACCAGGTCACCATCACCACGGCCAACAACGTCCTGGCCGCTGGCACCTACACCCTGCTGGACCCGCGCTACGGCATCCTGCCTGGCGCCGTCCTGGTCAGCGCCACGCAGCTGGATGTGAGCCGCCCTCTGCCGGTGGCCGTGCAGAACGACGACGGATCGGTGAAGGTCTCCGGCCACCGCACCGCCACGGGCACCGCTCAGAACGGCGGCAACGACCAGCGCCAGGCCCTGCTGCTGGAGCCCGAGTCCACCTTCCGCCAGAAGTCCGACATCAGCGTCATCTCGGGCAACGCCTACCAGGACGCCCGCGCTGCCCGCGAGGGCCAGGTTTTCAGCCGCCCGGGTGACGGCGGCCGCCTGTCGCTGTCCTCGGATCAGTCCTTCAACTGGCAGGCCCGCTTCAATTTCAAGGGCGCCACGGGCTTGAAGGCCGGTGAGTTCGACCTCGCCATGCCCAACCTCGTGGTGCAACGCGCTCAGCCGGCCGCCGGGGTCAAGGGCGTGGTCAGCCTGGACCAACTGAACCTGCTGGGCGCCGAGAGCGTGATGCTGGGCGGCTTGCGCACGGCGTCCGACGATGGCAC
>Ga0114983_1001261_pt1 | contig 10157 bp, 7 predicted proteins | sample Shrwel_input2_RT_FD_87182 | JGI IMG/M metagenome (GOLD analysis project Ga0114983, IMG submission 87182) | Subsurface microbial communities from deep shales in Ohio, USA - Utica-3 well 1 S input2 RT | ecosystem: Environmental > Aquatic > Deep subsurface > Shale gas/oil reservoir > Produced...
CCGCATAACCCGCTCTAAAGTCCAATGAAAAAGGGTCTCCAACTGCGTTGCCGGGAATATATAATTCACTTCCCCCTGCTCGGTCTTGCCTGCGGTCCTGCTTCCGCTGCACATCAGGGTTATATTCGGCTTGCCCGACCGATACGCGTGCACACATCCATGACAGACCGAGGAATTCATGGTCATCCGCATCTCTAAAGGATGTACATCAAATGCGGCGCACCAATCATTGGCCAGATAGTATGCCTGCAGCGGGTCGCATATGCCGTGGATAACGTCCGGTTCATACGGCGCCAAATGCAGAGGGGCGGAGGCAAAACCCAAGAGTCCGGACTCCATCCTTGTCTTGGTCAACAAAAAGCGCTTCGCCTGAGCGCGATCCTTTGTGTACTTCAGGTGCTTATCTACTTCCCGCTCGTTTAGTTCCTTCCACCCCAGGACATAAGAAGCATTTGAACAGCCGATTTTTTCCGGCCCTCCGAACAGGATGTCGCCCCGCTGTCTGGATGCAGCCAGATAATGGCAAAACGTGAACGGGCGCAGGCCGGTCTTGTAATCAACCCCGTCCATGGCCTCACTTATTTCCCGGCTACTGTAGAAAAACTTAACCGCCACAGGATAATATTTCAGCTTTAAAATGTTTTTCAATCCGAAGACTATGTCCTCCGGGCTTAAGCGTCCGCCGTTGCTCTGGGCGTTGTCCAGAAGCGCTCCCGCCAAATCCGCGTCTTCAATATATTTCTTGGTATTCAACATCGCTTAATCGCACTCCATTAATCAAGCATCATTGGACATATTTTCAATAAGCATCTTTAATCTTTCTGAAAGCTTATTTAAATTTTCCACGGAATCGTATGTATTATTTATTCCTTCCTCGGTTTCCTGGGCTATATTGGTAATATCCAGGATGGCTTTATTCACCTCTTCCGATGCGGTCGCCTGCTGTTCCGAAGCCGTCGCAATATCCATGATCTGTGCGGCACTGTTTTTTACCAACTCCACGATCTCGTCTTGTGTCCGGCCGGAACGGTTTGCCAGTTCAGTGCTTTCGGAAACAATGCGCACCGTATCTTCCACATTTTCCATATTTTTTTCCGTAGCTTCTTGAATATTTTTGATATTCCTTTCTACGTCGCCAGTGGCGGCCATTGTCTTTTCCGCAAGCTTTCTAACTTCGTCGGCTACTACTGCGAATCCCCGTCCGGACTCACCGGCCCGAGCGGCTTCAATAGCCGCATTAAGGGCAAGCAGGTTGGTCTGGTCCGCAATGTCGCTGATTACATTTATTATCTCCGTAACGGATCGGACTTCTGTCCCCAATTTTTCCATGCCTCCCCGGAGATTATCGGTCTTTGAATTCACGTCCTGTATGGAATCAACCGCCTGCCTGACCAACTCGGCTCCTTCCTCGGCCTTTTGCCTGGAAGTATTCGCATCTTCCGACGCGTTGGATGCGTTGCGGGAAATTTCCGTTACCGTGGAATTCATCTCTTCCATGGCCGTGCTTGTCTCCGTGGTCCGATCCCGCTGGGTCTTGGCTCCCTCTTGAATCTGGGAAAACATGGCCAAAATCTGTTCGGAAGCGACAGCAACATTACCGGCTATCTCTTCCGATTCATTTGCGGCCCGTTTCAGGTTATCAAAAAGACTGGCAATTTTTTCCTCTTTTTCTTGGGCGTCCCGCATGGCCTTTTTAGCTTTTTCCTCCTGTTCCCGCGCTGCATGTTCCTTTTCCCTGGCCTGCCGGATATAATGTCCAAGAGAGGCAACCATGGCTTTCATCGCCTCATAAAGCCATTTAAACTCACCGGTATATTTAAACTGACTGTCGGTTTCCAACTCTCCATCTGCTACCATTTTCGCATAGCCCTGCAGGGAATTCAAAGGCCTGAGAATGGAAGCGATAATCCAAATCACCAATATAGAGGCAAACAGACATATTGCAACGCACACGCCCAGGATGGAGACATCAACAACCTTTCCGGCCTCGGTCTGCTTATTTTCAAAAAAAGCATGCCATTCTTCCAACCTATCTTCCAAATTTCGTGCCGCACGAATAAAAATTCCTTTTAGCTCTTTTTCTTTTTGCACAGCCCGGACATACTTTAGAAACGCTTTTTGATATGCCTCCATCTTCTCCCTTGCCCTACTCTGCACCGAAATGGGCATATTTGACGACATGAGATATCCTAATCTATTTATCTCTTGCTTGTATCTATTTAAATATTTTTCAGTTTTCCTGATTATAAAATTTTTTTCCTGTCTTCGACATTGCAAAAGTGCAATTTGAATACTTTTATCGTTTACATTTTTAAATATGCTTTCCATATCTCTTCCGGCCATTATAAAACTACGTCTAAGCCCTTTTTCTTCTGTAAGTCCAATACGCTTTTCCAGGTTAGCAACGTCCATGAATTTATTCTTATACTGCAGGGCCAATTCCTGCATTGTCTTTATTTTTTCCCCTCCGTCTTGCTTTTTAATTTTTTGAAAATTTTTTTTCATTTTTTCAGTCATATTTTCAAACTTATTTACATATTTCCACTCTTGCCGCAGGAAAAAATTCTTCTCCGCACGCCTGGCCTGCAAAAGATTAAGCTTGGCCTTAACCGCCTCACTCTGCATTTTTTCCGCTTTTGATATATAATAATCCCCAACCTTCACAACTCCGAACATCAATACTGAGCTGATAATAAAAACGAGTAATGTCATTATTAACTTGGTTTTAACTTGCATGGAAAACTCCATTTATGGTTTTGTTGACACAATCATTTTTTCAAGCTATTTTGTTTGGTTATATTCATTATTTTCAAAGCCACTTTTTCGCTATCTCGTATATAAAAGGATATGCGTAATATGTCTCCCACCTCCGGCTCCTTGCTCATCATTGCCTGAGCAGTATTAAACACCCGGACATCATTCCGGGGTCCCTCATACCTGTTTTTATTTGTATCCGTGGACTTCAAAACAATGATTCGCAGCTGCTCGTTGTGTCCGTCATAATCCACGCATTGTCCCTGAACCACTTCCGCTGCTTGAAGGAAACCGGTATTGAGCATAAAAAGCAATAAAACGAGCAATATCTTTTTCATCCCGCCATCCTGCCGCCCTTAAAAAAACACAGGTACACCACGCATATAAAACAGGTCAGGCCCAGGAAAATCCCGGCCCAGAGAGTATACCCAAGTTGCATTGAGATCACGGAAACCAGCACACCCAATGCAAAAAACAAAAATGCGGCCTTTTTTGCCTCTTGGCGGTCAATACTGGTAATTGCCGCTCCCAGACTTATGCCTAGAGAAATAATTGGTATTATAAGCAAGGCGGCCAGCAGATCCACCCGCCCCCTGAATGCGTATGCCCCAGTCGCGTACAGGCCGGTGAGAAAAGCAAGCAACAGATCAAGGGCAAAGGCATTGCGTGTGGAACAACCCAGCAGATAAACAAGGATGCACATGCGGGCCAAACTGCCCCCGACCCCCAACAGCCCGGACATAAAACCGATCAGGGTGCCGGCTGCGAGGACAACCCAAAACGAACAGATGACTCTCGATTGCCGGAAAGACAAAACCGGAAAGAGCCTGAAACAAAGCCTCCATCCCGGTTTGCTACTTTTATAAAAGCCGGATTTGTCCGCCGCGGCGTCATCAGACGCCACTCTGTGGGCATCAAAATAAACCAGCCAAATTATAGCGGCAAGCAACCCCGCATAGCTCCAACCAATAATCTCTTCCGCCAATCCGGACCGCTCCAGCAAAAGGACCGCTCTCACCCCGATCTCAATTCCCGGAATTCCTCCCAGAAGCATGGTTGCCCCCAACTTGAAATCCACATCCGAAAACCGGAAATATTTATACAGTGAAAACAAAGAACGGCCGGTCAACTGGGTCATATTGGTCCCGATGGCAAACGGAAGGGGGAAGCCAAGGATGTAAAGTCCCGGGGCGATAATCCAGGAGCCGCTTATTCCAAAGAAACCGGCAACCAACCCTGCGCAAAAGCAAAGAAGAGCCAAAGCCGGCCAGAATATTTCAATTCCGGCGAAGGGTAAATGCAATAGCAGCAAGTCATGCATTACATCGCTTCCTCAAGGGCCCCCGCAATTTAGTCAATCGCACACCGGACAATAGCTGTAACCGCCCGGTCCGCGGCAAAAGAAGTAAACACCCCCCACACAACTGTAAGGACCAAGGTCCAAACGGCGAACAAAAGCAGACTGCTGTTGTACAGATCGGCAAAATAATGAAGTAACCAGGAGTCCAGAGTTCTGGTATCCACAACCATAATCAGACGGGAAAAACTCGTTTCCGGGATCTGCCCGGAAATATGCCAATTAATCCAACAAGATAGTCCCCGGGAATTAAAGACTAAATCGGCGATAAGGTACAAAACGAACATTTCCCGCTCCTTGAATAAAAAAACGACCCGAAGACAAATATCCCGGACGGCCGCAGCCTAATCCGGCAAACAAAGCGCGACACTCCTTTCTCTTGCGATATAAAAAGCAACTTGAATGCCAACATCCGCACTTGACTTCAAAGCGAAATCAAAACTAGATTCGCAAAAAAAGGATTTGGAAAACATGCCTTTTTGGGATAAGAATTTTTCTTTAAGTAACCTCCTGAAATCAAAAGAAAAAAATCCTCCACTCAAAATCGGAACCCGATTCCTCAGGGCCATGATTCCCGCAGTGGTCCTGGTCCTGGCCGGAGCCGGGTACGCCCTGTATATCAACACCTCCAACTACCTCTCCATATCCCTGCAGCGCTACTCCCGGGCCCAGGTACAGTCCATGGGCTATGAAATTGAAAACATCCTTGATGAGGCCCGAAAAGACATCCTGTATCTCGCCAGAGAAACCCATTCCCCGGGACAGATTCGCAACTTTTTCCGGATTTCCCGCAATATGCGCCAAAGACCTTATTGCGCGATAACCTTCCTGCCTACAGGAGAGAAAAAACGATTCTCGCTTTTTATTAAGGACGACAAAATTCAGGAACTCTCCGGAGTAGAAGTGGGTCTGCTCAAACCCGACCCTCTACTGCTTGTGGACGAACTAGAGGATTTAAGTCCCGGAGAGGTGACAATATCCGAATTGGTTACCGCCAAATATCCCATTGTTAGAAACAAAATAGTTGAAAAAAGATCGCAGCGTCTGGTCTGGAGACTGGCCACTCCTGTATTCAAAAATGGAGAAAAGCAGGGATATTTTATCCTGGCCCTGGATGCCCGATATATCCGCAACCGCATGTCCCTGTTCAACTCCCCGGAGTCCCCGGTCTGGTCCGTGGCCCGCACTCCGGAGCTTCGCTACTACTTCCTGTTCAATCCCAAAGGATGGGTCATCTTTGAGTCGGAGGAAAAAACCAAGAAAGATATTCCTTTGCAAACCCGAACCGCCCGCCAGGCTTACAGCGGGATTCTGGGAAAACCCGGAATTGAATTCGCGTTTCAGCCCGGCACCGCCCAAAACCAATACTGGAAGATGGTCAATGAAGTACTCCGGGGGGAACACGGAAGCATGCAGATCGAAGACTCCTCCAACCAATCCAAAAACCTGGAGCGCCACTTTCTTGCCTACACACCGGTCAAGTTTCATCCGCAACCCGGAGAGGAAGAAATAGTTGCCGGCCTGGCCTACATCGACCGCAGCCGACTGCCTCTGGATGCCGGCTATCAAATGATAAACTACATGTTTGTAATAACCCTATGCGCCATATTCCTGCTGACTCTGATCATATTTTGCATAAGCAAAAGAATTACCCGTCCCATCCTGGATTTGGCACGCAAGGTAAATGAAATTCGGGACATTGAATCCGTGCAGCCCCTGGAAGTCAGAAACGCGGACTACGAAACCAGCATTCTGGCTCAGGCCCTGAACAATATGATGGAGCACCTGAACCATACCCTGCAAAAACTGCACATACGGGAAAGCGAAATACGGGATGTCGCCCTGAAAGAAAGGGTGGATCCCGAGCATTTTCTGCACCAGGACCATGACCGCCCCGACTTTTTGACCGAAATAGTGGGGGGAGGCCCCAAAATGGAGAATGTCAAAATGGACATTCTCAAGGCCGCCCGGGCGGATGTGGATGTCCTTCTCCAGGGGGAGACGGGAACCGGCAAGCAGTTGGCGGCCGAAGCCATTCACGTAAACAGCGAAAGAAGCGCTCATCCGTTTATCAGCATTAACTGCGGAGCATTGGACGAGAACCTGCTGCTGGACACTTTATTCGGCCATGTCAAAGGGGCGTTCACCGAAGCCAAGACGGAGCGCAAAGGGGCGTTTTTGGATGCAAACAAAGGGACTCTTTTCCTGGACGAAATCCAGGCCGCATCTCCCAGGGTTCAACAATCCCTGCTCCGGGCCGTGGCCATGCGCAAAATAAAGCCCCTGGGGAGCGACAAGGAAATCGATGTAGACGTCCGCCTAGTGGCGGCCACCAATCTGAATCTGCAAAATGAAATCAGCGCGGGCCGGTTTCGTGAGGACCTGTATTATCGCCTGAAAATAATAAACATACATATCCCCCCCTTGCGCGAACATAGTGACAATATCTCTATTTTGGCTTTCCATTTCCTGCATCAGGCCGGAGATACGATCAACAAAAAGAATCTCGGGTTTAGCAAGGGTGCCCTGGAAAAATTAAATGATTACCATTGGCCGGGCAACATCCGGGAGCTTAAAAACTGCATAACCCGGGCAGCGGTAATGTCCGAGGAAGAGACTATATATTCCCGGGACATCATTCTGGAGCAACAGCCCGCACCGAACCGAGAAACCCGGGAAGAACCCGGGAAACAGCAAAAAACCGAGCCCGCAAATGCGGAAAAAGACGCCGAGCGATCCGGACCGGACGGGCGGGAAAAGGGAGAAGATGAAGACGGAAAAAAAATTGGGGAAACAATGCGCTTGCCGGAGGAAATCAATCCCCGGCAAAAAAACGCCCTGTTGTATCTAAAAAAAGACGAATATATTACCAGACGCAAATACCAGGAACTGAATAACGGACTTTCACCCAGAACCGCCAATCACGATCTGCAGGATCTGGTCAAAAGGGAAATTCTGCAAAAACAAGGGCGAGGACCGGCGGTCAAATATCTTCCGGGCCGGAACTATTCGAATTGATGCGTTTATTTTCGTAAGCCGCCGTTATCCTCTGAACAAGATCATCCAGACGAAAGGGCTTGAGCATGTAATCAAACGCGCCCAGGGCCATACCCTGTTCCGCCCATTGCACGGACCCGTGCCCGGTGAGTAGAATCACTTCTGTTTCCGGGGAGATCTCCTTGATTCTCTTCAGGGTCTCCAGGCCGTCCATCCCCGGCATAAGGACATCCAGGACCGCAACATCCGCATCATTCACGGACAAAAAATCCAGGGCCTGCTTCCCGCTGAACACTCCGCTGGCTTCAATATCGCGTCTTTTCAGTCTCTTCAGGAAAAAATACACAAATTCCTTTTCGTCATCGATCAAAAGTATAACCGGTTTTCCCATCATCTCCATCCTCTCGGGGCGGTTATTTTTTATCCACAAAAGCCGTCCCGGACAAGATCCCAAACGTGCCCGGATCCCCACCTCGTAAATAACGGTCCGGGGAACCCCCGGACCGTATACTGCCTGAAAACGGAACCGTCTTGCATACCATTTTCCACTCAGCGGGCCGCGGGAAATAAAATCGAGGGGGAGAAAATATTCCCCGCAGCCGCATGCTCCGCGCAGGCAAAATTAAATAACGCTTTTTTGTCACGTTTTTCGTCCCGATTATAAAATATTCCGGCTCAAGGCCTGACGGTAAAGACAGGAATCTTGGCCGTCTTGATCACTTTCTCCGCCACGGACCCGAATACAATCTTGTCGATTCCCTTTCGCCCATGAGTGCCCATGACTATCATATCCACCTGCCGCTCATTGGCCAGCTTCAATATTTCACCCGCCGGATACCCCCCGCGGACAAATCCCCGGGCCTCCACTTCACTACAATGCGTGCTTATAAATTCATTCATGATCTTTTTTGCGTTTTCCTCGACCTCCCGGGCGAATTTATTTACCATGACCTCGGGAACATGCATTCCCACATACTGAGTCATTGTTGGCGAGACATACAAAAAATAGATCTTGGCCTGGAATTGTTGGGCGAAAAACTTGGCATAATGAGCCAATTTTGGACTTATTTCGGAAAAATCCACACAGCATAGAATTTTTTTTATCTCCATTTTTACCTCCTTGTTTGTAACCCGTACTCCGGGAATTAACCCATTGATTTAGTATAAGACATACCTGTGGACAGCCCTGATCCCGGCCTATTGTAACTAGTTCTTATCCGGAAATTCAATAATTTCCGGATTTAGGAATATCACGTTTCCAATTCGGAAATGAGATTTTTTCTTGTTTAACAAGGAAATTGAGTAATTACGAGCGAGCGTATCCTAATACGTGATCGAATAATTACGAAAATTGTCGCCGTTAAACTGGAAAAGGGCCATTTCCGGATGGAAACTAACTATCCGCTTAAGCCGCGGTTTTAAACGGAAAATATATATTGAACTGGGTTCCCTGCCCCACCTCGCTTTCGACTTCAATATGCCCGCCAAGCTTGTTTATGATGCTGTAAGTTATGGCCAGCCCCAGACCGGTGCCTTCTCCGGACTCTTTAGTCGTATAGAACGGATCAAATATTCTGTGCAACTCGTCCTTGGAAATCCCCTTCCCGCTGTCGGAAATACTCACGCATATTTCCCCCTCTTCCTGAAGTATGCTGGTCATTACCTTTATCTCGCCATTCTTGCCCACCGCGTCTATGGCGTTTTCCAGAATATTCAGTATTACCTGCTGGATTTGGCTTGTATCGCTCTCGATCATGGGCAGATTGGGATTGAAGCGCTTTTCGATCCGAATTTCCCTGTGCATGGCTTCATTGCTAAAGAATCCCACGGTCTGGTCCACAACCCGATTCAGATCGACCTTTTCTTTTTTGGGCTCCATGCGCCGGGCAAACCCGAGCAATCTGTGCGTGACATTCCTGGCCCTCTCCACATGGACGTCAATCTGTTTGGCGGCATCCCGGCAATCCTCAAGATCCTCCCCGGAAACCGCATCCCCGTCATCAACGATATCCTTGACCAATCCGGCCGCCTCCCGGATCATGGTCAAGGGATTGTTAATCTCGTGAGCCACTCCCGCGGCCAGCTTGCCCAGGGCGGCCATCTTATTCGACTGAATCAGCTGCGCGTCCAGGACCTGCTTTTCCTCTTCCGCTCGGGATAATTTTAAAATCAGCTTCCTGGCAGCCAAATACGCACCGCTCAGTATAGCCAAAACCCCGATTGCAATCAGCCCAAAGAAAATTTTCCGGGAACGCATCAGGGGTAAAAGCTTCTCAGCGGGATCCTGGACAATAACCAGCAGCCAATCCTTGTTCTCCAGCCAGGTCATTCCGGCCCGCATTTTTTTCCCTTCTAAAGAAACACACCGTATTCTGGTTCCCAGAAATCGGCTGACCGAAGGCATCTCCACCTTGTCCAATACGTTCCCAAAATGCCGGGCCGGGGTCTGCAAAACATATTTCTCATTGAGCAGAAAGGCGTCCCCGTTCTCACCGAGCTGCACGGACCGGACCAGACTGTTGAATATATTGGAATCGATAGTGGCCCTGAATATCCATTCCCGGCCTTCTTCACTTATCTTCAAGGCGATCACGAAATGAGGAAAGTGCCTGAAGCCCATGAAAACGTCGCTTATATAAATCTCCCTGTACATAACCCGGTTAAACCAGGGTTCATTCTCGTAATCCTTGCCTCTCAGCTTATACGGCCCCACGTAGGCGACCTGCATACCATCGGAGCGGATTACGCCCATATCCACAAAAGACTTGGAATTCGCATGCACCGACTCAAATACATTTTCCAAGGTATTTTGCTCCGAAAGCTGCTCAAAACCATGCAGGGCGGCAATATTTTGAAGTTCATGGACCTTCTCCTGCAAAAAAAGATCGATGGCTTTTCTCTTGTTCTCGACCAAAATACGCAGATTTGAATCCACTTGCTCACGATACAATTCGGAAAAATGGACAACCATCCATCCACCCAGAAGAGAAAAAGGGAGCAAGGCAAAAATCAGGGTTATACCAACTATCTTCCATTTAAGCCGTGCGTA
>Ga0114983_1001265_pt1 | contig 10144 bp, 7 predicted proteins | sample Shrwel_input2_RT_FD_87182 | JGI IMG/M metagenome (GOLD analysis project Ga0114983, IMG submission 87182) | Subsurface microbial communities from deep shales in Ohio, USA - Utica-3 well 1 S input2 RT | ecosystem: Environmental > Aquatic > Deep subsurface > Shale gas/oil reservoir > Produced...
AGCTAATGCCTAACGTGTGATCATTCCCACTCAATCGTTGCCGGTGGCTTGCCTGAGATGTCGTACACCACGCGGGAGATACCGTCGATTTCATTGATGATGCGGTTGGACACCCGGCCGAGGAAGTCGTACGGCAGGTGAGCCCAATGGGCAGTCATAAAGTCGATGGTTTCCACGGCGCGCAGAGACACAACCCAGTCATACTTACGGCCATCGCCCATCACGCCTACGCTGCGAACCGGCAGGAACACAGTGAAGGCTTGGCTGACACGGTCGTACAGTTCGGCTTTGCGCAGCTCTTCGATGAAGATGGCATCGGCGCGGCGCAGCAGATCGCAGTACTCTTTCTTGACTTCGCCGAGTACCCGTACGCCCAGGCCTGGGCCTGGGAATGGGTGGCGATAGAGCATGTCGTAAGGCAGACCCAGCTCCAGGCCAATCTTGCGTACTTCGTCTTTGAACAGTTCACGCAGCGGCTCAACCAGACCCAGCTCCATATCTTCCGGCAGACCGCCGACGTTATGGTGCGACTTGATCACATGGGCCTTGCCTGTGGCGCTGCCGGCAGACTCGATGACATCGGGGTAGATGGTGCCCTGGGCCAGCCACTTGGCGTTAACGCACTTACCGGCTTCTTCGTCGAAGATTTCCACAAATACCCGGCCGATGATCTTGCGCTTGGCTTCAGGGTCGTTTTCGCCTTTGAGGGCATTGAGGAATCTGTCTTCGGCTTCAACCTTGATGATATTGAGACCAAAGTGGTCGCCGAACATCTCCATCACTTGCTCGCCTTCGTTCAGACGCAGCAGGCCGTTGTCGACAAACACACAGGTGAGTCTGTCGCCGATGGCGCGGTGCAGCAGCATGGCAGTAACAGAAGAGTCGACCCCACCGGAAAGCGCCAGGATTACTTCGTCGTCACCTATCTGCTTTTTCAGGCGCTCAACGGCGTCTTCGATAATGGAAGCGGGTTTCCACTTGGCTTCACAGCCACAGATTTCCAGCGCGAAATGCTCCAGCATGCGCTTGCCCTGACGGGTGTGGGTCACTTCAGGGTGGAACTGCACGCCATAGAAACCTTTGGCTTCATTGGCCATGGCGGCGAATGGGCAGGTTTCGGTCTTGGCAACCGCGACAAAGCCTTCAGGGATGGCCGAGACTTTGTCACCGTGGCTCATCCATACATCCAGCAATGGACGACCGGCTTCATTAACGGCATCTTCGATGTTTTTGAACAGTGCAGATTCGGCCAGCAGTTCGATTTGCGCGTAACCGAACTCGCCCTCGCCTATGCCCTGAATAACCTTGCCGCCCAGCTGCTCGCTCATGGTCTGCATGCCGTAGCAGATACCCAGTACAGGCACGCCTGCGTTAAACACATACTCAGGGGCTCGGGGAGAGTTGTCAGCGGTGACACTCTCGGGACCACCGGCCAGAATAATGCCCTGAGGGGCAAATTCGCGGATCTGCTCTTCACTGACATCCCAGGCCCAGAGTTCACAGTAGACGCCAATTTCGCGGATACGACGGGCAATCAGCTGGGTATACTGGGATCCGAAATCAAGGATCAGTATCTTGTGCTCATGAATATTGCTCATTGATAACCTTTATCTCTTTAGTTTGATTGCAGTGCCTGCCGTAACAGGCACAGTTTTTATCTGCTTATAAACCAAGGGCGACACTCATGCCGCCCCGAATTTATTAAACACCTGAACGGTAGTTCGGCGCTTCTTTGGAGATAGTCACATCGTGAACGTGGGATTCGCCCATACCGGCTGAAGTCACCTTAACGAACTGGGCCTTTTCACCCAATTCCTGAATGGTGGCGCAGCCTGTCAGGCCCATACAGGAGCGCAGACCGCCCATGTACTGATGGATAATCTCTTTGATTTTGCCTTTGTAAGGAACACGGCCTTCGATACCTTCAGGTACCAGTTTGTCGGCAGCGTTGTCGCTCTGGAAGTAGCGATCGGAAGAGCCCTGAGACATGGCGCCCAGTGACCCCATACCGCGGTAAGACTTATAGGCACGGCCCTTGTAGAGTTCAGTTTCACCTGGAGATTCATCGGTACCGGCAAACATGGAACCTGCCATGATGCAAGATGCACCGGCGGCCAGCGCCTTGGCCAGATCGCCTGAGAAACGGATACCGCCATCGGCAATCACAGGGATACCCAGATGCTTAACGGCAGCAGCAGCATCGGAAACCGCAGTGATTTGCGGTACACCCACGCCGGTAACGATACGGGTAGTACAGATGGAGCCAGGGCCAATACCGACTTTAACCGCATTCACACCGGCTTCTACCAGCGCCAGGGCGCCTTCGGCGGTCGCCACGTTGCCGCCAACGATTTGCAGATCCGGATACTTGGCACGGGTATCGCGAATACGCTGCAGTACCCCTTCAGAATGGCCGTGGGAAGAGTCAATCAAGAGTACATCGACACCGGCTTTGACCAGCGCATCAACACGTTCTTCGTTACCGGCACCGGCACCAACAGCGGCACCAACACGCAGACGACCCAGCTCATCTTTACAGGCATTGGGCTTACGCTCGGCTTTCTCGAAGTCTTTAACTGTGATCAGGCCCTTGAGCTGGAATTCATCATTCACAACCAGCACTTTTTCAATGCGGTTGGAGTGCATCAGCTTTTGTACTTCATCCAACTTGGTGCCTTCAGGTACAGTCACCAGACGCTCTTTCGGGGTCATGATTTCAGAAACCAGGCGGTTGGTATCGGTCACGAAGCGCACGTCACGGCCGGTGATAATTCCCACCAATTCGTTGGCGTCATTGATTACCGGATAGCCGGCAAATCCGTTCTTTTCGGTTAATACCTTAAGCTCGGCCAGTGTCGTGGAAGGTGTTACTGTCACAGGCTGTTGAACCACACCTGCTTCATAGATCTTCACTTTACGAACTTCTTCGGCCTGCTGTTCAATACTCATATTCTTATGAATAAAGCCCAAGCCACCTTCCTGCGCCATGGCGATTGCCAAACGGGCTTCGGTCACTGTGTCCATTGCAGCGGACACCAGGGGGATATTCAGTTCGATTTTGTCGGTCAGACGGGTCTTGAGATTGGCGGTATTAGGGAGAACGGTCGAGTGGGCCGGAACCAGCAGCACATCGTCAAAGGTAAGCGCTTCTTTAATTAATCGTAGCATTGCAACATCTCCCCGGGGGTTAGATTGAAGGTGAAATATTGCGGCGGCATTATACCTTGCAACCCCGGGGTGGTAAATGGGAAAATAGAGAAAAATTCCAATTTGAACGCAAATTCCATGCCAGAGCTCAAAAAACAGGTATATACCGTCTCCCGCCTCAATGCCGAAGTACGTGCCTTGTTGGAGGGAAACCTCGGCAGAATTTGGCTCAATGGTGAAATTTCCAACTTTGCCAGCCCAAGCTCGGGCCATTGGTATCTGACTCTCAAGGACAATCATTCGCAAATTCGCTGCGCCATGTTCCGTGGTCGCAATCAGAACGTGACCTTCCGCCCGGTCAACGGCCAGCAAGTGCTGGTGCGTGCAGCCCTGAGTGTGTATGAGCCTAGGGGCGATTATCAACTGCTTATCGAAACCATGCTGCCTGCCGGTGATGGCCTGCTGGCGCAGCAGTATGAAGCGCTGAAGCTGAAACTCGCGGCCGAAGGCCTGTTTGCCGCCGATACCAAGCGGCCACTACCGGCCAACATCCAGCGCATCGGGGTGATCACCTCCCCCACTGGCGCCGCCATTCGCGATGTACTGCATGTGCTGAAACGCCGCGATCCTTCCATCGAAGTGGTGATCTATCCTTCCCAGGTTCAGGGCAGTACCGCCGCCAACCAGCTTATTGAGGCGCTCACCTTGGCCAACCAGAGGCTGGAGGTGGATCTGTTACTGCTGACCCGCGGCGGTGGCAGCCTGGAAGATATGTGGTGTTTCAACGATGAAAATCTGGCCCACGCCATCTACAACAGTGCCCTGCCGGTAATTTCAGCTGTGGGTCATGAGGTAGATACCTGTATCAGTGATTATGTCGCCGATCTGCGTGCCCCTACCCCATCGGCCGCCGCCGAACTGGTATCCCAGGATGTCGATAATAAACGGCAAAAGCTGACCACTACCATGGCCAGGCTGCGCCAGGGCTGGCAACACTGGCACTTGGCCAAGCGCCAACAGCTGTCGCTGCTGGATCACAAGTTGCAGCGCCAGGATCCCAAGCGGCGGCTGGAACAGCTGGTACAGCAGTTTGATGAGCAGCAACTGAGAATGACGGCCGCCATCAACAATCGCCTGCACCGGCTGGAACACAGACAGCTGCAGCTCAAGAGCCGCCTCGAAGCCCAGAGCCCGACCCACAAACTGAGCCTGGAAGGCAGCAGATTGAATTATCTCGGTCAACAGTTGCAGGACGCCATGGCCGATAAACTGAAAGAGGCCAAGGCGCGCCTGGGTGCCAGCGCCCATTCGCTGGAAAGTGTCAGCCCGCTGTCGACCCTGTCCAGAGGTTACAGCATAAGCAAGAACGAAGCCGGTAAAGTCCTGGAAAACAGCGAGGACGCCGTGGTCGGCGAGCAGATGCGCACCCAATTGAAACAGGGCGCGCTGCTCTCAAGAATAGAAGCCATTATTGAGGAATAGCATCAATCAGATAAAGGCTCTTCGCTGGAGAAGGAGCCCAAATTAAAAATACCCGTGAATCGTTAGCAAATGTTATTCCAGTTCACAGGCCCTTTATTAAACACAACTCACTGAATTAAAGTGCAATATTGGTCATCAGAAACAACAAAGCCGGGTTAAACCCGGCTTTGTTTTGCGAAAACCCTATCAGGCTTTCTTGTTCTTGATGTGCGCCATCATCCGCTTGCGGCGTCTTTCCTGGCTCAGGGTCAGTTTCTCCCCCTTGCCTTCAAAGGGGTTGGCCCCTTCCTGGAAGCGCAGCTGGATGGGCGTACCCACAACCTTCAGCGAGCGGCGGTAGTAGTTCATCATATAGCGCTTGTAGGAATCCGGCAGCTTGGATACCTGATTGCCGTGTACCACCACGATAGGCGGGTTGTAACCACCGGCGTGGGCATACTTGAGCTTGACCCGGCGACCATTGACCAGAGGCGGCTGATGGTCGTCCTGCGCCATCTGCATGATCTTGGTCAGCAGCGAAGTGGACACCCGTCTGGTAGCACTGTCGTAAGCTTCTTCGATGGACTCATACAGATGACCCACGCCTGTGCCATGCAGCGCCGAGATAAAGTGGATGCGGGCAAAGTCGATAAAGCCCAGACGACGGTCCAGCTCACTCTTGACCCTTTCCTTGACGTCGTTGTCTATGCCGTCCCACTTGTTGACTGCAATCACCAGCGCCCTGCCGGCGTTGAGGGCAAAGCCCAGCAAACCAAGGTCCTGCTCGGCGATGCCTTCACGGGCATCAATAACCAAGAGCACCACGTTGGCGTCTTCAACCGCTTTCAGGGTTTTAATCACTGAGAACTTTTCAACGACTTCATGCACCTTGGCGCGGCGACGCACCCCGGCAGTGTCTATGATGACGTACTCGCGGCCTTCACGCTGCATTGGAATATAGACGGAGTCGCGGGTGGTGCCCGGCTCATCATAAACCACTACCCGCTCCTCACCGAGAATACGGTTGGTCAGGGTCGACTTGCCCACGTTGGGCTTACCGATAATTGCCAGCTTGATAGGCAAGTCCTGCAGTCTGGCCTGTTCGGCTTCGGCTTCCTCTTCTGTGTATTGACGCTCGTCGACCTTCTCTTCCTCGGGTGCATCGGGGTTAATCCCCATCGCCTCGGCAAAAGGAGCCAGCGCATACTCAATCATATTGGTAACGCCGCGGCCGTGAGCCGCCGCCATCTGATACACCTCACCCAAGCCCAGGGCCCAGAATTCGGCGCAGGCGGAATCGGCATCGATACCGTCAATCTTGTTGGCCACCACGAAGGTGGTCTTTTGCCGACTGCGAAGATGTTGGGCTATGGCCTGATCGGCCGCGGTCAAACCGGCGCGGGCATCGGTCAAAAACAGCACTACATCAGCCTCTTCGATAGCCGCCAGCGATTGCTCGGCCATCTTGGTTTCTATGCCTTCTTCGGTGCCGTCAATACCGCCGGTATCCACCAGGATGAATTCGTAACCTGACAGATAGGCACGACCGTATTTACGATCCCGCGTCAAGCCTGGATAATCCGCCACCAGTGCATCACGGGTGCGGGTCAGACGATTGAACAGGGTCGACTTACCGACATTGGGTCGCCCTACCAGGGCCACTACAGGAATCATCTTTTTGCCTCTTTAAAACTTCTCAATAAAAAGCCCCCGGAACACACTCCCAGGGGCTTGGCAGTATCAAAGCCTGGGATCAGGGCAGAGTTACTGTGGCAATTTTGCCATCCCGGGTTTGCAGATAGATTTTGTCGTCAACCACCAGAGGTTGACTGAACAGGCCCGAGCTGTCGATCTGCACCCGACCCACAATTTGGCCGTTGCTGCGATCGATAAAGTGCAGATAACCTTCAAAGTCACCCACAACCACATAGTCCTGGAATACTGCCGGAGCGGTCAGATCCCGGTTGGTCAGATCCGAGTTACTCCAAAGCTCCAGACCGTTACGTCTGTCCACTGAGTATACACGGCTGTGATCGTCCACCAAATACAGACTCAAGCCCGCAGTGTCCAGCTCGTGGAAACTGGAGTACTTGCGCGACCAGACAATACGGCCGCTGCGCATTTCCATGCTGACCAAATTACCGTTGTAGCTAACGGCGTACAGGTTGTCACCCAGCAACAGCGGCGTCATATCGACATCGGCCATACGGCTGAACTCGTTGCCGCCTTTGGGGGTGTAAATTGGTTGCTCCCAAGCGGGTTGGCCGTTGTTCTTGATAATAACTGCGACCTTGCCATCGGCCGTACCAACAAAGAAACCACCCTGGGCATACGCCGGAGAACTGCTGCCGCGCAGAGTCAAGTTTGGCAAGGAAGCTTCATAGCTCCAAAGTTTTTCACCTGTGTCGACATTAAAGGCATCCAGCGAGCCTGAGCTACTGTTAACCACCACCATGTCTTCGGCCACTGCGGGCAAGGACAACAGCTCGCCTTCAGCTACGGCGTGCCAAAGCACTTCACCAGTTTCGGCATCAAGCGCCGCCAACAGGCCACTCTCTCCGCCGACAAACACCTTGTTACGGGCCGCTGTTACGCCGGATGCCAAGCGGGCACCCTTATTCTTTTTCAGGGCACCATCACGGAATGCCTCACTGAAGTCTGTGCTCCAGACCTTCTCGCCGCTGGTCTCGTCAAAGGCAGTTACTTCACCGTAACGATCGGCAACAAAGATTTTGCCGTAGCGCACTGCGGGACGCAGACGGGAGTAATAATCACCAACGCCACTGCCAACCGAAGCACTCCAACTGACCTCTGGGAATACGCTGGCGTTGAGCTCCAGCAGCGGGCTTACAGGTTCTTCTTCCACATCGCTGGAAGCGCAACCTGTCAGTGCGCCTATGGCCATGCCACAGGCCAAAAGAGTTTTACACCACGACTTCATTGGCCTTCCTTATGCCTGATTCAGGTTATCGAGTTTCATCTGCAGCGCCGGACTGGTTGTCACGCCGCCATTTTTAACGGCTTCCTGGTAAGCGAGTCTCGCCTTATCGGTTTCCCCTTGACGCAGTAGCAGATCACCTTTGAATTCATCTCTTTGGGTAGCAAAGGCACTATCTTTGACCTGCTCCAGCGTGGTCAAAGCGGTAGCAACCTGGCCCTGTTCAGCCTGAATTCGTGCCAAACGCAGCGTGGCAACCGCTGTCAGGGCATCACCCGGCTTGGCGGCAATCACGGTTTTGAGGGCAGCTTCAGCTTTTGGCAGATCGCCGGCCTCTACCGCGCTCTTGGCAACAATCAATTGCATCAACGCCGAATAACCGGCCTGAGCGTGCTGCTTGTCAAATTCGGCAGCGGCAGCCATCACTGTGGCTTCATCACCGCCTTGCATCAAGGCCTGGTTAAAAGCCTGAGAGGCGGCTTCGGCACGTTCCACTTTGACATCGGAATAATAGTTCCAGCCATAGAGGCCACCCAGGCCAATTACGGCACCTGCGACTATCGAAACACCATAGTCTTTCCAGAACTGCTTGATCGCCTCAACTTGTTGTTCTTCTGTGCTGTAGATTTCCACCCGCACTTCCCCTCTAAATTATTTAATCAGTTCTGCCAAATAGTCGGCCAGGGCCTGGCGTTCAACATCCTGCTGAGCCCCATCACCCCGCAGCGGTTTCACCGCCACCTTATTATTGGCCAGTTCGGTCTCACCGATAATCAGCGCAAAACCCGCGCCGCTCTTATCAGCTCTTTTCATCTGTTTCTTGAAGTTGCCACCACCGCAGTGACTCATCACCTTGAGTTTGGGCAGCTTCTCGCGCAGTTCCTGGGCAATTTTCATCGCCTCGATTACGCAGTCATCGCCCATGGCGGTCACGTAGACATCCACTTCGGCAGCAACATCAGCGTTCAGCTCCAGAGTTTCCAGCAGCAGAACAATCCGCTCCAGTCCCATGGCAAAGCCCACTGCCGGCGTTTCTTTACCGCCAAGCTGGCTCACCAGACCATCGTAACGACCACCGGCCAGTACTGTGCCCTGAGCGCCCAGGCTGTCGGTGACCCACTCAAATACGGTGCGGTTGTAATAATCCAATCCGCGTACCAGGCGTGGGTTAACCCTGTATTGGATGCCAACGGCCTCCAGGAGTTCACACAAGCGGGCAAAATGTGCCTTTGAGTCTTCACCCAGATAATCCATCAGCGCCGGGGCATCGGCCAGCAAAGCCTGAACCTGCTGATCTTTCGAGTCCAGCACTCGCAGTGGGTTGCTGTACATGCGCCGCTGGCTATCTTCGTCCAGCTTGTCTTTATGCTGTTCGAGGAAGACCACCAGCGCCTCACGATAGGCGGCGCGCTCGTCGCTGTCACCCAGAGTGTTCAGCTCGAGCGAAACGTGTTCGGTCAATCCAAGCTTCTGCCACAAAGAGGCAGACAACATCAGCACTTCGGCGTCAATATCGGCGCTCTTGATGCCATAAACTTCAACTCCAAACTGATGGAACTGACGATAGCGCCCTTTCTGTGGCCGCTCGTGGCGGAACATGGGGCCCATATACCACAGACGCTGCTCCTGGTTGTACAACAGGCCATGTTCGTTACCGGCACGAACTGTCGAGGCGGTGCCTTCCGGACGCAAGGTGAGGCTATCACCGTTGCGATCGGCGAAGGTATACATCTCCTTCTCGACAATATCTGTCACTTCCCCTATCGAACGCTTGAACAGGTCTGTGTTCTCAACGATAGGTGTGCGGATTTCACTGTAACCGAAAGAGGCAACCGAGGCGCGCAGTACCGCCTCAACTTTTTGCCATACGGGGCTTTGGGTTGGCAGAATGTCATTCATTCCGCGAATCGCTTGGATCTGTTTTGCCACTATCTCGACTCGTTTTGCTCTGGGGCTAAAAATTCAAAAATGCCAGCCATTATAGGCGCTTCACCGGCAAACGTAAAACTGGCCAGCGCTGGCCAGTTCACATTCGTGTCATCAGGATCATTCGGCTTCTTTGACTGAAATACGGTTTTCCATCATTTGCGCCTTGGCGCGAATTTTGGCTTCGAGGGCATCGACCAGATTGTCGTTGTCGAAGCGCTCTTTCTGACGCTCGCCTTCGTCATAATAACCACTCTTGCGGTTACCACCGGTAAGGCCAATATGAGACACCAGGGCTTCACCGGGGCCGTTGACCACACAACCTATGATGGAGACATCCATGGCTGTGGTCACATCTTCCAGGCGTTGCTCCAGGGCGTTGACCGTGCCTATCACGTCAAACTCTTGTCTTGAACAGGATGGACAGGCAATAAAGTTAATTCCGCGGGAGCGAATGCGCAGCGACTTGAGGATATCGAAACCAACTTTGATCTCCTCTACTGGATCGGCTGCCAGGGACACTCTCAAAGTGTCGCCTATGCCTTCTGCAAGCAGCATACCCAGACCCACAGCCGATTTTACGGCACCGGCACGGGCACCACCGGCTTCGGTGATCCCAAGGTGCAATGGCTGTTTAATCTGTTTCGCCAGTAAACGGTAGGACTCCACGGC
>Ga0114983_1001266_pt1 | contig 10141 bp, 6 predicted proteins | sample Shrwel_input2_RT_FD_87182 | JGI IMG/M metagenome (GOLD analysis project Ga0114983, IMG submission 87182) | Subsurface microbial communities from deep shales in Ohio, USA - Utica-3 well 1 S input2 RT | ecosystem: Environmental > Aquatic > Deep subsurface > Shale gas/oil reservoir > Produced...
GTATATAACAGTTTGTTATATAACATAACAAAGATTCATTTTCTTACTCTTAACTACTATTATATAATAATTAATGTAATCAGTAAACGATTGATAAAGTTTTCAAGTGGGAGGGGATAGTTTAATTTAATATTCGATAGGAGATATTTTTTTGAATATTTTTGAGAAATAAAGTACAAATCATTTATTTTTTTATAAAATTTAATGAGGAGAGATAAAATTGAGTACAGGGGATAAAATTAATAAAAAGCAGTTGGGAGCAGCTCTAATAGTAATCTTGATTTTAGTTTTTGCAGGGAATATAATTTCTAACATTAGTCCTAAATTAGGATTATCTTTAATAACAGGACTATTTTTTGGTTATATCTTAACCAGAGCCAGATTTGGTTTTGCAGGTGGTGTAAAAAAGATATATATAACAGGAGAAGGCAGCTTAACAAAAGCACTTTTAGTTATGTTTGCAGTTACAATTATTGCAATGGCTGTGCTTCTGGAACACTAACTGATCTGGGTGAGGGAGCTTTTTGCTCGGCAATTGCCCTCTTATTTTTTGCAGTTGGTTCAGTTCCAGGCTTAACTGCTCGCTATGCATTTGACCAGTCAGTCTTAGCTGATTTTTCTACAATTGTATATCTGCCTCATCATTTTGGTTATATTGGGGCTACAGTCATCTCACTTTTACTGCTTTTAGTTCTTTATATGATAACCAGAAAATATGAGAGTTTCAGGCGTAGTGAAGGACACTTTGAAGAATTAGAATATGAAGAAAGGGATCTGCCTTTAGAGGAAAATGAAACTGACAGTTTCTTCAGTTTTAAAACTTATCATAAATTCTTCATGGAAAGATGGAGCTTTATGACAGGTGGTTTATTAATTGCTCTAATGTTCATCTTTGTGGTTAATACTACAGGTAAGGACTGGGGTGTAACTTCCGCTTATGCCAGATGGGGAGTTGCTATTTTTGACAGCCTTGGTTTTGATATGACAGGACCTGCTTTTGCTTCTTATTATGAAGCGGTTCAGCAGGGCTTAATTAATGATGGAGGTACTATCAGAAATATTGCAATTATCTTTGGTTCTGCAATTGCTTTTCTGCTTGCCGGTAAATTTAAATTTGACTTTAATTTCAATTTAAAAGATGCTGGATATTATGCTTTTGGAGGACTTCTAATGGGTTTTGGAGCAAGAATGGCAAAAAGCTGTAATATCGGAGCTTTATATTCCGCAATTAGTAATTTTTCTCTTAACGGCTGGGGTTTTTTAATTGCCTTAAGTCTCGGTGGGATTTTTGCTTTAAAAGTTTTTGCAGGTAAGGTTAATCTTATTCCAGCTAATAGATATCAGGCAGAGGAAGAAAGTGCAGAAAAAATTTCAGCTTAAAAATCTGATTGATTAAAATTGATAACAAAATATTTTTAGTAACAATAAATATAGAAATTACAGGAGGAATAAAATATGAGTAAAAAGATTTTAGTTGTTGGTGGAGTAGCAGGGGGAGCAGGTACAGCTGCTAGAGTAAGAAGATTAGATGAAGATGCAGAAATCATTATGTTTGAACGCGGGCCCCATGTTTCTTTTTCAAACTGCGCCCTGCCCTATCATTTAAGTGGTGTTGTTAAAGACTGTGATGACTTAGTTTTAATGTGTCCTTCTAAGTTTGCTGAACAGTACAATATTGATGCCCGAGTAAACAACGAAGTATTGAGTATCAATAGAGAAGAAAAAACTGTTGAAGTTAAAGACTTAGAAAAAGGTGAAACATATACTGAAGACTATGATAAATTAGTTTTATCACCGGGAGCAAATCCAATTAAACCTGGAAGTATTAAAGGTGTAAACAATGATAATGTATTTACTATCCGTAATGTAGTAGATATTGATAAATTAAATCAATATGTTGAAAATAATGATGTAGAAAATGTGGCTGTAATTGGTGCCGGCTATATCGGTGTTGAAATTGCTGAAAATTTTATCCACTCAGATAAAAATGTAGCATTAGTCGAAGCTATGGATCAGGTCTTACAGCCTCTAGATTATGATATGGCTCAGATTCTGCAGAAAGAACTGCATGATAATGGAGTAAATGTAGTAGTTTCTGATCCTCTAACTGAGGTTCATGATGACCATGTTGTTTTAAAATCAGGTAAAAAAATTGATGCAGAAGCAGTAGTTTTAGCTATCGGAGTCAGCCCAGAAACAGAACTTGCAGAAGATGCAGGTCTTAAAATCGGGGAAACAGGTGGAATTGAAGTAAATCACAACTATGTAACCAGTGATCCAGATATTTACGCTGTGGGTGATGTAATCGAAGTTTATTCTAAAATTGCCCGCTCTAAAACAAGATTACCACTGGCCGGACCTGCTCAGAGACAGGCGCGTGCTGCAGCAAACCATATCTACAATATTCCTAATAAAAATAATGGTGTAATTGGTTCATCTGTAATTAGAGCTTTTGATTACAATGCAGCCACAACCGGTTTTAATGAAAAACAGCTAAAAGATGCAGGCATTTCTTATGATTTTGTTTATGTGATTCCAACTGATAAGGTTGGCTTAATGCCTGATGCCAATCCACTGCACTTTAAATTATTATATGAAGTACCAACCGGTAAGGTACTGGGTGCTCAGGCAATTGGTGAGGGTAATGTAGATAAGCGGATTGATGTGATGGCAACAGCTATTTTAATGGATGCTACAGTTGAAGATTTAACAGAATCAGAACTGGCTTATGCACCGCTTTTTTCAACTCCCAGAAATGCAGTTAACCAGGCTTCTTTAGTTGCTACTAATCTGATCAATAATCGTTTCCGCCAAATACCTGTAACTGAGGTCAGAGAATTAGTTGAAAATGATGCTTTTATTGTTGATGTTCGCGAAAAAGATGAATATCAAGAAGGACATTTAGTTAATTCCATAAATATTCCTTTAAGTGAATTAAGAGAAAGAACAGATGAGATTCCTAAAGATCAGCCAGTATATTTACACTGTCGTTCAGCTCAGAGAAGTTATAACGCCTGTCTTGCTTTACAGGGCAGAGGTTATGATAATGTAGTTAATATTTCAGGTTCATTCCTCGGCATCTGTTTTTATGAGTATTTCGTAGATCAGACAACTGATCGCGATAAAATTGTAACAGAGTATAATTTCGAATAAAAGTTTGGCTGAGATAATAAATTAATAAAATAATCAAGCAATTGTAAAAGCCCGTTTGGTTGGAGTTTAAGCTCTTCAGCTTAACGGGTTTTTTAATTCTTATCAAAAAAGCCAGCCAATCAAATGGTAAAATTATCTAAGTACCCGGTACCTTTGGTAATTTCGTTACCTTTTTTTTAAAATTAAGGCAGGTAAAGTCACCGATTATCTTGAATAATATTAAGTAGAGAAAGATTCTAGATTATCTAAAATAGAAGAAAGTGAAAGGAAGATTTATTTGTCAAAAAAAAATTCATATTTAGCTTTATTTTTAAAGTCAATTCCGGTTGGACTTGCAAATACTCTGCCGGGGGTGAGTGGAGGTACGATGGCCCTGGTTTTAAACATTTATGAAACTTTAATTAATGCTATCAAAGATATTAAAATTAAAAAGCTTTTTGTTATCGGTCTGGGAGCAGCTGCTGGAGTTTTATTCGGCGCAGCTGTGATAACTGACCTTTATCAAAGTCAGCCTCTGCTGGTTAATTATTTTCTCTTTGGTCTGGTAATTACCTCAGCTCATTCTACATATAAAAAAATTGGGAATTTAAGCTTTCTAAAACTTTTAGTTATGATTTTAGCCTTTGCTTTTGCACTCTTTTTTGCCCGAGAAATCCAGTTTGGCTTTTTGAATGCAGAAGGCTTAATGCTCTTTTTTATAGCTGGTTTTTTTGGCAGTATAGCGATGATTCTGCCCGGAATTAGTGGAGGAACCCTTTTAATTTTAATGGGGGTTTATCACCCGGTTTTAAATGCAATCAACAATTTTTATCTTTTAATTTTAATTGTTTTTGGTGCAGGAGTAGCAGCTGGTTTATTAGTTTTTGCCTGGCTTTTTTCTTATCTGCTGCAGAAACATCAAAAAGAAATAATGGTTATTTTAACCGGTCTAATTCTTGGATCTTCAGCAGCTGTATTTCCAGCTCAGTTTAATATTGGTGGACTGGCAGCATTTGCAGCCGGTGCTGTTATAATTATTATCTTAGAAATCATTGGTCAGAATACTTAATTTTTCAGGAGCTAGCTTTAGAAATATTTTTGCTCTCTGGCTAGAGAGTTTCATATAAACAGTGAGTCTAAATTAAAATATTAATTAAGGATGAAAACTATGGAACTAAAAAATAATTTAAACTTTAAATATTACAGTTATCATCAAAACTTATTTAAAGAGATAATTTCTGAAGAATCAGAAGTTTATATCTTTGCCAATTATAATGACTTAAAAGAGGCCCTGAGATACTATCAGCCTCAGCCTCTCAGTCAGCAGAGCCAGTTTTTTATCTTAAAAGAGTTTAAGGAGCGGATCTTAAGCAGTGATCAGATCCTGATCAAGGAAGAAAAACTTCCCCTGCTTTTGTACTCTGTTTTAACAAAAGCGGAAAAAAAAGAGCTGCGTCTGGATAGCTATCAGGATATTTATCAGTTTTCATCTCGCTTTTTTGCTTATTTTAAACTGCTGCAGGATTACCAGCTGACTCAGATTGAAGGTCTGGCAGATTGGCAGCACGCTAGAGTAGAGAGGTTGGAGAGCATTAAAAAAAGATATCAAAAGCGCTTAAAAAAGCTAGGTTTTGTAGATCAACTTCTGCTCAGGGAAGAGAAAAATTTGAATCTGCAGTTTTTAAGTGAGTTTAAAAAGATTAATTTATTCAACATAATGAATTTTACTCCCTATTTTAAAGAACTGCTGCAGGAGATAGCTCAGAATTTTGAAGTTAAGCTTCATCTCCAGCTCAATAAAGGTGACTTTAATCAGGAAAAATTAGAAATCGAAGAGCTGACTTTGCCGGAAAAAACAAATAATATCGAAATTAGAAAATTGAATTCTAAACTTAAAAGTCTGGCCGCTCTTTTAAACGAAAAAGAAAATTCTCAAGATCAGGTTCAGCTGTTGGATGCAGGCAGAGAAATTGATACAGCTGCTGTCTTAAGTGATCAATTAAATATTAACTCCTATCAGCGCCTAAGTAAAACTGCTCTTTATAAGCTGCTGGATTCCCTCTATCAGCTCTATCAGCAGGGCAAAAGTTCTTCTCAAATCTTAATTGAATTAAAAGAGCTTTATGATTTATCGACTCAGAGCTTATTTAAAGAATGGCTTGGCCTAAAAGGAAAAGATCTGCAAAAAATAGAAGAACTGCTGCGTAATGACTATTATTATCTTGATTTAGAATTGATTGAGGCAGATCTTCCTGTTTTAAAGCCGCTTTATAATTTTCTTAAAAAATTGAGAAAGGTCAAAAATATTTCAGATTTAAGCAAGCTGCTTACTAAAATCTCAGATTTTGCTCTGGAAAAAGAGGCTAAAGAAACAGCAGAAAAATTTAATGACAGCCTGCTGGAGCTGAAAAGTATAGAAGAAATGGGGATCGTCACAAGCTGGCAGGATTATTATTCTGATCAGGGAGCTGGACTTTTTTCACTATTTTTAAACCACTTAAGTTTTAAATCTATTTCCCTTATTCAAAATGATGAGGCAGCTGATTTTTTAAGTCTGGAAAAGGCTCCTCAAACTAAGAGCAAAAAGCTTTTAGTAAATAATTTGATTCAGGAAAATTTTGCTCAAAAAAATGATGGACTTTATTTTTTAAGTGAGAAACAGCTTAAGAATAATGGACTGTTTCTGCAGCACAAAAGTCAACTTATAAAAAAATATAAGTTTTTGCGGCATATTTTAAATGCAGAGCAGAGTATCATCTATACTGTAGAAAATGAGGATCAAAATATTTCACCTGCAGTTATTTTAGAAGAGCTTTCCTTAGAATACGGTCTAAATTACAAAGAGAGTAAAATAAATACTTTAAGTGAAAAAGAAATTTTAAATAATTTATTTAATTATCAGGCTGAGGTGGATTTAAAAGTCAATAGCTCAGCTGATTTTAATCAAAATATAAAAATTGAAAAAGATGATTTCGGCAGCAGTTTTAATTTCAACTATTATAAATATAAAGATTTAAAAGACTGCTGCCACCGCTTTTATTTAGAACAGCTGGCCCGACTTGATACTTCTTTAGAAATCAAACCATCACTTTCTTTAATGGCCCTTGGGATTTTAACCCATGAGATTTTTGGTGAGCTGATAATTTATGCCCGAGAGCAGAATCTTGCTCCCCGGAAGATTCCAGCAGCGAGCAGGAAAAAAATCATCCAGAAGGCCATTGAGGACAATCAATTAAAAATTGATCGGGATTATTTAAGCTATTACCAGCAGATTATTTTCAAAAGCCTAAAAGAATCTTTTATCCACTTTGCGGAACTGCTGCAGAAATATCTGCCGGAAGATTACCAGGATATTTTGGTGGAATGGCCGCAATGGAATTATCAGCGGCAGAAATATTTTACAGCTCAGCAGACGGATTTTTATCTTTCCGGCAGAATAGATCTGCTTTTATTAAAGCAGGCTGAATACTTTATTGTTGACTTTAAAACAGGCAGTGGAGACCGCAAACAGCTGGATTTTTATTCGCTGATGCTGCGCCAGAATTATCAGGATCAGCTGCCGCCTGAGAGCAGAAAGGCAATCTATAATGTTTTTGATCAGGCTTTTGAACACTCATATAATAAAGTGGAAAAAGAAGACAGCCTGGGGGCAGAGCTGCAGGAGCTGACAGAATTACTTTTTGCAGCTGGAGAATATGAGCGCATCTATAAATCACGCTGTCAGCGCTGTCCTTACAGAGATATATGCAGAGTGGAGGTTTTAAGCAATGAAGAAGGTAATTAAAGCAAGTGCTGGGACAGGTAAAACTTACAGACTTTCCTTAGAATATCTGGCTGCACTTTTAAAAGATATAGATTTTTCGGAAATTATTGTAATGACTTTTACCAAAAAAGCAACAGCAGAAATAAAAAATAGAATTCTGCAGCATCTGCGGGCAATAATTAATGAGGGCTCGGAAAAGAAAAATATCATCAGTTCACTTAAAAATATTTATCCGGAGCTTGAAGTTGAGGCGGAAAAATTAGAAAAAATTTATCGTAAAATGATTTTAAATGATGAGGATATAAAAATATTTACAATTGATGCTTTTACAAATCAAATTTTCAGTAGAGGGATCGCGCCCTACCTTTCTCTTTATAACTATCAGATTATCGATGACAGCCAGAATCAGGAAATTATTGAAGAATTATTGAAAATTATTTTAAATAACGAGGATTATTATGAGAATATGCAGAGCTTTTTGGAGGCCAACAGTGCCCGGGATCTGGAGCCATATTTAAAATTTATCAAAGATATAGTTGATAATGCCTGGAAATTTATGCTTTTAGAATCATCAGAATTAAAAGCAAAGGAAAAGCTGCCCCAGGCTGAGATATGTGGCTTATTTGAGGAGAGCTATCAGACTCTAAAAGAAGTGGCAGAACTGAGAGGAGAAGAGTTTTCTTCATCCTATTTTGTCAAAGATGGACGTCCTTTTTTTGAACAGTATCCTGAACTTAATTCTAAACAGCAAAAAAAGGACTTTCTCTACCAGAGTAGAAATTATTTATTAAACAACAGCTACTGGAGCGGGAATAAATTAAGGGCTAAAAAAACAGCAGATTTAAAAGAAAAATTAGAGTATGAATATCAATTGTTTAGAGAAAAACTGGCTGCTGCAGTCTACAATCAGGAGGTAATTCCTGCTGAAAAAGAAATTATCAATTTTGCCAGCCTGGTTCTAGATATTTACGAGCAGCTGAAATTTAAAACCGGTAAATTTACCCATTCTGATATCAGCAATTATACTTTTAAGTATTTAAATGATGAAGAAATTGGGCTAATTGAAAATGATGAAGCAAGCAGTTATCTGCTGGACCTCTTAGGAGGAGAATATAAGGCACTTTTTATTGATGAGTTTCAGGACACCAGTATTCTGCAGTGGAAAATTTTAAGGCCGCTGATTAAAAAAGCCAGTGATTTTATTGCTGTGGGAGATGAAAAACAGTCAATTTATGGTTGGCGGGGTGGAGAAAAGAAGTTATTTACCTCCCTCGAAGAAATTATTGAAGCTGAAACAGAAAGGATTGAGCGCTGTTATCGCAGTGATCAGAATATAATTAAACTTTTAAATTGCTTTTTTGAGCAGTCAGAAGTTGACTGGGAATATCACCCGGTTAAGGCTAATTCTAAGGACTCAGGTTTAACTGAGGTGATTTATGGTGGCGGCTCTGCTTTTTATAATACAGATACCAAAACATTTGCGGGGCTGGGAGAAGAAAAACAGCGGGAGATAGAAGAACTAAATAGCAAAATTAAGGAGGATCTTCCGGCTGAGATAGCAGCTGATATTAAGGCAAAATACGCTGTTGATTACGGTCAGGTCAGTGTGCTGGCCCGGACTTCAAATGAATTAAACACAATTGCAGAGAGTCTGGGAAAAGAAGGGGTGCCCTACATTTTAGAAAACCGGGATTCACTGCTTGCCGCCCCCCTGCCAAAAGCAGTTTATGATTTTTTATATTTTGCAGCTTATAGAGATTTTTATTCACTGCTGAAGTTCCTGCGCAGTGATCTGCTCAAAATTGATAATCAGAGTCTAAAATTAATTCTAAAAAAGCAGAAGTTTTTAAATGACTATTTCAGCTCAAGTCAAAAAGTTGAGTTAGATAAAGAGCTCAAACTGCTGCAGTCAACGGAGGCTCAGCTGCCCGAAAATAAAATAAATAATTTAATAAATACTTTCAAAAAAATTAAGAATCTAATCGATGAGGATTATCAGGAAATTGTAAATTATCTTTATCAGCAGACCGAGCTGCTTGGGCTTGCAGCAGATAACAGCCTCAGCTTAAAAAATCTCTATTCATTTTTTAAAATCCTGAACTCTTTTTCTTCTTTAAAAGAGCTGCTTAATTATCTGGCTGAAAATAGAGACAGTGAAGAATTAAAACAGCAGAAGGGCGAAAATAAAGATGCAGTCAGCTTAATGACAATCCATCAGTCAAAAGGACTTTCACTGCCGGTGGAGTATTACTACTGGAATCCCGGTCGTCGGGGTGGAATGAGCAGTGGTGGAATCAATTTTTATCTTGGCTTTGATCAGAATTATGAGCAGCTGAATAATTATTTGTTTATTCAGGATCAGTACCTTGATGTTTTGGACTGGCTTGATTATGATTTTAAGGAAAAGGCTGAAAACAAGGCAGAAATGGAGGAGATTAACAACCTCTATGTTGCTCTGAGCAGGGCAGAAAAAGATCTGCATTTATATGTAGAAGCACCGCGAAAAATAAATCCCGATCAGGATTTAATGTGGGCCGGCAGCAGCTATGATTACTACGAAAAGATGCTTTTGAATGCAGTTGAGGGAGATAATTTAACTGAACTTCTAGAATTAGAATCAGCTGGAACAACACTGCAGGTTGAAGCTGATAATTTAAGCGAAAATGCTAAATTGAAGCCCCTTAATAAATATTTGAAACAAAAAAAGCGTCAGCCAAAAATTGAAGAGAATGAAGGAAAATATGGCTACTTTAAAAAACAGAGCAGCAGTTTGAAAATCTCAGCTAAAAAATTAAAAGGACTGGCCCTCCATTATTATCTGGAAAATATTAAGTATAACAGTGAGCAGGAAAAGATTTCCGCCCGCAGACTGCTGAAAAGTAAATATGGAAATCTGCTGGGGAAAGAAAAGATTAAAGCAGTAATAAAAAAAGCTGAAGCTTTCACTGCAGCTAATCCAGAAATCTTTTCTGAAAAATACCAGGTTTTTAATGAGTATTTATTAAAAGAAAAAAATAAAGCTGGGGAAAAGCATTATCGAATCGACAGGCTGCTTGTAGACAGAGAAGAGAAGAAAATTAAAATAATTGATTATAAGAGTGGGAGTTATCGGAATCCGAAGCAGCTTGAAAAATATAACCAGCTTTTAACAGCAAAACTTGGCTCAGAATGGGAAATCAAAGTCAGTTTTGTTGATGTTTAAATTTGTAAATTAATTAATATACTTAAATGTTTAAAGTGTTATAA
>Ga0114983_1001269_pt1 | contig 10120 bp, 6 predicted proteins | sample Shrwel_input2_RT_FD_87182 | JGI IMG/M metagenome (GOLD analysis project Ga0114983, IMG submission 87182) | Subsurface microbial communities from deep shales in Ohio, USA - Utica-3 well 1 S input2 RT | ecosystem: Environmental > Aquatic > Deep subsurface > Shale gas/oil reservoir > Produced...
CGCTGCCAGACGGGGGTGATCGTCGCCGTGCGCAGGATCGGCACCGCCGTGCTCATTGCCGCCGCCCCGCGGGTCCTGGCCGGCCAGGCCCCGCGGGTCGTCGGCATTGAGCACGGCGGTGCCGCTCTTGCTCACGGCGTCGATCACCACCGTCTTGCAGCGGGCCAGCTCGTCGAGGGTGTGGATCTCGTGCTCGCCAAGGTGGTCGCTTGCGATGTTGAGCAGCACCCCCACGTCGCATTCGTCGAAGCCCAGCCCGCGGCGCATGATGCCGCCCCGGGCGACCTCGAGGACGGCGGTCTCGACGGTGGGCTCGCGCAGCACGATGGCCGCCGCCTGGGGGCCGCTGTAGTCGCCGCGCATGATGACGTGGTTGTCGATCTCGATGGCGCCGGTACAGGCCATGCCCACGTTGCGTCCCGCATGGCGCAGCAGGTGGGAGATCAGGCGCACCGTGGTGGTCTTGCCATTGGTGCCGGTGACCGCGACGATGGGAATGCGCGCATTGCTCTCGGGGTCGGGGAAGAGCATGTCGACCACATGGTGGCCGACATCGCGACCGCTGCCGTGGGTGGGCGAGATATGCATGCGAAAGCCGGGGCCGGCATTGACCTCCACCACGCCGGCGGATTGCTCCTCCAGCGGCCGGCTCAGGGTCTCGGCGAGCAGGTCGATGCCGATGATATCAAGGCCCACCAGGCGCGCGATGCGCTCCGCCGCGTACTTCACCTCGGGGTGGACGTCGTCGGTCACGTCGGTGGCCGTGCCCCCCGTGCTCAGGTTGGCGGTGGGCTTGAGGTAGACCATCTCGCCGGCGGGAATCACGCTCTGCAGGGTCAGGTTCTGCTGGTCGATCATCCGCTCGGACTGCTCGTCGAGCACGATCTGGGTGAGCAGGTTCTCGTGGCCGACACCGCGGCGCGGGTCGCGGTTCTCCCTTTCCACGAGGGCCTGCAGGGTGGTGGCCCCGTCGCCGATCACATGGGCCGGACGGCGCCGGGCGGCGGCCACCAGCTTGCCGTCGATGACCAGCAGGCGATGGTCCTCGCCGCGGACATACTGCTCGACGATCACCGAGGGGTTGCGGTGGGAGGCGATCTCGAAGGCCTCGCGCAGGGCGTGGTCATCCTCGATGTTGGTGCTCACGCCGCGGCCGTGGTTGCCGATCAGGGGCTTGGTCGCCACCGGATAACCGATGTAGCGCGCCGCCTCCAGCGCCTCCTCGAAGGAGCCGCACACCTGGCCCTGGGGCACCGGGATGCCGGCGTCGCCGAGGATCTGCTTGGTCCAGTCCTTGTCGTCGGCGATGCTGTAGCCGATCAGGTCGGTCTGGCAGGTTACCGTGGCCTGGATGCGCTTCTGGCGGTGGCCGTGACCCAGCTGGATGTAGCTGCTCTCCTCGCTGAGCCGGGTGTAGGGGATGTCGCGGCGTACGGCAGCGTCGACGATGGAGGCGGTGGAGGGGCCCAGCATGTGGTCGTCGCGCACCTGCCTGAGGCGCTCGAGGATCGGCTCCATGTCGATCGGCTCGTCGTTGAACAGCCGTGCGACGAGGTCCACTGCCTCGACCCCTGCCGCCAGTCCGCAGGCCTCGTCGCGGTAACGGTAGACGACGTTGTAGATACCGGTCTCGTAGGAGTCGATGGTCTTGCCGTAACCGACCGAGAAGCCGATCAGGTTCTGCAGTTCGATGACCACGTGCTCGACCACGTGGCCGGCCCAGGTGCCGCGCTCCAGGCGCTCCAGGAAGCCGCCGGGCCGGCCCACCGAGCAGCGATGCTCTTGAAGGCTGGGGATCAGGGTGGTGAGGCGCCCGACGATGCCGGGAACGGTGTCGCTGGGTCGCTCCTCCAGCTCTTCGATGTCCAGGCGCATGAAGATGGCGCGGTAGCGGCTGTAGTAGTTGGGACCACGCAAGGCGCGGTGTTCGAGGATCTTCATGCGGATTCTCCCCGGGTGGCGGCGGCGAGGGTGTCGGGGGCAAGATAACGACGCTCCTCGATGTCGAAGCCATGGCCGCTGACCAGCGCATGCAGGATCAGGTGCTCGATGGCCACCGCTTCGCCCATCGATAGCTCGGCGATGTTCGAGCTCGCCAGGTCGCGGCTGTCGACCAGGATGACATGCCCGGTGCCGATGGCTTCTAGCACCCTGTTCGGGTGAATGATCACCGCGGCATCCTCGCCCAGCCCCACGCCCAGGTACTCGGGGTTGCTCGCCCCGACCTCCATCAGTCGCGTGAAGCGTCCGCGCTCGAGGAAGTGACTGTCGATGACCAGGCCATCGACGAAGCCCAGGCCAAAGGTCATGTTGACGGCCCCCTTGCGCAGGGCATCGGCGGCGGCGCCGTTGTAGATCATGGTACCCGGCATGGCCGCGGCACCGGCACTGGTTCCGGCCACGACGGCGCCCTCCTGCAGGCGTTGGCGAATGGTGTTCAGCACCGGGGAGCCACCCAGCACATTGGTCAGGCGCAGCTGGTCACCGCCGGTGAAGAAGATGACGCCGCTCTGCTCGATGCGGCGAAGGGTATCGGCTTCAGCCGCCTGGCGGCGATCGCGGATGCTCAGTGAATGCACGCGGCTGGCGCCCAGACGCGAGAAGGCCCCTTCGTAATCGGCCAGCACTTCGTCGGGAATGCCGCTCGCGGTGGCGATAACGGCGACTTCGTCACGGCCTTCAGGGGCCAGGGCGAAGACCCGTCTCAGTATCTCGAGATCGGAGGTCCTGTCCTCGGCGCCGCCGATGGCTACGATGTGGCCGGGTGCCATGGAGTGTGGGGAATCCATAACCTATTCGTCTCCCAGTGACGCCTTGCAGTGACGCCTTGGCGCCGATGCAGAATCACTTCTGCGTGAAATATCCGCCGAATGGCAGGCTGCGTGCCGCTTTGGCTTTCACTTATAACAGGCATCTCGGCACGGGGCACGTGCTTGCTGTCGCGCTTGCAACGATCGACAGTATCGCCGCCCTATGCCGTTCGCCCTACAGGGCAAAGAAGGCGCTCAAGACCCGACTTTCGCTCAAGATCAGCACCCCCCATCAGCGGGTTGCCGGGGAGTGCCGAGAGCGGCCCCCAGCCGGGGTTGGGCAGATCGCGCTCGCTCATCCGTCTGCCAGCGTCACCCGGGCACCGCCGAAGGTCAGGCTGCGCGGGTTAGCCACCGGCTGGTTGGATGTCAGGCGAGTGATGCCCACCCCGCAGCGTGCCACCATCCAGATCAAACAGGCGGTGAAGTAGACGTAGCCCAGCGCCCAGGGAGCCATGGGGGGAACTCCCAGCAGCCCCAACAGTTGCCAGCTGGCGACGAAGAGCCCACCGCCCAGCACGCCCAGCCAGAAGGTGCGGATCTGGAACTGCAGGTGGCTCTGTACCCAGGGCTCGGCATGGCAGCGCTTGAGGTGGGCGATCAGCACGCCGATGGGGGCGGTGACCACGGTGAGCACGCTGCCCAGGAAGAGCATGTAGACGATGATCGCCGCACCGCGGCCACGGGCGGCCTTGTCGGCGTTGACGGACCCTTGGTGGGCCAGGGTGTGGGACATGGAACACCTCGTATACGGCTAATTAATGTATTTAAGATACCACTATAGCGGCAGATGCAGCGAATTTTCCTGGCCTGGATCAAGACCCCCGGTCGAAAACGCGACGGCCACCCGCAGGTGGCCGTCGCGTTCAACATGACGCGGGCTCACTCCTGGGTCTGGTGTGTCCGCTTGTGTTTGGCATACGCTTCGGCCGGTTCCTGGATCTCCGGCAGGTAGCGATAGCGCTCCTCGCCGAGTTCGGGAACCCGGCGGCGCTCCATGCGGCGGATGGCTCCGTGCATCCAGGTCAGTGAGATTGCCACCAGTACGAACAGCACCATGTAGGAGCTGGTCCAGATGCCGGTGAGATCGAGCACCACGCCGAACAGGATCGGCAGGAAGAAGCCCCCCAGGCCGCCGATCATGCCGACCAGGCCGCCCACCGAGCCGACGTTCTCCGGATAGTAGACCGGGATATGCTTGTAGACGGCGGCCTTGCCCAGCGACATGAAGAAGCCCAGCAGCACGGTGAGCATCACCACGCCCCACAACGGCATGGCCAGGGTGAAGGCGATCTCGCCCTCCTTGCCCTGGACGACGTAGCGGGTCTCGGGATAGGCGAGGAAGAACAGGCACACCAGCGAGGCGATGAAGGTCAGGTACATGATCGCCCGGGCACCATAGCGGTCGGACATCCACCCGCCGAGGGCGCGGAAGACGCTGGCCGGCAGGGTATAGAGGGCCGCCAGCGAGCCGGCCACGGCGATGCTGACGTCATAGGCACCGACATAGTAGCGTGGCAGGTAGGAAGCCAGGGCGACGAAGGCGCCGAACACGAAGAAGTAGTAGAGGGCGAAGCGCCATACCTGCAGGTGCCTGAGTGGCTCCAGCTGTTCCCGGGTGGAGGACCCCTTGCCGCCCTGGCCGCGCCGGGCGCGGGTCAGCGGGTCCTCCTTGGAGAACACCCAGAAGCCCACGGCGACCACCGTCAGCACGATGGCGTAGACCACCGCGGTCTGCTCCCATCCCAGCGCCAGCAGCAGGAAAGGCGCGCCGAAGTTGGTCACCGCTGCCCCCGCGTTGCCGGCGCCGAAGATGCCCAGTGCGGTGCCCTGCTTCTCCTTCTCGAACCAGTAGGAGGTGTAGGCGATGCCGACGATGAAGGAGCCCCCGGCCAGGCCCACGCCGAGCGCCGCGACCAGGAACATGGCGTAGGTTTCGACATAGGAGAGCATGAAGACGCAGGCCGCGGTGATCAGCATCAGCAGGCTGAAGACGCGTCGGCCGCCGAACTGCTCGGTCCAGATGCCCAGGAAGATGCGGCTGATCGAGCCAGTCAGTATCGGCGTGGCGATCAGGATGCCGAACTGGGTCTCGTTGAGCCCCAGGTCGCGCTGGATCTGCACGCCGATGATGGAAAAGATCGTCCACACCGCGAAGCAGGTGGTAAAGGCCAGGGTGCTGAGCCCCAGTGCCCGGTACTGCTGGGGACGGGTGACCCCCTCGAGATGTTTCATGGTATTCCCCTCAGACGAAGCATGAATGGTGCTGTTCAGTGTGGTGGAGACCCGGCGGAAGACCTTGACTTGCATCAGGCACCTGCCGCCGATACCACCGCTGTGCTAAGCCTTACCCCCTTCTGGCAAGCTGTGGGGAGTGGCTAGCCACCACCGGGCCCCGAGGCCCGGTGGTGTGGTTCCTCAGGGGTTCTTCACGTAGGCGTTCTTGCGCAGGTAGAACCACCAGTTGACGACCAGGCAGAGCGCGTAGAAGACGGCAAAGCCGTACATGGCCAGCTCCGGGGTGCCGGCCTTGATCTGCTCGCCCATCACTCGCGGGGCGATGAAGGCACCGTAGGCGGCCACGGCGGAGGTCCAGCCCAGCACCGGGCCTTTCTGCTGCAGGTCGAAGATGAAGCCGATGCTGCGGAAGGTGGAGCCGTTGCCGATGCCGCTGGCGGCGAACAGCACGATGAACAGCGTAAGGAACATCCAGAAGTACTGGTTGGGATCGGTGGCGTTGTAGGCCAGCATCATCACGTAGCCCACGGCGGCGGAGGCCAGCACCATTACCACGGAGATCGCCTGGGTGACGATGGCGCCGCCGACCTTGTCGGAGATCCAGCCGCCCACCGGGCGGATCAGCGCACCGACGAAGGGCCCCATCCAGGCCCAGGTGAGGGCGCTGGGGGCATTCGGGTTGGCGACGCGGGAAATACTGCCGTCGGCGGCGACTTCCATCATGTTGCCGAAGATCACGCTGATCGAGAGCGGCAGCGCCGCGGAGAAGCCGATGAAGGAGCCGAAGGTGGCGATGTAAAGCACCGTCATCGCCCAGGTGTGCTTGTTGGAGAAGATGGCGAACTGCTTGTGGATGTTGGGCTTGATGTCACCGGGGATCAGGCGCAGCAGGAACAGGGTCAGCACGATGGTCAGCGGCAGGGCGAGCCACATGTTGAGCCAGCCCAGCGCCACCACACCGAGGATCGAGGTCAGCAGCCCCACCCCGTACAGGCCCAGGATCTTGCCGAAGGCCTGCAGGGGAGAGCCGGGGTTGGGGGTGATGGCGCGGATGTTGTTCATGCCGAACCAGCCGGCGAAGGCCAGCGGGATCAGGAACACCAGCCAGATGAAGCCGGCATTCTGGATCCAGGTGTCGGTACCCGCCTCGATGCGCCCGATCAGGGTGCCGCTGGCCTTCTGCAGCTCCATCGGCTCGCCGCCCAGCGGGCCGAAGATGCCCACGGTCATCACCAGCGGAATCAGGATCTGCATGGTGGTAACACCGAAGTTGCCAAGGCCCGCGTTCATGCCCAGGGCGTAGCCCTGCTGCTTCTTGGGGAAGAAGCTGGAGATGTTGCTCATCGAGTTGGCGAAGTTGCCGCCGCCGATGCCCGAGAGCAGCGCCAGGGCCTGGAACACCCAGAAGGGCGTGCCCGGGTTCATCAGCGCGATGCCGGTGCCCAGCGCCGGGATCATCAGCAGGGCGGTGGTCAGGAAGATGGTGTTGCGACCGCCGGCGATGCTGATCATGAACGAGGCCGGGATGCGCAAGGTGGCGCCGGCGAGGCCGGCAATGGCGGTCAGGGTGAACAGCTGGTCCACGGTGAACGGGAAGCCGAGGTTGCGCATCTGGGTGGTGATCATTCCCCACATCAGCCACACGGCGAAGCCTATCAGCAGGCTGGGTATGGAGATCCAGAGGTTGCGGTTGGCCACCTTCTTGCCTTCCTTCTCCCAGAACTCCTCGTTCTCGACATCCCAGTGTTCGATGTCGGCATTCTTTCTGGTCATGGCATTTCCCCTTAGAGCGCTTGCGTAGGGCCCCTGCCCGCGGTCAGGGTTGACCGATATCAAGGGGGGGCTTTGCCGCGAAAGATACGCCTCGCCGGGAGACGGGGAAACCGGGGGAAAATGCCGACAAGCCGGCTGGATACCTCCAGGGTGGTAGGCGAGTCGCTTTGACAGCATGTTGATATGTAAGGGTTTATTCGTTATGGGTAAGAGAGGGGAGGCGAGCGTGGACACCTCGCGAGTCTTTGGAGGTATCCACACAGGATCTACTTGTCCACCCCCTCCTGGACGGCCCATACCGCGGCTTCCACCCGCGAACGCAGGTTGAGCTTCTTGAGCAGGTGCTTGACATGCACCTTCACCGTGCCCTCGGTGATGTCGAGCTTGCGGGCGATCAGCTTGTTGGAGAGGCCGGCGGCCAGCTCGCGCAGGATCTCGCGCTCGCGCTGGGTCAGGCTGTGGATGTCCGGCGCCGCCGGCTGGTTGCGCTGGCTGCGTAGCGCCTCGGCCAGCAGGGCGGTGAGGCTTTCGCTGATCACCATGCGCCCCAGGGCCGCTTGGCGCAGCTGGCGCACCATCTCGTCGGGATCCATGTCCTTGAGCAGGTAGCCATCGGCGCCGCTGCGCAAGGCAGCGACCAGGTCCTCCTCGTGGTCCGAGACGGTGAACATCACGATGCGACCGGCGTAGCCCTGCTCGCGCAGCGCCTTCAGGGTGGCGATGCCGTCCATGCCGGGCATGTTGAGGTCGAGCAGGACCATGTCGGGGTCGAGTTCGCCGGCGAGCCGCAGGCCGAGCTCCGGTTCGCCCGCCTCGCCGGCCAGCTCCAGGTCGTCCTCGAGTTCGAGCAGCTGTGCCACACCGCGGCGCAGCAGCGGATGGTCGTCGATCAGCAGGATCGTGGCAGGGCTGTCGTGATCGATGCGGGTCATCCTGGCTAGTCCCTGTGTCCGTGTTGAAGGGCAGTGGTCTCAGCCTCGCTGGCCGGCTGCTGGGCGATCAGTCGTGCGGTCCGCGGCGAGAAGGCGAGCTCGACCAGGGTGCCGCCGGCCTGGCGGTTGCGCACCGCGAACTCGCCGCCCAGGGTCTCGGCCCGGTCACGCATGATCACCAGCCCATAGTGCATGGGTGGCGAGCCGTCCGCCGGCAGGCCGATGCCGTCATCCTCGACCATGACATGCAGCCGGGCCTGCTGGAAACGCACCGTGACCGCCGCCCAATGGGCATAGGCATGCTTGTGGATGTTGGCCAGTGCCTCGCGAACCACCTGCAGCACATGAATCTCCTCGTTGGGATTGAGCAGGTGCGGCGGCACGTCGAAGAACAGCTCCACCCTGAAGCCCAACCGTTTGGCAAACTCCTCAGTGGTCTGGCGCATGGCGCTGGCCAGGCCAGGCTCCTCGAGCTTGAGGCGGAAGGTGGTGAGCAGCTCGCGCAGCTGGCGATAGGCGCTGTCGAGCCCGGTGCGCAGCTCGCCGAAGACTGCGGTCTGGGCCTCGCGGGGCATCTCCCTGGCCTGCATGCGCTCGAGCCTGGCGACCTGCATCTTGAGGTAGGAGAGCGACTGGGCCAGGGAGTCGTGGAGCTCGCGGGCGATGATGGTGCGCTCGTTCATCAGCGTCATCTGCTGCTGCTCTTCGATGCGCCGCTGCAGATACACCGCCGTGGCCAGCTGGTCGGTCAGGGCGTTGAGCAGCCGGCGGGTACTGTCGGTGAGTTCTCGGTCCTTGGGATACCAGACCTCCAGAGTGCCGAGCAGGGTCTCGCCGACGCTTACCGGCAGCAGCAGGCATCCCGCCTGGCCGCTCTCAGAGAGCGCTAGGGGTTCGGGGTCGAGCAGGCAGGCGTGGCACTCGTGGTCGCGACAGTAGGTGGGGCGGCTGCGTGAATGAGTGACGAGTATCGGCATCTCGCGGTCGTCGACGGGGTCATGCAGCGAGAGCCGGATCGGGCCGATGCCGAGCAACGCCTCGATGCGGCGAAGCATCGGGGCGGCGCTGGCGCACAGGTCGTTGCCGCCGCCATACAGGGCCCGGCTGCCATCATGAAGCACCTGCATGACCCGGTTGCCGCGCTCGAGCTCGGCCTGCTTGTGCGAGACCCGTGCCTCCAGGGCGGCGTAGCTGGCGGCCAGCTCGCCGGCCATGGTGTCCAGGGTCCGGCCCAGCAGGGCCAGTTCGTCGCTGCCATTGAGCCGGGTGCGATAGCCGAAGTTACGGCGCCCGGCCTCCCGGGCGAGCACCACCAGCTGGTGCAGCGGTGCTACCAGGTTGTGGCGGATGTCGTAGAGGGCGATCGCTACCACCACCGCGGTGAGCACCAGGAAGAGGATCTGCAGTACGCCGAGCAGCTGAATCTTGGCCTCGCTGTTCTGCTCCAGCTGGGTGACCAGCTGGTCGATGTCGCCCACCAGGTCGTCCAGGGTCTGGCGCAGGGCGTCGACCTCCCGCCCGCCACCGGCAATGGCGCGGGTCACCTGGGGTGCCAGTACCTCGTCCCAGCGCGCCTGCAGCAGCTGGTACTGGGCCCGTAGCGGATGCTCCTCGGCCGCGGGCAGCGCCGCGGTCAGCCGGGGGCTGGCCAGCCGCTCGTGGAAGCGCTCGCTCAGTGCCTCGACCCGTTCGCGCTGCGCCGCCTCGGGCTGGCGTTCATAGCGTTGCAGGGCGGCAACGATCTGGTAGATGGTCATGCGCAGCGAGCCGGCCACGTTGATGGCGGCGGCATCGCCGCGGCTGCTGTTGGCTATCACCATGGTCACCACGATGCTGATCATGGCCAAGGCACTGATCGCCAGCAGCGAGGCGACGATGCGGGCCACCAGGGAGCGTTGCAGCAGTTTCATTGGCGCGAGACCTCCCGCCAGCTGGTGATCAGGTTGCCACTATACCCTAGTGGGTAGGCGGCGCTCCCTCAAAGGTGTACCTCTCTTGCCCTTTCGGCGCCTATCTTCGCTGCCTATCCCCTTGGAGGTAGGGGGCATGTATATGGAGGTAACCGGGCAGTATTCCACCGTTCATTCCGCCAGAATTCCGTTCATGGAAGCTGCCTGAGCCCGGCGAGGGCGTGGCAGTCCGAGTGGCCGACGCTGGCCACGCATCTTTTCAGGAGCCTGGAGAGCGACCATGAGTCACTTCATCGATCGGCTGAACTTCTTCCGCAAGACCCGCGAACCCTTCGCCAACGAGCATGGCGAGGTCCGCCAGGAGTCCCGCGAGTGGGAAGACGGCTACCGGCAGCGCTGGCAGCACGACAAGATCGTGCGCTCCACCCATGGCGTGAACTGCACCGGCTCCTGCAGC
>Ga0114983_1001271_pt1 | contig 10101 bp, 8 predicted proteins | sample Shrwel_input2_RT_FD_87182 | JGI IMG/M metagenome (GOLD analysis project Ga0114983, IMG submission 87182) | Subsurface microbial communities from deep shales in Ohio, USA - Utica-3 well 1 S input2 RT | ecosystem: Environmental > Aquatic > Deep subsurface > Shale gas/oil reservoir > Produced...
AGCAGGCGCCGCGCCCAGGACAGCGACATCAGTGAGAAATGACAGGGGCCTTCCGGCCGGTGGTGGTGGCGATGTGCCATGGTGCGATCTCTTAGGATTGGGCTTGAAACGGTGGCTTGAAACTGGGTCTTGAAACGAGATCGAAGGTTATAACATAACAATTACTGTTGAGGCTAGAGGGCGGCGGGTAACAGAAATAGAGACGCTGAATCGCGTCGCATGGCAGAACCCCCTGAAGAGCAAGGGCGCGAAGCAAGGGCGCTAAAAGAGTGGCGGGCGTTAATGGCTTCTTGGGGCGCCATGGGCATCCGGAAAAAATGATGCGCGTCACCTCCGTCAGAGTGAGCATCTGCTAAGTAATGTCAGTATTGGCAGAGAAGAAGATCGGATGCTTATATGAGTGAGGTAATCTCAATACGAAAGGGAGTTCGTGGGTGAGTTACTACCGCTATTGGGGCAAGGCTAAGCCAGCAGGCGACGGCGCTCCTTACCATCTGCTGCCCTATCACAGCCTCGACGTAGCCGCCGTCGGCTGGCAGTTGTTGTCGCCTGAACGGGCGCTGACTCAGCGTATGGCGGCGCAGTTGGATATAGCGCCCGAGACGCTGCGACGTTTTTTCGTCTTCCTGCTGGGACTTCACGATCTCGGCAAGTTTTCGCGGGCTTTCCAGGGGCTTGCCCAATCGCAAGAAAGCGCAATGGTGCCTGCTTTGCCCCGCTTCGCGTACAGCGAGCGTCACGACCGGTTGGGTGCCCTGCTGTGGCAAGAGTGCTGGATGGAATGGCTGAAGGATGGCACGCTCTGCTGGCCCGGTGGCATGCCAGAGCGCCAGTCCCGCCGCCGTTTGATCGAGTCGCTGCCCATCTTGCTCGTCCCCATGTTCGGCCACCACGGCCAGCCGGTAACGGGAGGCTCGCTGAAGCTGGCATGCTTCTTCGGTTGTGATGACTGCGCCGACGATGTCGGCGTAGCGCGAGCATTTATCGCCGACTGGGCCCGCCTTATCGGTGTCGAGTGGCCCGTCGATAAACTGGTCTCGCCCGAGTGGCTTCAGAGCTTCCAAGCGCTGAGTTGGACCATCGCCGGTTGGGCTACCCTCAGCGATTGGTTGGGTTCGAATCAGTCGCACTTTCACTACTGCGCCAATGAGATGTCGCTTGCCGACTACTGGACGCACTATGCCCAGCCGCGAGCCGAGCAGGCTCTGCGCGATACCGGGTTCGAGCGGTTGCCTGAGCCGCTGCCCTATGCGGGCCTTTCCCCCTGGTTTGATGGGCAAGCGGTGACGCCGACACCTTTGCAGCGCGAGGCCGAGACGCTGGCGCTGTCGCCGGGACCGCAGCTGTTTATCCTCGAAGACATCACCGGCTCCGGTAAGACCGAAGCTGCCTGTATTCTGACTCAGCGACTGCTGGCGTCCGGGCATGGCGAAGGGCTCTACTTCGCTCTACCCACCATGGCGACCTCCAATGCCATGTACGCCCGCCTTGGCGCCCTTCACCGCCGTTTCTATAGTGCAGATTCCTGCCCATCCTTCGTGCTCGCCCACGGCGCCAGCAAGCTGAATGAAGCGTTCACCCTGGCCATCGACAAGCCTCAGCCGGGCGACCGCGACTACGAGCCGGGCGAGGCTACAGCCACCGCTCAGTGCAATCGTTGGCTCGCCGATTCGCGCAAGAAGGCGCTGTTGGCCGATGTCGGTGTAGGCACCATCGACCAGGTGCTGATGGGATTGCTGCCGTTTCGTCATCAGTCGCTGCGGCTGTATGGCCTAGCGCGCAAGGTACTGATCATCGATGAAGTCCATGCCTACGATCACTACATGCAGACGCTGCTCGGCCAACTCTTGGGCTATCACGCCCGGCAGGGCGGCAGCGCCATTCTCTTGACGGCCACCCTACCCCAGGCCATGCGTGATGCTCTGGGGGCTGCCTGGCGAGATGGACTTGGCCTGGAACCCCAGCGGATGACCAGGAATGACTTCCCGTTGCTGACGCAGGTCACACAAGACGCCCCTTGCGAGGTTGCCTTGGCGGCAAGGCCTGAAGTGTCGCGTGCCGTTGGTGTTGATTGGCTTACTAAGGAAGACCAGGCCATTGAGGCCATCATGGCAGCCGTTGAGGCCGGCGAATGCGTCGCCTGGGTGCGCAACACCGTGGATGACGCCATTCGCGCCTTTGAGGCCATTCGCGAGCGCCACCCAACGCCGGAGCGCTGCCTGCTGTTCCACAGCCGTTTTGCCATGTGTGACCGCCAGCGTATCGAGTCCGCCGTCATCGCACGGCTGGGCAAGGCATCCACGGTTGATGTGCGTCGTGGCCAGGTGTTGATCAGTACGCAGGTCTTCCAGGAGTCCCTCGATTGCGATGTCGACCTCATGATCAGCGACCTGGCCCCCATCGATTTGCTGATTCAACGTGCCGGCCGCCTTCAGCGTCACGTTCGCGGCACCCGGCGTCCGCCTGTTCTTCAGGTTTTGGCGCCCGAGTGGGCGGACGAACCCGACGAGCACTGGCTGAAACGCACCTTGCCGGGTACCCATTTTGTTTATCGCGATACCTCTCTTGTGTGGCTCACCCAGCGCGTCTTGCGCGAGCAGGGCGAGATTCGCATGCCTGAGAAAGCCAGAACCTTGATCGAAAGCGTCTACGGCGAGGTCGCCGACCTTGTCCCCGATGGCCTACAAGGGGCGCGCTGGGAGCAGCGCGGCATGCAGAACGTGGCCGGCTCGATGGCGAACTTCAATGCCCTGGTACTCGAGGATGGCTACGTATGGAACCGCCATCAGTGGCAGGAAGAACAAGAGATCGGCACCCGGCTGGTCGATGAGCCGACCCTCAACGTCGCGCTGCTGACGTGTGGCAGCGACGGCGCCCTGACGCTGTGGGCCGACGGCGAACGACATGCCGACATGCTGAGCCAGCTCAAGTTGCGCCAGAGCCAGGCTGCCAAACTGGCCAGCTTACCGCCGAGCTACCAAGTCCAATGGGAGGCCCTGCAGGAACGTTTTAAAGCGCTGCGCTTCGTGCAGCCCTGGCTGGCAGAGGCTGACGATGGCTGTCGATATGATGTCCGGTGGGGCCTGCTCCTCGAATGAGGAGCAGGCAGCCCCGCTAGGGCGGGGAACGTGCGGTCGATTTATTGTGACTCGGTTCATCACCACTAGGTGGTGAGCGATAGGGCCGGACAGCAACGACTTGACACTCTCTATGTTGAGAGAGTATCAATGTATTCGAGCTTCACGATGTGCAGGTCAAATTATTTTGACTCTTTTCATTGGTGGAGCTCGAAACGGCGACGTTCACCGACTCGAGCCTGTTGCACGCAACGACAAGCTATGTGATTTGGTCCGCTCATGCAAGTGAGCCGTCGCCTCCAATTTGAGCCGTTAAACGGTATGGAGGTTTCAGGATGATATTTCGTCGATATAGAAAGACTAAAAACGGGAAGGTGCTCGATGCGCACGAGTATGGCTATCAGGCGTGGCCAATCAGGCCTAGAAAGACGAGGAAAAAGAAACGCTAGCTAAGACCTGCGCCTGCCTCAGCGGCAGGCGCATCATACCGACCTTCCTTTAATCACGGGTGTGAGCTTACCGATATGAATTTGCTGAAAGACCCTTGGCTTCCCTTCCGTGCTCGGGATGGAAGCATCACCTATCGCCCGCCTTCGGCCATCGCCGACCCGGCTATCGTTGACCTGGCGTTGCCTCGGGCGGACTTCCAGGGCGCGGCGTATCAGTTCCTGATTGGTTTGCTGCAGACCGTGTACCCGCCCCAGGAGTACGGCGAGTGGATGGATTGCAGTATCGCGCCACCTAGCGTCGAGGCACTGGAAGAGGCATTCGCGCCTTTCGCGGCGGCCTTCGAGTTTCAAGGCGACGGTCCGCGCTTCATGCAGGACCTCGACCCGCTCGAGGATGCCAAGCCAAGCCCAGTCGCGGGGCTTCTGATCGACTCGCCGGGGGCCAACGGCCTTAAGCTGAATACCGATCATTTCGTCAAACGAGGGCGGGTCGAGGCGATCTGTGAAGACTGTGCGGCGCTGGCCTTGTTCACCATGCAGATCAATGCGCCATCCGGCGGTGCCGGTTATCGCGTGGGGCTGCGAGGCGGTGGTCCCTTGACCACTCTGGTGCTACCTGACCAGGCGGATGCCAGCCTCTGGCAGCGGCTGTGGCTAAATGTGATGCCCCTCAAGGCGTTCCCCGCTAAAGCCCGCGTTGCCGACCGGCGCACCGATGACGATACCCTTTTCCCCTGGGTGGGGCCGACGCGCGTCAGCGACAAGAAAGGCAGCGAAGTGCTGCCGGAACATATGCACCCTCTGCATGCTTACTGGGCCATGCCACGGCGCTTCCGGCTAGAGGTCAGCGCGTTTGACGGCTGTTGTGACCTTTGTGGCCGCCCGGTATCGCAAGGGGTGAGCGAGATTCGCGCCAAGAATTATGGCGCCAACTATGACGGCCCCTGGCAGCACCCCCTGACCCCTTACCGACGCGACCCCAAGAAGCCCAACGAGCTACCGCTTTCCACCAAGGGCCAGCCCGGCGGATTGGGCTACCGGCACTGGTCGAATCTGGTGCTCCACGATGCCGAAGGAAGCGGTGCCCTGCCGGCGGGCGTGATCCATGACTATCTCACCCATAAGGTGGATTTCGTTACCCAGGAACGGCGTGCCGGCGAGGACATCGACGCCTTGCTCAAGCCGCGGCTGTGGGTCTTCGGTTACGACATGGACAACATGAAACCACGTGGCTGGTACAGCGTGGAAATGCCGCTGGTAGCGGTGCCGCCGGACCAGCAGGAGCAACTGCGCACCTGGGTGCAGGCATTCATTGAGCTTTCCCGCCAGACGGCCTGGATGACCCGCATGCAGATCAAGAACGCCTGGTTCTCGCGCCCCGCCGATGCCAAGGGCGACCTGACGCCCATAGACAGTCAGTTCTATGAAGCCACTCAGGCTGAGTTCTTTCGCGCGTTGTTGGGTATGCAGAAGGCCCTTCAGCAGGGCGAGGGGCCGCATATGCCGTCTCAGGTGGCCAAGACCTGGTGTTTGGCGCTTCGCCGTGAGGCGCTGACACTGTTCGAAGCCCAGGCCCTGAGTGGCCCCGTGCCCGAGTTGGACATGAAGCGTATCACTCGCGCGCATCGCCAGCTTTGGACATGGCTGCTGGGGAAAAGCAAGGGCAGCAAGGTCGTGACCCGATTCGCCCAGGAGGGCGATTTCACGCTGACGGACGCTAAAGCAACGCCATCAACCGAGGAGGCAGCGCCATGAGCCAGATGGAAACGCCGGAGGTGGCCGATATGCCGTCGCCGGAGAAAACGGTACCGGAGCGGCTGCTGGCGCTGTCGAAGGATGAAGCCTTCGAGGTGCGCCGCTGGTGGCAGCGTTTGACGTTGTCCCCGCAGGACTTGGCGACCCACACCAAGGCGCCGCCCTGGCCGAAAGGCATGCGGGCCCGGCTCCGGCGCTGCGCGTCACCGGAGGCCGCCATGCTGAGTGATGGCTTTCGCTACCTGTGGCAGGGGCTGCCCGAAGCGCCGCCGGCGCATCGGGACGAACGCCTGCAGCAATGGGCCTGCATTGCCCTGGTGCTGGCCGAGGTGCGTGATGAAACGCCCAGCGCCTCTCTGGGTAGCCGGCTGGGGCAAGAAAAGAACGGCACCGGCAAGCCCTGCATGAGCGAGCTGCGTTTTCAGCAGTTGATGGACTGCCATTCTCCACAAGAGCTGGTGCAGCGGTTGCGCCGTGCGCTGGCGCTAATCGACAAACGCGATGTCAGCGTGGTGCACCTGGCGGATAACATCGCCCTGTGGTGGAGTGAGTATCGTGGCCAGCCGGCAGCTAAGCCCTCGAAACGGCTGGGTTTCGTGTGGGCTAACGATTACTTCGAAGCGCTGGCGAAGTACCAGCGCGATAGCGACTGACCGATCTTCCATTGCCAACATGACGACAGGGACTTTGACCATGAGCCATTTTATTCAACTGCACCTGCTGACCTCTTATCCGCCGGCCAACCTCAATCGCGATGACCTGGGCCGGCCCAAGACCGCCATCATGGGCGGCGCCAAGCGTCTGCGGGTATCGTCACAAAGCCTCAAGCGCACCTGGCGCACCTCGGCTCTGTTCGAAGAGGCGGTCGATGGTCACAGGGGCACGCGTACCAAGCGCCTGGGTAAGCAGGTATTCGATCGCATGAAAGATGCTGATGCTGACGACAAAATCGCGGGTGCCAGTGCTGAGAAGATCGCCGAGGTGTTCGGCAAGCTGCGCAAGGTCGAGAAAGGGAAAAAGCACGAGTACGAGATCGAGCAGCTGGTCCACGTCGGGCCGGAAGAGCTCACGGCGCTGGAGGCGCTAGCGGACAAGCTCAGTGCCGAAAAGCGTGAACCAACCGATGATGAGCTCAAGGACCTGCTCGCACGCCGGCCCACCGCTGTCGATGTGGCGCTGTTCGGACGCATGCTCGCCGCGGCACCGAGTTATAACGTCGAGGCCGCCTGCCAGGTCGCGCACGCCATTACCGTCCATGCCGCCGAGGTCGAGGACGACTACTTCACTGCGGTCGACGATCTCAATACCGGCGATGAGGATCGTGGCGCAGCGCATATCGGTGAGGCCGGTTTTGCCGCTGGGCTTTTTTACCTCTACCTCTGCATTGATCGCGATCTGCTGGTTGAGAATCTGCAAGGCAATGCGGACTTGGCTGATCGCGCCATTTCTGCGCTGGTTGAATCCGCCGTCAAGGTTTCGCCCAAGGGCAAGCAGAACAGTTTCGGCTCTCGCGCCCACGCCAGTTATCTGCTGGCAGAAAAAGGCGATCAGCAGCCGCGCTCGTTGTCGGCCTCCTTCCTGCAGCCGGTCAATGGTGAAGGACAAGCGATCAAGGCCATCAGCAAACTGGAACGCCAGGCTCAGGCTTTCGATGATGCTTATGGTGCTGGCGCCGACAGTCGCTTTGTTCTCTCTGCCGAGCCGGATTATGTAAAGCCTGTGCTGAAGGGTGACGTCCAAACGGGAAACCTGCAGGACCTGCAGACCTTCCTCAAGGGCGATGACTAAGCGGAGGCGACATGACGGAATATCTGCTCTTTCGGCTCTATGCGCCGCTCGCTAGCTGGGGCGAGGCGGCGGTGGGCGAGATGCGCCCCACCGCCACCCACCCCGGGCGGGGCGCGATCATCGGGCTGTTGGGTGCCGCGCTGGGTATCCGGCGCGATGACGATGCCGGCCAGCAGGCGCTTAACGATAGCGTGCAAATCGCCGTCAAGCAGCGCTCGCCCGGCACCTTGCTGCGGGATTATCACACCGCTCAAGTACCCTCGACCCAAGCCAAGGTGACCTATCGCACCCGGCGTGACGAACTCAACGCGCCGCGCAAGGCCATCAATACGATTCTCTCCAGCCGCGACTATCGCTGCGACGGCCTGTGGACCGTCGCGGTATGGAGCGCTGACGGTGCCACGCTCTCGCTCGAGGCGCTGCAGGCAGCGCTTGAGCGCCCCCGCTTCGCACTGTTTCTCGGGCGCAAAGCCTGCCCGCTGGCGGCGCCGCTGGCGCCTCGACGGGTCGAAGCCGCGTGCCTGCGAGACGCCCTGGACTCGAGCTTCCCGCCCTTGGTCGGCGACTCTGAGCGGGCCGAGCGCCTGGCGCTGGGCCTGACCGATGAGGTGATGTATGCATGGGAAGGCGGCGCCAAGTGCCTAGACGGCGAGGCCCACGGTATGGAGTCCAATGACGTTTGGGATCAACCGCTGAACCGGCGCCGCTGGCAGTTCGGGCCGCGCGTCGAGTATCGGCGCTTCGCCCGCGATGCTAATGCCAAGGAGGCGCGCTGATGTATCTCTCACGTGTGCGGGTCGACCTCAACGGGCTGTCCCGCGAAAGCCTGTTCGAGATCATGGGGGGCGGCGCTTATGCGGCCCACCAGCTGCTGTGGCAGCTGTTTCCGGGCCATGACGGCGCACGCCCCTTCCTTTTCCGCCAGGAGATGGAAGAAGGTGACGCTAGCCAGAACAAAGCGCCTAAGGGGCTGCCGCTCTTCTATGTGCTTTCTGATCGTCAGCCGGCCGCGTCACAAGGGCTGTTGGACGTGCAGTGCAAGCCCTTCGAGCCGACCCTGTCGACAGGCGATCAACTGGCATTTCGGCTGCGCGCCAACCCCACGGTAGCCAGGCGTGTGGAAGGCGCCAAGCATTCGCCACGCAGCGACGTGCTGATGGCGGCGAAGAAGCCGTTTCCGCCCGGGCAACGCACGAGCGAAGAATGCGTGCAGGCGATGGATCAGGCGGCGCGTGATTGGCTCAAGACCCGTGCTGATAGCAGTGGCTTTCGTCTGCCGGTGGCCCCAGAGGTGGGGGCCTATCGGCAGCACGCCTTGAACAAGCCCGGGCGGCGCGATGCCATCCAGTTCTCCAGCGTGGATTATGAGGGCCTGCTGGAGGTCACCGACCCGGGGAAGCTGATCGAGACTCTGGCCCAGGGCCTGGGGCGTGCTAAGGCCTTCGGCTGCGGGTTACTGCTTGTGCGCCGCCCCTAGAACGTTAACGGCAAGGAGGCCGCGATGGGTTTTATTCCCCTCAAGCCGATCCCTGAAAAAGATCGCATGTCGATGATTTTTGTCGGCATGGGGCAGATCGACGTGCGTGATGGTGCCTTCGTCGTCATTGATGAGGTGAACGGCGAGCGCATGCATATTCCCGTCGGCTCAGTGGCCTGCTTGTTGCTTGAACCAGGTACTCGGGTCTCTCACGCCGCCGTCAAGCTGGCGGCGACGGTGGGCACCCTGCTGATCTGGGTGGGCGATGCCGGCGTACGACTCTATAGCGCGGGTCAGCCCGGAGGTGCGCGTTCCGATAAGCTGCTTTATCAGGCGAAACTGGCGCTGGATGACTCCTTGCGGCTGAAAGTCGTCCGCAAGATGTTCGAACTGCGGTTCGGCGAACCACCACCGTCAAGACGTAGTATTGAACAGTTGCGCGGCATGGAAGGTGCTCGCGTGCGCAAGACCTATCAAATGCTGGCCAAACAGTATGGCGTGAAGTGGCAGGGGCGGCGTTATGACCCGACGCAATGGGAATCGTCAGACGTGGCCAATCAATGCCTATCTGCCGCCACCGCCTGCCTGTATGGCATCACCGAGGCCGCGATTCTGGCTGCAGGCTATGCGCCTGCCATCGGTTTTCTGCATACCGGCAAGCCCCAGAGCTTCGTCTATGACATTGCCGATATCGTCAAATTCGAGACCGTAGTGCCCGCCGCCTTTCGCATTGCCGCGCGTCACCCAGCGACACCCGAGCGCGAGGTGCGCATCGCATGTCGTGACGCCTTCAAGCAAAGCCGTGTGCTGCAGCGTTTGATTCCCATGATCGAAGACGTATTAGCGGCAGGCGATATCGAGCCACCACCGCCAGCGCCGGAGGCCATGTTGCCAGCCATTCCCGAACCCGCCTCCGTGGGTGACCAGGGTCACAGGAGCAAATGACATGGCCATGCTTGTCGTTGTGACTGAAGCGGTGCCACCGCGTTTGCGCGGTAGGCTCGCTATCTGGCTTCTGGAGATTCGTGCTGGTGTCTACGTCGGCGATGTCAGCCAACGCATTCGCGAAATGATCTGGGAGCAGGTCGATGCGTTGGCCGAAGACGGTAACGTTGCCATGGCGTGGTCCAGTAACCACGAATCAGGTTTTGAATTTCAGACCTACGGTACCAACCGACGCGAGCCTATCGACCACGACGGGCTGCGCTTGGTGCGGTTTTTACCCCAAGAAGCCAACTGATTGATTTTATTAGATCTTTAACAAAACGCTTTGATCAAAAAATGAGCAAAATCGTTGGTGGAATTTCCATCAGCGATTTTGTTCTTTTTAAACAATCGTCTACGATTAGTCCGATCCCCGCAGGCGCGGGGCTCAACCGGCCAACATCAAGCTCCATGAGGACACCGCCCCCCGATCCCCGCAGGCGCGGGGCTCAACCGCCCGTGATCATTTTGCGCGTTGGTTTCACTGGCCGATCCCCGCAGGCGCGGGGCTCAACCGGTCAGGGTATCGACGTGCGCAGCCTCGTAGGACCGATCCCCGCAGGCGCGGGGC
>Ga0114983_1001272_pt1 | contig 10098 bp, 11 predicted proteins | sample Shrwel_input2_RT_FD_87182 | JGI IMG/M metagenome (GOLD analysis project Ga0114983, IMG submission 87182) | Subsurface microbial communities from deep shales in Ohio, USA - Utica-3 well 1 S input2 RT | ecosystem: Environmental > Aquatic > Deep subsurface > Shale gas/oil reservoir > Produced...
CACGGTTCAAATCTCGCATTTTTGCGTGAAATCGGTTCGATTTCATCAAACCTCTGCAACTCATGGATATCTTTCGACCTCAGCGTACTCAAATCCCCTACCGCTGCTTGAACGCAGACCGAAAGAAGATTAAGTTATTGTTTTACAGTGGGTGGCTTGATTTTTTACTTCAGCATTCCCTGGTGGCGGGCATGGCCTCATGAAAGTGGAGCACAATTAGGATCACTTATTTAGCACGGCTCAAATCTCGCATTTTTGCGTGAAATCGGTTCGATTTCATCAAACCTCTGCAACTCACGGCTATCTTTCGGCCTCCGGGGGCTCAAATCATCTAGCGGTGCTTGAACGCAGACTGAAAGAAGATTAAGTTATTTTTTACAGTGGGTGGCTTGATTTTTTGTTCCTCCGAGGACTAAAACGCGCATGCGTACTATACAGCTGTTAGGGCAACAAGGTGGTTGAAATCATGAGTCAAGTGATTGATTGGGATGTTGAAAAGTTCAAAGAAGATATTGGTTGTCTTATCTCAAGCTTCAACTCATTGTTTCTTTCTGATGTTGCATCTCTATTAAATAACCCCAATGGCAATCGAATTGAGTCGATGAGAGGGTTAATTCGTTTAGATTTGGCAAAAGTCCAAAGAGAATTACATGAGGTGCTTGAAAGGATTGAGGTTGAATTGAGAGATAATGCTGAGAACCTGTTACTCGGACATAACTGGTCGGCATCTGAAGTTAGGGAATATTTGAGCAATAACTTCTATCATGGCTTTATCAAGTCTCAAGTGTTAAGTGAGTTAAATTCAACTCTGAGTCAATTGAGAGAGCTTACGATTTTAGCTACATCTCACCTTCATGTTTTAGAAAGCAATTCAGGATCGTCTGGTTTTGTTCGGGGGTTGTTTAAAGGCTATAACAATCCAATAGATGGTGTTTCTCATATCTTTGGTCATGGCTCTATGCAAATTGAAGTTAATGCAAGCGTTCAAGGATTCAATACTGCGGCAGTTTTTGTTGGGCAATCAATTGATTCCGTATCAAAATTATTGCAGCAAGTTGTGTTAACAAACTGGAATAAATTCGGGGCAATGCTAGAAAGTAGCCCTAACAAGTAAATCAAGGTGACGCCTACGTCGCACCTGATTTAGGTGTTATTTTTCAAGGAAGATATTATGAGAGTTTGGTTCCTCGCTTTTTTAAGCCTCCTGTTACCAGGTTGCTCTTCGTCCCAAAAAACCACCTATCAACCTGTTTGTTTTCAATCCGTAGAACAAGCAATAAACATAGGTGAATCCCTGATATCTGCGGGATATTTTGAAAAAGTAAGTTACTGGGTTAACGGAGACCCCAGTATACCTGTTCGTGGGTTGGGTTTGGAATGGGATGGATTCGAACATTCAAAGTATTGTCCCAGCGGCGGGTATCCTGTCCTCATCTCTTACCTGGATAAGGATGAACTTGGGAACTCTGAAATAGTAATTAAATGGGCTCAAATAGTTTTTAAAAATATGCTTAAGGAACGAGGCATTGAAACATAACGAGTGACGGTGGCATTCCGTCAATAAGTATTTCACTAATTGTGATAGCTTTCGCCCATCGGGTTCGATTTTTCATCATGGTATTGAGCGTAACCAACGGCTCTCGCATACAGGATATCAACGTTACTTAAGGCTGCGGTCATTTCCCGAGGAGGGATTGGTGCAATTCTGCGAGAATAGTGTTGCTTGAAGTTGCTTATATTCCCGCAGACATACACCTATTTTCCAGGCGCAGGCGGAACTGTGACCTTCCGAGCCAGGGATGGCGAGGCAGAGCTTACAGGGACGTACTCGCAACAACTTCCCTGTTTAACGGCCAGCTCACCATCCCTGGCTCGCGCTCGAAAGCATGTTGCTATGCAACTCTCGCCATGTCACAGGATCGCCTGTGCGAAAAGCGCACCGCAGGTGATTGGCCGCTGCTTAACCACGTTATCTGCGCCAACGGCTGTCGGCGACACCGAGGGGGGATTAGTGCAATACTGTTAGTCCTGAGTAGCTTGAAATATCTGAAGTGTTCGCAGACATACACCTATTTTCCAGGCATAGGCGGAACTGTGACCGTCGAAAACAGGGTCGAATTTTGTTCCCGACAAATTCGGCATTTCCTACGTCCTTGTAGGTCAGACGTTTTCGTCGAGCACCCAAGGATGGGTTCACAACAACTTCCCTGTTTAACGGCCAGCTCACCATCCCTGGTTCGCGCTCGAAAGCATGTTGCTATGCAACTCTCGCCGAGTCACAGGATCGCCTGTGCGAAAGGCGCACCGCAGGTGATTGGCCACAACTTAGCTAGCCGCTAGGATCAAGTTCATTGGTGAGTTTTGGCTTAAAGCCATGATAGCCGCTGTGCCAGCGGCCTAACGTCGTGGAGCAAATGCATTCATGCATAACGGCCAGCTCACCATCCCAGGTTTGCGCTCGAAAGCATGTTGCTGCGCAACTCTCGCCATGTCACAGGGGAGTCTGTGCGAAAGTTCGTCTCGAACATCCTGTTTTTCAATTGCATTCTTGCTTCGTGCCCATCCCAGCGGCAGGCAACGAGAAACATCCATTGCCGGAAACTTGACCAGTGCTTATTGGCTGCATCAAGGGGGGCATTATCGCCATTTGGCAAGATTAGCCTTGTTGGAAATAGGTAAGGATGGGGAATGAATGTACCATTCCCCAATCTCAACTTCTGGGTAAAAACAGAGTGAAGCGGGCGCCACCCAGGGGAGATTGATCTATTTGCCACTGGCCTTGGTAGCTCTGCAGCAGATCTTTGACTATCGCCAGTCCTATACCATGGCCTTGTTGGTAGTTATCGGCTCTGACACCGCGCTCGAACAGCTGGGTTTTCTGCTGCTCTGTAATGCCCGGGCCATCGTCTTCGATGCAGATGTTCAGCCCTTTTTCGCTAACCCAGGTTTTGAGTACGACCTGGCTGTTTGCCGCCTTGCAGGCGTTATCCAATAGATTGCCGAGGAGTTCGGCCAGGTCGGCTTCATCACCGTAAAACAGGGCGTTTGTTGCCAGTTCAGCCTCAAACTCCAGCGCCTTGTCGGCATAAATTTTGCCAAGGGTTCGCAGCAGTTTGTCGGCCACGGTTTTGCTGTTCACCCCTTGGTGCCAAGCGCCGCTGCCGGCACTTTGGGCCCGTTTCAACTGGTGGCCTATGCTGGCGTTAATTTGGCTGATGGGCTCTTGGGCATCGCTTGGCAAAGACTTGAGGCTTTGCAGCACCGCCAGCGGTGTTTTCAGGCTATGGGCCAGATCCGACAGGGCGTTGCGATAACGTTGGCGTTGGCGCTGCTCGTTGCTTATCAGGGCATTGAGCTGGGTCGCGACCTGTTGCAGCTCCTTGGGATAGTCGCTGCCGAGATGTTGCCGTTTGCCTTGCTCAACCGCTTCGAGCTCGGCGCGAAAGCGCGCCAGTGGTTTGAGTGTCCACCAGAGCCAGCCACCTTGTACCAGTAACAGGAACAGCATCAATAGTCCCAGGTATTGCCAGAGCTGGCGGCTGAAGGCGCCTTGGGTTTGCTCAAAGCCGGTCTGATCTTTGATGATGTGTACGGTAAAGGGAATATCCCGGCCATTATTCGAGGCCGAGGCAAAGCTGGCGCTGAAGCTGTAATTGAAGTGGGGTTTGCCCAGGAGAAGCATTTCGCCAAAGCGGCCTTCACCGAGTGGTGGGCTTGGAAGCTTGCCCGGAGGCGGCATACCGATAAAGGAAGGCGAATGCCATACCAGTTTGCCTTGGCTGCTGACCAAGGCGTAGAGCCCGGATTGATCTATGTTGAACTGTTTGTCCTGTAATTGATCCGGCAGAACCAGTTCGCCCTGTTCCACTTCTGCCAATGCCAATACTCCATAAAGGGCGGCGCTGAGTTCATCTTTTACCGCGTGGGTCAATTGGGCACGAAAGGCATCGCTCAGGGTCACGCCGATAAGCGGCAAGAGCACCAGATTCAACAGCAGGGCGCTGATCACCAGCCGGCCCTTGAGTGAACCGGGCAGCAGCCTTGCAGGCAAGGGCTTCATCAGGGGTTATCTCTAACAGGAAGTGCATTAAGGCGATAACCCTGACCACGCAGGGTTTCAATAAGCCCAAGCGTGCCCTCGGGATCCAGCTTCTTGCGCAAACGGCGAATAAATACCTCAATCACATTGGAGTCAAGATCAAAGTCCTGATCATAGATATGCTCGATAAGTAGACTCTTGGAAGTGACTTCGCCCTGATGCAGCATCAGATACTCGAGCAATTTGTATTCGGAGGCGCTGAGGCTGACGCTGTGTTTGCCGAGTCGTACTTCACCGCTGCTGGTATTCAGGGTGACAGGGCCACTTTGCAGCAAGGGGCTGGCCTTTCCGGCGCTGCGGCGGATTAACGCCTTGATCCTGGCGGTGAGTTCCATGGGGTGAAAGGGTTTGGTGAGGTAGTCATCACCGCCGGCATCCAAGCCTTCCACCTTGTCTTGCCAGCCATCTCTGGCGGTGAGGATCAGCACAGGGTAATCCAGTCCCTTGGCACGCATCTGTTCAATCAGCGCTATGCCGCTGAGTTTGGGCAGGCCGATATCGATAATGGCGGCATCATAGGGATATTCCGCCGCCAGAAACAGGCCTTCTTCGCCGTCTGACGCCGTATCCAGATTGAAACCTGCCTCTTGCAGATGCTGTTTTAAGTTGGCCTGTAAGGCGGCATCATCTTCTACCAATAACAGTCGCATAAGCTGTTTCCTGTCAGTTTGCCTGCAGGCGGCCGCTGCGGGCATCCACAGAGACATAGACAATTCGGCCGCTGTCCTGCAGCAGTTTGACCCGATAACCCGGGTTGCCGTTGACCTTCACAGACTGCACCCTGAGTACTTTACCGCCATAAGCCTGCTTCACCAGTCTGGCGGCTTCATCGCCGCTGCGGACTTTCAGCTTGGCCTCCTGGCCCTGAGTTGTTCGTTCCGGCTTGGCAAAGGGGCCGGCATGCAGGGGCTGAGCGAAAGCCAGCGACAGCAATAGCATGCTTGCCGCGATAATTCCGCTTGAGTGATAAGCTTGATGCTTGATTTTACTGCCCCTTTTCATGGTTTTGCCCTTTTGGAAACGCTTGGCCCAGTGTAAAAGATCCCCGCGGTGGATGAAATAGCCAGCCGGGTCTTCACTCTCTATCTGTCCTTCCCCCTGGTTTTCGCTCAGGCCCGGTCAGTTGTACTCCTTCCAAGATGAACATCGGCTGACAGAAACCGTTCATCTCATGTTCACCCAGGCTGACTTTTAATAATGCCAACAACCCGGATAAGCGCGGGATGCGCCCTGTGGAGAAGCACTATGAAATTATTATCTTACACTGTATTTGGCCTGTCGCTGTTTTTGGCTCTGTTTTGGGGGGCGCCCGCTGCCTATGCCAAGGAGCCTGTCGGCGGACAAGCCTCCATCGGCCAAAAAGCGCAGCAACCGAGCGATGAACAGGATAGCTCAGGCGCGAAGCTACGGGCGGCACAACACAGGCAGTTGCTCAAGCAACTTCAGCAGGAGTGGCAATTTGCTGGAGCTCAAGTTTCCGGTGAGCGCATGACCCGCGAGCAGATGATTGCCAAGAAACAGAAACTGCCCGAGAGCCAAGCCGCGCCGCAGCGGATGGTCTCCACTACGGCCCACAGCTATTACCATGAGTTTAGCTTTTATGAGGCGGCCAGCTACCTTTATGACGATTATGACTCTGATGGCTTTTATCGCAGCTTTGCGGTGCGCTTCGATGCCGATGTTTACGGCAATGATCCGGCCGAGTCTGTGCCCGTTTATGCCGAGCTTTATCTGAGCCGCAACGGCGGTGACTGGGAGCATTACTACAGTACTGAGGTGTTCTACATTCAGGGAGACAGTACCCAGGATGACTTTGAAGTGCTCACCACGTTAGAGAGCGGCTACCCTAGCGATCACTATGATGTGCTGATCGACCTCTATGAACCCGGTTACAGTGACATAGTGGCGACCATAAGTTCTTATGAAAGCAATAGCCTCTATGCCTTGCCGCTTGAGAGTCGTGAATGGGACAGAGATGATGGCGCGACTGTGATAGTCGATGCCGGTGGCAGCCTGTCAGTGCTGGCGCTCGCAAGTCTGGTACTGCTTGGCGGCTTGCGTTACAGACGCGGCAAAGTTGCCGCCTGAAATTACAAAATTTAACTACACAGGCCGGGGGCTCTCCCGGCCTGTTTCTTTCCGGGTTCCCAACGGGGGCCGGAATGGCTCAACAAGGTTTACTCTTGTTGGCTTTTTATTTAGAGGCTTGCAGGATCACAAACTTACCATTGGAGGCTATGGTTTTACAGTTGCCGAACAGGCGCTTGAGCTTGATGTGGTAGCCCAGGTGACGGTTGCCGACCACATGCAGTATGCCGCCGTTCACCAGACGCCGTCTGGCATCGAGGAACATCTGCCAGGCAATATGATCTGTGATGGCCTCTCCCTGATGAAACGGTGGGTTACAGAGCACCAGATCCGGTGCGACCCCGGCGCTCAAATGACTCAGACAGTCGTCCCAATAGAAGTGGCCGCGTTCGGCCTCAAAGCCATTGCCGTGCCAGTTGAGCCGGGCACTTTCCACGGCCATCTCTGAGTCATCAACAAAGTGAATACTCGCCTCGGGATAACGCTTGGCCGCCGCCAGCCCCAAAACGCCATTGCCGCAGCCCAAGTCCACCACAGAGCTAAACTCACCTTCGGGGAGGTTGGCCAACATCAAACGGGCGCCGATATCCAGTTTGCCGGCGGCAAATACATTGCTGAGATTACAGATATTGAGGCTGAATTCGCCAAGGGGCCACTCGCTGGGGGCCGGCAATTCGCGCGCCTGGCCATCGGCGAAGGCGGTTATCACCCGGGTCTTTTTCCATGCCAGACTGGCGCTGGCCTGGCCCAGATGTTTGCCAATCAGGGCCAACAAGGCTTGATTGATGGATTTGGCCTTGGCGCCAATCAACACCCGGGTACCGGTGGGAAGCATATTGGCCAGCAGGGTCAGCTGCCAGGCAAAAAAGTTGAGGTTCTTGGGCAGCTTCAGCAATATGGTATCGGGTACACAAGCAGGCATTTCCCGACTGTTTAACCAGTGAATGTCGGCATTGCTGAGATGGTTTTTCTCAAGATTTTGTCGAGCGCCAAGATGGGAAGTGCGGGCATCCGAGCTCCAGTGAACCTTTGCATCAGGATAACCTCGGCGAATGGCGCACAGCAGGGCACCAAAGCTGTCGTTGATAATAAGCACAGATTGAGGTGCCTCTTCCTCGGCGAGCTGTTTGAGCAGGTGTTCATCGGCGGCATCCCAGGCCTGGAGGTTGGATTCCTGCTCTTCGGGATAGCGGTGCAGAGTGAGCTGAATATCAGCGGCTGAGAACTGGCTGGTCATATAACTGGGCTTAAAGGACGAATTTGCGCGGATTATCGCAAATACTGGCGCTCAAGGCGATATTTGCGAAAATCTGCCTTGGTCATTATCTAATAAAGAAGGCTTAAGCCTGGCAATAAGCCACAGAGAAACAATGCCATGAAGTTCAAAGATGAGTTCAAAGATGAGTTCAAATATGAGTTCAAATATGAGTTCAAAAGAGATACAGCAGTCGCGGTTTGCGCTTGAGCCTGGGTCATCTGCTGAGTCGGCAACAGGCGTGCAGCGGTTTGAGCAGCCGCCTATGTTGCTGGTGCGCGGTTATCTCAATCCAGCCCAGCAGGAGGCCATTTGGCGGGAGGCGGAGCATTATCCCCTGACTCGTCCCGAGCTTGAAATATTCGGTAAGCGTCACGCCATTCCTCGTACTCAGGTGTGGTTCGGCGATGCCGGCTGTGATTATCGCTACTCAGGGTTATTGGTCAGGGCGCTTCCCTGGCCCAAATATCTGTTAAGGCTAAAGCAAAAGCTGGATCGGGATTGGCAGCTTGGCAGCAACGGCGTGCTGGTAAACCGTTATGCCGATGGCCGCGACACCATGGGTTGGCACAGCGACGATGAACCTGAGCTGGCAGAGGGGGCCGATATCGCTTCAATTAGCCTGGGCGCCGGACGCGATTTTGATTTGAGACACAAGCAAAGCGGCGAGAAGCTGCGGCTCAGGCTTAACTCGGGCGATCTCTTGTTGATGCGCTGGCCGATGCAGCAGGAGTGGCAACATGCATTGCCAAGAAGGCTGAAACTCACAGAGCCCAGGCTCAATCTCACCTATCGGCGGCTCAAACCGGGTTTTCATCCTCCTGGTGGTTGAAAATTGTCGGATTGATCTTTGTTCGCCGACGCAGTAACCTGCCGCCAATCCCAACAGCTTATATCAGGTTTTACCATGTCCGTTGCCCAGACCATAGAGCAGAAGTTGCGCCTTGCCCTGACGCCGAGTCATATAGAAGTCATCAACGAGAGCCACAATCACCATGTGCCGCCTAATTCAGAGACGCACTTCAAGGTGATCATTGTCAGTGAAGCCTTTGATGGCAAGCGTCTGCTGGCTCGCCATAGAGAAGTGAATCAGGCATTGGCGGAAGAACTGGCCAATGGCGTGCACGCTCTGTCCATGCACACTTATACTCAGGCCGAATGGGATGCTCAAAGTGCTGTGCCTGAGTCGCCCAAGTGCCGTGGTTAAAAGTCCTGGTTTGATAAACCGCCTCCAGGGGCTGCATTTGTGTTTTGGCGCTGTAATAATAGCGCTTTGAGACGCGAACCATTTAACAGTGCAAGCCAGCTTGCCATCCAAGGGAGAATACCCATGCCATTGTTAGACAGCTTTACCGTGGACCATACCAAGATGGAGGCACCGGCAGTGCGGGTGGCCAAGACCATGAGCACACCAAAGGGCGATACCATTACGGTATTTGACCTGCGTTTTTGCGCGCCCAACAAGGATATTCTCAGCGAGCGCGGCATTCATACACTGGAACACCTGTTTGCAGGCTTTATGCGTGATCACCTCAATGGTGACGGAGTGGAGATCATAGATATTTCGCCAATGGGCTGTCGCACCGGCTTTTATATGAGCCTTATCGGGACACCGGAAGAAGGCCGGGTTGCCGATGCCTGGTTGGCAGCCATGGAAGATGTGCTCAAGGTACAAGATCAAAAGGCTATTCCTGAGCTGAACGAATACCAGTGCGGTACCTATCAGATGCATTCTCTGGAGCAGGCACAGGATATTGCCCGCAATATTATTGCCGCCGGTGTCAGCGTTAACCGCAACGACGATCTCAAGTTGAGTGAGGAACTGCTGAAGCAGCTCTAATCCCGCCCGGCTTACCTCGCACAATCAAGCGACTTGATATTTACTCAAGTCGCTTTTTTTTTGTCCGCAAATCAGTTAGTTTACAAAAATATAACATCAAATATGCGGTAACTGCTGATAGGGGATTGGGATATGAGTCAGAGGCGTGGCTTGCTTAAAGTGAGTGCAGTGGCCGGTTTGGTGAGCGGGAGTTTGGCCGGGCCGTGGGCGCACGCTGCCGAGCCTTTGGCTGCTGACCATCCGGCTTTTGAGACTGCAGCAATCAATGCCATGTACTATGACTCGGCCGAGCGGCAATTGACCGCCGGTGGCGAGCTTATCCCAACCTTGCCTGGCAGTTTCAGTATTCGCGGCGCCGGTGGTAGCGGCCATTCCGGAATAGCGATTATCGAAGACAGGGTCAATCTGGCGCCGGCGCCTTATTCTGCGCCTTATCTGTGGCAACTGCCGGATCCCGATACCCTGGTTGCCAGCTCGGCCAATGCCGCCGGTAGCTTGCTCTATGGTGGTAGCGGCAGTTTTGGTGTTTTGGAAACCCAAAGCCTGGGGTTGCATGATACTCCGGGCAACAGTTTGCGGCTTCAGGGCAATGAGGATAAAGGTTGGGGCGCCGAGGGCCGCGGTCTGATTGATGCCGATGACTATAAGGTATTGCTGCAGGCGAGCCACAGGCGCCAGCAACCCTGGCAAGAACCGAGAAGCGCTGAGCTGGGGCAAGATGACAGCCAGACCAAGGTCCTTTTCAAGATAGCGGCCAACAGCTTGCCGGGTGCCCGCAGTCGGCAACATACTGAATTTAAGTATCAATATTCACAG
>Ga0114983_1001274_pt1 | contig 10091 bp, 6 predicted proteins | sample Shrwel_input2_RT_FD_87182 | JGI IMG/M metagenome (GOLD analysis project Ga0114983, IMG submission 87182) | Subsurface microbial communities from deep shales in Ohio, USA - Utica-3 well 1 S input2 RT | ecosystem: Environmental > Aquatic > Deep subsurface > Shale gas/oil reservoir > Produced...
ATCAGGGAATTCATCTGGGAAAGAAGTCTTTTTACCTCCCGCTCCAGAAGCGCGTGTACCCGGGGGAAGCTGTTTCTCAAGCCTTCCGAGGCCTGAATTAATCCCTTCTTATCCTTAATCCCGAACCAGTACATCCAGTATGCCTGCCAAAAACCGGACAAGACTTCCCCGGCCCGGGGCTGTTTTCTCTCCCCCAAGTATTTGAGATCATACAGACCTTTTTTGCGCCCGGTTTTGAACAAATCCACGCCGGGAACATCCGGGGCGCCCTCCTTTCCATTTATCCAGGCCCGGGCCAGTCCGGCCACCCGAACCGGGTCCGGGTCATCGCGGCAGAACGGATACTTGAACCGGCACTCCCAGCAGCGCCGGCAGCTGCGGCTGCTTCCAAGGAGCAGATGCCCGGGCTGGTACGGCCCGGTCTCCCAAAGATGCACCGGGCCTAAGGAAAGATTCAAAACCCGCAGGCCGGACCAGGCGGCGAGATGCATGGGCCCGGTATCCGGGGTTATCAAGAGTTGCAGGGCCTGGCCCATGTAAACGAATTGGGAGAGATCGGTGCGGCCGGTAAAGTCGGCCAGGGACAAACCCAGCCCGGATTTTATCCGCGAGGCCAGTTCCCTTTCCCCGGGCCCGCCCATGATTATAGGCTTAAGCCCCCTTCCGGCCAGACTCTTTAAAAGCGAAACCCAGAAGTCGGCTCCGGGCCTTTTGCTTTTCTGACTGGCCCCGATAAACACCCCGACCGATTTGTTGTCCGCACTGAGCCGCCTGGGCGGGGACCATCGCGTCTCGGCCATCTTGGCTGCGGGGATGGCGTCCAGGGCGTTCATATCCGCCCAGTGAAAACGGTTGAAACGGTTGTTGTGCACCAGTGAGGCCCGGTAGAGCTGCCAGTCCCCCTTTATGCGCAATGCCCCGTCCCGGTCCCGGAAAGACCCGACTATTTCCTCGCAATCCACCTGTCCGGCCAGCCAGGCCGCTTCCTCGCGGTGGCTCAGGTTTATGACCAGACTGAACTTCTTGTCCAGGACATGCCGGTAACCGGTCCAGGGGATGTAAGCCACCCGGGGAGAGATGCCCATAAGCTGAGAATAGAAATCCTTCTCCGCCACGGTCCAGATGGCGGTCTTTGGATAAAGCCGCCGCAGCCACAAAAAAAGGGGAAAGGAAAGGATGAGATCGCCCATCCTCTGCATCTGGAGGACAAGGATGGGCTTAGGCATAAAGCTCTTGCATGCTCCGCATCAGCTTTTGCAGACGGATTTCATAGGTGTGTTCGGAAAGGATGCGCTCCCGCGCGGCCCGGACCATCTTTTCCCTTTTTCCCGGATTTTTGAGATAATAGCGGATCAGATCCGGGATCTCCTCCGGGTCGCTAAAACAGGCCGTCTCTCGCTCCGGCTCAAAGAGCTCGTCCATCTGGCGGCGGTAGTCGGTCAACAAAAACGAACCGGACACGGGCACGTCAAACACCCTCTGGTTCACCGCCCCCTTCATCTGGGCACTGGTGCAGTTGAAATTGATGCGATTCTGCGGATAAAAAAAGGGCAGTTCGGTGTAATAATTGAGTTCTCTTCTCCACGTCCAGCAATTCGAATCCGCCAGAATATCCCGCCAGCCGTCGTCCCCGGCTATAATCGGCTGGAAATCCAGAAGGCGGCGAACGCATCCGGCCCGATAAACCCGGGTGGCCTCCCAGGTGACCATGGTCTCGTAGCGCAGACGATCCTCGACATCGGTTATGGACTTAAAATCGGCCCACAATTCCGGAAAGTTCTCCTCCAGGCACTTTTCCACGGACAATTCATCGGAGCTGTTGAACTTCCCGGCCACCCGGGGATAGCTCTTTTTAAGAGCCGGGGTTAAGATACTGTCCCGGAATTTGCTCCCGACCTTGTGCACCATGGAGTTCCCCACAAAGGCCAGGTCGTTTTTTGGCTTAATGCGGCCGTTCATGGAGGCGAACCGCTCCGAGTCCGTGGCCAGGGGCAAAAAGGTCGGATTCTCAAATCCCCGATCGCGCAGTGTGGGCAAATTGTCCCGGTCCCAGGTGAAGATCGAGGTCCAGGGGCTGTTTAGGTTCTCGTACAGATACAGGATTAAATGCGGGTTATCCACGAACCAGGAAGCCAGGGGCAGGCGCATCTTGTCCAGAAGATCCAGAAGTACCCCTTCCTTGTCCACGCCCAGGTGATTTATGGTCAGGACAAAATCGGGCCTAAACTCCACAACCGCCTGCAAAAGTCCCTGGACATATTCTTCCCTTCCCAGCTCCTGATCCGGGAGTTTTAAAAAATGGTGGGGCACACCCAGGCGCCGGCAGGCGGCCTGCAGCTCGCCCATCAGGAAATACTGGCTGGTGATCAGAAGAATCCGGGGCAGTTCTTCCTTAAACCTGGGATACCTTGTCTTGGCCCAAAAATCGAACTTGCGGCTGGCCTGCAGGTGTTCGTAAACGAAGCGGTAATAGTCCCCATCCAGGCGCATGTACGCGGGCAGGGACAAAACGCGGAAAGGCCGACCCTCGTTTTTAAGCTGCCACCGGGTCAGGCGATTCACCGCGGCCCGGGCTTCCCCCTCCCGGACCACAAAAAAATCCCGGGAATCAAGCAACTCTTTGCTGCCGCAGGCCCCAACCAGAGCATCCTCCTTGTCCACGACCGCAATCGGCCCGGGCCATTTTTCCCGCACCAAGTCCAAATAGCCGGGAGTCCCGGCCCCCAATAGGACAAGCAGATTTTGCGGCGTCTCCCGCTTTATACGTTCCAGCTCGCCCTGCAGCCTCCTCAGGCCGTAGGGACCGAGAAGCTGAAACTCCCGGCCCTGCATTTCAATGCGGATATCCGTGACAGTCCCGGATTCATCCCGAATCTCCCGGAATTCATATCCTGTATCTTGATTATCCATTCACACCCGTACCCTTCCTGTCTCAAAGCGCGTTGCCCAAAAAGGCAAGGCCAAAGCCGGTTGCGCGCGAGCGCCCCACAATTTTTCCAAGCTTGCTGACAACCTGAAAAACTATACGAATCAAAAATCGGCGGAATCCAGAACAATGGTCACCGGACCCCAATTCACAAGACTCACATCCATATCCGCCCCGAATACTCCGGTCCGCGGTCCGCACCCCATATTTCGCACTTCATCCGCAAACAGGGTAAAAAGCCTTTCCGCGGCCCGGGGCTCCAGGGCCCGGCTGAACCCCGGGCGGCGGCCCTTGCGGCAATCCGCATACAGGGTGAACTGCGGGACCAAAAGGAGCTCCCCCCCGAATTCCGGAAGGCTTAGATTCAACTTCCCTTCCGCATCGGGGAAGATGCGCAGCTGGACTATCTTGGAAGCCAGCTTGCTCCAGATCGTGTCCCGGTCAATGTTTTCCTCCCCGGACATAAAACCGACCAGTCCGAGCAGACCGCGTCCGATCCCCGCCCTTTGGGCGCCCTGGATGCTCACCGCCGCATTCTTTACCCTCTGCAGGACAATACGCATCTATTCCTCCGTATAAAAGGCCCGGGAGCCCTCTTTCTCCGCGACCATCACCCAGTCCAGGCGGATATTTGCGGTTTCCAGCTTTTTCTTCAGTTCCGCGTATACATAAGCGGCTATATTTTCCGAAGATGGATTGACGGTTTTAAACGCGGGAACCTCATTTAAAAATTTGTGGTCCAGGCCGGTTAAGACCGAGCCCAGACATGATTTGAGTTCCTTGAAGTCAATGAGCATGCCCGTGTCCGGGTCCAGTTCCGTACCGCTTACCTGGGTCCTTATTTTGAAATTGTGTCCGTGCAGATTCTCGCATTTGCCGCAATAGTTGCGCAATTGGTGCGCCGCCCCGAATTCATCCTCCACCTGCAGAAACCATTTCCCTGTGCTCACCCCGAACCCCCTGTTCTTGCCCTTGCCGTTTCTCAATATATCCCGCGAAAATTCAGCAAATTATAACGCTTACCCGGCCTTGAAAATCAATCTGTGTAAGAAATATATTTCTCCTTCCACATATCCAGATCTTCCCAGAATCCGTTCTCCGGGGCCACCCGGTATTTCTCCCCCAGTTCCACGCGGCAGGAGCAGTCCTTTAAGCACATATGCAATCTGAGTGCCGTGCGTCCCGGGTACTCGCCTATTATCCGCCTTAGCTCCTCCCAGCAACTATCGTCTTCCGGCACTTGGGGTACATTTACGCACACCGGTTTATCGTTGGCCTGCACCGCTTCGGCCAAGGGCTTTATTTCCCGGCCCAAAAACTTGAGCTGTCTTACCTGGCCCTCCTCGCCGTTCGCCGGACCGTTTCCCTCGAAACTGCTTATGCGGCCCTTTATCCACAGCGGCTCATCTTTGTCTATAAGCTCCCTGGCCTGGGCGTAGACATCGGAGAACAAAGTGATCTCCGCCTGGCCGGTCAGATCCTCGATCTGGCAAAAGGCCATTTTTTCGCCTTTTTTGTTTATATGCTCCTTTACCGCGGTGACCATGACCCCGAGCTCCACTTCCACGCCTCCGTCCATTTCCCGGCAGGGCTGGATCTGATTCAGGTTCATCCGCTTTATATCCCGGCGGAAAGGCCAAAGCGGATGACCGCTCAGGAAAAGACCCAGTGTTTCCTTTTCCATGCGCAGCTTTTCCGCGTCCGGGAACTCCTCTTTTTCCGCCTGCTCGCATTTTATGCCCAGACCGGGATGCTTGGCCGCGGTATCTGTCATCAGGCTGAAAAGGGACATCTGCCCCTGGCACTTGCTCTTGGCCACGGACTGGGCCCGGGAAACAACCATGTCCATCCCGGCCAGAAGAGCGCTTCGGGTGCACTTTAGACAGTCCGTGGCCCCGGACTTGATAAGCATCTCCACCCCGCGCTTGGTCACCTTGCGCATGTTCACCCGCTCGCAGAAATCCAGAAGGCTGGTGTACGGGCCGTTTTTCTTCCTCTCCCGGATGATGGTCTCAATGGCCCCCTTGCCCACATTCTTGATCCCGGACAGGCCGAAGCGCAAACAGCCGTCTTCCACGCTGAAATCGTGCTCGCTGTGGTTTATGCACGGGGGAAGGACTTTTATGTCCATCTCCCGGCAGGCGTTTATATGGGCGATGACCTTGTCCGTATTGTTCACCTCGGAAGTGATCAAGGCGGCCATGAACTCCACCGGGTAATGGGCCTTTAGATAGGCGGTCTGATAGGAAACCAGGGCGTAGGCCGCGCTGTGCGACTTGTTAAACCCGTATCCGGCGAATTTCTCCACCAGATCAAAGATGTATTCCGCGGTCTCCTCCTCCACCCCTCTTTCCCGGGCGCCCTGAAGGAATTTGGAACGCTGCTTGGCCATGGCCGCGGGGTCCTTCTTGCCCATGGCCCGGCGAAGGATGTCCCCGTCCCCCAGGGAATATCCGGCCAGGACCGAGGCGATTTTCATTACCTGTTCCTGGTACAGAATAACCCCGTAGGTCTCCTTTAAAACCTCCTCCAGATCCGGGTGCGGGTACTTGACCGGGATTTCCCCGTGCTTGCGACGGATGAAGTCGGTGACCATCCCGCTTTCCAGCGGTCCGGGACGGTACAGGGCCAGAAGGGCGATAATGTCCTCGAAGCAATTGGGGCGCAGGTCGGTGAGCACGTTGCGCATGCCGGAACTTTCCAGCTGAAACACCCCGTCCGTCTGCCCCCGGGTAAGGAGGGTGAATGTCTCCGGATCGTCCAGGGCCAGGGTGTCCATATCCGGGACGGACTTGCCGCCCTTTTCGGCCAACTCCAGGGTATCGCTTATGACCGTGAGCGTCTTCAACCCCAGAAAATCGAACTTGATCAGCCCCACTTTTTCCACCCGTTTCATGTCGTACTGGGTGACCACTTCTCCCTTTTTCCCGCGGTATAGAGGAAGATATTCCTCCATGGCCTTGTCCGAAATCACAATCCCTGCGGCATGGGTGGAAGCGTGCCTGGCCAGGCCCTCCAGACGCCTGGAGATGTCCATGAGCTTGCCGATGTTTTCCTCTTCGGCCAGCTTGCGCAGGTCCGGCTCCTTTTCCAGGGCCTTGTCTATGGTCATCTTGGGATCATCCGGGATGAGCTTGGCGATCTTGTCCACCAGACTGAGCTTTAGGCCCATGGCCCGGCCCACGTCCCGGACCACGGCCTTGGACTTCATGGTCCCGAAGGTGGTTATCTGGGCCACGCTCTGCTTACCGTATTTTTCCGAGACGTAGCGGATGACTTCCTCGCGCCGGTTATAGCAGAAATCCACGTCAATATCCGGCATGCTTTCCCGCTCCACGTTCAGGAAACGTTCAAAAAGCAGGGAATAGCGAATGGGATCCAGATTGGTAATCCGCAGGGAATAGGCCACAAGGCAACCGGCCGCTGAACCGCGGCCCGGCCCCACCGGGATGCCCTTGTCCTTGGCCCAGTTGATAAAATCCTGAACTATCAAGAAATAGGCCGGGAACCCCTTGGCGCAGATGACCTCCAGTTCATTTTCCAGCCTCTGCCTGTAAACCGACTCCTCCACTTCATACGGCAGCTCGGAAATCCGCTCGGTCAGACCCTCCCGGCACAGGCGGATGAACTCCTCCTCCAGGGTGCGGCCTTCCGGGACCTCGTAGACCGGGAAATGGTGCTTGCCCAGCTCCAGCTCCAAATTGCAGTCGTTTACGATCCGGGCCACATTTTCCAAAGCCTGCGGGCAATCGCTGAATTCCCTTTCCATTTCCTCCGGGGATTTAAGATAAAGCTCATCGGTCCCGAAACGCATCCTGTCCGCCCCGTCCACCCGGGCATTGGTCTGGATGCACAAAAGCACGTCATGGGCCTCCACATCATCCCGGCGCAGGTAATGGCAGTCATTGGTGGCCACCAGGGGCAGGTCGGTCTCCAGGGACATCTTGCGCAGCTTATGGTTGACCTCTTCCTGCTCCGGGATGCCGTTGGCCTGCATCTCCAAATAAAAACGGCCGGGGAAGATGTTCGCGTACTGACCGGCCGCCTCCAGTGCGGATTTATAGTCCCCGCGGTTCAGAGAATACTGCACCTCGCCCTGCAGACAGGCGGACAGGGCGATTATGCCCTCGCTGTGCCTATCCAGTATCTCCTTGTCCACCCGGGGCTTGTAGTAAAACCCGTCCAGCCAGCCCCGGCTGACTATCTTGATCAGATTCTTGTACCCGACAAAATTCCTGGCCAGAAGGACCAGGTGGTAGCGGATCGGACTCTTTTCCGTGCACTTGCCGGGAGAGACGTATACTTCGCAGCCGACAATGGGCTTTATCCCGTAGTCCTTGGCCGTGGTGTAGAAGATGAGCGCACCGAAGAGATTGCCGTGATCGGTTATGGCCGCGGCCGGCATCCCATAGTCCACGGAAGAGGCGCACAAATCGTTTATCTTGATCGCCCCGTCCAAAAGGCTGAATTCGGTATGGCAATGCAGATGCACAAAATCGGACATAAGAACTAAAACCTTTTTAATATATTTACATAAATAACGAGCATAAAATCACGCCGGATTGGAGGCGCTGTCCACGTACAGGTAGCGCTTTATCTTCTGCGTGGGAGTCTTCTCAAACGGTTCGACCTGTTCAATTATCCGGGCCAGCCGCGCGAAAGCGGGCACCTTTTGATTCACTTCCCCGCGCAGATTCTCCAGCAGCTGCTCCACGTTGCTCCTGTATTCCGATTCCCGGAGGTCCCCCCAGTTCAGTTCCTGGTCCATGTACTCCGAATTCAGATAGACCCGGGCGGTCAGCCGGCCGTCCTGTTTATAGACCAGACTTTCGTATACGTAATCATATTCGTTTATAGTGGATTCAATCTCCTCGGGGTAGATATTCTCCCCGCTCGGGCCCAGAATGACATTTTTGGACCGGCCCTTTATGTACAGATATCCGTTTTTATCCATCCGGCCCAGATCCCCGGTCAAGAACCAGCCGTTTTCAAAACTTTCCTCGGTGATCCGGGGGGCTTTGTAGTAGCCTCGCATCACGTTCGGGCCCTTGACCAGTACTTCGCCCACGCCGGTCCGGGAATCCGGATCCTTTATTTTGATTTGCACCCCGGGAAGGGCCGGTCCGGTGGACCTGAATTTCATTTTTGCCGGAGAAGTCCCGGCCACCAGGGGAGCGGTCTCGGTCAGACCGTAGCCCACCGAATACGGGAAACCGGCCTCGTGCAAAAAAAGCTCCGCGTCCCTGGCGATCCCTGCTCCGCCTATGCAAAATACACGCAATTCTCCGCCGAAGGAACTGAGCAGCCTTTTCCCGGCCAGGCGATGGGCTTTTTTGCGCAGGAAAGGAACCTTGTACATGCCCCGGGTGAGTCTGTTTCTATTCATCTGGGGCAGAATCCTGCCCTTGAAGATTTTCTCGATCACCAGGGGAACGCTCAAGATCACCGTGGGTTTGACCCTGGACATGGCCGGCAAAAGGATCCTGGGTGTGGGCCTGCCCCGCAGGTAATAGACCGTCGCCCCGAGCATAATCGGAGTCAACAGTCCCAGGGAGCACTCATAGGTATGGGCCAGGGGCAAAATGGACAAGAACCTTTCCTCGTGCGTGGCCCCGACCACCTCGGCGGCGGTCCCGGCCTCGAACACGAGATTTTCGTGGGTGAGCATCACTCCCTTGGAATGCCCGGTAGTCCCGGATGTATAGATAATCGCCGCCAGATCGTGCTCACAAGGTTCAGTATCTTTGCGCCCGGTCAATTTGCGGGCCGCATCCCAAACCCGGCCGAGCTCTTTTCTCCCCATATGCAGGGCCTCGGTAAATTTCTCCCGCACCGTGCGGGCGGGAACAACGGAAAAATCGTCCAGCAGGACCACCTGCAGCCCGTCCAGATCGGCCTCCTCCAGCTTGGGATAGAGATGTTCGCTCACAAAGACCGCTTTCGCCCCGGAATGGCGCAGTATATGGGCTATGGCCCCGGCATGGAAATCCGGAAGAATGGGCACGGCAACCGCACCCATGCAGACGATCCCCAGAAAAGCCGTTCCCCAGTTGGGCATGTTCTCGCCCAAAAGGGCCACCCGGTCCCCGCGGGACACCCCGTATCCGCTCAAAAAGGACCGCAGCTGATCCACTTCCCCGGAAAGCCGGGCATAGGTCACGGGCTCGTCGTCAACAAAGGAAAGAGCGGGCTTGTCCGGATACAGACCGCAGCTTTTTTCCAGGACATCCAGAAGAGTTTTTGTCTCCTGGGTCATTTGGGGCTCCGGACAGGGACTCGGCCTTCCCGTTTTTTTAATAAATGAGTCATGCTCCCGGCTTTTAGCATACGGCTACAGGCCCATGTCCTTGTTTATCAGAATCACCTTTATCCTGCCCTTGGGAAAGGACTTCTCGGATATGGTCCATACGTTGCAGATCCGGTCCGGGGTCTGGCAGTCCTCGCATTCCCCGGTCTTGGCGCAGGGAGTCTTCTTATCCAGACGCATGGCGTTGGCCGGGGCGGCATAGTTCTTTATCCGCTCCGCGGCGGATTCGACATCCGCGACCACCTTATTCCTGCCGGCCAGAACCACGACATGTTTGGGGCCGAAAGTAAGCGCCCCCACCCGGTTGCCGATCATGTCCAGATTGACCAGGGCTCCGGATTCGGTCACCGCGTTGGTCCCGGTCAGGAAAAGATCACTCAAAAGGGCCTTGCGCCTGGTTTCTATCACCTGTTCCCTGGATTTTTCCTTTTTGTACGTATCAATAACGGAAATACCGGACTGCCCGATCAGGGCCTCGTACAGTCCACACTCCTTGAAGGTCCCCGAACCGGCCCAGGAGAGCACTTCCGGCTTTATCTCCGGGATGATGTTTTCCAGGACCAGATTCTTGGCCTGCTCCCCGTCCCGGACCACATGGGCCTCGAAATTATTGTCCGCCAGACTCTTTTTTACCGCATTCAGCTTCATCTGCCAGTAATTTTCAATATAATTGTCCATGATCTCCTCCCTTAAACCTCTTAGGGGTTACCCCCGGGTAAATCGACTCGCCGTCCACCTTTTCATCTCCCGGAACTGGAAAAGATATTTACATGAAAACCCTGTACAAGGCCAGAGCTACTGAAGGAGCGGCCAAGACAAAGTTTTTAATATAAGATATTATTTTAAGCTGTTATAAAC
>Ga0114983_1001278_pt1 | contig 10070 bp, 4 predicted proteins | sample Shrwel_input2_RT_FD_87182 | JGI IMG/M metagenome (GOLD analysis project Ga0114983, IMG submission 87182) | Subsurface microbial communities from deep shales in Ohio, USA - Utica-3 well 1 S input2 RT | ecosystem: Environmental > Aquatic > Deep subsurface > Shale gas/oil reservoir > Produced...
ACAATGATTTGATTCGGACGCCATCAACACTGGACCCTATTTCAACTGTTTCCGGCAATAATTTCCACGATGAAACTGATATTAATATCAGGGGGCGTAATGGATTGAATTATGTTTTTACACGCACATACAATTCAGAGATGCGCAAGAAAGACGGGGTGGTGGGCTATGGTTGGACGCATTCCTACCTAATGCAATTGAAATCAAATGATTTCAGTCACACCTGCCCAAATTGTGTGGATACAGCTGCCAGCAATGGCAAAACAAGTTCAATAACATATACAGATGAGCGAGGAGGGGATCAGAATTTTGGTGTCGATGAATCTAGCAAAGCTGTTTCCTTGCCAAAGGGCTCCAATAATTCGCTTGTATTGAATTCACCTTCAGCTGGATTACACACGGTTGCGTTCAGGAATGGTGTTTCGTACGTTTTTGAAACAGCTGCTGGTGCAATATTAAGTACCACCCCAAACGTAGTTGCTCGCTTAAAAAAAATCAAAAACCAATGGGGTGACGAGCTTGTCTTTGCTTATGACACCACAGCTTGGCCTGGCAAACTCCTTTCTGTCAGCGATAACTTGGGTATTTCGGGGCGTACAGGACTAACATTCACTTATCATGCCACTACGAATAAATTGAAGGATGTGGCTGACTGGGCTGGTAGAAAATGGGCATTTGATTACGATGCTGATAAAAATCTGAAAAGTTTGACCAACCCTTTGAGCGAGGTTCTGACATATGTCTACAAGGTGCCAGGACTCCACTTACTGAATGCAATCAAGAAGCCGTTGTTGCGAAATGATAAAACAGTTGAAACTCGTTTCATGTACTATGAAAATGGACGTGGCTTTCGTCAAACTGACAGCTCAGACCGCGGTGACACTGTTGATTATGATCTATACAGAAGAGCCACCAGGGTGACAGATGCACGCGGTGGCGTACGACAGTTTTTCTACAATGAAAACGGTGGGCTGACTCGATTGGAAGAGCCAGATGGTGCTATTTTATTTTTTGATAATCAGTTGGACAGTACCTTGCGCTTCAAAAAGACAGATGCCCTAGGATACGAAACCAGTTACAGCTACAGACTTGATCGTGCCATAGGTGCAAATTTGTCTTCAGATTCGAATGGCAATGTCACGCAAGAGAAAGATGCGCTGGATAGGACGATAAATACAACATACAGCAGCATATACTACGATCAAGTTGAGAGAGTAAAAGACAAGCAGGGTAACGAGACCTACAGCACTTTTTACACAACAACAAGTGCTACTGATAAGAAGCTTACTGGCAAGCCGGAGCATGAAAAAATTGCAAAGTTAACATGGGCTGGTGTAGTTAAATCAGATGTCATATTGCGGAGTTATTTTTGGAATGGTGATGGCACGCTCAATAAAATGACTGAGCAATTCACCCCGACGCTCAACGAGCGAACAAGAGTGACCACATATGAATACCAGTCAGGCACGAATGGTTTGAATGTGTCCGCAGTTCAAACTGAAGGACGCACGGCTGCTGGAGGCACAACGCCAACAACAGTGGTTGCGCGAACTACATTTACGTATGACAACTTAGGGCGTACAAAAACTCAAAGCATCCAACGTCGTACAAGCCCAACTGATGCCACGGAGATAACGCTGACCACGGCCTACGAATACGATGACTTGGATCGGGTGATAAAAACAACCGATGTGTTGGGAAACGAGGTGGTTAACAGTTTTGATTCAAATGGACAACTGTGGCAAGTGACTCACCGATATCAGCGGACAGATGGTACGTTTGAAGTTCGAAACATTGTAACGCGCACCTTTGATGCCAATGACCGGGTGCAAACAGAGACTGATGCTCAGAACAATACTACCCGCTACACCTATGACGAGTCTGGTAACCGTACATCGGTGACAGATGCCAACGGGCACACCAGTCGCATTGAATACGACCCCATGAATAGGCCATCTGCAATTGTAGATGCTACGGGTTACCGTACCACCATGGCCTATAACCAACGGGGAGATTTAGTGAGCGTGACAAATGCCAATGGCAAAACGGTGGCGTATGAATACGATGCGGTGGGCAATAAGACAGCCATAGTAGATGCTAAAAGCTATCGAACTGAATTTCAGTACGATGAGAATGGAAACGTGAAATGCCTGATCGATGCCAATGCACAAGCGGGTATTCAGGGGAAAAATGCACTGGGCTGTACGCAGTCAAACACGTACGATGAGTTGGGTCGTGTAATAAAAACAATCAATGCCTTGGATGGCGCAACCAACTTCACCTATGATTTGCTGGGCAACCGCCTGACGGTAAAAGATGCAATGTCCAAAACATGGATTTTTGCGTACAACGAACTGGGCTACCTCAAAAGCCAGACTGACCATCGCAGCAAAACTACAAGTTACCTGACAGACCAACTCGGCTTGGTGTACCAAACCACTAACCGCCTGAACCAAGTGACCAAAACCACGTATGACAACGCAATGCGAGTCAAGCAAGTGGAATACTACGATGGCACATGGCAAAAGCACGGCTACGACGTGGCCGGCAATTTGAGTAGTCTGTCCAATGGCTCGGGCAGCACTGTGGCGTTGACCTACACCTTTGGCTATGACAGCTTGAACCGCCTCCTGAGCAAGGTAGACAGCCGTGGCCGCAATCTCAGTTTTACCTTTGACAAGGTAGGCAATATTTTGACCAAAACCACCTATCAAGGCAGCACCACCTACTATACCTATAACGCTTCCAACAAACTGGTGGAATTGCGTAACGCCGATTATGTCCAGGCAACCTACCAATATGACCAGACGGGCAGGTTGTCTAGTCGCGTGATGAGTAGCGAGGTTCGCACGCATTACGGTTACGATGACAATGGGCAGATGAACCTGATCGCACACTACAACTCATTGGGCGAGTCGATCTCCGGGACACAATATCTGCATGACCGTGTTGGCAATATTGTGAGCATGCAGCGCGACCAGGGGCTTCCTGGCGAAGTGGGCGAAACTAAGTACACCTACGATGCTTTGAGCCGCTTGCTGACCAAAGATGCGCCTGGAACAGGCATTGACGAGCAGTTCACCTACGATGCGGTTGGCAACCGGTTGACATGGCGCATTGGCGCCACCACCCGTGCCTACGTACAGGACACGGGTAGCAACCGACTCAAGGAGGTGCGGCTGAGCACCACCACCGGCCAAGTAGAGGCCTGTTATGCCCATGACGATGAAGGCAGGCGCACCAGCGAATTTGCCGGAAACGGTACGTCTTGCAGCACAACAGTGCAACAATCCATGACTTGGGATGCTAAAGGGCGCATGAAGTCTTTGACCATGGGCAATACGACCGAAACTTACCTGTATGACCCCACGGACATGCGCATTGGCCGCAGAAATGGCCCTGCCGTCTTCAGCAACCGTGACTACTTCCTGGAGGGGGAGCACCTGGAGTCGGTGTACAGCACGGGCGGGCAGCTGTTGAGCAAATACCTGCGCGGCGTACAAACCGATGAACTTCTGGCAGGCTGGAGCCTGCTGGAAGGTGACGACGGCGTGAAGCTGCGCCCCTTCATGTACCAGCAAGACGAAACCAACAGTGTGCGGGCCGTGAGTGACCCCAATGGCGGCATACACCAGTATTTGGGATTCAGCTCGTTTGGGGTCGAGCAAAGCAACAATGTCAACTCCTACCTGAACCTGCTGAAGTACACAGGCCGCGAAGACGACGCCACTTACCTGTACTACTACCGCGCCAGATACTACGACCCCTTCGTTGGCAGATTCATCTCAGAAGACCCCATGGGGTTTGATGCGGGCGATGTTAACTTCTATGCATATGTGGGAAATAACCCTATAAATGCGAATGATCCCAGTGGGAAGGTTCTCAATCACTTGATTGGGGGCGCAATTGGTGCGGGGTTTGAAGTTGCCTCACAGTGGAATGAGGCTCGCAAAGCTGGGCGAGATTTTGGTTTTGATGACATTGATGGCGGTAAGGTTGCTATTGCCGGTGCAATTGGTTTTGCGACCAGTGGAGCCAGTGCAGTACTTGCCGGACGGGCGGGTGTGATGGCTGCAAATGCTGGATGGAGTGCTCTGGGAGGCCGAGTTGCTACTACAGCGACGAATGCAGTAGTAGGTGGTGCTGGTTCTGCTGGGCAGACTGCAACCGTCAACGCGTTTTATAACGAGAATAAAAGTGTTGCCCAGTCTTTTGCTTGGGGCGCTGGATTCGGTGCTATTGGTTCTGTTGCTGGGGATGCCTTGGTTGCACGCGGGTTTGCCAGAGAAATGGCCCCATTCAATGCGCAACCCTTTGGGCAAAGAAACATCGTTGAAGGTGTTTTGCAAACGAGTGGGGCACGTTTTTCACCCTCTCCTGTGACGGTTTCTGGTGGTTCTGCCTTTGGTAATTTTTTGGGTGGGGTCTCTTCGTTTGCACCTGTTTCTGAAGCTCCGCGTTCATTTTTCCCCTCTCAATCGACAAGCTCTCAGATTGGCCGTGTGTATGGGAAGAGGTAACCATGCGCAATGCAAGTGATTGGCATATTTTCAAGTATTGCGCGGCGTTGTTCGGTGACTTTTTTCTTGGTGGTTTGGCCTTGGCTATATTTGCTCTTTTTATTTCCTTATTTTTTTCGAAAGATGCCGCTGCTGATATTAGGTTCATGAGTTTGGCTTGCGTCATAATTTTTTCTATCGCAGGACTATTACGATCTTTGGTTATCTTCTTTTGGTTGAAATTCAAGGCATCAAAGGCGAGCGCTGAATAGCGTTTTCTTTCTGTCATTTACACCAATTAATTGAAACAAAAAAGCCACCTACTACCCCATAGCTGCCAGCAGCTGGGGTTTTGGGTGGCTTTGGTTTGTTTGCTCAGTCCTTGGATTTGTCTTGCGGCGTCACAAAGCCTATAGGCCGTTTGGGCTGTGGGGGTGGTGTGGCCAGCAGGTCGGCCATTGAATTGACCAGTTCGGCGATGTTGCGTTCATGGACGGAGGTTTTGCGCTCCAGGGCATGCACTTTGGTGGCCAACTCGCGGTTGGTTGAAAGCATGCCGCGCAACTCCACAAATGCACGCACGACATAGACACTCAGGGCGGTAGCGCGCGGACTGTTGAGCACCATGGAAGCCATGATGGCCCCGTGCTCTGTGAAGGCCCGTGGTGCATAGCGGCGTCCTCCGTGGCCTGTTCCCTTCAAACTTGAGGTTGCAAATTGCAACCTCAAGTTGGCGAACTCTTCATCGTTCAACTGGAACATGAAGTCTTCGGGGAACCGCAAATGATTGCGGTTGACCTGTTGGTTGAAGCGTTTGGTCGTCTCGCCGTAGAAGCCTGCCAAGTCGGCATCAAGCACTACTCGCTGGCCACGGATGAGGTAGATGCGCTGGGCGATATCACCGACTGACAGCGGCTCGACAGGGTTGATCTCGCTCACTTGGTGCTTGCCTTGGATTTGGTGGCGGATGCGCTTGTGCTGGCCAACTGCCAGCGTTTGGCATCGTGCATGTGCAGGACACCGGCAATCATGGTCTCGACGGCTTCTCGCTCCTTGTCATCAAGGTGCGCCAGGGCCTCGAATTGCAACTTCAAGCGTTCATCTGGGCCGCGCTCGTTGGCCTCAAAAAGAAGCACATCTGCGCTGACATTGAGCGCCAGGGCAATGCGTCTGAACACATCAATGGTGGGCTGCGATGCGCCTGCCTCGTAGCGTTTGAGCTGTGAGACGTGCATGCCGATCTTGTCGGCCATCTGTTGCTGGGTAAAACCGCACTCCTTGCGCAGTGCGGCCAGCCGTGCAGGAAAGCTCATGGGCAGAAAAAACGAGTTGGTGTTGTCCATGAGTGTAGGCACCCCATTTAAAGCGTTTGACAAAAAGTAGCATAACAGGAACAATTAAAATATACAACATAGATACTTGACAGGTTTTAGGAGCAAAACGGCATGGCGCGTATCCCCGAGGCAGAGATCGAGCAGCTAAAGAACGAAGTCAGCGTGGAGCGCTTGGTGGAGGGCTCGGGCGTGGCGTTGAAAAAGTCGGGCAAGGATCGGCTGGGGCGGTGTCCGTTCCATGAGGATGGGGAGCCCAGCTTGGTGGTGACGCCTGGCAAGAACCTGTGGCACTGCTTTGGTTGCGGCATCGGTGGAGGCCCCATTGATTGGATCATCAAGCAGCGCGGGGTGAGCTTCCGGCACGCGGTGGAGTTGTTGCGGGAGGGCCTTCCTTCTTTAGCTGCTGGGCAAGTGCCTGCTCATGCGCACGCCACGACCACGCGCACCTTGAGCCCGCCTGTGGCGCTGGATGCGGACGAACAGCAATTGCTGGATGAGACGGTGGACTATTACCACCAGCGCTTGAAGCAAACACCCGAGGCCCTGGCCTATCTGCAATCACGTGGGCTGGATCATCCCGAGATGGTGGATCACTTCAAGCTGGGGGTGGCCGATCGTAGTTTGGGCCTGCGCCTGCCGGAGAAGAACCGCAAGGCAGGTGCCGACATCCGCGCCCGCTTGCAGCGCGTGGGTTTGCTGCGTGAGTCGGGCCACGAGCACTTCAATGGCAGCGTGGTGGTGCCGGTGGTGGGCCTGGATGGGCATGTGCGCGAGGTGTACGGGCGCAAGCTCTTGGACAACTTGCGAGCGGGCACGCCCAAGCATTTGTATTTGCCGGGGCCGCATGCCGGTGTGTTCAACGAAGCGGGCCTGGTGGGCAGCCAAGAGGCCATCCTGTGCGAAGCGCTCATTGATGCCTTGACCTTCTGGTGCGCCGGGTATCGGCATGTCACCAGCAGCTTCGGCGTGGAAGGGTTCACCGATGAGATCGTGGCGGCATTCAAGCGCCACGGCGTGCAGCGCGTGCTGATCGCCTATGACCGCGACGAGGCCGGAGACAGGGGCGCGGCCAAGGTGGCGGCGCAGCTCATGGCCGAGGGCTTGGCGTGCTGGCGCATCGAGTTCCCGCGCGGGATGGACGCCAACGAATACGCGCGCAAGGTGCAACCTGCTGGAAAGAGCCTGGGTTTGTTGATACGGCAGGCGGTGTGGTTGGGCAATGGTGTGGCTCCGGCAAGGATGCCCCAGGCGCAGCCTGTGCTTGTATCGCCCCCCGCTTCTTCTTTAGCTGCTGGGGTGGTGGCCGCACCGCTGGAGGCTGCGCCAGTTGGCGCCCTGCCTGTGGCTATCCCTGCGGTGGCAGAGCCGCTGCCTGCCAGTCCCTGCCCTGAGGTGCTGGAGGGGCCGCTGGTGGAGGTCAAGCCCAGCGAGCAAGGCAGTGAAGTGACGCTGACCTTTGGGGGCAATGCGGGGGCAGCGCAAGCGCGGCGCTGGCGTGTGCGCGGTATGGCCAAGAACCTGGCGGTGGGCGTGCTCAAGGTCAATGTCATGGTCACCGTCATGGGCACGGACGCGGGCCCGCCCGGCTCACAACACACCAGCGAAGGCGCGGCCTTCCATGTGGACACGCTGGACTTGTATGCGGCGCGCGCCCGCAGTCACTACGTGGCGCAGGCCGCGCAGGAGACGGGCTTGGCCGATGGCGTGCTCAAGGCCGACCTGGGGCGGGTGCTGCTGGCCTTGGAGCGGGTGCAAGATGAGGTCATTGCCGAAGTCTTGCAGCCTGGGTTGCAGGCATCACCTGCGCCGCAGATGAGCGCGGCCGAGCATGACGCGGCGCTGGCCTTGCTCAAGTCACCCGCGCTGATCGAGCGCATCCTGGGCGACTTTGCTGCGTGCGGCCTGGTGGGGGAGGAAACCAACAAACTGGTGGGGTATCTCGCGGCGGTGAGCCGCAAGCTGGAGCGGCCCTTGGGCGTGGTGGTTCAAAGCTCAAGTGCTGCGGGCAAGTCCAGCCTGATGGACGCGGTGCTGGCCTTTGTGCCCGAAGAAGAAAAGGTCAAGTACAGCGCCATGACGGGGCAAAGCCTGTTCTACATGGGCGAGACGAATCTGAAACACAAGGCGCTGGCCATCGTGGAGGAAGAAGGTGCGAGCCGTGCCAGCTATGCCTTGAAACTCTTGCAGTCCGAAGGCGAGCTGACCATTGCCAGCACGGGCAAAGACCCCAACACGGGCAACCTGATCACGCAGCAATACCGCGTTGAAGGCCCGGTGGCCTTGCTGCTGACGACGACGGCGCGCGACATTGACGAAGAGTTGATGAACCGTTGCCTGGTGCTGGCGGTGGACGAGGGGCGCGAGCAAACGCGTGCCATCCACGAGCGCCAGCGCCAGCGGCGCACGCTGGAGGGCTTGCTGGGTGGCAAGACCAAGGCCGCATTGGTGGCCTTGCATCAAAACGCCCAGCGGCTGCTCAAACCGCTGGATGTGCTCAACCCCTATGCGCAGTGGTTGACCTTCCCTGACCAGACCACGCGCCTGCGGCGCGACCATGAAAAGTACCTCACGCTGATTGACACCATTGCCTTTTTGCATCAGCACCAGCGCGCCCTCAAGACCGCGCACAGGGGTGAGCAGCGCATTGAATACATCGAGGCCACGCTGGGCGATATTGAACGGGCCAACGCCATAGCGCACGATGTGCTGGGCCGAAGCCTGGACGAGCTGCCGCCGCAGACGCGTCGGCTCTTGAAGCTCATTGACCAGCATGTGAGGGCCGAGAGCCAGCGCCAAGGCATTAGGCGCGCCGAGCTGCGCTTTACCCGCCGCACGCTGCGCGAGGCGATCAATTGGGGGGACACGCAATTGCGCCTGCACATGGAGCGGCTGGTCGAGCTGGAGTACGTGCAGACGCACCGCGAAGGCCCGGGCGGCAAGTACGTGTACGAGCTGGTCTATGAAGTGGACGCGGCAGAGACCCGCGCGCAGGTGGCTGGCTTGATCGATTCGCAGGCGCTGCAAGCCTTGAGCGCTGCATTGGATGGTGCATCTACGGTGGCGAAGTTGCGGGGCTCAGACCCCGAAGTTGCGGGCCAGTTGCGGGGTGGTAGCGGCCCGGTTGCGGGTTTGTTGCGGGATGGTGAATTGGCCGAAAACCAAGCAACCATGCGGGTTGTGGGCGATCTGAGCGAAGACGGTGGAGAAATGCATGTCTTGCGGCTTAACGGCCAAGTCCTGTCGTACCCACAGGGGGCGCAAGCTGCACAGGGCGCGGCCCTATGCACTGCTGGGGCTTCTTCCTTAGCCGCTGGCGCGGGGCTTTGAGATGGCCCGCGCAAGCGCCCGCATTCGGCGCGTCAAGCCGCGCAAGCTGCCCGGGGCCAAGCCCAGAGCGCCGACACCCAAGCCGCGCCTTGACGCGCTGGCGAACAACCGGCTGGTGCGCTACATGGAGGACTACTTGGAGTGGATGCAGGTGACGGGCTACAGCGAGCAGACGGTGCGCACGAGGCGCCAGGGGCTGCGCAAGTTCATTGGGTGGTGCGACGAGCGCGGGCTGGATGATCCGCGCGCCATCACCTTGCCGATCCTGGAGCGCTACCAGCGCCACTTGTTTTATTACCGCAAGAGCGACGGCGCGCCGCTGTCGCTGGGCATGCAATCGCAGTACCTCACGCCGCTCAAGACCTGGTTCAAGTGGTTGACCCGCGCGCGCCACATCTTGGCCAATCCGGCGGGCGAGATCGACGTGCCCAAGCCGCCCAAGCGGCTGCCGCGCGCGGTGCCCAGCGTGCAGGAAGTCGAGTCGGTGCTCAGTCAGGCCGAGGTGGACACACCGCAGGGCCTGCGCGACCGGGCGATGCTGGAGGTGCTGTATGCCACGGGGTTGCGGCGCGGGGAGTTGCCCGCCGTCGCCTTGTACGACGTGGATTTACGCCGTGGCGTGATGCGGGTGCGCCAAGGCAAGGGCGGGCATGAGCGCATGGTGCCGCTGGGCGAGCGGGCGGCGGCTTGGGTGGACAAGTACCTGGCGCAGGCGCGCCCACAGCTGGCCAGTGGGGCCAGTGGTTTGAGCGTGAGCATGGGTTTGAGCCCTGGTGAAGACGCGCGCCAGGCGCTGTTCCTGACCGACTACGGCGAGGCGATGCAGCCCTACTACGTGGCCGACAAAGTCAAGCGCTACTTGCGTTTGGCGGGCCTGGAGCAGCCTGGCAGCACGCACCTGCTGCGCCAT
>Ga0114983_1001280_pt1 | contig 10053 bp, 12 predicted proteins | sample Shrwel_input2_RT_FD_87182 | JGI IMG/M metagenome (GOLD analysis project Ga0114983, IMG submission 87182) | Subsurface microbial communities from deep shales in Ohio, USA - Utica-3 well 1 S input2 RT | ecosystem: Environmental > Aquatic > Deep subsurface > Shale gas/oil reservoir > Produced...
AAGGGGTTTAACCAACTGAAGCTGGTCGTGAACAACGTTCAGTTTCGGGATGGAGAACGGGTGGATGATCAACCTGACAGAGACGCCGCTTGATGGTCATACACCAGATTTGACAATAACTCCCATTGGGCGACGCCAATACGATATCCGCTCCCGCATCCTTGAAGGCGTAATAGGGCGCAGCCAGTTCTTCCAGCCAGAAGCCAGTTTTCTCGCCGGTATCCCCCAGCTCATCATGTGAAGTCAGTACCATTAATATCTTCATCGCTTGCCTCAATTAATCACAGATTCTGTGTTATGCGCGACGACCTACGCGGATAACCCGTTTACCAAAATTTTCGCCCCTGAGAAGGCCTATGAATGCCTCGGGGGCATTTTCCAGGTCATCAATGATTTCTTCTCGATACTTGATGTTTCCGGCTTCGACCCAGTCACCCATTACTTCAGCGAAGTCCTGGTAGAGATGGCCGAAATCCTCGAAGATAATGAATCCCTGCACCTTGAGCCTTTTGCGCAGAATCACCGACATCAGCCAGTTCATCCTGTCTGGGCCCTGCGGTAGTTCGGTGGCGTTGTACTGCGATACAAGTCCACATACCGGTACCCTCGCGTTGGTATTCAGAAGCGGAACCACAGCATCGAGGACCCTGCCGCCTACATTCTCGAAATAGACATCAACACCGTCCGGACACGCGTTGGTTAGCTGGTCTGCGAAGTCAGGTGAAGTGTGATCAAGGCACGCGTCAAACCCCAACTCTTCGACCGCATAAGCACACTTTTCCGGGGTACCGGCAATACCAACTACGCGGCACCCAAGGAGCTTACCGATCTGACCAACAGTGGCACCTACCGGGCCGGTTGCTGCAGCCACCGCTATGGTTTCTCCGGACTGCGGCCGACCGATCTGTGTTAATCCGGCCCAGGCAGTGAACCCGGGCATGCCTAGCACCCCCAACGCCCAGGACGGATGTGCCGGTGAGGAACCCAGGTTAATCACCCCTTCCCCGTCTGACAGCGAATAGTCCTGCCAACCATTGCCACTTAACACCCAGTCTCCCGCCGAGAAGCCCTCGATATGAGACGACACAACCCTTGCGACTGTTCCGCCGACCATGACTTCGCCCAGTTCCACCGGGGCCGCGTAGGAGGGTGCATCGCTCATCCTGCCCCGCATGTAGGGGTCCAGAGACAGGAATTCCGTGCGCAAGAGCATCTGATTATTCCCAACCGAGGGAATCTGCTCTCTGACAAGTTTAAGTGTGTCTTTCGTCGGCTCGCCTTTCGGACGTTTCGCAAGCACGAACTTTCGGTTCACCGTTTCAATGTTTGTCATGATTGCTCTCCCTACAGTGCTGCTTCGAGTATCCGACGGGCATCTTCAGGAGCAATCACACCGTATTCCCCGAGTGCAGTCATGCCATGCTCCTGTAGGCCGGTGACAATCTGATCAATTTCGGGTTCGGCGATGCCATAATCCCGCAGCTGTGTTTTTATCCCCATCCGCTGAAAGAATTCCCGTGTCGCTTCAATGGCAGCATCAATGCGGTCCTCCTCACCGCTATCAACAATCCCCCAAACATTACGGGCATACTGAAGAAGTTTTTCTCGTTTCGGGACACGTTGATCATTCAGAAGTGAAGGCAGAACAATCGCCAGCGTGCGAGCGTGATCGGTATCATTCAGCGCGGTAATTTCGTGACCAATCATATGAGTGGCCCAGTCTTGCGGTACCCCGGCTCCAATCAATCCATTCAAAGCCATCGTTGCTGTCCACATCAGGTTGGCGCGGGTATCGTAATCATCCGGTGTCTCGAGTGCCTTGGGTCCAAGCTCGATTAAGGTACGCAGCAGAGTTTCAGCGAAACCATCCTGGACGAAAGCAGAAACAGGGTATGTCAGATACTGCTCAACTGTGTGGACAAACGCGTCTACCACGCCATTCGCGACCTGGCGGGGAGGTAGGGTGTAGGTAACCTCGGGATCGAGTACCGAAAATGTGGGATAACAATGAGGGCTGCTAAATGGAAGCTTAGCGCCTTTTTCAGCATTCGTAATCACTGCGCCTGAGTTCATCTCAGATCCGGTTGCAGGCAGCGTTAGCACAGTGCCGAATGGGATCGCTCTCGTGATAACTGAACCACGTGTCGTGAGGATTTCCCAGGGATCACCGTCATAGTCTGCAGCCGCTGCAATAAACTTGGCTGCGTCGATGACGGATCCTCCGCCGACGGCAAGCACGAATGTCACATCCTTTTCCCGGATCGTTTCAACTGCTTTCAGCGCTGTAGCGTAGCGTGGGTTCGGCTCAATGCCGCCAAACTCATAAAACGTATGGGCAGAGAGTGCATCACGTACCTGAGCCAGCACACCGGTCCGTTCCGCACTGCCACCACCGTATAGAACAAGAACTCTCGCATCAGCGGGAACGTGGTCTTTAATATCTGCGATGGTGCCTTTACCGAATAATATTCGAGTCGGGTTTCTGAAGTTAAAGTTCTTCATTATTGGGTTGTCTCCGTTTCTATGTGTAGGCGAACATCCACGTTGCCGCGAATCGCGTTAGAGTATGGGCAGAGCTCATGCGTCGCTTCGATTAATCGCTCGGCGTCCGAACTGGCCATCCCGGGCAAATGAGCTGTAATATCGACATCAAGGCCGTAACCGCCCTCGGTTAGTTGGCCTATGCCCACTTCGATCGAGGTTTTGGCCCCTTGTGCGTCCACCTTCAGTTGCTTCGCCATGAGCTGCATGGCGTTGTCAAAACAGGCGGCATAGCCAAGAGCAAACAACTGTTCAGGATTAACACCGGTAACGTTGCTACCAGGCGGTACCATTTGCACGGAAAAGCTTCCGTCATTCAGTGTGGACGTTCCTGACCGCCCGCCAGATGCCGTGGCAGCCGTTTTGTAAAAAACCTTCATTATTGACCTCCTGCTTATTAGACCGGTCGTATATTCGCCCGGCAAAAAAATGTTCTCCAAACCGCCATTCGGCGGAACCGTCTTCAACGGCCTCTCAACTCGATTGCGCCCTCAAGCGGCTAGTGAATTGCGCCACTTCGGTGCATGAGCATGCCGCCACTGCGCCCACGCAGAACGGCACTGATTTCCGATACTATCGCCATAGCGACACTTTCAGGGGTGTCTCCCCCCAAATCCAACCCCACGGGATAATGCAATTTTTCTCGTGTCACTTCCGACCCATTCGACTCATCCATCCCGGACAGCAAGCGTTCAGTCCGGTATCGTGGCCCCAACTGCCCGACATAACTGGCGCGGCTTCTCAAGGCCAGCGATAGCCAGTTTTTGTCCTGCTCAAGACTATGCGTCATGATAACGACGGCCGCGTTATCAAGGAGCTCTTCTGTCGATAACAGCGAATCATGACTCTCAATTACCCGAACCTCGTCAGCCAAAGGAAACCGTGACGGGACGGCAAACGTGGCGCGACCATCAATGACAGTGACGTGCCAGCCCAGCATTTTTGCAAACTTGACCAGCGGTTGAGCGTCATGCCCGGCACCGAAAACCACGAGCTTTTGTGGTGGTGACACCAGCTCGATAAACACTTCAATGCTGCGGTTTGGACCACGATATTTTTGTACCCGAGATCGACCGTTCGCTATCACCGACTTCATATCGGCAAGAACAGACGGCCGGATAACGTCATCCCTCAGGCCGCCCTTCAGTTCACCCGAGTGCGCAAGTATCAGGCGCTCACCAATGGTAACCCCGGAATCATCGGGCGCCCCGATGACGGTGGCAACCACCGCCTGCTGCATATCGGCTCTCACACGTTTAAGGATATCCACCAAATCGGACTGGATGTCGGGAGTAACCCGCTCAAACAGCAAATGCACCTTGCCATCACACCCTAGTGCGAAATGATAGGAGCTATCACTGGCCTCGCCCTCCTCGTCCGTGCTGTAACTGCGCACGGTCGGCCCATCTGAGGTCAGCCAGAAGGCCTTACGGATGACATCCTGCTCCAGACAGCCACCACTGCCTGCTCCAGACAGCCACCACTGACCGTGCCTTCCGACTGTCCCATCGAGGAAATCAGCATACGCGCGCCCGGCCGCCGGTAGGCCGAGCCTTCGACCTTCACCACCGTCGCCAGAACGAACTCCTCGCCGGCGCGCTCCTGATTCTCGATCGCCTCTAACAGCGACACCAATCCCGACATCCTGGAATACCCGTGTAGGTTTAATGCAAGGCCGCAGCCTGACGTTCCCGGATCTGCTCCGGTGTCACCTCCGCGTCCAGGCCACCGAAGTGTTGTAGAACGAAGGTGGCCAGGGCCGACAGCTCATAATCGTTGTAAATGGTTCCGAAATCCGGCATCCGGTGGTTCACCGGCAGCGAGGACGCCGGATTGCCTTCCATCAGTATACCCATCAGATTCCGCGCCTTCGGATCGTGAACCGTTTTCAGGCCCGCCAGGGTCGCAGCCGGCGACTGGTTACCCTCTCCGTTCCACTGATGACAGCTGGCACAGGCCTCGGCAAACACCTTGCTGCCCAGCCCGGGCTGCTCCGGTGCCGCCAATGTGTCTGCCAGGGGCGTCGGCCGGGGCAAGCCGGTGGCCTGTGGCTCGGTCTGTTTCAGATAGGTCGCTATCGCCCGCAGATCCCGGTCGTTCAGGTGCCGCAGGCTCAGCTCGACGACCTCTGCCATGGGGCCGCCGGCAACGCCCAGGCCCTCGGCATAGCCCTGCCTGAAATAGTTCACCAGCTGCTCTTCTGTCCAGGTGCCAATGCCATGGGAATCGCTACCGCTGATGTTGTACGCACGCCAGCCTCCCAGGTCGGCCCCGGCCAGGCGCCACACTGGGCAATCCCGCAACCGAACTTGGTACCCGTCAGTTTGAGAATGTCCCGCAACACCCAGAGCAATGGCATGTCACCGGGCACATCCACAACATGGGTCTGATTGTTTACTTTCACCGTCTGCATGGTGCCCTCTTGTCGCCATTAAATCTAAAAGATATCAAACCGATAGATTAGACCGGTCGTATAGTGCCGTCAAGAAACAGCTCAAGATAAGGTCCTAACATCACGTTAAATGATGAACGTCAACAAAAGCAGAGAAATGAACAACCCGACAATGGCGGCTACGGGCGACGACCCTTGCCGAGCTTGCGAGGGATTAGCCAAACAGCGCTTCAACGCTTTTAAAAAGCGCTTTGGGGTGTAGATATTTTTCTTATAGTTTGTCCGAAAAAATCTGAGCGTAGCCTCTGGCATGCTCCTCCGATCAAACCGATACCAGAGCTTTAATACACCCAGCAAGTCTCTCTTGCGTGCCCAGCTTCCGATAGAACGAGGGAGCAGATACAGAGGAAGAGCAGATCCAAAATCGATTATTTTGGGATCCCCGGAAGTCGAGCACAACACGTTACCAGAATTACCCAGGTCCAGATGGACAACGCCGTACCGATGCAACTGCTGCACAGATGCGTAGAGCTTCACGAAGAAATCTTCAGGAATCGCTGATTTTCTGAAGGCATCTTTCAAACCGATGCCATCGATATATCGATATGTGATCGTCCACGGATCGTCAGAACAACGGCTTGCCAAACTGGGGGTGAACGCGGCTCCATCCGCCCTGATGAGCATTCGGTATTCATGATTCGCCAACATACGAAAATACAATGATAAAGGAAACACTCCGTTAGGGTATTTCTTCATCACTCGCTTATCACCATTCTGGCTGTGAATCACTGCAGTGACGGGCTTATACCAGCGCCTCGGAAACCTCCCCTCTTCCTCACCAGCTTGGTTACGCAAATCAATGCACTCTAGAAGGTCAGTACTATGAATACTCATCGGTCATTTCCTTAACGGACGTGAACTCCAACGATGCAGCAGATGAGAGGCTAAAATTCAAACTATTGAACGTGCCGATCTACTATTGTTGATTGATTATCAAGGAATGATTTTCATATGAATAATTACTGCGCTATATGCCTACCATCACCTGAAATGATGAATTTTGCTGAAAGTATGATTTCGCCCTCTTCGTACATCGAGACTTAAAACAACCAAATCCCCTTCCGATTCGGAAGAGGATTTGCATGGGACATTGTTTAAAGCTGTTCAGTAACCCTCTCTCTGGAGAGGGAATCGGGATGGGACTCAACAGTCGGATAGTCGGTATATCCTTTATCAGTTCCACCGTACATCGTTGTCGGATCTACATCGTTCCAGGGCAAGCCCTTCCGAATTCGATCAGGTAGATCAGGATTCGCTATGAACGGTTTACCAAAAGCGAACAGATCACCATAACCTGCCTCAAGCATGCGAATTGCTTTTTCAGGCGTGTAACGGCCAGCAAAAATCAAAACACCGCTGAACGCGTTTCGCAGAGCCACGCAGAAACTTTCCGGAAGCTCTGGTGCGTTGTCCCAATCCGCTTCGGCAATAGAGATATAGGCCACCCCCCGCTTCTCCAGAAGCTTTGCAGCCTCCAGATAAGTTTCATGCGGGTCTGATTCAACTAGCCCCAGATATACTCGTTCCTCCTCGGTACTCTCGAACAATGGAGCAAAACGCACCCCAAGGCGCTCCGCGCCTACCTCTGCAGAAATAGCAGACACGATTTCCTCAAGAAACCGGAGTCTGTTTTTCAGGCTTCCGCCGTACTGGTCGGTCCGGTGATTCGAATGCTCCGAGATAAACTGATTGACCAGATAGCCATTAGCACTATGAATTTCTACCCCATCAAAACCGGCCTCAACAGCGTTACGAGCTGCACGCGCATACATAGCAACTAATTCCTGCACCTCCGCCGTGGTTAACTCACGAGGCTCGTCAGGATCTGCCAACGCGCCCGTCCCAGGCCCTGTTTCAACAAAAACTTTTACGCCTTCGGCGCGAATCGCGGATGGGGCAACAGGAGCCTGCCCATCAGGCTGCAGCGAACGATGGGAAACCCGTCCTACGTGCCACAATTGACAAAAAATCGTGCCACCCTGACTATGAACAGCGCGGGTCACTTTTTTCCAGCCCTCGATCTGTTCTGCGGTAAAGATACCTGGAGTCCAGGCATAGCCTTGACCTCGCGGCTCAATCTGCACGCCTTCGGTTACCATAAAACCGGCTGTGGCTCGCTGAGCGTAGTAGGTGGCCATGAGATCATTTGGAATGTTTCCGGGCTGCGTACTTCTTGATCGCGTCAAAGGGGGCAAAACAATACGATTTTTCAGATTTAAACGGCCCAATTTCACCGACTCAAAAAGAGAACTTACATTCATCACTTTAATTCCTCTCAGGTATGTTTCTAATGTTGCTTTAGGGTCTCTCTAAAAGCCCCTAGAACAGGCCGTACGTGGACTCATTCAAACTGATGATTATGTTTTTCTTCTCGGTGTAGCTATCGAGCATCATCTTGTGAGTTTCGCGGCCAATACCAGATTTTTTATATCCACCAAAGGGTGCGTGCGCGGGCAATTCGTGATAGGTGTTGACCCACATCCGTCCAGTTTTAATTGCACGAGCTACTCGCAGGGCCCGATTGATGTCCTGAGTCCAGACGGCCCCGGCCAAGCCATAATCGGATTCATTCGCCAACGCGATAACATCAGCTTCATCCTCAAATGGCATAACCACCAACACTGGGCCGAAAATCTCTTCCTGAGCCACTGACATATCGTTTGATACATCCGTAATGATGGTCGGCGCGATAAAACTTCCGCGGCCCAGCGCCCCACCGGTCAAGCGCTTTCCACCGGTAAGAACATTGAGGCCTTCCTGCGACGCCAGGTCGACATACCCCAGAATCCTCGCCATCTGCTGTTCACTGACCTGGCTTCCCATTTGGGTTTGAGGATCCAAAGGATCTCCTACTCTGATTTGTTCAAAACGCTCTTTTAGCGCTCCAATGAATTTTTCAAAGATGGAGTGATGAACGAATAAACGGGCCCCTGCCTCACAGACCTCTCCCTGATTGAGAAGAATAGAGAGAGCAGCTCCTTCCAGGGCTTTCTCCAGGTTGGCATCGGGAAACACGATGTTGGCTGATTTACCGCCCAACTCAAGAGTGGCCGGGATCAGCTTTTCTGCCGCGGCCTTCGCCACGCGGTACCCAACCGCCGTCGATCCCGTAAAAGCAAGTTTATCCACGTCTGGGTGATCAAGAAGAGCTTGTCCCGCTTCTGCACCCTGACCGGTAACAATATTTACGACTCCTGGTGGCAGTACATCATTGAGAATTTCACCCAATGTAAGAAGGGTTATAGACGTCATCTCGGATGGCTTGATGACAACAGTATTGCCAGCTGCAAGCGCGGGCGCTAATTTCCAGGCTGCCATCAATAGCGGAAAGTTCCAGGGAATGATTTGGCCAACCACACCAACAGGTTCATTTAACACCAGGCTCAATGTGTTGTTATCGAGCTGCACAGCTTCATCGCTGTGAGAACGAATCACACCGGCAAAATACCGAAAATGATCAATCGCCAGGGGGACGTCAATCTGTCTGGTTTCTCGGACCGGCTTGCCATTGTCAAGCGTCTCAAGGATTGCAAACTCTTCTGCTCGCGCTTCGAGTCTGCTCGCAATTGCAAGCAACGCCTGTTGACGCTCCTGGGGAGATGTTTGACCCCAAACAGCCAGCGCTTTACGCGCTGATTTCACTGCAGCATCAACATCTTCTTTGTTGGCCATCGGTATGTTGGTCAACACGGCGCCTGTAGCCGGGTTAATCGAAGGAGAAGAACGTCCGGACAGACTTGTCACCCATCGCCCGCCAATGAACATCTTATAGTCGGCCTTTATTGACCGTTGAACTAGTTCGCTATTAGTACTATGACTCATGAAATGCTCTCACCTTATCGCTGCATAGGATCAACGCGTCACCCACAACAGACCGATGTCTAGATTCCAGGCCGCTGGGTGGCGAGTCATGACAAGAGCATGCTATGCGGATAAAATAACAAATAGAAACAGTATTTGTTGGTTAGAGATACAACTATGAGTGATATTAGCCGAGTCGACCTGAAGCAGCTGCGAGTGTTCAAAATTCTGTTAAAAGAGAGGAGTGTCACACGAGCCGCGAGTCAGATGGGCATGACCCAACAAGCCGTCAGCGCTCAGCTCAGCAAACTCAGAGATGCCTTTCAGGATCGACTGTTCATACGATCCGGACAAGGGGTCATACCCACGCCACTTGCTGAACAGCTAGAACCACGAGTTAACGCTGTTTTCGAGAGTATTGATCGTTTGATGGCGCCTGACGACTTCAATCCGACCACTGTGGAAGCGACCTACGTGATCTCAGCGACGGATTACGCTGTAGCGGTTGTATTGCCAAGACTGATGATGAAGTTACGAAAGCTGGCACCAGGATTGAAGTTAATCGTGCGAGATTTTGAAAGTGATCGACTCTATGCGTTACTGGCATCGGGAGACGTGGACCTCGCGCTGACTTTTCCGGCATTTGTTCCTGAAAGCTGTCAGACACAATGGCTTTTTTCAGAACACCATGTCTGCGTAACCCGAAAAGATTCTCCCTTGCTCGCCCGGCGACTTACGATAGGTGACGTTGCCGGACTGCCCCAACTCATTGTCTCTCCGACACGAGCCAACCTGATCGGCTCAGCCGATGAGTGGTTTGCCAGTAATGGCTATAAACGCAATGTCGTTATGTCTGTCCCAAGCTTCTCTGCCGCACCGGTTTGCGTGGCATCAACCGACTGCATCGCATTCCTACCATCACGCATTTTGCCAAACCCACTGGTGAAAGAGATCGAGCTCGACCAATCGCCTCCGTGTTTCGATGTGATCGCAGCCTGGCATTCTCGTTCCAGTCAGGATCCGCTGCACAGTTGGATACTGACCCTTCTTCAGCAAGAGTTTCCGAATATCTAGACCAAAAAAAGCCGCCTCAACACCAGTGTGCTGGACGGCAAAGAGACAACGCTTCACATTGCCGAGTTATGGTGATTTCTGGTGTATGGAAGCAGGCTGAAAGGATGGCGTATCCTGTTGGTTGATCACCGCCAAGATCACAACCAACAGAGGATGGATACGCCATGTCCAAGTCTAACCTGCAT
>Ga0114983_1001282_pt1 | contig 10049 bp, 8 predicted proteins | sample Shrwel_input2_RT_FD_87182 | JGI IMG/M metagenome (GOLD analysis project Ga0114983, IMG submission 87182) | Subsurface microbial communities from deep shales in Ohio, USA - Utica-3 well 1 S input2 RT | ecosystem: Environmental > Aquatic > Deep subsurface > Shale gas/oil reservoir > Produced...
GGTGAGGTGCGCCTTCATCTGCCCTTGAGCGGGGAGGGCAAGCAGGTTGCGCCATCCCTGCAAATGGATCTGGCTGTGGCGGAGGGTCGCCTGCCGGTCGCGCCCGGCTGGCCGCGCCTCGAGGCCGTCAGCGGGCGGCTGCAACTGGTCGATGAGACCTTGACCGCGCAAGTCGCTCACGCCGAGAGCCTGGGGGTCGAGGCCCACGATGGCGAGGTCCGTCTGGCCGATGAGCGGCTCACCGTCAGTGGCGAGCTCGAGGCTTCCGCCGAGGCGCTGCGCCGTTACCTGATGGCGCTGCCCGTCGAGGGAATGTCGGCAGTGGCGCCCTGGCAGGGCGAAGGCCGGGCTACCGGTAGCCTGGCGCTATCCATGACCCTGGACGAGCCTGACTCCCTGGCACTGGACATCGCCACCCGGGTGGACTTCCCGAGGCTCTCCCATGCTCCCCTGCAGCTGGTATTTCGTGACCTGATGGGGCCTCTCGCCTGGCATCAGCGCGGCGATGAGGGTGAGCTGAAGGGTCGCCTGGCCGGGCACCTGCTGGGCGGGTCGGTAACGAGCGAGATCGATACCCAGGGTGGTGGGGTCGACCTCTCCGGCACGGCCAACGCCCAGGCCATCGCCGAGTGGAGTGGCATGCCGGGCCTGGGCAGTATGCTTGAGGGCCAGCTGCCCTGGCGGGGGCGGTTGACCATCGACGAGCAGGACACCTCGTTGCACCTGGAAAGCGGCCTGCAAGGCCTGGCCATCGCGCTGCCGGAGCCCCTCGGCAAGCGCCGTGAGGACCGCCTGCCGCTGCAACTGACGTTCGACTTGACCGGTGGCCGCCTCGAGGCTCGCCTGGGCGAGCGGCTGGGTCTGCGCTGGCGCGAACGGGAAGACGCCGCCGAACAGGGGCAGGTCTGGCTGGGCCGGCGGCCGGACGCTTGGCCGCGCGGGCCCGGCTGGAGTGTCGACGTCTACCAGCCGCGCCTGCCGGTGGCCGACTGGGTGCGGGCCTTGTCAACGCTGATCGCCGAGGGTGGCCGGGGCTCGATAGGCCTTTCCGCCCCGTCGGCGCTGGCGTCGCTGGCCATTCGTAGCGATTGCCTTGAGTTGCAGTCGCGCTGCCTGGGGTCGCTGGTGCTGGAGGGCGGCCCCCGCGACGGGGGCTGGGAACTGGATCTGGGCGGCAGCCTGGCCAACGGTCACCTCGTCTATCGACCCGCGCAGGCCGCGGCGCTGGACATTGCCCTGGAACGGCTGGCGCTGGATCCCTTGGTGGCGCCGGTCAGCGAGAGTGGCCAGTTGATGGAAGAGCTCGATGTCCCCTCCGAGGCGGCCCCCCTGCCGTCGTGGCTAGCGGCCGTGCCAAATGGTCGGCTGCGCATCGCCGAGCTCGCCTGGCAGGGGCAGCGCCTTGGGCCCTTCAACGGACATTGGCGCTCGTCGGCCGATCGGTTGTCTGTCGAGCCGCTGGGTCTGACCCTGGGCCAGATCAGTGCCCATGGCAACCTGACCTGGGAGGCGACCGGCGCCGGCGATAGCCTGACCCGGGCGCGGCTCGATCTGGACGGCGGCGATCTGGGCACGGCCCTGGCCGCGCTGGGACAGCAGGTGGCCGTGCGCAGCGCCGAGACCCGGGTGAAAAGCCAGCTGGCCTGGCCGGGAGCCCCCTGGCAGTTCGCCCTGGTCCGCTCCCGGGGCAGTCTCGAGATGACCTTGCGCGATGGTCGTTTCGTCAACATCGATTCCCCCTCGGCGCGGGTCGTCGGCCTGCTCAACGTCGACAACCTGCTGCGCCGGCTGAGGCTTGATTTCTCCGATGTCACCGGTCAGGGGACGGCTTTCGATCGTGTCAGCGGTGCCGCGACGCTGTATGGTGGTGTCCTGGAAACCCGTGGGCCGGTGGAGATCGAAGGGCCGGCAAGCCGCTTCACCCTGGACGGCAGTGTTGACCTGGCGCGACGGGAACTCGACCAGCGCCTGACCGTCACAGTGCCGGTAAGCAACAACCTGCCGCTGGCAGCGGTACTGGCTGGCGCCCCGGTGGTGGGTGGTGCGCTGTTCGTTGCCGACAAGCTGTTCGGCGACGCCATCGACCGCGTGACCCGAATACACTACCGCGTGAAGGGCCCCTGGACCTCGCCGCGGATCTCTCTGGAAAATGCCGAATGACATCACAGACTCACGCCATGCTCGACGAGGCCACCGCTGTCCTGCTGACGCCCGGTGGCCTTAATCTCGCGGCCCTGGATGGCGGGCTCGGCCACGCCATGGGTCGGGGCATCGACTATGCCGACCTCTACTTCCAGCGCAGCTGGCACGAGGGCTGGGTGCTGGAGGATGGCGAGGTCAAGGAGGCCAGCTACAACATCGACGGTGGCGTTGGAGTGCGCGCCTTGGCCGGCGAGAAGACCGGCTTTGCCTATTCCAACCAGATCACCGCCGAGGCCTTGGCCGAGACCGGACGCACTGCTGCGGGCATCGTGCGCCGCGGCGAGCGGCTGGCGGTGGCGCCTGGCGTGGCCATGGCCAGCCAGGCCCGCTACGCCGGGATCGACCCGCTCAGCGGCCTGTCTGCCGAGGACAAGATCGCCATGCTCAAGCTCGCCGACCGGGTGGCGCGGGCGGCTGACCCTGCCGTGTCCCAGGTTAGCGCCTCGCTCAGCGGGGTCCACGAGGTGGTGCTGGTGCGAGCCAGCGACGGCACCCTGGCGGCGGATATCCGCCCGCTGGTGCGCTTCAACGTCAGCGTGATCGCGGTGCGCAATGGCCGCCGCGAGCGGGGCAGCGCCGGCGGGGGCGGCCGCTACGCCATGGCGCGGCTGCGCGACGAGAACGTCGCCGAGCGCTATGCCGAGGAGGCGGTGCGACAGGCGCTGGTCAACCTCGAGGCCGTTGCGGCACCGGCCGGCCAGATGCCGGTGGTGCTGGGACCAGGCTGGCCGGGCATCCTGCTCCATGAGGCGGTAGGCCACGGCCTGGAAGGGGACTTTAACCGCAAGGGCAGCTCGGCCTTCGCCGGGCGGATTGGCCAACGGGTTGCCTCGCCTGGCGTCACCGTGGTCGACGATGCCACCCTCGCCGACCGGCGTGGCTCGCTCTCTATCGACGACGAGGGAACCCCAGGCCAGAGTACTCCCCTGATCGAGGACGGCATCCTGACCGGCTACATGCAGGACAAGCTCAACGCCCGGCTGATGGGCATGGCGCCCACCGGCAACGCGCGGCGCGAATCGTTCGCCCATTTGCCGATGCCGCGCATGACCAACACCTACATGCGCGCTGGCAGCGATGACCCGGCGGACATCCTGAAGAGCGTGAAGCGCGGGCTCTATGCGCTGAGCTTCGGCGGCGGCCAGGTGGACATCACCTCGGGCAAGTTCGTCTTCTCGGCGAGTGAGGCCTACCTGATCGAGGACGGCAAGATCACCGCGCCGGTAAAGGGCGCGACGCTGATCGGCAATGGTCCCGAGGCCATGGGCCGGGTCTCGATGATCGGCCACGACCTGCAGCTCGATACCGGCATCGGCGTCTGCGGCAAGGAGGGGCAGGGCGTGGCGGTAGGCGTGGGCCAGCCGACGCTCAAGCTCGACGAACTGACCGTGGGTGGGACGCAGTCTTGAGGCAGAGATCGCCACTATCGCTAAGTGAAGCGAGGGGCGCCGGGGGCAGGCCAAAGAGGAGGTCCTATGCCAGGGATGGCATCGGTAGCGCCCAAGGAAGGGTTCACAGCGCCTCCTCGTCGGCCTGCCGCCGGATCAGCCCCCAAGAGGCATCAGGCTTATAAGCCCGCGGTATCGCGAATCAGCCGGAAGAGTCGGCGAGCGTTGGTCGGGGGCTTGTCCTGCTCCCGCTCGCGGCGAGCATTGCGAATCAGCTGGCGCAGCGCCTGACGGTCGGCGTCGGGATAGTCGTCGATAAAGGCCTCCACGGCCGCGTCGCCTTCGGCGATCAGCCGGTCGCGCCACCCCTCGAGACGGTGGAAGGCATGGTCACGACGCAGCGTCTCGCTGTCGATCTCGGCGAACACTGCCTGGATGCCGTCGAGGTCCTCGCCGCGCATCAGCTTGCCGACATACTGCATGTGCCGTCGGCGCGCCTCGCGGGCCTTGATGCGCCCGGTCTCCTCGATGGCGCGTAGCAGGTCATCGGAGAGCGGGAAGCGGGCGCGCTGGGCGTCGCTCATAGCGATGATCTGCTCGCCGAGCTGTTGCAGGGCCTGCATCTCGCGCTTGAGCTGGGACTTGCTGGGCCGCTCGTCGGCCGCTGAGAGCTCTTCCTGGGTCATGCCGGTTCCACGTCAGTCGGGATCGATTGGAACGCTAGTATATCAGCCTGCAGCACGCGGCTGGACAATGCACTATCGACAGGGCCGGCCCATTGCCGGCCGAGTGAGGAGAAACATTCATGACACAGGCTTTCGATGCTAGCGCGCAGCAGACGCTGCTGGAGAGTCGCGCCCGGATGGCCGTGGAGCTGGCCCATCGGCTGGGCGCCGATGCCTGCGAGGTGGGGGCCAGCGTCGACCAGGGCGTCGGCGTCAGCGTTCGCGAGGGCGAGGTGGAGACGGTCGAGTTGTCCCGTGACCAGGGGATCGCTGTGACCGTCTATGTGGGGCAGCGCAAGGGCAGCGCCTCGTCCAGCGATGCCAGCGAGACCTCGCTGCGCGCGGTGGTCGAGAAGGCCGTGGCAATCGCCCGGCACACCGGCGAGGATCCTGCCGCGGGACTGGCCGATGCGCGCTTGATGGCCACCCAACTGCCAGACCTCGATGTGCATCATCCCTGGCCGCTGACCATCGAAGAGGCGACTGATTTGGCGCTGCGCTGCGAGTCGGCCGGACGCGGCATGGCGGGGATCAAGAGCTCCGATGGCGCCAGTCTCTCAAGCGGCGAGGGGGTGCGCGTCTATGCCAACAGTCACGGCTTTCTGGGCAGCCAGCGTGGCAGCCGCCACTCGCTCTCCTGCATGCTGATCGCCGAGGATGAGAGCGGCATGCAGCGCGACTACGACTACACCAGTGCGCGTGCGCCCAGTGATCTGGTCGCCGCCGAAGCGGTGGGCGAGAGCGCCGCCCGGCGAACCCTGAGTCGCCTGGGCGCCCGGCGACCGGCCACTGGGCGCATGCCGGTGCTCTTCGACCCGAGCCTCGCCAGTGGCCTGATCGGTCACCTGATGGGGGCCATCGCCGGGGGAGCTCTGTATCGCCAGGCGTCTTTCCTGTGCGATCGGCTCGATACTCCGCTATTTCCCGAGTGGTTCAGCCTTGGCGAACGGCCCATGGAGGTCGGCGCCATGGCGAGTTCGCCATTCGATGGCGACGGGGTGCAGACGCGCGACAACGTCTTCGTGCGCGATGGCCGACTGGCCAGCTACATGCTCTCGGCCTACAGTGCCCGGCGGCTGGGCCTTGAGACCACCGGCAACGCCGGCGGCGCGCGCAACCTGCGCATTACTGCACCGCTGGAGAGCCGTGAAGCCCTGCTTTCCCGGATGGGCCGCGGCGTGCTGGTCACTGAGCTGATGGGACAAGGGGTCAATGGCGTGACCGGTGATTACTCGCGCGGGGCGGCCGGTTTCTGGGTTGAGGAGGGCGAGGTCCGGTATCCAGTGGAGGAATTCACCATCGCCGGTAACCTGGAAGCCATGTTCCGAGGCCTGCTCGGTGTCGGCGACGATACTGACACCCGCGGCAGCATCCATACCGGCAGCTGGCTGATCGACGAGATGATGGTGGCCGGCGGCTAAGCCGGCCCTGGGCCGCCACGCGCAGCAAGAGCGCTCGCTTCCCAGCCATAGGCTTGTCTCGGGTTCAGCTATCTTCCTCGAAGCGGGCCTCGAAGAGCTGGGTGATCGCTTCCAGGGCTTCCTCGGCCTCTTCGCCTTCGGTGCAGATCTCAAGCTCGGTGCCGCAGGGGGCCGCGAGAATCAGCAACGACATAATATTGCTGGCATCGGCCTGCTGGTCTCCGCGGTATACGCTGACCCGGGCATCGAATGGCTGGCAGCACTGCACCAGCTTGGTGGCGGCGCGGGCATGCAGGCCACGCCGGTTGGTGAGGGTCAGCTTGCGACTCGGCACGCGTCAGCTTCCTTGTGTTGCAGGGCTGTCTTCGGCCAGTTCTCGAGCGGCAGGCAGGGTGAGCTGTACGCCCAGTTCGCGATGGCGCAGCCGCACCCCGTCCTGCCGGCTCGCCAGCCGGTCGGCGAGGCGCTCGGCCAGGTAGACCGAGCGGTGCTGGCCGCCAGTGCAGCCGATGGCCACGGTGAGGTAGCTGCGCTGACTGGCCTGATAGTGCGGCAGCCAGCGCTCCATCCAGGCGAGGATGTCGTCGAGCATCTCGCCGACGACGGGGTAGCTGTCGAGGAAGGCGATGATGCGGGGGTCGCGTCCCGTGGCATCGCGCAGTGCCGGATCCCAGTAGGGGTTGGGTAGACAGCGAGCATCAAAGACGATGTCGGCATCCAGCGGCACGCCACGCTTGAAGCCGAAGGACTCCACGGTCAGGGTCATGCGCTCGGCTCGATGGCTGGCGACCTGGTCGGTGATACGGCTGCGAAGCTCATGCACCGAGAGCCGCGTGGTGTCGATCACCAGGTCGGCGAGGTCGCGGATCCCGGACAGCGACTGCTCCTCGGTATCGATGGCTTCGGCGAGGGTCATGTCGCTGCCGCGGGTCAGTGGATGGCGGCGGCGGGTTTGCGAGAAGCGTTCGAGGAGAATCCGCACATCGCTGGTCAGGTAGATCACTTGGCACTCCACCTGGCGCCCGCGTAACTCCTCGAGCAATTCAGGAAAGCGCTCCAGGGCGCCGGGCAGGTTGCGGGCATCGATGCTGACGGCGATCGACGAGCGTAGCGAGCGGCTCGCCTGGAGTTCATCGATGAGCGGTCCCAGCAGCATCGCCGGCAGATTGTCGATGGTGTAGTAGCCTAGATCCTCCAGCGCCTGCAGCGCGATCGACTTGCCGGACCCCGACCGGCCACTGATGATCACTAACTGCATGCGGGTCTCCTGATCGTGGCATGTCCCGGCAGGTCAGCGGATAGCTTCACTGGCTGCCGGCCGAAGCCTGTCGTCGGATCGCCTCAATGAGGCGCTCGTGAAGTTCGCGCTGGCTGGTACTCTGGCGCAGCCTGGCACGGGTATCGGCATCGTTCATTACGCCGGCGACCTGGCCGAGCAGGGCCAGATGGGCCTCATCGGCCTCTTCCGGCACCACTAGCACGAACACTAGATCGACCGGCTCGCCGTCGATGGCGTCGAAATCCACTGGCTCATTGAGCTTGAGGAAGCCGGCGATGGGGGCCTTGCAGTGCGGGTTGCGGGCATGGGGTATGGCAACCCCGTTGCCGATGCCGGTACTGCCCAGTCGCTCGCGGCCGATCAGCCGGCTGAAGACCTCCTGGCTGTCGAGGCTAGGCGTGTTCTGGGCGATGAAGGTGCTGAAGAACTCCAGCACTCGCTTCTTGCTTCCCCCCGGTACGTCGAAGAGGGTGCGCTCGGGGGGAAGGATGGCGTCCAGTGTCATGACGGAATCAACGAGCGCCGGCGCCTTGGGCGCGGGCCTGGGCCTTTTCCTTGTGCTTGACCAGTTGGCGATCGATCTTGTCGGCCAGCGCATCGATGGCCGCGTACATGTCGTTGTCCATGGCTTCGGCATGCAGTTCGGCACCGGCAGCATGCAGCGTGCAGGCGGCTTGTTGGCGCTCCTTCTCCACGGAGAGGGTGACCTGCACGGTGGTGATGTTGTCGTAGTGGCGCTCAATGCGGGCGAGCTTATCTTGTACATAGTCACGCAGAGCGTCGGTCAGTTCCACATGGTGTCCGGTGATATTGACTTGCATGACATGCTCCTTGCTCTTCTGGGTTGTAGGTCGATTGTAACCCTTTTTGCTGTTCTGCATAGCCCCTCCGCCGGGGCATGGAAGAGGCAGATGACCGATGTCATTTCAACTGCTTGCGCCTGACGCAAGCGCCGCGTCAAGCTGGTGTCAGGGCACTCAGCGCAGCCGCTTGCGTTCGCTGGAGGAGGGGATATTCATCGCTTCGCGGTACTTGGCGACCGTGCGCCGTGCGACACGGATCCCGGCCTCGTCGAGCAGCGTGACCAGCTTGCTGTCAGAAAGCGGCTTGCGCGCGGGCTCGTCCTGGATCAGCTTGCGGATGTGGGCGCGGATGGCGGTGCTGGAATGGGCGTCCCTCTCGCCGCTGGCCCCTCCCACCTGGCTGGAAAAGAAGTACTTGAGCTCGAACATGCCGCGCGGCGTGTGGATGAACTTCTGGGTGGTGACTCGCGAGATAGTCGACTCATGCAATTCCACTGCCTGGGCGATGTCGGCCAGGATCAGCGGTTTCATCGCCTCCTCGCCATGCTCCAGGAAGTCGAGCTGACGCGCGATGATCTCTCGACCCACCCGCAGCAGCGTATCGTTGCGGCTGGAGAGGCTCTTAATCAGCCAGCGGGCCTCCTGCAGGCGGTCCTTGAGAAACTGGTTGTCCTCGCTCTTGTCGCCCCGGCGGATCAGTGCGGGATAATCGGGCTGGATACGCAGTCGCGGCATGGCCTCCGAGTTGAGCTCCACCCGCCAGCCCTCTCGGCTGTGGCGAGCGATCAGGTCGGGTATGGCGTAGGCGTTGTCGCTGTCGGCGAAGCCGCTGCCGGGGCGCGGGTCCAGCGAGCGCACCCGCGCGATCACGCTGTCCAGGGCGCTGTCATCGAGGCCGAGGCGGCGCTTGAGCAGGCGGCGGTCGTCGCCGGCGAGCGCCTCGAGGAACTGGCGTACCAGGCGGCGCGCCTGCGGCAGCAGCGCAGTGGTCTCGGGCTGGTTCGCTAGTTGCAGCATCAGGCACTCGCGCAGGTCGCGGGCAAAGACGCCGGTAGGCTCGAACTGCTGCAGGCGCAGCAGCACTTGCTCCACTTCGCGCGTCTGGAGATCCCCGAGATCCTGGGCACGAAGGCCGTCGCGGATCTCCTCCAGCGGCTGGGTCAGGTAGCCATCGCCGTTGACGCTGTCGATCAGACTTTCGGCGATGCGCTGCTGGCGCTCGTTCAGGTCAGTCATGGCCAGCTGCCAGGCCAGGTGGCCCTGGAGGCTCTGGCCCGATGCCTGGCGCTCGAAGTCCGGGCCCTCGCCACTGCCACCGGTGGGCGCGGTGCCAAGGTCCTGGTAGGTGTCAGACCAGTCGCTGTCGGTGCTGAGCTGGTCGGGAATCTCGCTGGCCCACGCTTCGTCGGTCGCCTCGTTCACCGCCTGCTCGCCGAAGTCATCCTCGACCTCGAGCATGGGGTTGGATTCCAGTGCCTGCTGGATCTCCTGTTGCAGGTCCAGGGTCGAGAGCTGCAGCAGCGCGATGGCCTGCTGCAGCTGAGGGGTCATGGTCAGCTGGGTGCCGACGCGTAGTTGCAGAGACGCCTTCATGGTCATGAAATCAGCGCCCTCGGTTTGCCGAAAACCCTCAGCCTAGTCCCTGCTGCCGAGGCGTTGCAAGCATGCATCTAGCAATAACCGTGCCACAGTAATCTCCATGCCATTTCCTAACGCTGGCAAACATGATCGCTGAGTGCGCTCAGAGGCGGAAGTCTTCGCCCAGGTAGACCTCGCGGACCCGCTGATCGGCAAGTATCGCCTCGGCATTGCCTTCGGCGATGATGCGCCCATCGCCGACGATGTAGGCGGAGTCGCAGATGTCGAGGGTGTCGCGGACATTGTGGTCGGTGATCAGCACGCCGATCTCGCGGGCCTTGAGCTGGCGGATGATACCCTTGATCTCGCCCACCGAGATGGGGTCGACACCGGCAAAGGGTTCGTCGAGGAGGATGAAGAGCGGCTCGGTGGCCAGCGCCCGGGCGATTTCCACCCGGCGACGTTCTCCCCCGGAGAGGCTCATGCCGAGGTTGTTGCGGATATGCGTCACGTGGAAGTCCTCGAGCAGTTGCTCCTGTCGAGTGCGGCGCGCGTCGCGGTCGAGATCCTTGCGTGTCTCGAGAATCGCCATGATGTTGTCGGCGACTGACAGCTTGCGGAAGATCGAGGCTTCCTGGGGCAGATAGCCGATA
>Ga0114983_1001285_pt1 | contig 10039 bp, 10 predicted proteins | sample Shrwel_input2_RT_FD_87182 | JGI IMG/M metagenome (GOLD analysis project Ga0114983, IMG submission 87182) | Subsurface microbial communities from deep shales in Ohio, USA - Utica-3 well 1 S input2 RT | ecosystem: Environmental > Aquatic > Deep subsurface > Shale gas/oil reservoir > Produced...
CATTCAGGAAGTAGTCGGTATTGGGCTGCCAGTCGCCCCGATTGAAAAAGCCAGAAACCAGTGCCAGGTTGCCTTCTGCATCGAAGCCCAAAACGCGGTTGCGGCGCTGCAACGCGGTGGCGTCGAACTCTTGGCTGGGCATACCCTGCTCAAAGGGGAATTTCAGGGAGCGCCGAGTGTCCTGCTCTGCGGATGCCAAGCCAGCTTCAACCTGATCGAACTTTTCATCAACGGCCAGGGCGTCAGCGGTCGTTCCCGGCTGAAAGCGCTGCCCCGGGTCAGAGTTGTCGTAATATTTTTCAGCCACGGCGATTTCTCCTGGTATCGAAGTGCAGGTCATAACCCAGCAGCTCGTGCGGCTCGTCGCTGGATTCTGAGTAAATGGCGAAGTTGATAGCGGTTCCGGTGCCGGTTATGTCCAGTGGCTCCTGGCCCATGAATGGAACGGACCAGCGGAATTCGTTCCAGTTAGCCGCATTCCAGAGTCCACCGCCGAGCATAAAATCAATGCTTTGCCGGCGAGGTGCTGCCGTTTCTGTGCTGCCGTAGTCGAAGTCTGGCAGCGCCCAAATGCTGGCATCGCTACCGGACCGGACATCGAAGAAGGCTCGACGGAATCGCTTGCGGGTGGCCGGGCTTTTGAGGTCGGTGTAGGCCAGCGTCAGGTAGGCTCGCACCGGTTCGCCATTGAAGCTGGCGCCGCTGTCCAGGCGATACACGAAGCCCTTGTTGTCACCGAACAGCAGGTATTCTTCGCCGGTGGACAATTCGGCTGCATGGGTTACGGCCACCTGATCAGGGAAGTTGACCTGGGTGATGCCGTTGGGGCTCAGGTAGAAGCCGCTACCGTTGTCGAAGAAGACGCGGTATTGGGCCTTTGTGCGGGATACAGAGCTGGCCACCACTCGATCAGATAGCCCGCCTGCCGAAAATAGAGGCTCAACCGGGGCGCCGGGCTGAAGCGCCGTGAAGTCGCCAAACTCTTGGGCAGCTTGCAGCGTGGTAATGCCCCGCTCCGTGACAAAATACGGCATGAGCAGCGACTGAGCGGAGTAGCTTCGTGCGCCAATACCAGGCGCGGTCACCTCAAGCGTAAAGTTGGCGCTACTGGTGCCTCGAAGCGTTTGAACGCTGTCCCGGGTTAACACGTGCAAGACGCCGCCAACGCCACGCACCATGCCCGTCAACTTTTGGCCTACACCCACTTCTCCGGCCCCGCCGGTGCTGGCATCCCATCCTGACGGGTCTCCGATGTTGGAGTGCTGCATGCTGCCGGCCGGGAACCCCAGAAACAGGTGGTTCTGGTGAAGGGCGATCATCGTTGCCCCGGCGGGCGCATCCGCCAGAATCGTCAACGTGCCGTCCTGGGCCAGCTCGAACGGCTTGCCTCCAGCTACGCCATACAGCGCATTCCCGGCATCCGTTGCGTAGGGGTTGCCCTCGTCAAACTCATGCCGAGCGGCTTCAAGCTCGCCACCGGTGCCAATGACTTCCCAGGTTGTGGCGTCCAGGCTCAATCGGTACAGGGTGGCGGCGCCTGCGGTGGCATCTTCCCGAATGGCGTACTGACGGTCGTAGAAGGTGGCCACACCAAGAATGGAGCCCTGCCCGGGCACTTCCGGGCCCAGCTTCTGATACCCATCAATGCGCCGATAGCCACCGGTTACCGGGCACTCATAGTTCACGGCAGACAGTGCTGCGCCTGGGGCCATCTGCCGGGTGGGCGTGATCAGGTCGAGGCCGCCGCCAAGGCGGACATAGGCGGTGCGGGTCATGCTACTGGGCCTCCGAAAATATCCATGGCCGGCAACTCAAGCTTCTCCATCTCGGTGAGAATGGTGGATTCGCCATTTCGTGCGGCCTGGGCTACTTCGGGGGCGTTCTCATAAAGCGCGTAATACAGCATGGCCCGGTAGACGATCACCATGTGATAGCGCTCCGGCAACCGAGGAACATCGCCGCCTTCCGTCAGCACTTGCGGGGTGCGCCAATACTCAAAGGTCAGCGGCTGGTTTTCGGCTGCAGGCGAGGCGTCCAGGATGATTGTGCCGTCAGGCTTACGGGTGATCGCGCCGGGGCTCTCTTGGCCGCTATCGAAGGCATAGCGCTTGCGAAACTCTCCCCACGGCCACGCCTTCAGCTGATTGCCAGCACACATCAGCGTGCTTTCGTCCCACTCATCCAGGTCAGCCGGAGGCGAGTAGGTGCGGAAGTCCGGGGCGGTCTCAATGGAGGCCTCCGCCCAGGCAAAGCGCCAGCGATGGCGCTCCAACTGGATTTCCCGCCAGGCTTGCTGCACCCAACTGACAAGGCGAGCGTACTCACCGTGTTGGCTGCTGACGCTGGCAGGGCCGGAACCGGCTGCGCCCACCTCTTGGCGCAGCCGTTGGCACAACTCAAGGAAGGTCACAGTCAGCCCTCGATGATTTCAAGCACTTCAAACGGATAGGACTGCACTTCCTCTTGCTCCATTTCACCCTTTTCGTTCTGGGTCTGGACGACCTTGATGGCGTTTTTCAGGGAGTTGTAGTGGCCTTCGCTGATCGTTACGGCATGACCTCGCATTACCCGGACTACCTTGCCGTTGCAGGCGAGCGGCACCGGCTGCTTGTCCTTGCCGTCCTTATGGATCTTGATCTTGTAGCGCTTGGTTTTTTTGGTGGCTTCGGGCTTTGGCTCCGGGTCAATGTCGCCGGCACCTGAGCTGCCCTCGCCGGACGGCGACTGACCCAGGGCTTCGCGCACCTTTTCGCGCAGCTTCTCGTCGGAAATGTTGTGGGCAAACTGGATATCAAGCACTTCGGCCTGCTTTTTCAGCTCATCACCGTGCAGATCGTTCACGTTCAGTTCAGACATGCTATTTCTCCTGCGGCTCTCGCGAGCGGCATTAAAGGGTAAGAGTTTGAAGGGGAGCGATTACTCCCCTTCAGTCAGTGGCGAGTGTCAGAGGTCGCTGGCAGCGACTTCCAGGCGAGCCATCCACATTTCGTTGGCAATGAAGCCCTTCCAGTAGGTCTTCCAGCCAACCCAGCCCTTCTGGCCCAGCTTGTCGTTGGAGTCGATTTCGCCCGGCTGGCGAATCTTCATCTCAACGGCTTCCTTGCCCTTCAGGGCGATGTGGCCATAGGCGTCCTTCCCGATATAGACAATCGGGTAAACGTCGGCGTTGGTGCCGGAAGTGGACACCATGCTGCCCGCTGCGCCGCCGGCATCCTCGAACGGGTCCAGAACCGGGGTGATGATGTAGCGGACATCTTCCACCTTGCCGATCTCATACGGCAGCGGCTTCATGGAGCCGTACTTCTCGGTCGGCACGAAGCCGTCCATGTCGCGGATATCGGATTCCAGGTTGGTGTGGGCGAACGCGATGTACGCGGCATCAATCGCTTCGGTGCCGTACTTCACGCTGGAGCTCACCATCTTGGTGACCTTCTTGGCTCGCTCGGCTTTCAGCAGGCGGGTGATGGCGCGCTGCTTGGTCTTGGTGACAGCGGTGTTCACCTCGTTGCGGGCGGCGCCGTTCGCATAGAACACGTTGGTGCCGGCGCGCAGAATGCCCCACATCAGGGATTCGATGGTTTCCCCGGACTGCTCACCAGTCAGGGTGGTGGCGTCCTTCATCACCGGGTCTTCGGCCTGGTCATGAACCACATCGGTGATCTCAACCACGTCACCGTACTGATCCAGGCTAACCTCTACATCTTCGTAGCTGAGGGCCTTGGAGGTCGGCGCAGTACCTTCGGTCAGCGGAGTCTTGGCCAGCTCCAGCGGTACCGGGCGACGGAACTTGACCGCCTGGGATTTGTTCTTCGGTACCGGCTTCGCCATGCCGTATTTGGACAGAACCAGAACCGGTTCTGCGTGCTTCAGGTGTTCGGTCATTGCCCAGTAGGTGGTGCGCTGGGACAGGCCGGAATAGGTAGTGGTAGCCATGGGTCTTGCTCCAATGTGTCAGAAAGTAAAAGGCTTGTTGCTTGCTACCCTTTCGCTTGCTGTCACGGAGGAGTCACAAAAAAGCCCCGCGTCCGGTGGGAGGCAGGGCTTCTGGAGTCGTCCGCGCTTGCGTTGCGGCGGGTGTTACGGAGCAGACAAGACTGGCAGGCGGCGGTATGCGGCCTTATGTCTTGTCTGCGAAGTAGTCGAACAACGCGTCCGGATCGTCGTCCGGGATGGTGTTGCGCTGCCGACTGCCCCGGTTGGGGACGGTTCTTGCGGTTTGCAGTTGCCGTTGCCGGCGGTTCTGCAGGCTGCGGGCCTGGTCGTTGTTGGTGGATTGGCCGGCGCTCAGCTTGAAACTCTGAAGCAGGAAGGCGGCATCAGCGGCCTGGCTGCTGTTGGTGAGCTGCTGAACGGCCGGGGGCTGCTGCTGCAGCCAGTCGTTGAACTCGGGGGTTTTAACGGTGTCTTGCCAGCCTGGGTGCTGCGCTTCCAGAGCCTGCTGTTCGGCCTGCAAGGCTTGCGCTTCCGCTTGCTGCTGAATCGGCTGGATCTGGCTTTGAAGCTGCTCAATCTGCTGCTCGTACTGGCTGGACACGGCGTTGATTCGCTTCTCAATGGCCTGCGCGACTTCCGGGAAATCTTCCTTCAGCGCCTGCCATTCGGCGTCAGAATACCCGGAACCTTCCGGGTTCTCGCCGTCGCCGCCGTTTGCATTTCCGCCTTGAGAAGACTGCTTCTGCAGTTGCTCAATTTGCTGCTGCTGCTCCTGGATCTTGCGCTGCAAGGCGCTTTGACGGCCAAGATCGGACTGGTACCGGTGCTGCCACTGCTGGGCCTCTTGCCTCAGGCGCTCAAGCTCTGCGGCTGGATCGTCGTTGCCGCCTTGGTCACCGTCGTCGGGACGGTCTTCGCCCTGCTGGCCGTCCTGGTTTTCCTCGCCGGGGTCGTCCAGGCTGTCGTCTTCGGTATCGCCGCTATCATCCTGACGTGCAAAGCGCCCTTGTTCGTCGCGCGCTCGGTCCTCGTCGGCTTCTGGCTCCGGCGATGCCGGGCCGTCGCCTGCAAACTCGTCAAAATAGGCGTCGGCCTGGGCGTCTTGCGCTGCTTGCTCGGCAGCCTGGTGTTCTGGTGTGTCGCTCATGGTTCCTCCAGCGGCCTTCGCAGGCGGCTATTGGGTGGGTGTTCAGGTGTAGTTGTCCGACACAATGGCCGGGGCTTCGTCGGTATCTGGCAGCTTTCTAAGGGCGTCCAGAATGTCGATCTTTCCGCGCTGCTGCTCTGACTTCTGGTCAGCTATCAGCGCCTCAACGGCTTCACCGCGCCCCGCTTCGATCCATTCCAGCACGGCCTGCCAGGTGTCAGAGTGAGGGTCAATTTTGTGGGTCATGTCACCCCCAGCTGTCGTAGCCCATGGAGCGGTTGCGCTCTCGGGCCAATCGTTCGTTCTGCTGCTGAGTCAGTTCAGCGGCCTTGAAGTCGCGTTGGTTGCTGAGCTGAGCGGCGGTTTTCTGCATGTCGGCTTCCAACTTCCGGCTTTCCAGCTGCAGCTTGGCCTCCAGCTCGGTCATGGTGAGGTTTTGCTTCAGGGCCAGCTCTGCCATGGCCTTTTCTTGCTCGGTCTGAAGCCGGGCGGCCTTGTACTGCTGCTCCCACTGTTGTTGCTGCTGCTTGAGCTGACGGTCAAACTGGGCGCCCTGGGCTTCCTGCTCGGCTTGCTGCTTCTTGATCTGGATTTCTGCCATCTTCAGCTGGGTCTCAGGGTCCATCTTCTGCCCTGCCTGCTCTCGCTTCTGCTCAATCTCCTGATCCGATAGCGTGATGCTGTGGTGAGGCACTTCCAGCGCTTTTGCCAGCTCTTTGTCCAGTCCAGCCCAGTCACGGCGCATGGCCAGTTCCGGATTGCCGGCGGACAGATTGGCGTAAACCATCAGGTTTTCTTGCTGCTTCTCGCGCACCAGGAGCGCGCCGGACCCGCGAGCATCCACGGTGTAATCACCCTTAATATCCGCCTTGCTGCTGTACTGCATGTTCCAGTCGTAGAAGCGGGTGATGGTTGGGCGCGTCATGTCGTCGTCCCAGTTTTTCACCGCGCGACGCAGCACGATATTGGCGCTGTTCATCAGCATGGCCATGCCGGAGCTGGTTTTGGTGACGTGGCTCGCCTGCTCACCCTGGGCAATCAGCGGAAGGTTCGTTTCCTCATCCGCCAGTTGTCGGGCCATGTTGAAGATGTTGGCCAGCTCCACCTGGTGATTGGGAATCGTGAAGTTGGCAAAGGCCTCGTTAACGCTGCGGGTCTTGTCCTTGAGGAAATAGAGCTTCTTCTTGCCGGGCTGGCTGGTCCAGCTACCATCTGCCGGTGAGATGATCTCTTTGTTCACCACAATGATGTCGCTGACGGTGGCACCGGCATTGTCCATCATCATCCGCCATGAGGCGTTGATCACCTTCTGCGGGTTGCGCATCAGGTACGGGATGCCAAAGCCGAAGATCGAGCTTTCGTCCTTCTCCCAGCAGAACACGGAATATGGCCGCTCACCGGTGTCCATGGGATTTAGGACCACCTTCAGGACGGAGTTGCCAGAGAAGAACACCACGGCCTCCACTTCGTCGTCCAGCTCGTCCGCTTCTTCTTCGTCCATCGGCTCGCCAGATTCATCCAGCGCATCCAGCAGCTCGGATTTGCTGATTGGTCCGTGGTACTCCCACACCTCGTACTTGGTGTCGCTGGCGACCGAATCCACGCCGGTAATGGCGCGAATGTCGTTGGTGTAGTCCTTGGCAATGTTGCCGGTTTCCTTACCACCGCGAACCACGGCCCTGACCTGCTCCATCAAAGCGCCCGGCAAATTGGCAAACTCGCGCAACTGGCGCTTCGTCCACAGGTGACGCTCGAAAATGAATTCCGCTTCCTCGATGTGGCGGGCCGACATATCCGGGAAGAAATCCCAGTGATCAACTCGCTCGGCGCTGGGCTCCAGGGCCTCGGTGATGGTAAGCATGGAGGTGCCGTCTTCCAGCGTTTTCCAGTGCTTGCGCGTGCGACCAACAATGACCGGCCCCTTAATAATGCCGGTGCCAGCCACGGCGGCATCGTGGATAACATCGCGGGCCTTGATCTGGTACCGACTCTCTTTGAGTTGGTCGTCAATCTCGGATTGCATCATTTCCGCTTTTTCGCGGGCCTCGCGCATTGCATCGTCAGCCGCGGCGCCGGCATCTACCTGCTCGCCGTTCGGGCCGGCCATCATCTGGCCAGGCTTCATACGCTCAAGCTCGGGAACCGGGGTTGGCTGAATGCCCCAGTTGCGGTCATCCGTCGGGAACAGCATATCTTGCAGCCGAGCCTCGGCGGCATTGGTCTTGTTCCGGGTGATGTTGACGTAAAGCTCGGAGCCTTCCGCCTGGCGAATACGCTCCTTGGTATCGGGGTCGTATTCACCGTGGTACTGGCGATAGTCGTCCAGCCAACGGGTGTCGATCTGGCTCCGGGCCTGCACCTGCTCATAGGCAAGGCGTGACAAGCGCGCACCGAATATCTGCAGGCGCTCGGCGGCCAACTGCTTTTCGTCGTCTTGGTCTGGGGTCATCAGAGCCTCACGGCTGTGTGTGTGCGGTTCAATAGTTATTGAGCTGAAATCAAGGCTAGGACCTGCACTACTGCAGCGCCCGCCATTAGCGTCACGCCAACCTTCGCCTGAAGCTTTCCAAACTTAATGTGCGTCAACTTCAGTCTATGCAGCGGGTCGCTTGGCTGGAATTTGCGCACGAGCTGATAGTCAAGAATTGCTATCAAAACCTGGGATACCCCTGCCATCAGCATAATCAGCGAGAGCCAGTGCATTTCATATCCTTGAATGAGTTAGTAGCCAACCGTCGGGTCACCAACGGTAGTCGATGTGATCACCGGGTCATCTGGCGGCTTAACGTCTTCCGCAAACGTCAGTGCCAGGGCGTCGGCCAAATCCGGAGAGCGCAGGCCACGCTTTCGCATGTTCTCTTTGCTCTCAAGGATGCGACGCTGGTTGCTGTCGTACTTGTATTGAGGGCCACACAGATCGGCGTGAAGTCCGTCTTCGTCGGGCAACATCACCGGCAAGTCGCCAGCTATCCAGTCACGCATCTCCCACCAGATTTCCGCGCGCTTGTTGCGATAGCGCTCCGGGTCCAGCGAAGCAGAGCCGAAATTAACGGCGACAACCACGCCCTCGTGGCCAAGCTCAATCAGGCGGTCATACACCCCGGCCCCGATGCCGCCCACGTCAATGGCTACCTGGGCGGGCCTCTCGTCCTTGATGATGGAGTGAACGATGCCGGCCACTTCCATGGTGCTTTTCTTCTTGTGGCGCTCCGGCTTGTAGGCGGCGCGGTTCCTACGGCGAATAATGCCGGTACTGTCGTCGCCAAAGCGGGCCGGGTCTACGCCGATCTTCAGCGGGCCAGAGCCAAGGCACTTGTACTTGCGCGCCCGCATGACCGGTTCTGGCTGGATCAGCGTGTCACCGCCGGTCACCTGGAAGGCCTCCTGGGCCGTCATCGGGTATTCCTGCCTGAAAGCGCTCTTGCCGTCTACGCCCTCGGCGGCCAGCTCGGCAATCTTGAACCGGCGGAACATGATTTGCTCATCATCCAGCCGGTACAGATCAGCCAGTTCGTCTTCCTCGGCGGTCCTGCTGAAATCTTCCGGCAGCGGCTTGCGGTACTCTTGCTGCCAGTACCAGGGCACGAAGATGGCGATAAACTCACTTTCTCCGGCCTCGGCTGCCTGCCATTGCTGGTGATAGTAGTTGCCGATGCCGTTGGCAGTAGATTCCAGGATTACCTCGGTATCTGGCGCATCCGGTACCGCCTGAAGAATGCCCTTGGCGTGTTCCGCCGCGTGGGGCCAGAACGCCACTTCTGAGCCGTGGAAATACTGAATGGTGGTGCCCCGGCCAACACTCTTGTTGCCCGCTGTACCCACCTTGTAACCCGAGTCCAACCGGTCGAAATACAGTTCCCGGGCGTTAGATGCACCGGTTTGAGGTTTAACCAGGATCGGGCAGTGATCGTGGTACCGCTCGGCCATCTCGAACAGGGCTGAGGTGGATTCCGCTTCATGGGTCAGGATGAACGCCCGAACACCCTTGCGATGACTCACCAGCCAGTAGAAGCGCCCTTCGGTGTAAGTAGAGGCACCCTGCTGCCGGCCCTTGAGGATCAGCGCCCTCACTTTGCCGGTCAGCCGCTTTTGCTCGGAGAGGCAAGCGTGAATGTGGCGCTGGGCCTTGTTTAGAGCAAACGGCTCAACGCGGCCTTTTTTGGTCCGGATCTTCAGGCAGCGCGGGGCGTAGTGCTCGAAGTCGTCACGCAGCTTTTTTCGGATCCGCTTTTCGCGCTCGTTCATTCCAACTCGTTGAGCGCTTCTTCGTGGTTGATGGCCAGGGAGCCGGACAATTCGCGCTGCTCCTTCCAAGCCTGAACGTCAACGTGCTTACCGATCAGCTCAAGGTTTTTCACCTTGTCCGGCCACTTGATCTTCTGCAGTACGGATTCGATCTTATTATCTTCGTCGCCAATGGCCTTCAGGCGATTGATGTCCATGCCAGATAACGTGGTGCGCCAGACCTTTGGCCAGTTACGAACCGGCAGCATGTTGCCGTCGTCATCAAGGATATCGAGGGCGTCCATTTGGTCGATCTCGATCAGCCGGTTCAGCACATACGTGGCGTCAATGGCGGTCTTCTCAGAGCGACTTTTCTTGCCGGCAGCAATTGCCTCCTGCACTGAAGGTTTCTGAAGGAGCTGGTATGCCTGCTGCTCTGCCGTCTTTTCGCTGTACCCTGCCCTGATCGCCGCTTGCGTGGCATTCAGGTCAATCAGGTATTCGTCAACAAATCTCTGCTGCTTGTCGGTGAGTTTTCGTGCCATGGGTAGCGGCCCCTCTTGGGCGGCTGAATGAAATAAAAAGGCCGGGCGTCTCACGACGTGCCGGCAGGTGGTTGGCGGTGCCTCTCGGCAGGGCCTTGGCGGCGTCTCTCGACGTGGCCAGAAACTAGTTGCCTTTTCCTATACCCTTGAGCATGTTGCGCTTGTCCGCGCTGCGAGCGGTGGAGTAACC
>Ga0114983_1001286_pt1 | contig 10037 bp, 12 predicted proteins | sample Shrwel_input2_RT_FD_87182 | JGI IMG/M metagenome (GOLD analysis project Ga0114983, IMG submission 87182) | Subsurface microbial communities from deep shales in Ohio, USA - Utica-3 well 1 S input2 RT | ecosystem: Environmental > Aquatic > Deep subsurface > Shale gas/oil reservoir > Produced...
CATGTACTGCGATCTGGGCCTGGTCCGGGAGCCGCGCAGCGGTCGGCTGATAGCGGTGAGCGCCATAGACAACCTGTGCCGCGGGGCCTCGGCCCAGGCCGTGGCCAACGCCAATCTGATGTTCGGCCTGCCTGTACAGACGGGGCTTAATCTCTTCCCCCTGCTTCCCTGATCATAAGCCGGGGGGAAGTCCTGTTTTTTACAAAATAAAGATTAAACCTCGAGGAGCGGGAAACCTGTGCCTCAGAACCCTGGCGCGGAATTAGATATTTTTGTGGCCCGTCAGCCGGTATTTGACCGCTTAAGAAAAATATGGGGCTATGAACTTTTATTCCGCCATAGTGAAGCGGTTAACAAGGCCGAAGTTTCCGACGAGGAAGCCGCCACCCAGAGTGTTATAGCCGACGGCTACGCCATGGCCTTCTTTGGGGTTTCGGCTTCGGTGATGTGCTTGGTCAATTTTTCCCGCGGGCTTCTTTTGCAGGACACCGCTCTGGCATTGCCTCCGGCAAATAGTGTCATTGAGGTCTTGGAGACGGTCGATCCGGATCCGGAAGTAATAGAGGCCTGCAAGAAAATCAAAAAACAGGGCTATCTGCTGGCCCTGGATGATTTTGTGGGCGAACCCGGGTATGAGCCCCTGCTTGAGCTGGCCGATTTGATCAAGGTGGATGTCCTGAACATGGACCAAACCGAGATATACGGGATTGCCGAACTCCTGCGTCCTTACGGATGCCGCATGCTGGCGGAAAAAGTGGAGACCGACGAGGTCTTCGGCGTATGCCGCGAAGCCGGATTCAGTCTTTTCCAGGGTTTTTTCTTCAGCCGCCCGGAAATAATACCGGGGCGCAAGCTGGCCGTGGGGGAAATCTCCAGGCTGGAGCTTTTAAAAGAGCTTTCCCGGGAAGAGGTGGATTTCTCCAAGCTGGCCGAAATCGTCCACAAGGACATCTCTCTTACCTACCGTCTTTTTAGATACATAAATTCCGCGGCCTTCTCTCTTACCCACAAAGTGGAGTCGATCCAAAGGGCGCTTACTCTCATGGGTTACATGCGGCTTAAGGAGTGGCTGCGGGTGGTTATTTTGACCGAAATGGGGTCCGGAGACATCGGGAGGGAAATCGTTAATCTGTCCGCCAAGCGCGGCAAATTCATGCAGCTTTTGGCCCCGCAGCTGGAAACCGATCTGGGCTCAGAATCCCTGTTTTTATTTGGTTTTTTGTCTCTTTTGGATGTGCTTTTGCGCCGCCCCATGCAGGAAATAGTAAATGAACTGCCGCTTAACAGGGAATTAAAAGCCGCCCTTTTGGGAGGAGAAGGAATTCCTTCCCGCTTGATAAGATTAAACGAGGCCCAGGAGCGGGCCAATTGGGAAGAAGTGGGCCGCCTGGTAGATGAGATGGGGCTGGACTTGAAAAAAAGCGCCCGGGCTTTAAACGAGGCCCGCGACTGGTCGAATACGGTACTGGGCTCAGCGGATTGAGTCGGGTTTTTATCGGTATCAGTCCGTTTCACCCCGCTCGTCCAAAACGCGTTTGGTATTTCCGCAGGTGCGCGGCAACTCCCCGGGGTTTACCAGATCGACTTCGGAGCGGATGAAAATTTTTTGCCGGATTTTGTGCGAGATGGCCTGCTTTAAGTCCTCTTCCTCAGCCGGGGCCGCGTTTTCCTTGCGTTCCACGTTTATATGCATTCTCTCCACCCCTTTTTCCCGCACAAGCCGGATCTGGTATTCCGAGCTTGTTTCCGGGAAATTTTCCAGTGCGTCCGCGATCTGTCCCGGATAGATATTTACCCCCCTGAAGATTATCATGTCGTCGGAGCGGCCCAGAATGCGGTCGTGCCTGGGGAAGGGAACCCCGCAGGGGCATTCGCCGGGGATTATCCGGGTCAGGTCCCGGGTGCGGTAGCGGATGAGCGGCGCCGCCTCCTTGCACAGGGTGGTGATGACCATTTCGCCTACTTCTCCAGGTTCCACCGGAGTCAGTGTCTCCGGATCGAGCACTTCCAGGATGAATTTGTCCGCCCAATAGTGCATGCCCCGGTGGGCGCTGCACTCCAGGCCGGTCCCCGGGCCGTATACTTCGGTCATGCCCGGGATGTCGAAACTGTCCTCCAGTCCCAGAATGTCCTCGATCTGCCGGCGCATTTTGGGTGTGTGCGGTTCCGCTCCGAAGATGAGCCGGCGCAGGGAGATTTTGTCCTTCAGGTCGTGCTTTTGGATCTGCTCGGCCAGAAGCAGGGCCATGGAGGCGGTGGAGCACAGGCAGGTGCTCTGCATGTCGGTTAAGAACTGCAGGTGGAAATCCAGGTTCCCCGGTCCCAGGGGCACGGCCGTGGCCCCGAAGTGTTCGCAGCCCAGCTGAAAGCCCGCCCCTGCGGTCCACAGCCCATAGCCCACCGCTATTTGCACCCGATCCATGCGGGTCAGTCCGGCCAGCTCGTAGCACCGGGCCATCATTTCCTTCCAGGTATGGATATCGTTTTGGGTGTAGGCCAGGATTTTTCGCTTCCCGGTGGTCCCGGAGGAGGCATGGATCCGGACCACGTCCCGCTCCGGGACGCTGAGAAGGGGCAGGGGATAGCCTTCCTTGAGGTCTTCCACCGTGGTTGGCGGGAGCTTTAAAAGATCATCCAGGCTGCGGATGTCTCCAGGCTCGACACCCGATTCCCCGAGGCGCTGCCGATAGAAAGGGCTGTTTTCATAAACGTGCCCTATTGTCCATTTAAGGCCCATTAGCTGTATCCGGGAAATCTCCTCCGGACCAAGGGCGGGGATGAATCTCATCTGTTCCATGTATTAACTCCTGTGCGGGGATATGGGTATAGTTCTTGCGGGTCCGTCACAATAATAAACGGGTATGTTGCACCAGCCTTGAAAGCCGTCCGGGTTTTTGAGTTGCCCGCGGGCCAAACGGCATGTATAAGTCGGAGAATCGGGCCGCGGGTTGACTCGCCGGTTGCAATGGTTTTTATTGTGACCGCAAGCGGCGACAATTGCTATGCTTCCTTGACCTTGCCTGTGGCCTTTGGGTTTGTCGGATATTTGGTGCGTGAGCAAAAACGGGGGACCCTCTTGCTGACTGGACTTTGAAAATCACCGGCAAACTTATTGGGAAAAGCCATGCAATGTATGGAACTTTTAATTATGATTGGCAAAAAAGGGGTTTGTCAAGGCGGAGATTCCCGGAGGGGATTTGTCTTTACCCCGAACCCTGAACCGTAAACCAGGTTGGTATAAGATATATGGGCGTATATTTTGTGGCAGTAGCATTTGTTTTGGGGTTGTGCCTGGGCAGTTTCTACAATGTGTGCATTCACAGATTCCTGGCCGGAGAGTCCATAATCCGGCCGGGATCGCATTGCCCGAAGTGCGGACACGGGCTCGCCTGGTGGGAGAATATTCCCGTGCTTAGCTATCTGTTTTTAAGAGGGCGCTGCCGGGAGTGCGGTCGCGGGATCAGCCCGCGCTATCCGGTTGTGGAACTTGTATCCGGTCTGATAGCCGCTCTTTTGGCCTACAGATTCGGTCTTTCCTGGTCCTGGGTCGTTTATCTTGCTTTGGCCGGGGTGCTTATTACCGCATCCTTTATTGATCTCGAGGCTTATATCCTTCCGGATATGTTGACCCTTCCGGGAGCGGGCCTGGCGCTGGGAGCGAGTTTTGTTTTGCCCATTTCCTGGCAGGATGCGTTTATCGGCGCCGGAGCCGGATTTGCACTGTTTTGGAGTCTGCAGTACGGATATAAGATAATCAAAGGACGGGAAGGACTGGGTGGAGGAGATGTGAAGCTCATGCTCATGCTCGGTGCCATTGTGGGCTGGCAGGGACTTCCTTTGACCGTTTTCCTGGCCTCCTGCCTGGGGCTTGCGGCCAGTCTGTTTTACCTGTACCGCGACCGAAACAAAGGCATGCAGACCCGCATCCCGTTCGGGCCTTTTCTGGCCCTGGGCACGTATATATATCTCTTGTGCGGGGAGGAGATTATGGGCTGGTACCTGGGGAGTCTTTAGATGCTTGCCAACCCTCCGGCATGAATTCTCGGAAAGGGATTGCCATGCAAACAGGATTTTGGGGATATACTTTCTTGTCTACTTTAAAAAGAATTACCCCGTTTATTTGCCTTTTTCTGGCCACGGTTTTGTGTGCGGCCGTGTTTTGCGTCTCCTCCCCGGCCGGGACCATTTATTATTACAAGGATAAGTCCGGGGTAATACATTTTACAGATACACCGGATTCGGATAAGTTCAGGCCATTCTTGGTATTCAGTCGCGGCGACTTCAGCCAGACGGAGATAGACAGGATCGTTTCCAGGTATTCCAAGCACTACGGCCTGGATGCGGATTTGGTACATGCAGTGATAAAGGCCGAGTCCAACTACAATCCCAAGGCGATTTCCGCTGCCGGGGCGGAGGGACTCATGCAGATAATCCCCCAGACCCAGAAGCATCTCGGCCTGGAGGACCCGTTCGAGGCCGAAGCCAATGTCGAGGCCGGGGTAAGGTATTTAAAGGCGCTCATCACCCGGTATGAAAAGATTCCCCTGGCCCTGGCCGCATACAACGCCGGTCCGTCCCGGGTGGACAGATACGGGGATATCCCCCCGTACAGGGAAACCCAAAATTATGTGAGCAAGGTGCTCAGTATCTATAAGAAGCGCAAGGGGAAGAAATAGCAAATGTTCAACCTGGCCAACAATCTCACCTTGGCCCGCATGGGCAGTATTCCTGTGATTGTCTTTTTATTGTATTTCCCCAACCGGATTACAGCGGTCCTGGCCATGCTTCTTTTCATCGCCGCCTGCCTGACCGATCTGGCCGACGGGATTATCGCCCGCAGATACAATCTGATCACCAACATGGGCAAATTTCTGGATCCCCTGGCGGACAAGCTGCTCATTGCCGCGGTCCTGGTCATGCTGGTCCAGTTGGGGTGGCTTGAGGGGTGGATAGCAGTGGTCATAATCAGCCGGGAGATAATGGTTACCGGATTGCGTTCCGTGGCCGCGGACAAGGGGCTGGTTATTGCCGCGGACAAGTGCGGCAAGCTGAAGACCATTATTCAGTGCCTGGCCCTGTGCCCGCTTATTCTGCATTATACATGGTGGAGTTTCGATCCGCGGGGAGTGGGCATGGTGCTTATTTATATCGCCCTGGTGCTCACTATTTTTTCCGGAGTTAATTATATCGTCGGCTTTTACCGCAAGGTGCTGGCCGGTTAACCCAAAGGACTAAAGAAGAGAGAGAAATGGCCCAGATTGATGCCTTTTTCAAAATGATGAACGACTTGGGCGCTTCGGACCTGCATCTTTCTTCCGGATCGCAGCCGGTTATCCGACTGCACGGCGAGATGCAGAGGGTCAAATACAAGGTCCTGGAGCATGACGAGCTGAAAAAGATGCTCTACGAGATAGCCCCGGAGGCCAAGGCCAAGGAATTCGAGGAAAGCGGTGATATCGATTTTTCCTATGAAGTCCCCAAGATCGCCAGGTACAGGGTCAATTTCTATCTGCAGAGGCGGGGAATTGCCGCGGCATTCCGGGAAATCCCGGAAAAGATATTGAGCATTGACGACCTCGGGCTGCCGCCCATCCTGAAAAAACTGGCCCACCTGCCCAAGGGGCTTGTCCTGGTCACCGGGCCTACGGGTTCGGGTAAGTCCACCACCCTGGCCGCGATCATGGACTATGCCAACCGCACCCGCAAGGACCACGTCCTGACCATTGAGGACCCCATTGAGTTCGTTCACGAACCGGTGCATTGCCTAATAAATCAGAGGGAAGTTGGCCGGGACACAAAGAATTTTCAGGCCGCCTTGCGCGGTGCCCTGCGCGAGGACCCGGACATAATCCTGGTCGGGGAAATGCGGGACCTGGAGACCATCCAGCTGGCTCTGGAGGCGGCGGAAACCGGGCATCTGGTTTTCGGCACCCTGCACACCATTTCCGCATCCAAGACCATCGACCGCATAATCGAGGTTTTTCCCGGGAATCTGCAGGGGCAGATCCGTTCCGGGCTGGCCGATTCCTTGCGCTCGGTCGTGGCCCAGAATCTGTTCAAGCGCACGGATGAGCCGGGCCGGGTGGCGGCTCTGGAGATCCTTATCGCCACGCCCGCGGTACGCAACTTGATCCGGGAAAACAAGATATACCAGATAAATTCCATGATCGAGACCGGCCGCAAGTACGGCATGCAGTCCCTGGATGACGGGATCATGGAGCTTTTGAAGAAAAAGATGATCGACCCCGAGGCCGCGTACAACAAGGCGGTGAACAAGGGCAAGTTCCGGGATTACCTGGAAGAGCCTCCGGAAGATTTTACCGAGATTTAAAGGGCGCTTATATGCCGGAAAAATGTACAAGCGGGCACAAGGCCGGATAAGAGGTGAGTTATGCTTAGGTCGCAGATGGATCAGATAATCGATCAGGCTTTGCTGGCCGCGCCCAGGCTTTCGGACATAATTTTCACCGCGGGCAAGCCGATTCAGGCCGAAGTGGACGGAGAGCTCCGGGATATTCAGACCGAACCGGATCTGGGACGGCTTAAGCCTTTTCAGACCGAATCCCTGGCCCGGGTGGCCATGGGCCAGAATTTCCGCTTGTACAAGGACCAGGTAAGGAGCGGGTCCTGCGATCTGACTTATGTCCTGCCCAAAAAGGCCAGGTTCAGGGTGAATGTGTTTAATCAGCGGGGTACCGTGGCCATGGTCATGCGCCGGCTGGCCATGGAGATCCCCACTATTGACGGCCTCAATCTCCCGCCCCTGTTCAATCAGATGGCTGACGAGCAGTACGGGCTGATTCTGGTTACCGGCGGGACCGGCACGGGTAAATCAACCTCGCTGGCCGCGCTGATTGACTCCATAAACGAAAATCAGGCCAAGCATATCGTCACCCTGGAAGACCCCATAGAATATTTGCACCGGCACAAAAACAGCGTGGTCAACCAGCGGGAGCTGGGGAACGATTTCGATACCTTCGCCTCCGGTCTGCGGGCCGCCTTGCGCCAGGCGCCCAAGGTCATCCTGGTGGGGGAGATCCGGGACCGGGAAACAGTGAATATCGCCCTGGAAGCTGCGGAAACAGGGCATCTGGTGTTGGGAACGCTGCATACCAGCGACGCCGGGCAGACCATAAGCCGCGTCGTGGGTATGTATGACACCTCCGAGGAGCGCTTTATCCGCATGCGTTTGGGCGAAAGCCTCAAATTCGTTGTCTCCCAGCGGCTGATGCCCAGGATAAAGGGCGGACGGGTGGCCGCGTTCGAGATCATGCGCAATAATTTGCGGGTCAGGGAGGCAATCCTCCGCGGCGAGGACGCGGACACTTCTTTTTATACGCTTGTCTCCGAGGGGGATGCATACGGCATGTTTACTTTTGACCAATATCTGCGCAGGCTATATGAAAAGGGGGAGATCAGCGAGAACATCGCCGTATTGAATGCTTCGGACAAGACCCTTTTGAAGCAGATGATCGACAAGATAAAGGTGGAGCGGGGGGAAGAGGTGACAGATATCACCGGGCTGGAAGTGGACTGGTCCTACGACAACACCTCCGGCTAGTTCCCAAATTTCGGGTTTTTCAAAATCTTGCAACTTTCCGGCTTGTTAGAATATGGAAATTAAATGCTCCAACTGCCACAAGGCATTCAATCTCCCGGAGGAAAAACTCCCCCGGGCGCCCAGGTTTACTTTCAAATGCCCGTCCTGCCAGGAAAAGACCGTTGTCGAGCTTGAAACCGGGGAGAAAATTTTGGATGGGGTTTCCGGCGTTGAAGACAAGGCCACGGAACCGGATTATTTCCCCCCCGGAGCCTCCACCGTTCTTATAAGCGTCACTGACGAGGACTTGGAAGAGCGGGTGCGGAGTTATCTGGAAGGCAAGGGCTATTATTTGACCCTGGCCCGGGACCCGGACGTGGCCGCGGCCAAGGCCAGGCTGAACCGCTACAATCTGGTTTTTGTCCAGGATGAGGAACGATTTGCCCCGCTTATGAACGAGGTCCATTCCTGGGTGGGCAACGTGCGCCGGGAAACCAATGTAATCATGATCGGGGAGAGGGCGGAAAGTTTCCATCAGAGCAAGGCCTTTATCCTGGCGGTGGATTTTTATCTGAATATAAAAGACAGGGAAAAAATAGAGGAATATCTCCTTTTGTGTATAAAGGAGCACGAAGTAATGAACGAGCTTTGGTTCAAGGCGGCCAGGGAAGGGGAAAGTGGCTGAAAACGACAGGCATATACGGCTTCTGACCTGCCTGAAGACCATCCTGGAGTTGGAAGAGGCGGTTATGCAGCTGCCTCTGGGCCGGGATATAGCCCCGGAAATCGAGCAGATCAAGGAAATGGTGGGGCGGGTACGGGATATTGAAGTGAGCGAGAGCGATGTCTCCCGGATAGAAGAGGCCACCCGCAGTTTTTTGGAGGAGATCGGAACCCTTGCAATTGTCCGGGATGTCCTCCATAAGCCCGGACATGGTCCAATGAACCGGACAAGGCTGCGCTTCATGCCGGGAAAAATTCCTTTGGGTGCGTAGATGACATACAGAATCGTCCTCGGTTTCTTGTGGCTGGTAATAGTTTTCCTATTGGCCGAGCTTTTTGTGGCGGATAACGGAGTGCCCGATTATGTGCATCTAAGGACCTTGTATCAGGAGAAAAAAGAGGAAAACCGGGAGGTAAAGGCGGACAACCGCCGTTTAAGCCGGGAAATAGCCTTGCTTAAGGAAAATGCGGATTACAGGATGAAAATGGTTCGGGAAAGATTGCACTACGTGGCCGGGGATGAAGTCATTTACATTTTCCCGGATACAGCCCAGGACACAGGAGAATAAGGATGGAACAAAAGGAAAAGTTTTACCTGGATGTGCTCGAGCTGGAACCCGGTTCGAGGCTCTTTTATCCCCTTTCCGAAATTTATGTACAGCAGGATCGATTAGAAGATGCCAGGGATGTACTGGTCCAGGGCCTTAAGTATCATCCGGGGCATTTCGAGGCCCGCCTGCTTTTGGCTTCGGTTCATGACCAGCTCGGGGAGACGGATTCGAGTCTGGAAATCGTCCGGGAGATATTTTCTTCCCTCAAGTCCCGACCATTTTTCTGGAAACTTTTGCTCCGAGAGTACCGGGAGGCGGGACGGGACGAGATCGCCCTGGCCCTGCAGATATTGGCCGCTGAATCCAGGGAAAGGCCCCTCAGCCTGGCGGGCATAATGCAGGAAGGGCTGAAGAGTCTCTTAAACGGTCCTCCCGGAGAGTCCCCGGCTTCGGAGCCTTCGGACCCGGGAAAAGACCTCCGGGAGGAAGACAAAAAGGATGAGCCGGAGGGAGAGTCCGGAGAAGGGGCTGAGATCCCGGGGTTTTCGCATGAGGATACTCCGGACGCTGAAGCGGCCCCCAAAGAAGAGCCCTTTGTCCTGGACGAGGATGCCGAGGAAGTGGAGGATCTGGATCTGGAGGAAACGGCTTGGACCAGGTCCATGGCGGACGTCCTTTTCCGCCAGGAGGAATATGAGCAGGCCCTGCGCATTTACCGCCACCTGTGGAGCACTACCATGCCCGGTCCGGAACGCCGCGAACTGGAAGGGATAATTTCCGAGCTTGAAGGAAAGCTGGAAGTCGGGGAAGAGCGGGGCGGAGGAGAAGAGGCGCCCCGGGAAGAGACACGGTCCGGGGGTGGAGAGGAAGTAGATCCGTATATGCAGACCCTACAACGCCTGGCGGAAAGACTGGAACAGAGGTCCGGGCAGTAAGGTCAGTTTTCGTTTATTTCCTGGAGCTGGGCGTGCAGCTCCTTTATTTTGTTGCGCAGTCTTTCTTCTTCGGCCAAAAGGCCTTTTTTGCGGTGTTCCAGCCTGGTCTTAAGCAGGGAAAGTTCGCTTTCGTGCTGCTTGATTTCGTCCTGGGTCCTTATGTACAAATAGCCGAGGATCCAGAAGGAAATGATCAGAAAAAGGGCGGTCCAGAAAATTATCTGCTGCATGATCAGTCCTTTTCCTCCCGGGCATTTTTGAGTTGTTCAGGAGTTATGTATCCGAACA
>Ga0114983_1001287_pt1 | contig 10037 bp, 12 predicted proteins | sample Shrwel_input2_RT_FD_87182 | JGI IMG/M metagenome (GOLD analysis project Ga0114983, IMG submission 87182) | Subsurface microbial communities from deep shales in Ohio, USA - Utica-3 well 1 S input2 RT | ecosystem: Environmental > Aquatic > Deep subsurface > Shale gas/oil reservoir > Produced...
GACCGAAGCCGCAACGCGCAACGCGGTCGTCTTGCCGGTGCTGGAGGCGCCGCGCAGGTTGAAGCCGCCCGATTCCGCGCCAGCCCAGTGCAGCAGCGGGCCTGCGAACGCAGCCGATACCGCGAACAGCAGCCGTGAATTGCCACGGCATAGATCGGCAACATCGCTGCGCCAGTCGCTCAGGTCTCCGCGCTCGCGATAGACGTGCCCGCCTGCCGTCTCGCTTTGAAACAGCACGGCTTCGTCGGCCTCGCCGATGGTGCGCTCGGGCATCACGAACACGCGGCCATGCCATCCGGCGCGCTCCACACATCGCGCCCGCGCCTCGGGCCTCGATTGCTGAATGTAGTCGGTCAACAGGTTGCGGCTACGCTGCGAAGTCGGCACGTCGAAGCCCAGCCGCAGTAGCTCCGCGCGCATCTCGTCACCGCCGCCCGATAGCAGCCGCATCGGCATGCCCCAGCGGTGCGCAGTGCCGTCGGCATCGTTGAAGGTCAGCAGCCGTCCCCAGTTGGTACCGTCCAGGTCGCGCAGGTAGGCCGCGATCTCGATCGGCGGGCAGACCCATTGCGGCGCAAGCGGGGTGCCGTCTTTCGGATCGGTGCCGTTGTGCCAGATGCCGCTCTCGTCGCGCGTGAAACGCGGGCGGGTGCCGCCGCCGCTGCCCTCGGCAGGCTTTGCGCGGGGCGCTTTGCGGGGAGCTGGCGCACCTTCGGCAACAGCAGCAGGCGCAGGGCTTGCCGCCGTCTCGGGCGCGGCTTCAGGCGAGGGCGCTGCGCTGGCCTTGGCATCGCCAGCGGCCGCGAATGCAGCACGCACAGCGGGCAGGCCATGCGCTGCCGCATAGTCGTTCCAGTCGGTGCCCGCATCGGTGGCCGCGAACTCGGGCGCGATGACGATGCCGCCCACGGCCTGCGCCGCTTCAGCTGCTTTCGCCATGCCCGGATTGCCGTCGGTGCGGTGATCGTTGTCGGCCGCAATGACGATGCGAACAGCGGGGAACTTGGCGCGCAGCGCCAGCGCCACGGGGCGCAGGTTGCCAGTGTCGAACGCGACCGCCACAGCCTGCCCGGTGGCCTCGCGCAGCGTCGCCGCTGTCGCGTAGCCCTCTGCAATCAGCAGCACGGCTGCGGGCTTGCCGATCGCGTGATAGTGGCCCGCCTTCGCCATGCCGGACGTGAATCGCTTGGCCCCGTCCGGCTGAATGAATTGCAGGCCATGCAGCGCGCCGTTGGTATCGCGGACGGGGATCAGCAACGCATCGCGTAGCTGCCGGATGCCGTAGCCGCGCACCTGCTTTTTCACCAGATAAGGATGCTTCGCAGATGGCTTCGGGTTGGCTTCTTCCCACAGCTTCGCGGCCTTCTTCCGCGCCTCTGCGCGCACCCGCTGCGCCTCGGCTTCACGGTCGCGCCGGATCGCTTCCAGCCGCGCCCGGTTGGCCTCGCGCTCGGCTTCGGACAGGTCGCGGCCGATGTTCGCGTGCCAGCTCTCGGACAGGCCACGCTTCCAGCATCCGAACTCGCCAGCGGGCAGGCCATCGGCATGCAGCACGTACCAGCCGTTGCGCTGGTCGCGCCGATCGCCCGCCACGCGGAAGCGGTGCAGCTTGCCGTCGGCTTCGATCGTGGCGTCGGTGTCCAGACCGGCCGCGCGCATCGCGGCGCGGAACTGGTCCACGATCTCGCCATAGGACAGCGGTCGGTCATTCGCCACGGGCGGCATACCGGTCGAAGTGAACACACCAGTCGCCCGCATCCTTCCAGGACTCCACACGGCTGGTCAGCATATCCAGTTGCCCGGATCGCTCGATCCGGCCGCACTGAACGCGTACGTCGTCATGGTGATTGGCAAGCTTCCAGCCGCACAGCGCGCAGCACTCGCCGTGCCCCCGCTGGCGCGTCTCGGGCGCCGCACCGATCGCCCGCCGTGATTGCTCGGCACACCGATGCAGCACGCAGGCCCGTTGCGCTGCGCCGGTCATCGCGCACCCCCTACGGCGCGTGCGGCTTCGATTCGGCCGGCGATCCATGCCGAAACGTCGGATTCCACCCATGCGCGGGTGCGGCCAACAAGGGGGATCGGCTTCGGAAACTCGCCGCGCCGCGTCAGCTCGAAAAGCTGGCTGCGGCTGATGCCGGTGCGGGCTTGCACTTCGGCGATGCGAAGCAGGGCTTCAGGTGTTTGTGTGGTCATCGTTCAGTCCATGCAGAGCCGGGCGTGTTCCCGGCGACGGACTGAACTATTTGCCGCGCGTCACGGCTGAACTAGTAAGCTATTTGCCTGATTACCTTTTCCCGGCGTTATTGCTTCCCAAAAAATGCCTTCATGCCGCCGGGGGCTTTCTTGATGCAGTCCTTCATCGCCTCGACAGTCACGCCGTACTGTTCGGCAATTTTCGCGAGCGCCACAGACTTTTTCATGTGGCCTTCCGAGACATAAGCGAGGTACAGCATCTGTGCGTCGGAGTGGTTGAATAGCGGCGGCTGTCCGCGCTTTCGCTGTGGCGCATCTTTCAAAGCATCTGCCCATCCGCGCAGTATCGCCGCCGCTACCATTGCCTCCGCGTGGTGAAGCGGGGTGCCGTCCAGCAGCTTCTGGGCAATCGCGCGGGCGATGGCGCGTTGCCGTTCAGCAACCTCCGCTTCTTCGGCGAGATAAGCATCCCAATAGCTGAGGCGAGACTTCGTTGTCATCGGCGCGACTCCGCTTGCTGTACCGAGTGCACTGCGCCAAGCCCGGCAGCTCGCATCACCGGGCTTGGCGCAGCTTGTTCACTGGGGGGTGGCGGACTGCGCCGCTTGGTTCATCGCCTTCGCGACTTCCAGCAAGTGGATCACTGACCACATAGCGTCGCCGTGTAACCCGTTAGGCCGATTGCTCATTTCGCCATCGATCAGCCCTGCCAGCGCCTCACCCATCAGTGCGCCACTTGTGAACAGGCAGGCGCTTTGCGGCTGGCCTGCCGGTATGACGACGGTCACGCCCGACAGGTCGAACACTTGATCCTGCCGGGTCACAGCTCCGGCGTTGACAGCCTCGCGATTCGCTTGCTTCATGGGTCTTTCTCCATGTTGCGAGTCCGGGCCGGTGGCGTGTGTCCGCACGCCATCGGCCCGCCTCGTTGTCCCGCGTGATCCGGCGCGGGGCTTGCCGGTTGTAGTCAGCGCGCCGATACAGCGCGATCGGGAATTAGCGTGCCGCTTGCGCCGCGCCATTGACGGCACTCAACAGCTCCAGGATCAAGTACGCGGTGCAGGCTTGCGATGAATCGGCTGTCTCTCCAACGGGAAGATTGCCCGGCTTCAGCACACTCATCGCAGCGTCGATAAGACAGCCCTCAGCATCGACCAGCGCCTCGCGCGACTGGCCGGGATTGATGGTGAAGCCCACTCCGAAAAGATCGAAGTACAGCCCGGAAGGCGGGCCGCTCGGGGCTTCGGTAGCATCGTTCGCAGCTTGTTTCATGGGTCTTTCTCCATGTTGCGAGTCAGGGCCGGTGGTGTGTGTCCGCACGCCATCGGCCCGCCTCATTGCCCCGCGTGATCCGGCGCGGGCTTGCCGGTTGAACTCAGGCCCGCCGCCGCAGCGCAGTGACGTTGCCGCCTTCGCGCAACTTGTCCAGGTAGTCAGCCCATGCCTGCATCATCTTGCGGCGCAGCGGCAGATGCTCCGAATGGTTGTAGGCGGCCGACACCTGATCGCGGTGGCCGTGGGCAAGCTGGCGCTCGATCGCTTCATGCAGCCAGCCTTGCTCATGCAGCATGGTCGACGCCATGGCGCGGAAGCCGTGCCCGGTCATCTGATCCTTCGCGTAGCCCATGCGACGCAGCATCGCGTTAATGGTGGCTTCGCTGATCGGTTGCTGTCGGCTTCGCTCGCCGGGGAAACACCAGCGCCCGGTGCCAGTCAGCGGGTGCAGCTCGCGCAGGATCGCCACGGCCTGAACGGGCAGGGGGACGATATGCGGCGCACGCATCTTCATTTTCGCGGCAGGGATGCGCCATTCGGCAGCGTCCAGGTCGAACTCCGACCATTCGGCATGGCGCAGTTCGCCGGGGCGCACGAACACCAGCGGCGCAAGGCGCAGGGCGCACAAGGTCGGGAAGGTGCCGGACGCGCCTTGTATCGCCCGCATCAGTTCGCCGACGGCGCGGGGTTCGGTGATCGTCGCGTAATGCTTCTTGCGGATCGCGGGCAGCGCGCCGCGAACGTCCGCTGCCGGATCGCGTTCGGCCCGGCCGCTGGCGATGGCATAGCGAAAGATCATGCTGGCGTCCTGCCGCGTGCGGTGTGCCGTATCGACAGCGCCACGGGCAGCCGTGCGCCGCAGGCAGGCCAGCAACTCGGGCGGGGTGATCTCACGAACAGACTTGCCGCCGATCCATGGGAATAGTTCGCCTTCAAGCCGCCGCAGCACCTTCTCGGCTTGCGTCGCTGTCCAGGTCGCGCACTTGTGCCCGTACCACTCGCGCGCCACGGCCTCGAAAGCATCGGCAGTGATCGCGGCGAAGGCTTCGCGGGCTTGCTGCTTTTGGTGTGACGGATTCACACCGGCTGCCAGCAACTCGCGCGCCTCGTCGCGTAGTTCGCGTGCGCCTTTGATCCGGTCGGGCTTGCCCGCCTCGCGCTCGGTCGCGGTCAGCTTGCGGCCTGCCAGCGGCACTTCCGGGTAGACCCCCAACGACAGAAGCTGATCCTTGCCCTGCCAGGTGTAGCGAAGCCGCCACCATTTCGAGCCGTTCGGATTCACCAGAAGGTAAAGCCCGCGCTCGTCGGCCAGCTTGTAAGGCTTCTCCTTCGCCTTGGCGTTGCGGCACTCCAGGTCCGTCAATCCGCTGCGCTTTGCCATGAGTTACCCGTCTGCCTTACCCAGTTACCCGGATAGTTACCCGGTAATTGACCGGATTCAAGCGGAGTTACCCGGACCGCTACGGACAACGGGCACAAAAAAAGCCCTGATTTCTCAGGGCTTTTGGACTTCTTTGGACCTACTTGGATGCTCGAATGGTGGCTAGAGGCGGGATCGAACCGCCGACCTCAGCATTATGAGTGCCGCGCTCTAACCATCTGAGCTACCTAGCCACGCGAGGCGCGGATTGTAGGGGGTTCGTCCGGGCGCGACAACGGATTTCTGAGCTTTTTTTGCATTCCGGTGGCGATGGCCCGGCCGCGGTCTAGCGGGCGGCAGTCGGCAGCAGATCCTTCAGCATTCGCCAGCCACCGTCGACTGATACCACCTGCGTGTAGCCCATTTTCTGCAGGTTGTCGGCGGCCAGCGCCGAACGGAAACCGCCGCCGCAGTACAGGTACAGCGCCGTCGCCTTGTCGGGGTGCAGCGCTTCGATGTCGCGTTCGATCACGCCCTTGCCGATCCACTGCGCGCCGACGACATGGCCGGCGGCGTACTCGCTTTCCTCGCGGACATCGATCAGCTTCGCGTCCGGCCTGGCGGCCAGCGTCGCGGCAAGATCGCGGGCCTGGACTTCGCGAATGCGCGTCTTGGCGTCGTCGACCAGGGCAAGGAAGGCAGGCGGGTGGTTGGCAGCCATGAGCGGTTTTCGGACATTTGCGGAGGAGCGGGTTAGATTACCGCCGCCGCTTGCAGTGGCCAATGAAGCACCACGAAAGCCCAAGTCAGAATGATCGATCGTCCAGCAATCTTCATTACCGGTGCCGCCGCAGGTATCGGCCGCGCCACCGCCGAGCTTTACGCCGCCAAGGGCTGGTTCGTTGGCTTGTATGACCTCGCCGGCAGCGCCTGCGAAGGCCTGCGGCAGAAGTTCGGGGCCGATTTCGCGATCGCCGAAAGCCTCGATGTGACCGATGCCGCTGCAGTCGAAGCGGCGCTGACGCGTTTCTGGGCGAAGACCGGCCGGCTCGATGTGATGTTCAACAACGCCGGCATCCTGCACACCGGCGATTTCGCCGAGATGCCGCTGGCGCGTCACCATGCGTTGGTCGACGTCAATCTGAAAGGCGTGATCAACGGCTCCCATGCCGCGTTCCCGTACCTGAAGCAGACGCGCCGCAGTGCGCTGATCAACATGGCGTCGGCCTCGGCGATCAACGGCACACCGGCGTTCGCGACTTACGGCGCGACCAAGTTCGCGGTCAAAGGGCTGACCGAAGCCCTGAGCATCGAGTGGGCGCGGCACGGCATCCGGGTCATGGATCTGCTGCCGCTGTTCGTCGCGACGCCGATGGTCAACAACGTTGCCGCGCCGCCGAAGAGTGTCGGCCGGCTCGGCATCAATCTGCAGGCTGACGACATTGCCGCAATGGTCTGGTCCGCTTCGCAGTGGCGGCTCTGGCCGCGCACGCACTGGTACCCCGGTGTGCAGACCAAGCTGCTGGCCTGGACCAGCAAGCTGCTGCCGGCAATGTTCAATCGCTATTCGACCAAGCTGGTCACCGGTTACTAGAACGATGGCAAGAATTCTTAAGGCTGTTGCACTGAGCGGCGCGCTGATCGCAGCCGGCAGTGCGAGTCTGGAACTGCAGGCGCAGGGCGGCGGCTCGCCAGCCATCGACGCGACGGTTCAGGCCAACAATGCCGCGAAGGCCGCCCAGGCGCGGATCGACGCGCTCGATGACCAGACCCGCAGCATGCTGGAACGCTACCGGACAGCGATCTGGCAAACGCAGCAATTGAAGGTCTACGCCGAGCAGGTCGAACCGCTGCTGGCGACTCGGGAAGCCGAGCGTGCCGCCCTGGCCGCGCAGGCGCGCGACCTGGCAACCAATACCCGCGACCTGACGCCGCTGCTGTTGAAGATGATCGACAGCCTCGACAAGTTCATCGCGCTGGACCTGCCGTTTCTGGTCGCGGAGCGCAAGGAACGGATCGTTTCGCTGAAGCGCCTGATGACCGATCCGGCGGTGACGCAGGGAGAAAAGTACCGCCGCGTCGTCGAGGCCTATCGCATCGAGGCCGACTACGGCCGCGTGTTCGGCGCCGAGCGCATGGAACTGGATACGCAGGGCACGAAGAAGCTGGTCGACGTACTCCGGGTCGGGCGCACGGCGATGTACGCGCTGACGCTCGATGGCCGCGAAGCACTGGCCTGGGACGCACCGAAGAAGGCCTGGATGCCGCTGGCCGAGCAGCATCGTGGCGAGATCCGCGAAGCGCTGCGCATTGCTCGGGAAACGGCAGCGCCACTGGTCGTGAGCCTGCCGGTGCCGACGCCGTCGGCGGTGAAGCCATGAGCTGCCTGCGGATGTTCTCGCTCTCCCGCCGGGAGAGGGCTGGGGTCAGGGGCGCGGCCGGGTTTCGAGGCCTCAGCACCTTGACTGCGTGCCTGCTGTTGTTGGGTGTGGCGGCAACAGCCCAAGCCCAGCAAGCGGCCGGCATCGACAACTTGCTGAAATCGATCCGCGAATCCAGTGCCCAGAACGCCAAGATCAACGCCGATCGCGAAGCGCGTTTCCTGCGCAACAAGGCCGACCAGCAGGCCGAACTGGCGAAAGCCGAAGCCGAGCTGCGGACTGCCGAGGCGCGGGCGGCGGCCGTGCGCAGCCGCTACGAAGCCAGCCAGAAGGCGATCACCGAATTCAAGGCGCAGCTCGCGGCGCAGAGCGGCGATCTGGGGCAGGTCTACGCGGCGGTGCGCGAAGCGGCCACGCAGTTCCGCGCGGCGGCTGCGGATTCCTACATCACCGCGCAGTTTCCCGAGCGCCTGAAGCAGCTCGACCAGCTGGCCGATCCGGCTCGGCTGCCGAGCAACCAGCAGCTCGAGGACTTCTGGTTCCTGCTGCAGCAGGAGCTTGGCGAGAACGGCAAGGTGGTGCGCTTCCAGGCGCCGGTGTCCGCGGCCGACGGCACGACGACGAAGCAGACCGTCACCCGCATCGGCGCCTTTGGCGCGATCGCCGGTGGCAACTATCTGGTGGCTCAGCCCGGTGGCGGGCTGATCACGCCGCAGCGCAGCGAACAGCCGCGTGGCCCGGCCGAAGCGTTTGCCGATGCCGCTGCCGGCGAGTGGCTGCCGGTCGCCATCGATCCGACGCGCGGCAACCTGTTCCGGCTGGCCGCGCTCAGGCCAGATGTCTTCGAGCGCATTCACCAGGGCGGCGAAGTCGGCTACGTGATCATCGTACTCGGCGTTGTCGGCCTTGGTCTGGCGCTGTACCAGCTCTGGTATCTGGCGATCGTCGGCGGCCGGATGAACCGGCAGCTGAAGGCCATCGAAGCCCCAGCGCCGGACAACCCGCTCGGTCGGGTGCTGGCCTGCCTGAAGGACGACGGCCGCGCCCATGATCCGGAAGTGCTGGAAACCCGCGTGTCCGAAGCCGTGCTGCGCGAGCTGCCACGCATCGAGCGCTTCCAGAGCTTCCTCAGTATGGTCGTCGCGGCTGGCCCGCTGCTCGGGCTGGTCGGTACCGTCACCGGCATGATCATCACCTTCCAGGTGATCACCGAAGTCGGCGCTGGCGATCCCAAAGTGATGGCCGGCGGCATCTCGCAGGCGATGATCGCCACCGTGCTCGGCCTGATGATCGCGATCCCGATCCTGTTCATCAACAGCGTGCTCGGCGCCCGCTCGCGAGTGCTGGTGCAGATCCTCGACGAGCAGGCGGCTGGCCTCTTGGCACGCCGCCTCGAAGCCCGCATCGGCGAAGGCGCTGCATCGTGAACGAGCTGCTGCATATCGCCTTCGAACTGCCGCGCGATTCCTGGGAGGATTTCCTGCGCCTTGGCGGCTGGGTGGTGCAGGTGATCCTGGTGGCAGCACTCGCGATGTGGACGCTGATCCTGGAACGTTACTGGTACCTGAAGCGCATTCATCCGCAGCGGCTCGCCGAGCGCCGGGCCGAGTGGAGCGGCCGCCGCGACCGCCGCTCGTGGACCGCGCATCGCATCCGCGAGCAGTTGCTGTCGGAGCTGAAGGTCGGCATGACGGCGACGATGCCGCTGATCAAGGTGATGGTTCCGCTGGCGCCGCTGCTCGGGCTGCTGGGCACTGTCGCCGGCATGCTCGAAGTGTTCGATGCGATGACCGCTGCCGGCCAGGCCGATGTTCGGGCCATGGCCTACGGCGTTTCGCACGCGATGGTCGCCACACTTGCCGGCCTCGTGGTCAGCCTGCTCGGGCTGTTCTTTTCGGTACGGCTGACGGCACAGGTACGCTGGGAATCGGACCGGCTGCCCGACCGTTTCGTGACCGAATGAGCGCCCGATCATGAAAGTCCGCCGCCATTCGCAGGTCCGCGAGGACACCCACATCGACCTCGCGCCGATGCTGGATTTCTTCCTGAACCTGCTGATCTTTTTCATCATCAGCGCCGCCTTCGTCAGCGAATCCGGGCTGAAGATCAACCGCCCGAACGCGCAGACCGCCGTCAAGCTCGACAACTCGGCGATCTTCGTCGGCATTTCGGCGAACGGCGACATCTTCGTCGACCGCGGTCGCGTCGACATCCGCCTGCTGCGCGCGACGATCGAGCGGCTGCGGGCACAGAAGCCGAAGTCGCCGGTGGTGATCCAGGCCGATCGCGATGCCCGTGCCGGCCTTGTCGTCGAAGCGATGGATCAGGCGCGGCTGGCCGGCGCACCGGATGTCGCGATCTCGGCGACCCCAGCCGCCACTCCCTGAGATGGCAGCCATCGTCAGCCCTGCGCCTCCGCCGCGTCGCGCCAGCCGATGGCGCTGGCTGCTGCTGTCGCCGCTGGCCGCGCTGATCGTGCTGCTGATGGTCGTGCTGATGCGCTGGATGATCTGGTCGCCGCACATCGACGGTCCACCGGGCGACGAGGCGCTGCCGATCTCGCAGATCGTCAAGACCGAGCAGCAGAAGCCACCGGAGGACGATGCCGCCGCGAAGCTGCCGGAACTGGCACCACCGCCACCGCCGGATTCGCCGCCGTCACTGGCGCGCGCGACGATGCCAAACATTCCGACCTCGTCGATTCCAATCTCGGTGCCCGAGGTCAATGTCGCAGCAATCGGCATCGGCACGGCCGATCTCGGCATCGGCGCCGGGCTGGGCACCAGTGGCGTGTTCGGCGGCTTTGCCGGCGGCGGCAACGGCAC
>Ga0114983_1001288_pt1 | contig 10029 bp, 8 predicted proteins | sample Shrwel_input2_RT_FD_87182 | JGI IMG/M metagenome (GOLD analysis project Ga0114983, IMG submission 87182) | Subsurface microbial communities from deep shales in Ohio, USA - Utica-3 well 1 S input2 RT | ecosystem: Environmental > Aquatic > Deep subsurface > Shale gas/oil reservoir > Produced...
CATTAACATAGTAGACACCCCAGGACACGCCGACTTCGGTGGTGAAGTAGAACGGGTTCTGTCTATGGTTGACTCTGTACTGCTGCTGGTTGATGCGCAGGACGGTCCAATGCCACAGACACGTTTCGTGACCAAGAAAGCATTTGCCCAAGGCCTTAAGCCTATTGTGGTTATCAACAAGATTGACCGTCCTGGCGCTCGTCCGGATTGGGTTATCGATCAGGTATTTGACCTGTTCGACAACCTGGGTGCTACCGACGAACAGTTGGACTTCCCTATTGTGTATGCCTCGGCTCTGAACGGTTTTGCCAGCTTGGATCCCGATGAAGCCAGTGAAGATATGACTCCGCTGTTCCAGACTATTGTTGAAAAAGTATCTCCACCTGATGCTGATGCCGATGGTCCATTCCAGATGCAGATCTCTCAGCTGGACTACAACAGCTATGTAGGGGTTATCGGTGTGGGTCGTATCAAGCGCGGTAGCGTCAAGACCAACCAACAGGTCACTATTGTCGGTGCCGACGGTAAGACCCGTAACGGCAAAGTCGGCCAGGTTCTGGGCTATATGGGCCTGGATCGCCACGAAGTGGACAGCGCCAATGCCGGTGATATCGTTGCCATCACAGGTCTGGGCGAGCTGAAGATTTCTGATACCATCTGCGCCGTCGGTCATGCCGAGGCTCTGCCACCTCTGTCTGTTGATGAACCAACCATGACTATGACCTTCCAGGTCAACACCTCTCCTTTTGCAGGTAAAGAAGGTAAGTACGTGACTTCACGTAACATCCTTGAGCGTCTGCAACAGGAGCTGGTACACAACGTGGCCCTGCGTGTGGAAGAAACCGAGAGTCCGGATCGTTTCCGCGTATCCGGCCGTGGTGAACTGCACCTGTCTATCCTGATCGAAAACATGCGTCGTGAAGGTTATGAGCTGGCGGTTTCCCGTCCTGAAGTGATCATCAAAGAGATCGACGGCGAGAAGTGTGAGCCATACGAGCAACTGACCGTGGATGTGGAAGAAGAGCATCAGGGCGGCGTTATCGAGAAGCTGGGTACCCGTAAGGCCGATATGCGCGACATGCAGCCTGACGGCAAGGGTCGCGTACGTATCGATTTCATGATCCCAAGCCGTGGCTTGATCGGTTTCCAGACCGAGTTTATGACAGCCACCTCGGGTACGGGTCTGCTGTATCACACTTTCGACCATTACGGTCCATATAAGGGTGGTGATATCGGCCAGCGTACCAACGGTGTATTGATCTCCAATGCGACCGGTAAGGCACTGACCTTTGCTCTGTTTGGTCTGCAGGATCGCGGTCGTCTGATGATTGGTCACGCCGCCGAGGTTTATGAAGGCCAGGTAGTGGGTATTCACAGCCGCTCCAACGACCTGACAGTAAACTGCCTCAAGGGCAAGCAGTTGACCAACATGCGCGCCTCAGGTACTGACGAAGCTCAGGTACTGACTCCGCATATCCAGATGTCTCTGGAGCAAGCGCTGGAATTCATTGATGATGATGAACTGGTGGAAGTAACGCCTAAGAGTATTCGGATCCGTAAGCGTCACCTGACTGAAAATGACCGCAAGCGCGCCAGCCGCGGTTGATAGTGGTTGCGCTTGAGGTGACAGCCTCACAGTGAATAAAAAGCCCCGCTAAGCTAACTTAGCGGGGCTTTTGTTTATCAAGATTAATCCTCTATTTGTCCCTGGCGATATTGCTGCTGCCATTGCTTGGGGGACAATCCCGTCCAAGTTTTAAAATGACGACTAAAAACAGCGACCTCGGCATAACCTAATTGTAGTGCCAGTTCGGTAATGGTTTGGGTGCCATAACTGAGTTGTTGTTTAGCGATATTTTGTCTGACTTCTTGCAACAATTTACGATAGTTATGCCCAGTCTCCTTGAGTCTTGCTTGTAACGTGCGCTCGTGTACCCCCAGCGCAGTTGATACCCTCTCAATACAACACTCTCCGGTTGGAAGTAGTCGGTGAATTAAGTCTCTTGCCTGATCGGCCAGATTGTCGGGATAGCGGCTCTGTAAATATTGCAGATGTGACTGAAAATGGCGGTTGAGTGCTCCCTCATCGTGATAGTTCCGCCCGGTTAATTGTGCAGTTTTAAGTACTACGCCATCAAAGGATTCACGAAAGCGCACTAAGTGGGCAAAGTGCTGGGGGTCAAGTTCGCTGGGTTTACTTTGACACAAATGTAAGGGGATAGTGTTGATGTTGATATTCAACAGGCTTGAAACAAACATTGCCAGTTGTGCCACGCTCAGTTGCATCAATTGTTCAATGCCACGGCAGTGAACATTAATTGATAAGACCAGGCGTACCATATCTCCCTGTGGTTGCAGTTGCAGCGAGATACCTGAGGCGTGCAGGTACAGATAGTCATTCACTTTTTCAAGTGCATCGGCCACGGTCGCTGTGCGGGAAATCAACATAGGTAAGTCACCGAGCACATGTAAGGTTTGCCGTTGGGCAAGCATAAGTCCGAACAGCGGCTGTTTACAGCCTTGGGCAGCGATTTCCAATAACTCGGCTAGTCTTGGATAGGCGATATAGATATTGGGATCGCGAAACTGTGCCTGACGTAATCCGGCCTGATGGATCATTTCGATGGGGTTTTCACCCAACTCCAGGACCAGCTGCTCAAATTGAGCAGCTGCACCGCTACGGACTAGGTACATGGGGCATTTAGTTCTCTTTGTTATAAGAATCGCAATATATCAAATTTCATTCGTAATAAGTCAAGAAGATGTGCAATTAATCATCTAAATTAATATTGCCTTAATAATGAAACTAATAAATATAAAAAGAGGACATCTATGCGTTTACTGAATAAAACCGCAGTGGTGACGGGGGCTGCAGGAGGCATAGGGCAAGCCATCGTCCGTAAAATACTCGCCGAGGGAGGGAGAGTCGTTGCCGCAGACCTGTCAGCTGATTCGCTCAAGGTCTTTAACGATTTCCCCACAGATAAGTTGGTGACCTTTAGTGTCGATGTGACCGACTACAAACAAGTTGAAGCTATGGTGTTACATGCGGTTACCCAGTTTGGTCAACTTGATATTGTGATAAACAATGCCGGCATTGGCTCAGCCAAACCCTTGTTAGAACATGATCCTTTGGGTGATTTTGACCCAGTTACCAATGTGAATCAAAAAGGCGTATATCACGGCATTGTGGCCGGTGGACGCCAATTCCGGGCTCAAGGTACTAAAGGCGTGATCCTTAATACTTCGTCTGTCTACGCGACAATTGCCTCGGAAATGACCTTTACCTACAACGTCAGTAAAGCGGCCGTCGATATGATGACCAAATGCGCTGCGCTTGAGCTTGCCCCATTGGGCGTTCGAGTTTGCGCCATTGCTCCCGGGCGTGTCGATACTCCTATGCTGCGTCAATACGAGGCACTGGGACTCTGGGAACACATTCGTAAGGAACAAATGCGTCAGAAGTTTACTCTTCCGAGCGAGATAGCTGATGTGGCGGTGTTTCTAGTGAGTGACGAGGCCAATTGCATCAACGGCTGCACAGTACATGCTTCCGACGGTTTTGAGAATTTTAAATATCCATTGCAGAAGGAGTGATAGCTCGACCCATCAACCCAATAAAAACATGAGGAAGGCAAATATGGCTTTACCGGAAGTGATTAATCATCAAGATTTTTTATTAACCCTCAATACTAACGAAGAGCAGATCATCAAAGATGCGCTGCCGGGCGTTGATGTGTATCCGTTATTTTTGGACCCTGAAAATGGTGTTTGGGTGATCCGCGCTAAGTTTAAGCCGGGTATCACCTTACCCAAGCATTTTCATACAGGTGTAGTGCATTTTTATACCTTGGCGGGGCGGTGGCATTACCTCGAATACCCGGAACAACCCCAAACAGCCGGCAGCTATCTGTATGAGCCGGGTGGGTCTATCCACACTTTCCATTGTCCCGCCGATTCTGAAGGCGCTGATGGTGTGATGGTGATTACCGGTGTCAATGTTAACTTCGATGCCGATGGTAACTTCATGTTTATCATGGATGCCGGTTGGATTGAGCAGGCTCTTCTGGCTGCTGCCAAGGCACAAGGCATCAAGCCCCGTTATATTAAACCCGGTGCGCCGGCATCTATGAGCGATACTCAATAGGAAACCATTATGAGTTTGATGAATGCAATCGTGTTGCAGGATGGCGAAGTCACTCTGCAACAGGTCGAATTACCTAAGCCACAGGCAGGCCAAGTGTTGGTACGCAGTCTTGCCTGTGGTATCTGTGGCTCAGATGTTCATATTGCGCGCCACTATAACGAGGTATTCGATTTTTACCGCAAACTAGGCATGATGCCTGAGGGGGCTGATAATCATGTTCCTGTGATGCTGGGACATGAGTTTTGTGCTGAAGTGGTTGAATTTGGTCCCGAAACCCAGCAAACCCTAGCTTTAGGCACCCGAGTCACCTCTGTGCCTATCCTGATGAGCCAAAATGGTGCTGGAGTAGGGGTGACTCCCGGCGTTAATGGGGCGTATTCAGAATACTTTATTCTCGATGAAGCACTGCTATTGCCAGTTCCGGATCATCTCCCACCAGAAGCTGTGGCGCTGACAGAGCCACTGGCTGTAGGCTTGCATGCCGTCAATCGTGGTGAAGTCGGCACCGAAGATACTGCCTTGGTCGTTGGTTGTGGGCCTATCGGTTTAGCGGCCATTTCTGCGCTGCATCTACAAGGTGTACGTAATATCATTGCGGCTGATCTTCAGGGCGAAAAACTGGCATTAGCCCGTGAATTCGGCGCGACTCATTGGGTTAATCCGGGTGAGCAAGATGAAGTGGCATATGCTGCTGAAATTGCCGCGGGTAATCGTGTGGTGATTTTCGAGTGTGTGGGTATTCATAAACTGATCGAAGGTTTTGTGAAGCGTTCGCCGGCCAATGCGACCATAGTGGTAACGGGGATCCACACTGCTGAAGCGAACATCAACTATGCCTACGCCACAGTGAAAGAGCTGGATATGCGCTTCTCTTACTACTATCAACCACATGAGTTTGCTCAGTGTTTGCAGGAATTGGCCGAGAGCAGGGTGCCTTGGAATAAGTTGCTCACAGGTAAAGTTGGGATGGACGGCGTATCGGGTGCATTCAAACAGCTTATGCAGCCGAATCCACATATTAAAGTTGTGATTGAACCTTGGCGTGATGGTGAGTTGCAAACGCTCAATTAATCATTCGACACCTTAACTCGAATTAAGCCGCTAACTTATAAAGCGGCTTTTTATTTATTTTACGCTTCATCATGGTGGGGCTTGTAATCTCAAGCCGGCTCGGCAAATCATGATTTTTGGCCAATTTCGACTTGCCGGGGCATTCCCCGGCACTCTATGGACGAGTTAAAGCTGCAGATACTGCTTCAGTGGCAGATCCCGGTAGCGCTTGCCGCCGGCGGCTACTATGGCGTTGGTCAGTGCCGGTGCTACCGGGGGCACTCCAGGTTCGCCCACACCGCCGGGTACCTCGGTCGAGGCGATGATTTGTGTTTCTATCTCAGGGCATTGCGGCAACCGCAGCAGTTGATAGTCGTGGAAGTTCGACTGTTGCACCTTGCCATCCTTGAAGCTGATTTCGCCCAGCATCGCCAGGCTGAGGCCGAAGATGACCGCGCCTTCCAGCTGCGAATGCACTCTGTCAGGGTTAACCACAGTGCCGGCATCCAGCACTGAGATGGCCTGCAACACCTGCAAACGCTCACCATCCAGTTTGACCTTGATGGCGACCGCCACATAGCTGACAAAGCTGCGGTGCACCGCAAACCCCCAGCCTTCGCCCGCCTTGGCCGGTGATTGCGCCATACGTTTTTCGGCGGCGTCTATGACCGCCAGATAACGAGCGACATCCACAGGATGACGACTGAGTTCTTCGCCATAGTTACCGTATTTGAAGCCCTGATCGGCAAAGTTCTCCACTCTGGGTTGCCCCAGAAGCTGCCGCCACATGGCCGGGCAACTCTGGCCGGTGCGCAGCGCCAGTTCGTCGACAAAGCTGCCAATGCCGAAGGCATGCTGAATGTTGCACACTGAGCGCAGCCAGCCTATGCGGGTGTGAGCCTCGGCCTTGGCGGTTTCGCAGCGCAGCGACGGCAACTGAAACGGCAAGTCGATAAAGCCCAAATCCAGTTCGCCGTCCGAGGGTTCATCCACGCCTTCGGCAAAGGTGGAACTGATGGAAGGGAAGGCGGTGCGCGACAACAGAGCCTCCACCTTGCCATTATCACTGAGCAGTGCCTGATAATGCTGGGCGCTGATGGCGTGCAGATAGCCGTTTTGCAGCTCATCTTCCCGGCTCCAGAACACCTTCACCGGCTTGCCGCTGCGTTTGGAAAGCAGCGCCGCTTCGACGCTGAAGTCCGGCTTGGACTTGCGGCCAAAGCCGCCGCCCAGCAGGGTGACATGCACCTTGACCTGCTCCTCCTTCAGCCCCAAAGCGGCCGCCACATTCTGCTGGGTACTCTGGGGCGTTTGGCTGCAGGCCCAAATTTCACAGCCATCCTTGCTGACTCTGGCGGTGGCCGCCGGCGGCTCCATCATGGCGTGAGCCAGATAGGGCACAGTGTAATCGGCGCTGAGCGTGCGCTCTTCGGGCCAGCTTGCGGGAGGCTGGCCCAGCTCACGCCTGACTTTGCCACTCTGCCGTACTCGCTGTTTCAGGGTGGCGATAAACGCCTGGGAGTCGTGCTTGTCGTTGGGGCTTTGCTGCCACTGAATCGTCAGTACCTTGCGGCCTTCAAGGGCGCTCCAGCTATTGTTGGCCAGCACAGCCACACCGCCAAGCGGCTGGAAGGCCGGTGCCCCTTTAGGAGCGGGCAGGCTGATAATATCCACAACACCGGGGAAGGCGCGGGCCTTTTTATCATCGACACTCGCCGCTTGGCTGCCGAGCACAGGCGGCCGGGCAATCGCGGCATAGAGCATGCCTTCCAGACGTATATCCTGACCATAGATAGCGCTGCCATCCAACATGGCATCCATATCCACTATGGTGCGTGACTGACCTATCTGGGTGAATTCTTCTCTGGGTTTGAGCCTGAGTTGGCTCTCATCCGGAAGCGGCAGCTTGGACGCCGCCAGTGCCAGTTCGCCATAGCTCAGGGAGCGGTCGGACGCCTTGTGAGTCACTCTGTGAGCCTTGGCGCTGACTTCTGCGAGCGGCACTTGCCAATGTTCGGCGGCAGCCTGTTCCAACATGGTGCGCGCCATGGCACCCATCTGCCGCATTCTGTCGTAGTGTTTACGTATGCTGCGACTGCCATCTGTATTCTGGCTGCCGTAACGCTTGTCGGCCAGGCCCTGCACCACCACGACTTTGTCCCAGTCGGCTTCCAGTTCATCGGCCAGCACCTGAGGTATGCCTGTTCGTATGCCCTGGCCCATTTCCGAGCGATGGCAGGTGAGGTAGACCTTGTTGTCTTCACCGACGGCGATAAACAGATTCAAAGGTTGCAGCTTGTCCTGCGCCAGGCTCATGGGGCTCCAGCCCAGGGCGCTGCTGCCAAGCATCAAGGCGCCGCCACTGGCGCCAAAGAGTTTCAGCACATCGCGACGGCTGAAGTTTTCCACTGCGGTAAACCGGCTCATGAGCTCTGCCCCCCTTTGACGGCGACATCCTTGATGGCGCTGCGGATCCGGGTATAGGTGCCGCAGCGGCAGATATTGCCGGACATGGCATCGTCTATCTGTTGGTTACTGGGGGTGGGAGTTTCACTCAAGAGCGCCGCGGCAGACATGAGTTGCCCTGTCTGACAGTAACCGCACTGGGGAACCTTGTGTTTGCTCCAGGCGGCTTTCAGCGCCGGATTATCCAGGCCTTCTATGGTGGTGATGTTCTTGCCCTCGGCACTTTTGAGACTGGTGAGGCAGGCTCTGGCGGGCTTACCGTCCAGATGTATGGTGCAGGCACCGCAGAGTCCGGCGCCACAGCCGAATTTGGTGCCTGTCAGTCCCAGGAGATCCCTGAGGGCCCAGAGCAAGGGCATGTTGGGATCGGCCTCGACCGAAAACTGTCTGCCATTGATTTTGAGTTGCGACATTGTTCACTCCTTGTGCTGGTTGAGGCGTCTGAGATCTGCGCCCGTGTCTATGTCTATGGCGGCGCGGTGCAGCACTATCCGGCCCAGTCGTTGTTGTTGTAATTTCTCGGTCAGCAGGGCCTTGGCCCCTCGGTCACCCTGCAGTTGGCTAAGGGCGTTGAAGTCTGTGGCATTAAAGATAGCAGGCGCGCCGGGGGCGTCCCGGTAAAAGGCGCTGCTGCTGAGTTGGCTGCCCAGCCAACAGTCGAGTAATTCAAGGTAATCGGCGCTAGTGAGCGCAACCTGATCGGCCAGCGCCAGTAGCAGGGCATCGGCAGAGCAGGCCTTGGCTTGCTCCGCGGCCAGAGCGATGGAGTGCCCCAGCCCCTGCTGCCAGAGAGGATTGAAACAGCAGCTGGCATGGGGCGGCAACAACGCTTGCAATTGCTCCTTGTGGCCGCCGAGTATGGTCAGCAGCGGCAGCAGCTCAAGCTTGGGGTACTTCAGGCTTGTCTGAGCGCGCATCTGCTCCAGCGCTTGCCAACTGAGGCGCAGCAGCGGCGTGCCATGGCTATCCTGTGCCGCCAGTTTGGCATGGCCGGGCACTGAGTCATCGGCGGCGAAGCGGCTCGATGCTCCGGCGGCCAGTAACACAGGCAATAGCCTCATGGCATCAGGCCCTCAAGCCCAGTCATGGGCGCATCAAACAAAACCCCGTGGCACTGGGCCAAAATGCTGAGGGCGATGGCCCCCGGGAGTTCGCCGCCGAGTGCCAGTCCGGCGGGCGCCGCCAGTGGCACGGCAAACTCTGCCAGTTTAAGGCCGGCATGTTTGAGTACCTTATCGCGCCTGTGAGTTGGCCCCAATAGCGCCAGATAGCGTGGGCAGCTTACTTGCAGCCGTTTGAGAATGGCGCTGTCGAGCTCGACATTGTGGTGCATCACTATGGCACCATCCTGACGCTTGAGCCAATCGGCATCCAGCTCGTCGGCGCCGAGCTTGATTATGTCGCAACCGGCAAAGTCATGGCTGCGGGCGTAGGCGGCTCTGGGGTCAACGACGCTCACCTGCCAGTCCAGTTGCAAAGCCATCTGCGCCAGCGGCTTGGCATCCAGACCGCCGCCGAAAATCGCAATCGCAGGTTTGGGGCCCACGGGTACGGTTAACCAGCTCTGTTGCCCGTTCTGCCCGGTTTCTGGACTCCAAATCCCGGTGCGGCGAAAGTCATTGGCGGGGAAAGGCAGAGGTTCGGCACCGGTTGAGGGTGAACCTTGGGATAAAAAGCGCGCCTCAAGGGCCGCGGGCGCTTCACCGGCTTTTGGCATCAACAGCTGCCAGAAGCCGGATTGACCGGCATTCAGAGCCTGGCGCAACTCATCGAGTGCCAGAAAATGATTCTCCCGCCCCAGAGGCAGCAGGCAGATGTTCACCAAGCCGCCACAACCCAGTTGGTAACTGGCGTCCTGATCGTCGCGGGCGTCATAACAGACCTCCACCACCCTTTGTTCCGTCAGGGCCTTGTGTGCCTGATGGCGCAGATCGGCCTCCAAACAGCCGCCGCTGAGGATCCCCAGGCTCTGGCCCAGGGGATGAAACAGCATCATGGCTCCGGGTTTGCGATAAGAAGAGCCTTGTACCGAGGTGAGCAGCGCCAGCACCCAGGGCTCGTCTGCGCTGAGAGCCCATTGTTGCAGCAAGGTTTGCAGATGGTGCGCCATAAACTTCCCGTGTTTTTGGTGGAGAAGTTAGCATTGCATAAAATAGCACCGGGAAACAATCTTGTCGGGTGTGGCAAGTCAGGGAGGGGTAGTGGGACTCGGCGACAAGCGCAGTAAAAAGGCCCGCCTGTCGGCGCAACGTAGTTCACTTAAGCGGAGCTGCCTTGTGATTAACAGGATATCGGGTCTTTGATATTTTTACCGCCCTAGGCCGATTTGGCTTAGGGCGTTTGTCTATAAAAAGGATGGACAAGTC
>Ga0114983_1001290_pt1 | contig 10027 bp, 3 predicted proteins | sample Shrwel_input2_RT_FD_87182 | JGI IMG/M metagenome (GOLD analysis project Ga0114983, IMG submission 87182) | Subsurface microbial communities from deep shales in Ohio, USA - Utica-3 well 1 S input2 RT | ecosystem: Environmental > Aquatic > Deep subsurface > Shale gas/oil reservoir > Produced...
CTTGATGTTCTGGCCTTTGGCCTGATTGTCATCTCGATATTTGACGTTCTGCTAAACGGGCTACGGAATTACGTTTTTACCCACACCACCAACCGAGTTGATGTCACCCTCGGTTCAAAACTGGTTCACCACCTGACCCACCTTCCTGTCGCATACTTCATGAGTCGGTAGGTTGGCAATACCGTGGCCAGGGTTCGGGAACTGGATACAATCCGGAACTTCATTACCAGTTCGGCGCTGACCCTGGTGATCGATCTGTTCTTCACCATTGTTTTCTTTGCCGTTATGTACTTCTACAGCCCAACGTTGACCTGGGTTGTGCTGGGCTCGATACCTTTCTACATCGTTCTCTCGGTCGTTATCACGCCTATTCTTCGCCGGCGACTGGATGAGCAGTTCAAACGTGGCGCCGAAAACCAGGCATTCCTCACCGAGTCCATGTACGGCATCGAAACGGTTAAGGCGATGGCCGTTGAACCTCAGATGCAGCGCCGCTGGGAAGAGAATCTGGCGGCTTATGTGGCGGCGTCGTTCAAGGCAACCAACCTGGGAAACATTGCAAACCAGGCTGCCCAGTTCATCAACAAGATTGTGACCGTGCTGATCCTCTGGATCGGGGCCTCTCTGGTAATGGCCAATGAAATGAGCATTGGCCAACTGATAGCGTTCAACATGATTGCGGGCCGGGTCAGTGGCCCGATCCTTAAGCTGGTACAGCTCTGGCAGGACTTCCAGCAGGCGGGCATATCCATCAAACGGCTGGGTGACATCCTCAACACCCCTGCCGAACCCGGCCATAACCCGAACCGGACAACCCTGCCACGTATCGAAGGCAATGTCCGTTTCGACAACATCAACTTCCGTTACAACCCCAGTGCCCCTTTCGTCCTTCAGCAACTCTCTTTAGATGTAAAAGCTGGCGAGATTGTTGGAGTAGTGGGCCGTTCGGGGTCTGGCAAGAGCACCCTTACAAAACTGATCCAAAGACTGTACCTGCCGGAATCGGGACGGGTTCTGATTGATGGCATTGACCTGGCCCAGATGGAGCCTGCGTGGCTGCGAAGACAGGTCGGCGTAGTTCTTCAGGAAAACCGACTGTTCAATGGATCGGTCAAAGACAACATTGCTTTTGTTGACCCAAGCCTCCCAATAGAGGCGGTCATGAACGCCGCGAAGCTATCCGGTGCCCATGAGTTCATTGTCGAGTTGCCGGAAGGCTATGACACCCAAGTGGGAGAGCAAGGCGCCAGCCTGTCTGGTGGCCAGCGCCAGCGTATTGCCATAGCTCGAGCTCTGATCACCAATCCCCGGATCCTGATATTTGATGAAGCAACCAGTGCCCTCGACTATGAGTCAGAGCGGGTGATCCAGGAAAACATGCGGGCCATGTGTGAGGGCCGTACAGTATTCATCATTGCCCACCGGCTCACCACCGTTCGACACGCTGACCGCATTGTCGTGGTAGAGAGCGGCAAAATTGTCGAGAACGGAAGCCATGACGAGCTGATCGGTCAAAAAGGTTACTACTCAAGACTCCACGATTACCAGAGCACATCCATTCCCATAAAGGCGCGACCTAGAGAGGAAACAAAAGAGGAAGGCGTAGAGGCTGCACCCACGTCATCGAAGAAAGCCGAGAACACGGTGGGCTTTGCCTATGGACCACAGAAAGTCCAGTCGGTGAGGCTGATATGAAAGGTAACGAAAGCCCGAAGTCACAGAAGAAAAACGTTCTCTCGGAGAATGACATTTACGAGTTCATGCCAGCGGCAATCGAGATCGAGAAAACGCCGGCATCGCCGATCGGCCGCACGATTCTCTACGCCATTGTGCTGCTGTTCGCAATAGCGGTTATGTGGGCCACCTTCGGCAAAATCGACATCGTCGCTGTTGCCCAGGGAAAAGTGATTCCCAGCGAGCGGGTAAAAATCATACAGCCGCTGGAGACGGCGGTTATCGAGCTGATTCATGTTGAGGAAGGGCAGGCGGTAAAAGCGGGCGACCCACTGATTACCCTGAACACCAACATAACAGAGGCTGATGTCCGGCGGTTCCGGCAGGAGTGGCAGGGCACTGCCCTGAAACGCATAAGGCTGACAGCGCTGGCGGACTGGTTCGTAAACCCTGACAACAACGCTCTCAAGCTGGAATCCAATAATCCGGCCTTGACCCCTTACCTGGAGGGTCATCGTGCGCTTCTGACCCAGGAGGTCACCGAGCTGCAGGCAAACCTGCGAAACATTCAGCAGGAATCTGAACGGTTAATGGCCGAGCAGCAGATGGTGCAAGCTGAAGTCAGAAAGAACCGTCGGCTGCTGGAAGTGCTGAACGAGCGAGTCGCTGCCTATGACCAGCTCCAGCAGCGCGGGACGGGGTCACGCATGGATTATCTGGAGGTGAAGCAGGAGCAGATTGAAGTCGAGCAAAACGTATCGGTCCAGCTTGCACGCATCGAGCAGCTCAAGGCCAGCATCCAGGCCAACGAGTCAAAACGTGAAATGATGATATCGGAACGCTACAAGCTCACCCTCCAGGAGCTGCAGGAGCTTACGACCCAGGAGTCCACGTTGCGGGAAGAGCTGCTGAAGGCTGAACAACGGAACAGCAATTATCTGCTTAAGGCGCCTATTGACGGAACCGTTCAGGAACTGGCGGTCACGACCATCGGAGGAGTGGTTACGCCTGCCCAGGAAATCATGAAGATCGTACCGGAAAACAGTGCGGTTGAGGTAGAAGCCCGGTTTCTGAACAAGGACATCGGGTTTATCCACCCCGGCCAGTTGGCTGAAATAAAGGTCGATACGTTCAATTTCACCAAGTACGGCGTTGTTGATGCCGAGCTCGCAGACATTTCCGGTGATGCGATTCAGGATGAACAGCTGGGCCTGGTCTATAAGGCGCGGTTGATCCCCTCGGAATCTGCATTGCAGGTGGGTGGAAAGCTGGTGAATCTCGCGCCTGGGATGACAGTGACAGCGGAAGTTAAAACGGGACAGCGGCGGGTTATTGAGTTTTTTTTGTCGCCTTTGCTTCGGTATAAGCAGGAGAGTTTGGGGGAGAGGTGAATGGGCTTAATTCGAATCGACACATTCAAAAAAGCTATTAAAGGCCGCGTATGAAAGGCCCTTCAATGATAAAAATGGAATAATCAGGGCTACTTTTAATGGATAACACTTTTCTAGATTAAAAAGTTGAGGAGTTTGATGAAGAAGACAATGATAAAAATCATCAGAAAGGCGTTTAATAAATTTTCTTTGTTAATTCTATTGGTTATATTGGCCTCTAGCTCTGCTTGGTCGAAAAATAAAGCAAATTATCAATTAATTATGAGCAAAGATGATGCTTCATGTTCTCAGGTACATCGAAAATTTTTCGTGGATCATGAACTAGACGGCATTGTTCAGATAATGCCTTGGAGCGAGGTTGAGTCGAGTAGGGAAAAATTGGTTCCGTACTGTTCAATTAATGAAGAGATGTTTGTCGACTTAAATAATGACGGAGATGATGAGCGTGTTGTTAGAAATACGGGCTGTCTTTCCGGTTTTCAGGCACATGAACTTATTGTCTATAAGAAAGGTAGTGATGCGGAAAATTTTAAGTTTTCAAGGAATGGACATTTCTACGAATTGGTGGAGATTGATCCAGTTGAAAGTGTCGGCGGTTTATTTGACATTCAAATAGTAAGATTTTCGGAAAAGGAGACACAATTTTTTATTCTTATAAGAGATCGCAATAGACGGGAATATCCAAGCTTTGGGAAAAATGCGGTTCTGTCTAAGTTATCCGAGAATTTTGAGTTAGAAGATGTTTGCTATTTTAGTAAATTTTAAATGACAAGGACTAGTTATGATGAATTACAGTTTAATGCCAACAAGTCAGCAGTATAAATCAGAAAGAGATAATTTTATAAGACAGTTGGAAAATCCTTGGCTTTCGGCAGGTGATTTATCTTATCTTAAGCCATATTATGATGGAAGTATTGCTGTAGGTTTTGGTTACGATCTTATTAAGCATAATAACTCCGAAATAACTTCGATGCTTTCGCAGGTCGGAGGTACGATAACCTCACAGGGCGAGAATCTTTTAGCGCAGGCAAGAACCAATCCCAGTTTATTTAAAAGTCCTTCGACACGAGCTGGTTTCTTATCGTCATTGAGCTCGGAGATATCTCTGCCAAGCCTGCAAAGCGCTGACATTTTGCAAACTTTGGCAGCAGATCAAGAATTTGAGCCACAACTGTCAACGACTCTGGTGCCTCACTCAAGAGAGCGAATAGCGATTCTTTCAGCAATGTATCAATTTGGTGCGGGAGGAATTCCTGCGACTTTATCGTTGCTGACTCAAAATAATGATCCTCAACAGAGGGTAAAAATATGGTTCGAATTGGCGTATGGATGGAATGATTCTTCAGGTGGCCCTGCTAGCAGAAGAGTTTTGGAGGGCAAAACATTTGGCCTATTCAATTCTTCTTCAGGATCCTATGGCGGAAATTTGATAGAGGCTCAACAGGTTTTAGACTTTATATTCAGGGGTAAATTTGGTTCTGGTTTGGACGTATTTACCCGTATTCAAAATAAAGAGGCAAGATTTTCCAACGCGTACGCAGGCCAAGGTTTTTTAGCGTCAATTGACCTGGCTAAATCAGATCTTGAATCAATGTTCTCGGGTGGAGAGGTTGTTGACGCAGTGTATTCGGGAACGGCTGGAGTGGACACAATTAATTCTAGTTATTCTTCCTCAGGAAAGGATCTGATTTTCGGAAAAGATGGAAATGATGAGTTGGCGGGCAAGGGTCAGAGAGATTTCATTTTTGGAGGGCTGGGTAGCGATACTATTGAGGGCGGTGATGGCGACGATTTTTTGCATGGTCATACAACTGATAAGAATTTCGTTGATGATAATTCGATAGACACGATTTCTGGTGGCAAAGGCGAGGATGAAATCTACGGTGGTGGTGGCAACGATGTCCTTTCTGGAGGTGAACAAAACGATGAGATATTTGGAGAGGCAGGTGAGGACACAATAAAGGGTGATTCCGGAGAAGATACCCTTGAAGGAGGGGGCGGTAAGGACAAACTTTTTGGGGGCAGCGATACGGACCATATCTACGCCGAATCAAAAAGTTCAAAGTCAGACACGTCCAAAGATGAACTGTTTGGTGAAGGTGGCGAAGACTTCCTCTATGGTGATGCAGGCGAGGATACCTTGGATGGAGGCACCGAAAATGACCATCTCTATGGCGAGGGTGGCAACGACACGCTTATTGGTGGAGGAGGGATAGACCGGCTTGAAGGTGGAAATGGCTACGACATCTACAAAGCCGATGACGAAGACACTATCCTCGACTCAGACGATAATGGGCATGTCGAGCTTAATGGAAAAAAACTCACCGGAGGATCTCGAACAGAAGACGATCCAGAAGGTGTCTATAAGGGCGGTAACGATACCTATGTCCTCAGCGGAAACACGCTAACCATCAATGGCGGTTTAGTAATTGAGGAATACACGAAGAGCTCAAACGACCTGGGTATCGAACTCAAAGATGAGGACGAAGAAGAGGATGAGGATCCCTCAACACCGTCTATTGATGACGCTGAAAATACCACTTCGCCGCTCATTCTGGACTTGGACGGCGACGGTATCGAAACAACGAGACTTCTCAATTTCTTCGATCATGACGGGGATGGCTTTCAGGAAAAGACAGGCTGGGTAGGCGCTGGAGATGGTTTTCTTGCCAGAGACTTGAATGGTGACGGCAACATTAACTCCGGTTTGGAGTTGTTCGGCAATAATACCCAACTGGAGTCTGGCGCAAAGGCCGAAAACGGGTTTCAAGCCCTGGATGATCTGGATAGCAATGAAGATGGTGTTATTTCCAGTGAAGACAGTGCGTGGGCCGAACTGAGTGTCTGGAAAGACAGCAATGGCAACGCAGCAGTAGATGATGGTGAGTTGTTGTCTCTGGACGAGCACGGGATCGCCAGCATCAATATCGATTACACGGATAGCAGCGTCGTCGATGCTCATGGCCATCAGCACCGTCAATCATCCAACATGATCATGACGGACAACACCGAACGTCAGGTTTCCGATGTCTGGTTCCAGGTTGACCACGCTCAGCGTCTGCAAGCCGAAACAAACCTTTCCGACGATATTCTAAGCCTCCCGGATGCGCAGGGCTTTGGCAAGGTGGCTGACCTTCGAGCCGCCATGGCGGGAAATGAGACTCTAAAAGCTATGGTCGCGGACTATGTGGCCGAAGATGACTCCTTAAATCGGCACGCCATGATCGAAAGTCTGGTCTACGAGTGGGCGGGCGTTACGGATGTCGATCCTAATAGCAGGGATCCGTCTCGCATCTACGGTCACGTTATGGACGCCAGACAGCTAGAAGCGTTGGAAGCCCTGGTTGGTAGAGACTACGTCGGAATTTGGTGTTGGGGAGAAAAGGATCCGAACCCTCATGGAAACGCTGCGCCTAAGCTGATCGCAGAATTCAACAAATTTGCTGATTTTTTTGAAGCTCAGCTCGTGGCTCAAACCCAGTATCAGGAGGAATTCTCCTGGATTCACGCAGGATTCAATACGAACGGAAAAAGCTTCATTGGTGATTTCGGTGCGTTCGAATCTCTGATTCTTGATCTCGAAAACCAGGGGGATCTCAATAAAATTTCTGGTCTGGTTGATATCGCAAGAGGGCTGGGAGCCTATTCCTCACGGTTTAGAGACAACCTGTCAGGGAGTTTTTCGGCAATCATAGCCGAGAAGCCGGTGCTGGCGGAGTTGTTGGATGGATCGTTCATTGAGGGAACGGAAGGTGGCGATAACCTCAGGGGTAGTAACGACTCCGACGTTTTGCAGGGAAAAGCTGGTGACGACTTTTTGTATGGAAACCGAGGCAATGATGTCTATTTCTTTCAGGAGGGGGATGGTTTTGATCGAATTCTTGATTCTGATGGCATTGACTCGATCAGGCTTGGTGCCGGTTACGCTTCTGACAAAGTAAAGATATCGCGCGACGCAACGACGTTGTGGATTACCAGGCTCACGGAAAGCGGTTCGCCCAGTAATGACCAAATTCAAGTAGATAACTTTTTCAACTTCGATGGAACGTTAGATTCTCCCATTGAGAGCATCATATTCGACGAGGGAGAAACGTGGGATCTGGCCAGAATACAGCAGGAGATCTTGGGAAGTATAGATCTTGATGATAATGACATATACGGGAGTGAAACTGGCGATCAGTTAAACGCTCTCGCGGGCAATGATGTGGTTTGGAGCTATGCCGGAGATGATGTGATTGATGGCGGCGACGGTGACGACCAGATCAATGCCGGAACCGGAGACGACACACTAGTCGGTGGCGAGGGAGATGATTCCCTTCTTGGGGATGAGGGTAACGATGAATACCTATTTTCCGCCGGCCATGGTCAGGATGTCGTTAACAATTACGATGAAAATGACGCATCAGTCGATCGTATTCGATTTGATGAGACTATTAATTCGAATGACGTCACCTTGGAAAGAAGTGGAAATGATTTGCTCGTTTTCACTCAAGCGGATGACCAGATACTGGTTCGTTCCTTTTTCGAAGAGAGTGGAAACAGCGCTTTTGCCCTGGAGGGTATCATTTTCAGCGACGGCACTGCCTGGGACAAAGATTATATCCTTGATGCGGTGAAGGTGGTTTCTGAGGGAGACGATGTTGTCATTGGCTATGACACCAAGGATGACGTTATTGATGCTCTGGGTGGCAATGACAGGGTTTATGGTCATGCAGGTAGTGATGTTCTTCGTGGTGGCAATGGGAATGACAGGCTTTACGGCCAGGATGGCAATGATCAGCTGTATGGCGGCAATGACACTGACAAGCTTTACGGCGGCGAAGGCGATGACGAATTATTTGGAGATGGCGGGAACGACTCGTTAAACGGTGATGATGGTGACGATTATCTGCATGGGGGGGATGGCGATGACACCCTTACCGGTGGTCGGGGCCATGATCGCCTTTTTGGTGGAGATGGCAACGACAGAATGATCGGTGGCCGTGGTGACGATGTCTACTATTTTGCGCAGGGCGGCGGTGTCGATCACATTGTAGACCAACAAGGCGAGCTGACTATTTATGTGTCCAACCTTGATCCCGAGGAGGCCGTATATCGTCGTCAAGGCACACACCTTGTGATTACGTTTGCCAATAACCCGGAATCAGACGCAATTTACATAGACGACTGGTTTGATCCTGTGTCCTATTTTGCGTTTTCGGGTTTCTCCATCGGCATGAGCAATGGCGCCGCTTTCTTTATGGACTCATACGCTATTCAAGCCGCGACGATGAATGCGACAGAGCTGGACGATTCTTTGTTCGGTAACGCAGATCATAACTATATCGAGGGTTGGGGCGGAAAAGACGCCATTTACGGTTTGGATGGTGATGATACGTTGCGGGGCGATGGCGGTGATGATTCGGTTTTCGGTGGCGAGGGAAATGACGACATCGAAGGCGGAACAGGTGATGACGCACTCTCTGGCGGAGCTGGGGATGATGTCTACCGCTTCAGCAAAGGCGACGGGAACGACTCCATCCGCGACGCCTCGGGCCAGGACCGAATTGAATTCATGGATGTTGATTCGAGCGAGGTCGTGGTTCGCAGAGAGGGCAACCATATTCGCATCGCCGTTCCTTCCAGTGGCGACTCTGTGCTGGTTGAAAATCAATTCAACGGTACTGCGACGAACGCCCAAGCCACTAGCCTGGAAACCGTAGAATTTGCCGATGGCGTCAGCTGGAACTTTGATGATCTGGTTGCGAACGCGATCGAAGGAACCGAAGCGGATGACGTTATCCAAGGCTTCAGCAGTGACGAGTCAATCAATGGCGCCGCCGGCGCGGATGAGATTTACGGCCACGAAGGCGCGGATACGATCCTCGGCGGCACGGGCAACGACGAGCTGAACGGTGGCTATGGAGCGGATACGCTGGAAGGCGGCGAAGGTGCCGACACGCTCTATGGTGGTCAGGACGACGACATTCTCTTGGGCGATGCCGGTAACGATGAACTGCACGGCGGCAACGGCGACGACGAGCTGAGCGGCGGTGACCATGCCGATGACCTCTTCGGCGACTCGGGCGCCGATACGCTGTCCGGCGGCGCAGGAGATGATGTCCTCCACGGCGGCAGCGGTGACGACACACTGAACGGTGACGCCGGAAATGATGTCCTGTTCGGCGATGGTGGCTCTGACACTCTGAATGGTGGCGTCGGTAACGATGAGCTTTACGGCACCGGTGAGCTCTCAGGTGGAGAGGGTGACGACTACCTGGAAGGCCAGGGTCTTCTCAATGGTGGCTCTGGCAACGACGAGCTTCATGGCCAGGGCTCCGATACGCTGCTGGGTGGATCGGGCGACGATATCCTGATCGCCAATACCGACCCCTGGCAGGAAACCAGCAATGTCCTGGAAGGCGGTACCGGTGCCGATCAGCTGTTTGGCTCCTACGGTAACGATACCTACCGCTTCAACCTGGGGGATGGTCAGGACATTCTGATCGAAACCCCCGAGGGTGAAGCGTACAGCAACATTGCGCCTTCCGATGACACGCTGGAGTTCGGGCCGGGTATTGCTGCGGAAGACCTTGCCTTTACCCGGGTAGGGAAAGACCTGCAAATCAGCCATACCAATGGCACTGACGGAATCCTGGTTAAAAACTGGTTCCAGGAGCCGACCAATCACTACAAGGTCAATCACTTTGTATTTGCAGACGGAACCGAATGGTCCGCTCTGGACGTGGAAGAAGCCTCTGTCACGGTAGGTACCGATAGCGCGGATACATTGCTTGGCTACCGGGATCTGAATGAAGAAGTCTTTGCCGGCGACGGTGACGACGAGGTCTGGGGGCGCGCAGGGGATGACGTACTCCATGGCGAAGCCGGTGATGATTACCTGGACGGCGAAGAGGGAGATGATCACCTGATTGGCAGTTCAGGGGCTGATAACCTGGTCGGTCGTGCTGGCGCAGATACCC
>Ga0114983_1001291_pt1 | contig 10025 bp, 10 predicted proteins | sample Shrwel_input2_RT_FD_87182 | JGI IMG/M metagenome (GOLD analysis project Ga0114983, IMG submission 87182) | Subsurface microbial communities from deep shales in Ohio, USA - Utica-3 well 1 S input2 RT | ecosystem: Environmental > Aquatic > Deep subsurface > Shale gas/oil reservoir > Produced...
AACATCGAGTGTAGAGACTGGGTTGGCAAACTCGCGTTTGCTCCCATCGGGAAGTGTAATTACAGGCATGAAAATTCCTTGTCCAGTGGTGACCCACACGTAGGGCCACTTGGCTATCAATGATAAAAATGTATGTTAGCCCTTGGGTTAAGGCAGTACAGGAGCCTTAAGGTCTCCGCCGGGCAGACTGGTAATTTTACGGGATAAGACCCGGCCCACGCAACCCAAAAACGTTCAATGAATAAGCTTTGGCTCACAGGCCGGGGCTATACTTACTGTATGTTGCAGGCTTGGGTTCTATCGTCCAAAGGCATGGCGCTAGACGGCAGAGGAGGAAACTATGCAACTCAAAAGTCAAACCATTTGTTGCCCCCATTGTGGCCACCATCAAAAAGTAGAACTCGATGCCAGCGGCGGCGATCAGGAGTTTTACAATGATTGTCGGGTATGCTGCAACCCCATCCACATGAGGCTGCACATCAATGACCAGAGGCATATGATAGAACTGTACGTCGATGGCGATGACGAACAACTCTACTGAGAGCTACCACATAAGATCGTCCGGAATAACATAATCTGCGTAAGGATCATCTTCGTCCGTAACTTGCGCGGCGTTGTTCTCGGCCTGCCACAAATAGCCACACCAGGCCGGCACCAACAGATTAACCCGCTCGGCGAGTTTATGAGGCACCAGATAGCTGCTTTGCTCAATTCGCACTATCCCCAAGCGGCCACCAAGTAGCTGATTCTGGAGTTTCTCATTGATATACAAAGGGTATATCTTGTTCTCTAAGGTATAGTTGAACTTTATCTCGCCATCTTTCGGCAGCGCCACCGCATTTTGCTTAACTTCGGTGACCAGACCACGAACCAAACCTTTCTCTGTGGCCTCGGCAAAGCGTTGTTCGTTGAGCGCCTTGTCCTTTTCTGCCTGCTGCTTTTTCTGCTGAGCAATTTGCGCTTTCAGCTCGGCTGAGCCGTCATCGATATTGGACTTACGGTTACGTTTCTTCTGGGTTTTGACATCGCGAACTTTTTGCTTGCTGGCGAGACCCGCCTTGAGCAACTGTTCCTGTAATGCGTTTGCCATTTTATAATCTCTCTCTTGCTACTTACTTGATTCTTGCTTTGCTGCCAGTGCTCCGAGCTGACTCATAGCCGCACTAGCACCGCCAAGCGACCAACCGCCGTCAACCGGCAATACGGTTCCAGTAATATAAGAAGCCATTGGCGAGGCGATAAAGAGTGCGGCATTGGCCAAGTCTTCTCCCTCACCATTGCGTTTTAACGGTACACTTTCAGCCACCTGTTGCTGCAATTGCGCCGACGGCGCCAAACGATTGAACCCTTCGGTACCGGCAATCGGCCCGGGAACCAGGGAGTTTATCCGAATACCCTCTGGCCCCCATTCCAAAGCCAGGGTGCGGGTCAACATATCAACGCCCGCCTTGGCGGCGCAAACGTGGATCTGCATCGGCATGGCAATATACGCCTGCGGCGCCGAAATTTGAATAATGCTGGCGCCAGGGCGCTTAAGCATGGGATAGGCTTGCTTCAACACCTGAAAACTGCCCAGCAAATCGATATCCATGACAGATTTAAAACCGTTGGCACTGAGCTTGGCGGCACTGGCGGGGAAATTGCCGGCTGCGCCACTGACAAGCACATCGATATGCGGGAAACTCTGGGCCAAGACGGTAAAGCCTTGCTCGAGTGCCGGTAAATCCCTGACATCGAAGCTCAGGCCCAGATGTTGACCTTGTGGATTGGCTTCATTCAATAACGCCACCGCGACTGCCACTTTTTCCGGGTTACGGCTGGCAACCGCCACATGGGCACCGGCAACCGCGAACGCCTTGGCGATACAGAGGTTAATGCCGCTGGTACCCCCGACGACCACTACATACTTACCCTGATAATCGAACATTGAGCTTCTCTCCTATCCACTGATCATTCGTTATTCCGGTCCATACTGCGAGTTGCCGGTATGTCACAAGTTTATGCCAGCGATTGATGTATCGCTTGCAGTGTTGCCAAAGGATCGGCCGCTTGAGTAATGGGGCGACCTATAACCAGATAATCTGAGCCCGCCGCCATCGCTTCGGCCGGGGTCATGATGCGTTTCTGATCGCCGGCATCACTGCCCGCCGGGCGAATGCCCGGAGTCACCAGTTTAAAATCGGCGCCAAGTTCGGCCTTGAGCATACTGGACTCACGGGCCGAGCAGACCACACCGTCGAGACCGGCTTTTTGCGCCAGGCGCGCCAGCCTGCGGACCTGATCTTCGGCGCTACCTTCAACACCAATAAGCTTGAGCTCATCGTCGCTCATTGAAGTCAACACAGTAACGGCAATCAGCAAGGGGGCATTATCCCCGTAAGGTAATAAGGCCCGGCGGGCGGCTTCCATCATAGCGAGACCGCCACTGGCGTGGACATTCACCATCCACACCCCCATTTCGGCGGCGGCAGCAACCGCCTTGGCCACTGTGTTGGGAATGTCGTGGAACTTCAGATCCAGAAAAAGATCAAACCCTCGGTCATGGATCTCTTTCACCAGTTGAGGCCCGAACAGGGTAAACATCTCTTTGCCTACCTTAAGGCGACACATAGACGGATCCAACTTATCAATAAGTTGCAATGCTTTGAATTTATTATCAAAGTCCAAGGCGACCACAATAGGTGTCTCTGTCATTTTTACTCCGTTATCTGAGGGTTATTCGCCGTCCAAACCGCGAACCCGTTTAATACTGCCCCAACTCTTGCAGGATGGGCAGTGCCAATACAAGGTATGTGCCGGGAAACCACACTCCCGGCAGCGGTAACTTGGACGGAATCTAATTTGTTGCTCTACCAGTTTTTCCAGCATCGCCAGGCTATCTCGTGCCTGGCCCTGCTCAGCCTGTTTGATATGCATCTGCATCAAGTGCTGGAATCCCCGCATGGTGGGGTGGCGATAGAGAGCTTGCATCACCATGTCTTCGGCGCCTTTGATGTCGCCGTCTTCAATCATACGTTGTGCCAATGCCACCACAACTGAGGCACCCGCGCCTTTATCTATCGCATGAGCCAACAACTCGCGATAACCGTCGATATCGTTGAGCTCTTGATAGAGCTGTCGGGTACAGGCGAGAGCATCGGCAAAAAGTTCGGCATCGGCGTCAATCAGTTGATTAAGCATCTGCTTGGCCTGAGGTAACTGCCCTGCGTCGAGGTAAGCGTTGGCCAGTGACAACAAGGCGCGGCCACATTGAGGGTCTTGCTTAAGCGCTGCTTGAAAGCCCTTGAGTTTACCCGCTTCTTCGCCGGCTTCTTCGGCCAATTGACAATAGAAATGAGCGATAACAGGTTTAAGCCCTTGTTGGCTTTTTCGTGGCAAGCGCTTGGTGATATCTATCGCCTTTTGCCAATCTTTGGTGATTTGGTAAATGGAGATCAGTTGGGTTTCCGCTTCTTCGCTGTGATCGTCCTGACTGACCAGGTTAAGGAATATCTCCTCAGCTCTATCGTAGAACCCGGCGGCCATATAGTCCTTACCGAGCTCCATCATCGCCATGTCTCTTTGTTCAGTCGCGAGATTGGGACGGGCTATCAAGTTTTGGTGAATTCTAATGGATCTGTCCACCTCCCCCCGTTTGCGAAACAAGGAACCCAGCGACAGGTGAGTGTCTATGGTTTCATCATCGACATCCAACATGCTGATAAAGAGATCAACAGCCTTGTCCGACTCATTGGAGAGCAGAAAGTTGAGTCCGGTGAAGTAGTCTCGGCTCAGTTTCTTTTGCGCTGAATTCTGTTTCTGCTTCAAACTGCGGCGGCCCATGTACCAACCGTAAGCCGCAGCAATAGGCAGCAACAGAAAGAGAAGTTCGAGCATACTAGGCGTCTTGCCCCTGCTGCTGCGTTAATGTCTGGATCTTTTTACGGGCATTACGCAATGACAATTTCAACTTCATAATGTAGTAGAAAGCAATGACCCAACTGAGGATAAATCCCGCCAGAAATACGACGGCCAACACCACAGGCAAGCGGAACTCTCCCTGAGCCACAAAATAACTGATGGTGACCAGCTGTTCATTGCGAGAGCCAAATACCAGTGCCACTACAAACAACATTGCCACCAGTACGGTTGCGACAAATGACTTCACGTTGCACTCCATAAACGCGTTTCAATGTTCTGATTATCCAGTAAATTGACTGAGCTGACCAGCTTTAGCCAAGCACCGGGCATAAAAAAGCCCCCTTTCGGAGGCTTTTAATACAACAGCGATTAACGGTTATAAGCGTCAACGCGTTCGCGCAGTTCTTTGCCTGGCTTAAAGTGCGGGACGTACTTGCCATCCAACTCGACTGATGTTCCCGTCTTGGGATTACGACCAGTGCGAGGTGCACGATAGTGAAGTGAAAAGCTGCCAAAGCCACGGATCTCTATGCGGTCACCGCTTTCCAATGTTTTAGCCATTTGCTCCAACATCTCTTTGATGGCGCCTTCTACTTCTTTCGCCGACAGTTGCGACTGCCCACTGGCGAGTTTTTCGATCAGTTCGGATTTAGTCATCCTAGCTACCCCTATTATCAAGCCAAACACAGTCACCTAACAGGGGGCTAGCCCCCTGTACTACAGGCACTTACTTACGAGCTGCTTTAAACGCTTCAGCCATTGCATTAGTCATGATAGCGTCGTCCTGCTTGTTCAGGTTAGCCATCACTTCTTTTTCTTCAGCTTCGTCTTTAGCACGTACAGACAGGCTGATTGCACGGTTCTTGCGATCTACGCCCATGAACTTGGCTTCAACGCTGTCACCTACATTGTAGACGCTTGATGCATCTTCAACACGGTCACGGCTGATGTCAGATACACGGATGTAACCTTCAACAGTGTCAGCCAACTCAACAGTCACACCTTTGGCGTCAACAGCAGTAACAGTACCAACTACGATAGTACCTTTCTTCTTGTCGGCCAGGTAGGCGTTGAATGGATCGTCTTCAGTCTGCTTAACACCCAGGCTGATACGCTCACGCTCTGGATCAACAGACAGAACCACTCCAGTGATTTCGTCGCCTTTCTTGTACTCGCCAACAGCGTCTTCGCCGCTACCGTTCCAAGAGATGTCAGACAGGTGAACCAGACCGTCGATACCGCCGTCCAGACCGATGAAGATACCGAAGTCAGTGATAGACTTGATCTTACCGGTAACTTTGTCGCCCTTGGCATAACGGTTAGCGAAGTCTTCCCATGGGTTGGTCTTGCACTGCTTGAGACCCAGAGAAATACGACGACGCTCTTCATCGATGTCCAGAACCAGAACTTCAACTTCATCACCCAGGTTAACAACCTTGGATGGGTGGATGTTCTTGTTGGTCCAATCCATTTCAGAAACGTGTACCAGACCTTCAACGCCTTCTTCGATTTCAACGAAGCAGCCGTAGTCAGTCAGGTTGGTTACGCGACCAGTCAGACGAGTGTTTTCTGGGTAGCGCTTGCTGATTTCCAGCCATGGGTCTTCACCCAGTTGCTTCAGACCCAGAGATACACGAGTGCGCTCGCGATCGTACTTCAGTACTTTGACGTTGATTTCGTCACCAACATTCACGATCTCAGATGGGTGCTTAACACGCTTCCAAGCCATGTCGGTGATGTGCAGCAGGCCGTCAACACCGCCCAGATCTACGAATGCACCGTAGTCAGTCAGGTTCTTAACGATACCTTTAACTGCTTGACCTTCTTGCAGGTTTTCCAGCAGAGCATCACGCTCAGCGCTGCTTTCAGATTCGATAACAGCACGACGAGAAACAACAACGTTGTTGCGCTTCTGGTCCAGCTTGATAACTTTGAATTCCAGTTCTTTGTTTTCCAGGTGAGCAGTATCGCGTACTGGGCGAACGTCAACCAGAGAACCAGGCAGGAACGCACGGATACCGTTCAGCTCAACGGTGAAACCGCCTTTAACCTTGCCGTTGATGACACCGATTACAGTTTCAGCATCTTCGTAAGCTTTTTCCAGAACGATCCAGGCTTCGTGGCGCTTGGCCTTCTCGCGAGACAGTTGAGTCTCACCGAAACCGTCTTCAACGCTATCCAGCGCAACGTCAACTTGGTCGCCAACGGCGATTTCCAGTTCACCTTGAGCGTTTTTGAATTGCTCAGCTGGGATTGGGCTCTCAGATTTCAGACCGGCGTCAACCAGTACCATACCGTTTTCGATGGCAACTACAGTACCACGAACGATAGAACCTGGGCGGAATTCCAGTTGTTGAAGGGATTGTTCAAACAGATCAGCAAAAGATTCAGTCATGTTAATTAACTTTAAGTAATAAACCACGTATCTATCCTGAACGTGGAGTCAGTAAAATAACTCGCCTCTTCCCTGTGGCGAATGCCTACCCCGCCAGTCTCAGAGACTGACGTCAGATAACTTGTCGACTATGTGCCTGAGCGCCAGCTCCAGCACAGTATCAATTCCGAGTCCAGTAGTGTCTATCACCAGGGCATCTTCTGCGGGCACCAAAGGCGCAACGGCGCGATTCATATCCCGGTGATCTCTTTCCTGGATCTCGGTTAAAAGACGCTCGATATTAACATCGAAGCCCTTGTCCTGCAACTGATTATAGCGCCGCTGGGCCCTTTCTTCAGCCGAGGCTGTCAAAAACAATTTAACCGGTGCATGCGGGAAAACAACGGTTCCCATATCCCGGCCATCGGCTATAAGCCCGGGGGCAACTCTGAAAGCGCGCTGCCTTCTGAGTAAGGCTTCTCTCACCCGGGGAAACGCCGCCACTCTTGAGGCTGCGTCAGAACATTCTTGAGTGCGAATGGCATGGCTGACATCTTCGCCTTCCAGCACTACTTTTATGGCTTCATTTCCGGCTCCCGCCAGAAACTGTACATCCAGGTGTGCGGCCAACAGGGTGATGGCTTCTTCGTTATCCAGTTCCACGTCGTGGTGAATAGCGGCAAGTGCCAGCACTCGATATATGGCACCACTGTCGAGCAGTTTCCATCCAAGTTTGTTGGCAAGCAACTGACTTATAGTGCCTTTTCCCGCACCGCTTGGGCCGTCAATTGTGACAACAGGCGCCCGTTCAGACATAAATTCCTCCGCAGTAATTATCATCTTCCATGAGGACACAGTATGAGTTCACCGAAAATGAGCGGCCAATATTATATATCAACTGCATGCTTTCCGTATGCTGAATTCAAGGTCAATTTCGGGCTGCAGTAATCAACAGCCCGAAATTCAGCCGCTTAACCGGCCAAGGCCGCAAAGCGTTGGAAGTAATCCGGGAAGGTTTTTGAGGTGCAATCCGGGTCATTGATGGTGACACCGCATTCGGCAAATGCCAGCAGCGAAAAACACATGGCCATGCGGTGGTCGTTATAGGTATCGATAGCGGCATGCTTGGGCGTAAGTGGTGGATTAACCAGAATATAATCCTCACCTTCTTCCACCTCGGCACCAATTTTACGCAGTTCTGTCGCCATGGCGCTGAGACGATCAGTCTCCTTGATACGCCAGTTGTAGATATTGCTGAGGCGGGTCGGCCCTTTGGCAAATATCGCAGCTGTGGCTATGGTCATTGCCGCGTCGGGAATATGGTTCATGTCCATATCTATCCCCTTGAGCTGGCTGCCCCTGGCAATAATAAAGTCATCTCCCCATTCAATCTCAGCGCCCATGGCCGCCAGCGCATCGGCAAACTTGACATCGCCCTGAATGCTGAGACAGCCAACTCCGGTGACTTTCACCTCGCCGCCGGCAATGGCGCCAGCGGCCAAGAAATAAGACGCCGATGAGGCATCGCCTTCCACCAATACCTTGCCCGGTGACAGATAGCTTTGACCGGATGGGATCTCAAAACGCTGATAGTCGTGGTTGATAACCTTGACACCAAATTGCGCCATCAAGGCTAAAGTAATATCGATATAGGGCTTGGAAACCAGTTCACCCTTGACCTTGATATTGACAGCGGCACCTGCCAGCGGCGCAACCATCAGGAGCGCGGTAAGAAACTGGCTGGAGAGATTACCGGCAATTTCCACATCCCCGCCACTGAGGCCTGTTGCCTTGATTTTTAATGGCGGGAAGCCGGGATTCTTCAGATATTGAATATCCGCGCCCAAGGCCTTGAGACTGTCGACCAAATCTCCTATCGGCCTCTCCTCCATTCTGGGTTCACCCGTGAGAACAAACTCACCGTTCCCCAGGGTCAGCGCGGCGCACAAGGGCCGCATCGCGGTGCCGGCATTACCGAGAAACAGCTCTTGCAGCTTGTTGCTGTTGATTGCGCCGCCAAGGCCCTGCACGCTGCAGCGGCTCTTGTCTTCGGAAAGCTCAAATTGCACACCGAGCTGTTTCAGCGCTGCCAACATGTGGCGAATATCATCTGAGTCGAGCAGATTGGTCAGTTCTGTGGTGCCCTTGGCCAGGGTAGCCAATAGCAACGCCCGGTTGGAAATACTCTTGGAGCCGGGGATGTTGACCTCCCCATGCATTCTACTTATGGGATCCAGTCGCAATTGCTTCATCTTTTTCGGATTCTTGCATCTGTGTTTGACGGAGCTGCAGCGTCATGCCACATACCGCCAAAGCGGGTTAAAAGACCTTGTCACCGATTATGGGATAAAACCGGCAAATCAAGACAAAAGATTAGATACAGCGAGTGCTGATAGGCCTGAATTAAGTGTTCGTGGCATTAAAGTTACCTGAGCGCCACAGGGATTCAACCGTTTTTTGCTGAAAAAAGCCGATTTCAGCGGAAAATTATTCAAACAGCGCTAAACAAGCTCTTTAGCTATCCGATAGACTTTCCAATAAGTGACACAGAGAAACGATTCTCCTTCCTGCAACTGAGCTTTACACCCTGGAAGCCCAGCTTGCCAGTTACATCGCTCAGGCTATTGTGTCCAGTAGCCTCACCAACCGTTAACAAATAACCTAAATGTCGTTATGCTAATCCTCTTCAACCAGTATTCAATCCAGGGAACCCTATGTTCAGCACACTCAAGGCGATGCCAGCCGATCCCATTCTTGGGCTGCTCAGCCAATATCGCGACGACCCTCGCCATGAAAAAATTGATTTGGGCGTCGGTGTTTATAAAGACGTCTTGGGAAATACCCCCATCCTCGACTGCGTTAAAACTGCCGAGCAGCGCCGCACCGCCACAGAAACCACCAAGGTGTATATCGGCCCTGCCGGTAGCAGTGATTTCAATCGGCTCATTGCCGAGCTGGCATTCGGTGAGCAGCACCCTACCCTGAACGCCGGACGCATTCGCAGCGTATCCACTCCCGGCGGCACCGGCGCGCTGCGGGTCGCCGCCGACTTTATTAAACGTTGTCGCCCAGGCGCAACCGTTTGGGTCAGCGATCCTACCTGGGCCAATCACAGCGGACTTTTTGAAGCGGCCGGTCTCAAGGTTGAGCGTTACCCTTACTATGACTACGCCACCAAGGCGCTGAAGTTTGATGAAATGCTCGCCAAACTCAACACCCTTGGGGAAAACGATGTTGTGCTGCTGCATGCCTGTTGTCACAACCCATCGGGCCAGGATCTCAGCAAAGAGCAATGGGACCAAGTGGTACAAGTCGCCGTCAAACGCGGTTTTACCCCGCTAATCGATATGGCTTACCAGGGCTTTGGTGACGGTGTCGAGGAAGATGCCTACGGCGTTCGCAAGATGGCGGCCGCCGTGGAAGACATGTTGCTCTGCTCCTCCTGCTCAAAGAACTTTGGCCTTTATCGCGAACGTATCGGCGCCTGCAGCATCATAGCCAACAGCAGTGCTGCCGCCGATGTAGCCTTGTCGGTACTGCTTTACGTGGTACGTTGCCTCTACTCCATGCCGCCGGCACACGGCGCGGCGTTGGTGGAAACCATTCTCGGCGACAATCAGCTCAAACAGCAGTGGCTGGATGAACTCAAGGTGATGCGTGACAGGATAAACGGTAACCGTGCCATCCTGGTTGAGCGTTTAAAGGCGATAGGCGTCGAGCGGGACTTCAGCTTTATCGCCCGCCAAAAAGG
>Ga0114983_1001292_pt1 | contig 10023 bp, 8 predicted proteins | sample Shrwel_input2_RT_FD_87182 | JGI IMG/M metagenome (GOLD analysis project Ga0114983, IMG submission 87182) | Subsurface microbial communities from deep shales in Ohio, USA - Utica-3 well 1 S input2 RT | ecosystem: Environmental > Aquatic > Deep subsurface > Shale gas/oil reservoir > Produced...
ACCCCGAGCCAGTCCTCCCACTGCGTGTGTTCCCGGGAAGAGGCGTCAATGCCCAGGGCCGGGTACATCTCTTTTAAAAGCTCCGCGTTCCCGCGGCAGTAACGCAAGGCGGCTGCTTTTTGCCCTGTTGCGGGCTCTTGGCCGCAGTTGCTCTGGACATAGGCCAGTCCGGGGTCTTTTCCCGCCGAATCGGCTTGGATTGCGAGCACATCCCTCCCGAGTTCGCGCAGGGCCAGGACCCGGCTGTATCCGGCGATGAGCCGGGACGGGTTTTGCCCCTGGACGAGGACCGGCTGCAGCTGTCCCTGGTTTTTCAGGGAATTTAAAAGGATGTTGCTCGGCTCCCGCGGCCAGAGTATCCATTCCCCGCTTATGTCCATCTCTTCCGGGTTCAGGCGGAGCAGCTCGCCAGCCGGGTTGTTTTTTTTATCCATGGGCAATGGTCCTTCTTGACAACTTTTGTTTCCGCTTCCTATAGGACAGAATCTTTGTAAAACTTGACAGCCTGTTGAATTCGGTGGAGGTTTTCTCCCAAATAGTCCGTGGATTCCCGCGGGCCGGATACGGCACAGCGGCAGGAGCCGGCGGGGGATATTTGTATATACAGGCGGGTGCAAATGTCCAGGACTGTTTTCCGACCCGGGCCGAGACTAAGTTTAGAACATCCAAAATAATTGCAAAGGGGGCTGCTTAATGCTGGACAAATTATCCACTCAAAGGACCTATGCCTTGGTTGGCCACGGCGGCACCGGAAAGACATCCGTGGCCGAGATGATCCTTTTCAATGCCGGAAAGACCAAGCGGCTGGGCAAGATCGAAGAGGGGACCACCACTCTGGATTTCGAGCCGGAGGAAATAAAGAGGCGCGGCAGCATTCAGCCCGGCTTTGCCAACTACCAATGGAAAAAAAACCAGCATTTTTTGATAGATCTGCCCGGGGACAATAATTTTATCGGGGATCTGCCCTACCAGCTGGCCGCTGCGGACGGGGTGGTCTTTGTCATTGACGCCGTGGACGGTGTCAAGCCGCTGACCAAGAAGACCTGGGGCGAGGTCCGGGAAGCAAACCTGCCGGCAATGATTTTCATCAATAAACTGGACCGGGAGAGGGCGGATTTTGATATGGCCCTGAGCGGACTTACGGATATTTTGAAGATCCGGCCGGTGCTCATGGCCCTGCCCATCGGGTCCGAAGCCGATTTCCGGGGCGTGGTCAACGTCCTGGAGGGCAAGGCGTATTTTTTCGAGGAAGGAGGCAAGGTCACCGCCGGAGAGGTACCCGAGGATCTGGCGGACAGGGTGGCCGACCTGCGGGAGGCGACCATAGAGAATATCGCCGAGAGCGACGAGGCCCTCATGGAAAAATACCTGGAAGAAGGCGAACTAAGTTCCGAGGAGGTATACAAGGGGCTTTCCGTAGGGGTGAAAAACGGCGAACTGGTCCCGGTGTGCGCCGGTTCCGCCCTGGAAAACAAGGCCGGGGGAATCCTTTTGGAAGCCATTCAGGAACTTTTGCCCTCTCCCCTGGAACATGCCGATTGGCAGGGCGAGGAGGGTAAAACAAGGGCTTCTTCTCCGGAGGAGCCTTTTGCCGGGTTTGTTTTCAAGACCATAGTCGATCCCTTTTCCGGTCAGCTCACGGTAATGCGGGTCATATCCGGTACGGTGGAACCGGACATGGCCGTGGCCAATCCGCGCAAGGATTCCAAGGAAAAGCTGGGGCAGATCCTCTTGTTCGAAGGCAAAAAACAGGTGTCCATAAAGGAAAAGCTGGGCCCGGGAGCGATTGTGGCCGTACCCAAGCTAAAGGAGGTGCAGACCGGGGATACCCTGTGCAGTGAAAAGGATCGTTTCGTATTCATCCCCAGGGAACTGCCGCCGAACATCCTTTCCTACGCCCTGAGCGCCGCGGAAAAAGGGGATGAGGACAAGGTCTTTGCCGCTGTGCAGCGGCTTTTGACCGAGGATGCCACCCTTAATCTGAGTCGGAACGAGGATACCGGGGATATGCTTTTGTCCGGAATGGGGCAGCTGCATATCGAGACGGCCGTGGAAAAGGTCAAGCGCCGGTATAAGGTGGGCATAAACCTGAAGACCCCGAAAATTCCGTACAAGGAGACCATCAAGGGCAAGGCCGACGTCCAGGGCAGATACAAGAAGCAGACCGGCGGCCGCGGCCAGTTCGGGGACTGCTGGATAAAGCTGGAGCCGCTGGGCCGGGGCGAGGGATACGAATTCGTCAATTCCATTGTCGGCGGGGTCATCCCCAAGCAATATATCCCTGCGGTGGACAAGGGAATACAGGAAGCGGCGGAAAAGGGGGTTTTGGCCGGCTATCCGGTGGTGGACTTCAAGGTCACTTTGTACGACGGCTCCTACCACAGTGTGGATTCCTCGGAAATGGCCTTCAAGATCGCCGGGTCCATGGCCTTTAAGAAGGCGGTGGAAAAATGCAAACTGGTTCTTCTGGAGCCGATAATGAATGTTACCGTGTATGTCCCGGACGACTACATGGGGGATGTTATCGGGGATATATCCAGCCGGCGCGGCCGGGTGCAGGGTTCGGATTCGAACAACGGGATAACCGACATACACGCCCAGGTGCCCATGGCCGAAATGCTTCAGTACGCCCAGGACCTGCGGGCCATGACCGGCGGGCAGGGGACTTTTACCATGGAGTTCGATCATTACGACGAATGCCCGGCCCAGGAAGCGGAAAAAGTGGTCGAGGAAAGCCGGGCGGAAGCGGAAAATTAGGCACGTATTTTTTGAGATGGAGTTTTCCGTGCTGCAGTAGAGATGTTTTACGCATCAAAAATCGTGCATACATAAATAAAAGGGCCTTTTGAAAAGAAGGCCCTTTTATTTTATGCGGCAAAGGAGCGGATGCTTTTTCTCCCCCTAAATCCGGGATTGGAGCGGCGTTTTTCCCGGGGCAACGTCGCCCTTGCTCATTTGCGCGGAACATTCTATACAGGGTCTAATCCCGAAGCCAATGTTTTTTTGCCGGTAGGAGAGGATTTTGAGCTGTTTTGATTTATACAACAATTACTAAATATAATATTCTGGAGTTTTACATATGGCGGATTCTTCGAGTGAGATAAAGATCACCCCTCTGGGCGGCCTGGGGGAAATCGGCATGAATTGCACGGTCCTGGAGACCGAGAATTCCATGGTGCTTATCGATTGCGGACTTATGTTCCCGGACGATTTTCATCTGGGGGTGGATGTGGTTATCCCCCGCCTGGATTATATTTTCGAGCGCAAGGAAAAATTGCAGGCAGTGATTCTGACCCACGGCCACGAGGACCATATCGGGGCATTGCCCTGGTTGGTGCCGGGAATAAGCGCCCCCATCTACAGCTCGGAGTTTACCCTGGGGCTGGTCCAGAACAAGCTTACCGAATACAATCTGGCGGACAAGGTCTTTTTGCGCCCGGTTGCACCCGGCCAGAAACTCAAATTAAAGGACTTTTCCTTTACCTTTTTTTCCGCCTGTCATTCCATAATCGAAGGTTTTGGGCTGGGTATAGACACCCCGGCGGGCAGGATAGTGCATACCGGGGACTTCAAGATAGACCGCAACCCGCTTGGCGGTCACGCCACGGACATGGAGGGCATATCCGAGTTTTCCTCCTCCGGGGTGACTTTGCTCATGTCCGACTCCACCAACGTGGAGCGCGAGGGGTACGCCCTGACCGAAATGGAGATAAAGGACTCGCTTGAAACCATTTTTGAGCAGGCCCGGGGCAGGATCCTGGTTACCCTGTTCTCCAGTCATATCCAGCGCATGCAGGAGATATTCGATCTGGCTTCAAGCACCGGGCGCAAGGTGGCCGTCAGCGGCCGCAGTCTGCTCCGGAATACGGAAGTGGCCCGCAGGCTGGGGTTTCTGGAATACTCGGACGATAATTTCGTCAGCCTGGAGAATCTGCACAACTACAAGGACTCGGAGGTAGTCCTCCTTTTGACCGGCTCCCAGGGGGAGCCCTTGTCCGCCCTGACCAGGGTCGGACTCGGCGAACACCGGCAGATAAAGATCCACCCCGGGGATTCGGTGATCATGTCCTCGAGGTTTATTCCCGGGAACACCAAGGCGATAACCAAGGTCATAAACAATCTTCACCGCCTCGGGGCGGAAGTGTTCTACGAAAAGGTCCGGGCCATTCACGCCTCGGGCCACGCCCACCGCGAGGAGCTGAAACTGATGCTGAATACGGTCCGGCCCAAGTTTTTCCTCCCGGTGCACGGCGAATACCGGCATCTTCTGAAGCATTCCCGCCTGGCCGTGGATTGCGGGGTGGCTCCGGAGAGGTCCCTGGTTGTGGAGGACGGGCAGCCTTTTGTCCTCTCCGCATCCCGAATCAGGTTTGAAGAGGAGATCAACACCGAATCCGTTCTTGTGGACGGCAAGGGCGTTGGCGATGTGGGCCAGCTGGTGTTAAAGGAGAGGCAGAACCTGGGCGAGGAAGGCCTGGTTATAGTTTCCCTGGTAATAGACAAAAAGACCGGGGATCTGCTTTACGGGCCGGAGCTGTCCTCCAGGGGATTTATTTTCGAGCAGCAGTTTTCCCATGTCCTGGATGAGGCCAAAAGTATTGTCCTGGATGTGTTCAGCAATATTTCGGCCAAGGAACCGGCCAAGATGGAGGACAGAATCCGCTCCGCCCTGCGCCGTTATTTCCGCAAGATCCTGGAGCGGGATCCCATGGTCTTTCCTCTTGTGGTCGTGGTTTAGCCTCTGTTTCGGGAATTTTGAAAAGGTTCCTCGAAAATCCTTGTCAAACGTCGAGGACCCGAAGTGAAAAGCCGTGAAACTGCAACTCATACGGAGGTTTTCATGCCCTGTTTAAAAATCAAGACCAATCACCGGGTAAGCGGCCAGAATGATCTAATGGACAGGGCCGCGGAAACGGTCTGCTCTGTTCTTGGCAAACCGCGGGAAGCGATGATGGTTGTTTTGGAGGACGAGGCGGGCATATCTTTTGCCGGCACCCGGAAGACAGCCGCGTACATGGAGCTCAAGGGTATTAACCTGGATGATTCCCTTACCGGGAAGCTTTCCGCCGAATTATGCTCCCTGGTGGTCGAGAACCTGGATATCCCCCAGGACAGGATTTATATAGCCTTTGAGAGTGTGGAACCGAAGATGTGGGGATTTAACGGGACTACTTTTTAACTAGCGCCGGGAGTGGGGCCTTAAATTTATTTGCTTTGTTCTTTCCGGGGGTTGCGGGCTTAGACCAGAATATCCAGGACGTTTCCGGTGGCCCGGTGCTGCGCGGCAATGACCTCGGCATTGGACTTTTGGTAGGTCTCGTCCTCGATCATCTGCACCATTTCTTCGGCCACGTCCGTGTTGCTGCCCTCGACCCGGACTTCTCTCTGCCGGACTCTTCCCTGCTCGTTTTCGTACGTCTGGAGTTCCTCCACGGCTGGTCCGGGCGTGGTGTTTTCCCGGATAGCGGCCGGGCGGACCCCTTTACCCTCCGGGCCTGATTCCAGATCCAACCTCTTGGAGCGGTATTCATTGGTATTCATGTTGGCCAGGTCATTGGCAGTGATCTGCTGGGAGAGCGATGCCGCCCTGAGAGCGCTTACACTTGCGGAATAATTCATGGCCGAACCCGACTTGGTTTTGCTGTTTTAAAAAAACTATAGCAGACTAATTAAATCTTTAATACCTTTTCCCGGCCTTGGCAAGGCCCGCGGACAAGGAGAAGTCTTTTACGGAAAATTCATGCGCTGCATCGGGAGAGTGGGTTGGTTAAAGGCGGAGGGATAGGCGCGCCTGGGGCCTTACAAAGCGAAATAAGCGGAGAAGAAGATATGGGCGTTAGTCTGTACATGGATTTATCAAACGGGATCAGCGGGGACATGTTCCTGGCGGCCGCGGCCGGCCTGGGAGTGGACTTAAAGGCTCTTGAGGATATTTTTGTCCGGGCCGGGGTGCAACTAGACCTGGAATCGGTCGAGGACAAGCGCTGCGGGATAACCGGAACGCGCGTGCATGTCCGCGCGGATGGACAGCAGCCCTTGCGCCGTCTCCCGGATATTGAGGAATTGGTCTTAAGCCTGGAGTGCTCGCAAGGGATAAAGGAGAGGACCATAGGGGCCTTTCGCAGATTGGCAAAAGTGGAGGCCGGGGTACACGGGGTCTGCGAGTCAAAGATCCATTTCCACGAGACCGGGGCGGTGGACACGGTGGTGGACATCCTGGGCGCGTTCTGGGCCGTAGAGGAATTAAATGCGGAGGGTGTCCTGGCTTCTCCCCTGCCCTGGATGTGCGGGAGCGTAAGCTGCGAGCACGGGGTCCTGCCCCTCCCGGCACCGGCCACGGCTGAGCTCATGCGGAATAAACCGGTGCTCCCGGTGAACATGGACTTTGAGGCGGTCACTCCCACGGGCGCGCTTGTCGTGGATCAGCTGGTCCAAGGTTTTGCCGCCCCCCAGGGCAGATTGCAAAAAAGCGGTGTGGGGTTCGGGGAAAAGGACAAAGGGTTTAACGGCCTGCGCCTTTTTTTGTTTTCCCCGCGGGAAGAACAAACGGACTGGATCTGGGTCCTGCAGTCCAATGTGGACCATTTGAGCGGCGAGGAGATCGGGGTGTTCATCCGGGAGATGCAAAAGGCCGGGGCCCTGGACAGCGCCCATCTGCCCGGGGTGATGAAGAAGAACCGCCCCGGCGGGATGCTGCAGGTCATTTGCGCCCCGCAGGATCTGGAGAAAATACGCGAGGCCTTCTACCGGCACAGCCTGACCCTGGGAATCCGGGAGCAGCTGGTGCGCAGGAGCACTCTGCAAAGAAAGACCGCGGTTCGGCGCATGGATGGGGGAGATCTTGCGGGCAAGTCATTTTATCTGAAGGGCAGGGAGTTCTGGCGCCCGGAAATGGACGCGGTGATTAAAAAGGCCAGGGCGGCCGGGGTCACCGTGGCCGAGTTCCTTAACCGCCTCCGGGATCGGTAGTTTGATATCCAAAAATATTAGAGTGGGAACCACGAAACACGCAAAAGGCGCGAAAATGACAACCGCTTCGCATGCTTTGCGCATTTCGTGGTTTAAGCAATCCGGAGCCCCCGGCATCGGAGGCGAGAGCTCCCGCCGGCATTACGTTTTTTACAGTCCGATCTGTTTTCACCGCGAGGGGGTCAGAGGAGGAAGCGCTTGATCCCGTTCACTTTCAGCCCGTCAAACTTCATTCTTTGCATCCTTCATGCTCTTCGTGGTAAAATCCGTGCGGCTTCCCCGGTGCGAACAAGTTGATGCATTTGGGAGATTTAAGGGCGGCCCGCTAGGATGATCGGCGCAGGATTATTCCCGGCTTAAGATCCGGGTGTTCGCAGCGGAGAAACAGATTCGTCCCGGATGGGCGGTTTTTACTTCCTGCCCGGCTTCGTCTTCCAGTCCGTATTCGCCTGCTTTAAGCCGGGGGCGGTTAAGGCCGGGCAAAAGGAGCTCCGCCTGCATGCCTTTTTCCCACCTGGCCTTTATCTGTACGGGCCGGGAGTCACCGGATCTTTCCCCGGTTATCCGGGCCAGTATGCCACGCGACTCCCGCGGGCGGGGCTTAATGAACGTTTTGGCCCGGGGCAGGAAGAAGCCGGAAGAGAGCGGCCGGGTGGCGGTTTTTTCCAGTTCGGACAAGTAGAGTTGCGGCCGGAAGTTTTTTTCTTTCAAGTCCGTCAATGCGGTCTTGTACACGTCCGTGACCTGGGCCAGGTAGGCCACGCTCTTCATCCGTCCCTCTATTTTCAGGGCGCTTACACCGTTCTTCCCGAGCCAGCTTAAATATTTTATCAGGCACAGATCCTCTGCAGCCAGGATGCGGGAAAAGTCTTCTCCCTCCTCCACGATCCAGGTGTCCCGGCCCGGCCTTTTTCCCTCCTCCAGAATCAGCCGGGGGCGGTAGTCAAAGCGGCAGGGGTGGGTGCAAAGTCCCAGATTGGCCGAGCGCTCGTTCAAGTGGGCGCTAAGGAGGCATCGCCCGGACAGGGCCATGCACATGGCTCCGTGCACGAATACCTCCAGCTCCACGTCCCCCCGGTTGCGGCCGCACTGCCGGATGTCGCGCAGGCCCATTTCCCGGGCCAGATTGACCCTTTTTACCCCCAAAGAGCCCCAGAAACGGACCGCCGCACTGTTGGAGGTATTGGCCTGGGTGCTCAGATGCACCGGGATCTGCGGGCATATTTCCCGGGCCATGCCCAATATGCCGGGGTCGGCGATTATAAGCCCGTCCGGGCCGATATCCCCCATTTTTTCCAGGTTTTTTTCAGCGGAAAGGAGATGTTTTTCCCGGGCCAGGATATTCAGGCAAACGTAGGCCTTGGCCCCGTATTCCCGGGCCCGGGCTACCGCCTCTTGGATTTCCCGGAAACCGCGGAAACCCTTGCTCTGGGCCCGTAGATTCAGATCCGGGAGCCCCATGTACACGGCGTCCGCTCCGTATACCAGGGCGGTGTGCAGCTTTTCCGGTGATCCGGCGGGACAGAGCAGTTCCGGGTCAGGCATGGGAAACAGGCAGGCCCTGTTCGCGGCGCTTATCCTTTATGGCCTTAAGCAGGGAATAGGGAATATCCAAGTTGCCCCGTCCGCTTCCGAGCTGGATGTCCGGCTTGACCGAGCCGTGAAAATCGGACCCGCCGCTGGGCAAAAGATCCAGATCGCGGCAGATTCTCTCGTACATTTGGGTGTGTTCCGGGGAGTGTTCGGAATAATAGACTTCCATCCCGTCCAGTCCGACCTGTTTCAGACGCGAGACTTCCCGCCTGAGCGTTTTTTCATCCAGCCCCAGGGTTACGGGATGGGCCAGGATCACCGTGGCCTGCTCCTCCTTGAGCAGTTCAACGGCCCTTTCCGGGGTCAGTTTTTCCTTGGGCACGTAGGCCCGTCCTTCCGGGCCGAGGTATTTGTCAAAGGCCTGCTGGACGGTGTCCACGGCCTGTTTCTGGACAAGTACGCGGGCCAGGTGGGGGCGGCCCACGCTGGCTTCGCCGGCCAGTTCCCGGACCTCGTCGTAAGTAATGTCTATGCCCAGGGAGGCCAGCTTTTCCACTATGATTTTGTTCCGGTTGTGCCGCTTGTCCCGCAGGTCCTTGAGGGCCTTGTTCAAAACCGGGGCTTCGTAAGAGACCCACAGGCCCACTATATGCATGGTCCCGGAATAGACCACGCTCAACTCGCAGCCGGGGATAAGCTCCAGGCCGGTCCCGCGGGCCGCATCCAGGGCTTCGTTGAGGCCTCCGGTTGTGTCGTGGTCGGTAAGGGCGAGCGCGCGCAGGCCTTTTTGTACGGCCAGATCAACCAGTTCCGAGGGGCTGTAGGTCCCGTCGGAAGCAGTGGAATGGGAGTGGAGGTCGACTTCGGGCATTTTATCTATTTGTAGCGGTATGTTATCCGGCCCCGGGTCAGGTCGTACGGGGAAAGTTCAACCTTGACCCGGTCCCCGGGCAGGATGCGGATGTAGAACTTGCGCATCTTGCCGGAAATATGGCCCAGTACCTCGTGCCCGTTGTCCAGCTTGACCCGAAACATGGCGTTGGGCATGGCCTCCTCTATTACACCTTCGACCTCAATGGCTTCTTCTTTGGCCATATTATAAGGTTCCTCCTGGGATTGTTGATTTTCCGGAAATAAACTCCGCTTTGCTTCCTTTTCGCAAGAAACCATTCACCCTCCCGAATCCGGAGGGAGGGCAGCGCTTTCCGGCCTAATAAAACTGGTATTAGTTAAGCCAGGGTCAAGTGTATGTCAAGCAAGGCGGACAGGGACCGGCACCCGCTTTGTTTCCGCCTTGCATTTCGGGGTCCTCCTTGACGTTTGATGCGGATTTTATCCTTTTGATCCGTTTTCCGAAGGTAACCCCGCTTTTTGCAGAATGGACCGGATTCTGTGTCCGTAGGTGTGTTTGGCTTTAATTTCCCGGTGCCAGGCGGTCGCGATGTCCTTTTTCCCGGCCGGGTCGGATTCCAGCCTGTGTACAAGACGGTCCAGGGACTGCGGGGAGTCAAAACCTATTTC
>Ga0114983_1001293_pt1 | contig 10021 bp, 10 predicted proteins | sample Shrwel_input2_RT_FD_87182 | JGI IMG/M metagenome (GOLD analysis project Ga0114983, IMG submission 87182) | Subsurface microbial communities from deep shales in Ohio, USA - Utica-3 well 1 S input2 RT | ecosystem: Environmental > Aquatic > Deep subsurface > Shale gas/oil reservoir > Produced...
ATATTCGGGTTCAGGTTAAGAGACTGTTAAGGAAGTATGATTATCCACCTGATAAGCAGAAAGAAGCTATTGAGACCGTTATGGAGCAGGCAGAGCTTATGTGTGATAATCAGGGTGAGTTTTGAATTATAAAGGAGGTATTTAATGATAAACTTTGAATTTGATGATAGTGGTTTTAAAAAAGTTCAAAAAAAAATGGAAAAAGCTAAAGAAAAAATTAATGGTAGGGTTGATTTGTTAGATCTAATGACTGATAATTTTATAAAAGAGAATACTGCCTATAATTCTTTTGATGAGATGGTTAATGAATCAAAACTTGATTTTTCAACTGAAGAACAGTCAGCTAAAAGCTTTGAAAGCGATCAATGGAATAATTATGTTCAAGAAAATACTGATTTTGATAGTTGGGATGAAATGAATAAAATAGCTGTAAGAGAATATACTATTAAAAATTTAGATTTATAGAATATACTTAAGACAATATCTGTATATTTAAGGGTGATAATATTAAAAGAGATATGGATTTAATTAGAGAAATATTATTAACTATAGAAGAAGAATACCAGCCAGGAAAAGGGTATATAAAGGGATTTAGTTTAGAAAATTATTCTAAAGAGTTGGTAGCCGAGCATTGTGATTTGCTTTATCAAGATAGGTTAATTAAAGATTATAGGCCACATTATTCAGATAATAAAATAGGGTTTTTTACAGTAGGTCCTCTAACAAGCTCTGGACATGATTTTATAGCTAAAATAAGAGATCAAGAGGACTGGGATAAGATAAAAGAAAAAATAGAGGAAAAGCGTTTACCTAAAACAGTTGAAAATTTCAGTAGAGTTTCAGGCATATTCGTTGGGAATATATTAAGTGAAATAATTTCTTAGATAAAGATATGAAAATAAGGGCTGTTGACCTGCAAAAGAAGATGAAAGGTATAATTCTTTTGCAGGTTGATTATTATCCATTTCTTCTTTTCTTTTTATCCCTAGTCTCCATATCAATATCTTCACTTTCGGTTACAAATTGGATCTCTGGTTCTTCTACTTCTATTTTTTCTGGCTCATTAACTTCTTCATCTCCCATTGTGATATCCCCCCTTTCTTTAATGAATTGAATTAATGATATTAACGGAATGGAAAATAAACTTATCAATATGAATTAAAAAGACACTTATAATACCAGCAATCAACGCATGTATTAACTGCTTCTGGATCTTTAATAAATTTTCTCTAAGTTCTTTATTGTGTTTAAAATTTTTATCGTTACTTTCAGTATATTTGTTTATTAAAAAAGTTTCAAATTGGTCTTCAGTAACCTTGTCATGATAGTCCTCTATTTCTTCAGATTTAGGAAGATAAGCATATTCATATCCTTTCCAGGATTTAAAAATAAAAAAAGAGAAAGAAATTAATAAAAATAAACCTACAACTCCATTAGGCTCTTTAGAAAGAAAAGAAAAAATATAATTTGCTAAAGACATAAATAGTAATAGAATCCCAGAAGGGAATAAAAGTTTTCCTTTTAAAGCATCTTTTCTAGTTATTTGATTGTTATAAATATTTTTATATAATTCAATTCTTTGTTTATTATCCATTTTGATTTCCTTTCATTGATTTGTTACATATAGTATATATACTATATGTAACTATTAGTAATTAAATTATAATATATTTAATTAAGCTTGTCAAATAAGTAATAACATGGTATAATTTAATCAATACAACCTAAATATCTATAAGTATTTATACTTATAGATATAATAAATGAGGTGAAAAACATGTCTAGAAGCAGATTTGAAATGATGAAAATCATAAAAAAAGAGTTAATCAATGAATTTGATGAAAAATTTAATAGTGGAGATATTGTTCTATTTAAAGATATCAACAATATGCTCAAATACAATAAATTATTTTCTGTCTTACCTAAGGTTACAAAGGTTAAAGACCTAATAAAATTTTTAGTTGAAAATGATATTCTGATTCCATTTAAACATCAGATATCTAAAAATCAATCGACTACCAAATATGCTTTTAGAGAAATCCATAAATACAAAACCCCTTTAAAATTAAGAGGAAAATCATTTTTAAGCCATTATACGGCCATGTATCTTCATAACTTAACTGAAAACATACCGAAAAATGTTTATACCAACCAGGAACAATCAAAAAAACCGTCAAATAAAAATTATGATCTGCAGCAGAAAAATATTGATAAAGCATTTTCTAAAGCAATGAGAAAGACCAATCATATAGCTTTCTTTAATGATTTTAATGCATATATGCTGAATGGAAAGAACACAGAAAGGTTAGGAGTAACTGAAATAGAAGTTGACGGCGAGAATTTACCAATAACAGATATAGAAAGGACTTTACTTGATGTAAGTATCAGGCCTGGTTACGGTGGAGGAGTAGAAGAAATATTAGAAGCATATATTAATGCCAAAGGTAAAATATCAATTAATAGACTTTTAGCTTATTTAAGAAAAATGGACTATATTTATCCATATCACCAGGTTCTGGGTTTTTATTTAGAGAAGGCAGGATATAAAGAAAGCCAGTTAAAGATTTTAGAAAGCATAGATATGAAATATGATTTTTATTTAAATTATAACATGGAAAACCCATCTTTCTCAGAAAGATGGAAATTATATTACCCAGACCATTTATAGATTTTCAGTTATCAATTCAACTTTCTCTAAAACATAATCGAAATAGAAATCATAATCTTTTAATTGATCTGACTTGAAAACTGTATCAATAACAGCTGTAAAACTGTCTCGGTGAAACTCTCTATAATTTTCTAATTCACCCAGTATTGAAAGAGGTACTTTCTTAATCTTGAAAATTTCTTTTAAATTACTAATGTTTTTTTTAGAAATTAAGTTTATTTCAGAAAAACTTTCTAAAATAACATAGATGTCAAAGAAATCCTGAGCACGGCCTCTTGGTTTATGAGTTTCGATTATTTCAGTATATTCTTCAGTTTGCTGGCAGATTGCCCTTAGTTTTTCTAAGACTATCATTATTGGAGAATAGACATATATGTAGTAATCGTCTAAAATTTTAAGTTCTCTTTCCTTAACATATTCATGGCGGCTAATATCTACCGTAAATTTACGCTTAAACTCCCTATTAAAGGGAATAGCCTGCCTGCTCATATCATTTGTAGTTGTATCGGTGTTCCCCTTTAATTTCTGCCATTTATTGAGTTCTAGAGCCTTAAATGATAGTTGGTATCCTCCCCAGAAACCTTCCTTATCAGAATCCATTTTTTGAGGTTTTTTCTCTAACTTAATATCAAAAGCCTTCAGATTATTTTCTTCAAAAGTCCTTTCAAAAGATTTTCTTAAAACACTTTCTACTTCCGTAAGTTTTAAATCGAGGTCTTCAAATGAGTTCTCCATAGAAATATCAATATCAATAGAGGATCTTTGGTTAAGATTATAAATATAGTTTAACGCATTGCCACCTTTGAGAGCAAAGAGCTCCATTAAATCATCAGAGGCAGCAAACATTGAAATTATGGTCAATCGTCTTATTTTATCAACTTTATCTTGATCGAAGTTTGGCATAATTAGATTACTCCTAATTGATTATAGTTTTATTGTAGTGATAATTATATAGGATTGAGCTTAAAATAAAAACAAATAGAAAAACAGAGCAAGCAGTCATAAGAATAATATGATTGCTTGCTTTTTTTATTCTGAAATCTTCCAATCCCACAAATAACTTATTAGAAAATAACAGGTGATTTCATTTCCGTCATATTTAATAACTTTTTTAATTGATCTTTTGTTTTGTTGATAATCATAAAAAGCATCTTTTTCCTTAATATAATGAATATTATCTTCTTCAATTTTATTGTATTTTCTTATTATTTTTTTAGCTTCGTCTAGTGAAAATAAAAACCTTCTTAGATTTTTTTTTGTAAAACCTTGAAATTCACCATATTTATTGGAAATTATTTTTGTTTTTATAAATGGGTTTTCTTCTCTTATTTTATAATTATGTATTCGTTTATAAAATTTATAATAATTATGGATTGATCCTGGAATTTTATAGATTTCTTTTTTCATTTGAGACGAGATAAATGGAGAAAGAAGAAATTTTTCATCATCAATTTTTTCTAAATTAAAAATAATCCTGAAATTGATTTCTTTATTTTTATTTAATTCATAATTCTTTTCAAAAGTTACTTTGATTTCTTCTTTATGATCAACAATTAATTGCATTGAATATAAATAATCTATCATAATTAAATCAATTGTTGCGAGTGTGCTGTTTAGAATATTTAGATCAATATTAAGTTTTTTAGAAAAATCTTCAACTGTAGTTTCAATGTAATGATCACTTAGAATATATTGAACTACAGATTTTTTCATTAAGATTGGGTTTAATTTCTTTAAATTGTCTTCATACTCTTCATTATCCCACTTTTTAACCTCTTCAAATAGTTCATTTATCTTATTTTCTGATAAATTAAGATTCAGCTCTTCATAATAAATATCTTTATTATCAATAAATCCTTTAGCAAAATAATTAGATAATCTTTGTGCCTCTTTTTCAAAAATTTCAGGGTTGTTAATTTCGTATTTCATTTATTTCAGTCCCTTTTATATTTAAATAGTTAAATTTACAAATGTTTTAATATATTTTATCATTTATACCATATTTCTCAACTAAATTTTTTTAAACTGATTAATAAGGATTTCCAGAATGATAGTCAAGGTAATAGTTTCTCTAGTGTTGTTTTCGTTAACAATAAAAGAATCTCCAATATTAATTCTAAGATCTATTTCAGGATATTCACCAATTGCTTTAAAAGTGTGATTAGCCTCAAATAGTATTATTGAGAAGTTATTATTTATTGACTTATCAATAATATCATTTATTTTTTTATCGTATTTATCTGTGGCCATAATAATAATTAGGTTATTTTCATTTGTTGAATCTCCAGTTTTCTTTTGGATGTCTCTATTTTTTCTTAAAAGATCAATTTTTTTAAGAGCTTTTTCATAGGAATCCACAAGGAAGTTAATAAAACCTAAATCAGTTAAATTATCATGTAGTAAATTGACAGAGATGTTTTGAAGATCAAAAATTAAAATATTAGCTGCATTTTTGATTAAATCACCAAAATTCTTATTAATACTAGAATCTTTATTCCCTAAAAATCTATAAATATTGCTTTCTATGCTGCTTAATAAAGAGGATACAGTATCAAGCTCTAACAAACTATTTTCTGGCTTATAAGAGTAAGAATTATAAGTTCCAGGTGAAAGATTTGTTAAAGCCTCTTGTCTTCCGAAATGTTCAGAAAGCATTTTTTTCAACTCAAGATAATTGTCAACATTTAGTTGGTTGCTAATAAAATTAGAAACAGTTGCAGTAGATACATCAGTTTTTTTAGCAAAATTTTCAATAGATAAATCAGAAATTTTCTTTAAGTTTTTCATAAGAAAATTGAACACTTTCTTTTCAGAAGGTGTAAAATTATTTTTCTCATCATATAAATTTATGATACTAAAAAATCTAGAAATTTTAAAACCTTCCCTATCTTCAGTATCTACTTGAGGTACATCAAGGTCATATCCATTAATTTCACTTTCGATCCTAAATACCAATTCTTTATAGCCATTTAGTCCAAATCCCTTCAGAAATCTAATAACTGTACTTTTGCTGGCATTTACTATATTTATAAATTCTTTTAGTTGCATGTCAGGTAAACTTTCATAGTTATTAAGAATAAAGTTACCTATTTCTTTTTGAGTTTTTGTAGAATTATCTGAATTTACATATTGTCTTATTTTTTGTAGGGTTCCTCCTGATTTAATTTGATTATTGTCTTCTATTTTCATTTGTTTTCCTCCTCTATAACAATTATAGCATAAAAGAAACTAAGTGTCAATAATTAAGTTTTGATAAAAATAAAAACTTTTTCTTGACACTTTTTAAATTTGGTGATACTATATATTTAGATTTTATAAAAAGTTTCACTTAAAAGTTTCAAAATAAAACTTAATGGAGGTTAAAAAATGTTTGAAATTAAAACTGAATTGTTTACTAAAGACTTTATCAATGAAATTAGGAAAGAAAATGTTTTAGAAGTTTCTAGGAGATTAAAATCTGATTATGTTTCTCTAGAGAAACACCAAAAAGAATATATGTTAAAAGGTTATAGTTCTTTAATAGAAGGAGCATCTATATTAAATGGTATGAATGAAATATACCCTAATAATAGAAATATTAAGATTGAAATCGATAGTTATGAGCTCTATAAGGAATTATTAGAAGTTAACGGTTTGGGAAATTACTATTACGAAGTAGCATTAGATGATCTAAAAAGGCTAGTTTTGGCCAAAAACAGAAATGAGCCCATAAGATATTCTAAAAATAATATTTATTATGGTGAATTTAAAAATGAGTTTAAAGATTTCAGTCTTGATAATTTTTTAGATAAATATTCTGTTGAGGAATGGGATTCTTTTGGAAAAGTCAATGAAAATATCACTTCAGAGAGTGCGATAGGCAAAGAGTTCAAAGAAATATTCTTGGGAGATTATTATAAAATTACTTGTCGCTTTAATATTCCAAATAAAGAGTTTTGGCCAGAGTTAAAGCACTTAAATGATCCTGATTTAACATTAAATTTAATTGAAAGTCATACTAATTGTTTGTTTAGTGATTCAATATCTAGTTATGGTACTAATGAAGAAAATCTTATATATTTTAATTCTAAAAAAGATGACTATATAAATCTGATTTTTTATGTTATTGCAAAGGTATTAAAAAACATCTGCTAAAAATATAGCCTCCATGATCATAAGAAATGGCATGGAGGCATTAAATAATAGAACTTAAGAAAGAGAATTAGATATTGAGCCCAAAAGGTTATATAAAAGATAATGTTTTAATTCTAGAACCAATTACCAATAAATATTTTCTATAATTAACAGATATGGAAGCTTAGCAGGTGGATTTCAAAAATTGAAATTTATCATGGATAAAGATAATTATTTGAGAAAATTGTCTCCCAGCTGTAATGAGAAGATTGTTAATAGATATTATAACAGAATAGAATTCTGTGAAAGTTATAAAGATGTAGTGGATTAATTTAGTTCAGGAAGTTTAATTATTATTAGAGGGGTTGATTTTAAACATTAGTTTTAAAGATCAAAACCTCTCTAATAATAGTTTTGAATAGTAATAGCTACAGAGTTTATTTATATCAGTAAGATTAAATTACACAATTACACTTTTTATTAGATTGAATGGTTAAAAACTATAATTAATTACACAATTACACTTTTATATGGTATCAGGGGTTAATTGTTGATTATTAGCAGGGTTTAGATAATTAAATCTAACAAAATTACACTATTACAGGTAAATAAGCATTTTTAGGTTAGTTATTTAATTAAAAGCAATATTTTAGATAGGAACCTATTTAAAAAGTGTAAAAGTGTAATTTCAATTAATAACTTATAGATTCATTATAAAATTAATTTTGGAGGTAATAAAATGGGTAATAATTTAGCTTTTAAAGAAAAAGATATTGATGTTAGAAGTAAATTGCTTAATAAAATTAAAAATAGTAAAAATTTAATTTTTGATCCTAGAGATTTAGCAAATAAAGTATTGGTTTCTCTATATAAAGATGAAAATGTTAGATATCTTTATATATTAAAAAAGAAAAGATTTATGAGATATAAAGATGGCGTTTGGACAGAAGAAAATGTTGATGAAGGCAGCTATTTAAGAAATTTTGTAACTGAATTTCTTAATGATATTTCACCAGCTTATAATAGGATTGGTAAGGTTAATGACGTTATTAGAAATATAATAACATTAACCAGTAAACTTAAAAACAATAATTTATTTGATCCAGCAAATCAAATAAAACGACTGATAAATTTTAAGAATCTGATGTTTGATGTTAAAAATGAAAAAAAGATAAAGCATACTCCCAAAGTTCGTTCAATCTATCAATTACCAGTTAATTTTTCAGATGAAGCAGATTGTCCGTTATGGGAAAAAAGTCTTAAACAATGGATTGATGATGAAGAAACTATAAAGTTTTTGCAAGAGTACACAGGCTATATATTAAGCACCTATACAAGCGGTCATAAATTCGTAATATTTTTGGGTAAAGGAGCAAATGGTAAAAGCGTATTCCTTAATATAATAAAAGCTTTATTAGGAGATAGTTATCATAGTATGGGTTTAGCAAGATTAGTTAATAATAATAGATTTGTTGCTCATTCTCTTGAAGGAAAACTAGCAAATTTATGCTCTGACATTGATCCAGTACAAATTAATTCTTCAGAGTTAATTAAAAGAATAGCTGGAGGTGATCCTGTAGATGCAGAAATTAAATGTGGTGGCACCTATACTTATGACCCAGTTATGAAATTATTATTTTCTGCTAATAAAATGCCTATATTAAAAAATGTTGATTATGGCTTTTACAGAAGATTAGAAATAATTAAATTTCCTAATAGGTTTTCACCTGGTATGAAAAATTATGATCCTCAATTAACTGAAAAATTAAAAGAGGAATTGGAAGGAATAGCATTGTGGGCAATTCAAGGATTAATTAGATTTCTTAAACAAGGAGAACAGTTTACCATTTCTGATTCTATGACAAGAGAAAAGTTTAAATATATGGATAAATCTAATATTTTCAAAAGTTTTACAGATGCATTTGTTAAAGAAACTAATAATAAAGAAGATTACATTCCTACAGAAAAACTTTATCAGCAATATAAAATATGGATAAAGCAAAAAGATTTAGCTTCAGAATCTAAAAACATGCTCACTAGGTACATTAATGAAAATGAAATTGGTTTAAATAAAAAAGATGACAATGAAAAAGGGGCTGGGATTAAAACGATAAATGGTAAGTCCACAAGATGCTATATAGGCTTAAAGCTAAAAAATACTGATGAAAAAGAAGTTATTAGTAATACTTTTGCAGGTGAAAATAGTAGTGGTAATTATGAATTTGAGTTTATGAAATAAAAAATCATCCAGGAACTTTAATCAGTTCCTGGATACAAAAAATATTGGAGGTATAAAATAATGAGTGTCAAAAAAATAAATAAATTAGAACTGGTCAATAGGTTAATAGAAAAAGATTATGAAAAATTAGAGTCATTGAAACTGGATGATATAACAAATTTCATGCTTAATTATCTCAAGTATGAAAATAATGAATTGATCAGGTATGTTACCGAAAAGAAAAGGTTTCGCTATTATCAGAATGGTGTCTGGAAAGATAAGAATGATTTGTATATTAAAAAGAGGATTAGAAAGATACTCTCTTTCTTGGGGAGAGACAGTTCCAGAGAGCAAATTTATAAGGTTTTTAGGGATCTAACTTTTGTTACAGCAGATCCTTTGAATGAAGAGTTATTTTTTGATTATAATCAAAATAGGAATTATATAAATTTTAAAAACGGGATGTTAAATCTCAAGACTATGCAATTAGAAAGTCATAGTTCAGACTATTTCTCTACTTTTCAGCTCCCACATGAGTATAAAAGTAAGGCTGAATGCTCTCAATGGAAAGAGCTGCTTAAAGAATGGCTACCAGATGATACGATAAGCTTTTTACAGGAATATATGGGATATCTCTTAGTGCCAGATAATAGTAAACAGATAATTCCGATATTATATGATGAATCTACAAACAAAAGCTCAGCTTTTATTAAAGTTATTGAAAATCTACTGGGCTATAACAATGTTTCAAACTTTGAATTATCAAATTTCACTCATGATAATAGATGGATAGATAGCAAGTTGGAAGGGAAATTAGCTAATATATGCACTAATATAGATGAAGAGCATTTTAAATCCTCACGTTTAATTAAGATAATAATGGGAGGAGAAACTGTTACTGCTGAAGTTCGGTTTGGACCGATTTATTCATATAAACCAGTAGTAAGGTTCTTATTTTCTACAAATAAACTGCCTGTAGTCAAAAAAAATGCAAGTTATAGCTGGTATAGAAGGCTAAAAAT
>Ga0114983_1001296_pt1 | contig 10006 bp, 5 predicted proteins | sample Shrwel_input2_RT_FD_87182 | JGI IMG/M metagenome (GOLD analysis project Ga0114983, IMG submission 87182) | Subsurface microbial communities from deep shales in Ohio, USA - Utica-3 well 1 S input2 RT | ecosystem: Environmental > Aquatic > Deep subsurface > Shale gas/oil reservoir > Produced...
ACCTCAAGGAATCCCCGATGAGCATCAAGTCCGATAACTGGATCCGTCGCATGGCCGCCAGTGACGCCATGATCGAACCGTTCATGGAGGATCAGGTGCGTTACGTCAACGAGCAGCGGGTGATCTCCTACGGCACGTCAAGCTACGGCTATGACGTTCGCTGCTCCGACGAGTTCAAGGTCTTCACCAACATTCATTCGGCGGTCGTCGACCCCAAAGCCTTCGACGAGAAGAGCTTCGTTGACGTCAAAGGCGATGTCTGCGTGATCCCGCCCAATTCCTTTGCCCTGGCCCGCACCATCGAGTACTTCCGCATCCCGCGCAATGTGCTGACCATCTGCCTTGGCAAGTCCACCTATGCCCGTTGCGGCATCATCGTCAACGTCACGCCCCTGGAGCCGGAATGGGAAGGGCATGTGACGCTCGAATTTTCCAACACCACCAATCTGCCGGCCAAGATCTACGCCAACGAGGGCGTGGCGCAGATGCTGTTCCTGGAATCCGATGAGGTCTGCGAGACCTCTTACAAGGACCGGGGCGGCAAATACATGGGGCAGCGTGGTGTCACCCTGCCGCGGACCTGATACCCCGCCACGGATTGGCTGGCGACACAGCAAAGCCGGGCTTTTAAGCCCGGCTTTTTGATGTCTGCAAGAGACGGATTAGAACTGCTGGCCATCCACCGCCGGCAGGCAGACCACGCTGTGGCCCGGCATGGGTTCGAGAGGCCCGCTAAAGTGGCGATTCAGCTCTGGCAGCAGCTCTCGCACGCAGCGCAGGAACAGTTCGGTGACCGGCGAGGGCGGCCGGTCCTTGGGGTAGACGGTGCACCAGGACCGCTTGAGCGGAAAGCCGGGCAGCTTGGGCGATGCCAGCAGGCCGGAGGCGATTTCCAACTGCACGGCTAGTCGCGGCAATACCGCAACGCCCAGGTGCGCCATGATCCCCTGCTTGATCGCCTCGTTGGTGCCAAGCTCGATGGTATGCGGCAGCGACACCCGCTCCCTGGCGGCGAACTCCTCGAAGGCGGTTCGCGTCCCGGAGCCGGGTTCGCGCATCAGCACGTAGTGACGCGCAAAATCTTCAAGGCTCGGTTTGTCGGCCGTCAGCAGCGGATGGCCCGGCCAGACTACCGGGATCATCTCGTTGTCGAGGATCGGCATGAAGGCCAGCTGGGCATCTTGCGGCACCATGCCCATGATCACCAGGTCGTCACGCCGTTCGGCCAGGCGCTCGAGGGCCTGGCTGCGGTTGCAGACGCGCAGGCGAATGGTGACTTCCGGGTAGCGGGCGCGAAACCGGGCCAGAATATGGGGGACCACGTACTGGGCGGTGGAAACCGCGGCCAGGTTGAGCTCGCCGCGAATGGTACCGGCGATCTCGGAGAGCTCCATCTGGAGGCTCGATACCTGGCCGAAGATCGAGGTCACCGAGGCGGCCAGCGCATCGGCGGCTGGCAGTACGTGCAGGGTCTTGCCGGCATACTTGAACAGCGGCTGCTCCAGCGCCTGCTCGAGCTGTCGGATCTGGGCGCTCACCGCGGGCTGGGTGAGGCCTAGCTGCTCGGCGGCCCGGGAGTACGACTGCTGGCGATGCACGGCCTGAAAGACCTGCAACTGACGAAACGTCAGGCGATTGAGCAGACTGGGTCGAGTCATCGGCATTCCCGCAAAGGTCTAGCTATAAGGTATAGCTTATAGGTTGGCAAAAAAATATCAATTTTTCTATTGGTTCGACACCCGGTAGCGTGAAAAAACGTTCTGCACGGGGGTAGCTGGATACCCGTGAGCCGCTGGAAGAGCAATGGGAAGGAAGAGATGTCGACCTTCCGGGGGCTCTCGAGTGTTTCGCAGGCCCGCTCAGGACGCAACCCGTCACCCTGGAGGTTCGACCCGTGTTCCAGAAACTGTTGATTGCTAACCGCGGCGAGATCGCCGTTCGCATCGAGCGGGCCTGTGCCGAGCTGGGCATTCGCTCGGTGGCTATTTACACCGAGCCCGACCGCTTTGCCCTGCACGTCAAGCGCGCCGATGAGGCTTATCAGGTCGGCGATGACCCCCTCGAGGGCTACCTTGATCCAAGGCGTCTAGTCGACCTTGCCCGTGAAACCGGCTGTGACGCCATCCATCCCGGCTATGGATTTCTTTCCGAAAACCATGAGTTTGCCCGCATCTGCGAGGACGCCGGCATCGCTTTTGTCGGTCCGAGCTCCGAGGTCATCGCCCGCATGGGCGACAAGACCGCCGCCCGGCGCGCCATGCGCGATGCAGGAGTACCGGTCACCCCTGGCTCAGAGGGCAATCTGGCAGACTGTGCCGCCGCTCTTGTCGAAGCCGAACGCATCGGCTATCCGGTCATGCTCAAGGCGACCTCTGGCGGCGGTGGCCGAGGCATTCGCCGCTGCGACAGTGCAGACCAGCTCGAGCAGGCCTGGGAGCGAGTGGTGTCCGAGGCCACCAAGGCCTTCGGCTCTGCCGATGTGTTTCTCGAGAAGTGCGTGGTCGACCCGCATCACATCGAGGTACAGATCCTCGCCGACAAGCATGGCAGCGTGATCCATCTCTTCGAGCGTGACTGCTCCATTCAGCGGCGTAATCAGAAACTGATCGAGATCGCCCCCAGCCCCCAGCTGACCCCCGAGCAGCGCGCCTATGTCGGCGAGCTAGGCGTACGCGCGGCCAAGGCCGTGGGCTATGAAAACGCCGGCACCGTGGAGTTCCTGGTCAAGGGCAACGAGATCTACTTCATGGAGATGAACACCCGGGTCCAGGTCGAGCACACCATTACCGAAGCCATCACCGGGGTGGATATCGTCCGTGAGCAGTTGCGTATTGCCAGCGGCCACAAGTTGTCCTTTCGCCAGGAAGACATCTATTACCACGGCTATGCGATCCAGTTCCGCATTAACGCCGAAGACCCCAAGAATGACTTTCTGCCGTCTTTCGGGCGCATCACGCGCTACTACGCACCGGGTGGCCCCGGGGTGCGCACCGATACCGCCATCTATACCGGCTACCAGATTCCCCCTTACTTCGACTCGCTGTGCCTGAAGCTGGTGGTCTGGGGGCTGACCTGGGAAGAGACCCTCGATCGAGGCATCCGGGCGCTCAACGACATGCGTCTGCAAGGCGTAAAGACCACGGCCCCCTACTACGAGGAGATCCTGCGCCACGCAGACTTCCGTAGCGGGCATTTCGATACCGGTTTCGTGCCGGCCCATCCCGAGCTCTTGCAGTACTCGGTCAAGCGCAACCCCGAAGAGGCGGCCCTGGTGATTGCCGCCGCCATTGCCGCTCACGCCGGCCTCTAAGGAGAACCTCATGACAACGACAACTGCTTCCTCTGCCGCCGCCGATGCCGTCAGTATCACCGACGTGGTGCTGCGCGATGGTCATCAGTCGCTGATTGCCACCCGCCTGCGTACCGAGGACATGCTGCCGGTGTGTCCTGCACTGGATGCCATCGGCTTCCATTCGCTGGAAGTCTGGGGCGGGGCGACCTTCGATGCCTGTGTGCGATTTCTCAAGGAAGACCCCTGGCAGCGGCTGGTGCAGCTCAAGGAAGCGCTGCCCAACACCCCATTGCAGATGCTGCTGAGGGGCCAGAACCTGCTCGGCTACCGTCACTATGCCGATGACGTGGTGGAGCGCTTCGTCGCCAAGTCCGCCGATAACGGCATCGACATCTTTCGGGTCTTCGATGCCCTCAATGACCTGCGCAACCTGGAAACCGCCATGCGCGCGGTCAAGGCCAGCGGCAAGCATGCCCAGGGCACGCTCTGCTATACGGTCAGCCCGGTGCACACGCTTGAGCGCTTCGTCGCTGACGCCCGTCGCCTGGTCGATATGGGCGCCGATTCTATCGCCATCAAGGACATGGCCGGCCTGCTGACACCCTATGCGACTCAGGAACTGGTGGCGGCGCTGGTGGAGGCCGTCGAGGTACCGGTGCATCTTCACGCCCACGCGACGTCCGGACTGGCCTCCCAGTGCCACCTCAAGGCCGTTGAGGCCGGCTGTCGGCATATCGACACCTGCAACTCGGCCTTTGCCGGCGGGACAAGCCACCCGTCCACCGAGGCCATGGTTGCAGCCTTCAAGGACACGCCCTTTGATACCGGCCTCGACCTTGAAGCCATCAAGGCCGTGGGTGATCAGCTGCGTGAGGTGCGCAAGAAGTACGCCGGCTACGAGAGCGAGTTCACCCGCGAGGACGTGGCGGTACAGATCAATCAGGTGCCTGGTGGCATGATGTCGAACCTGGCCAACCAGTTGAAGGAGCAGAACGCCCTGTCGCAGATCCGCGAGGTCTTCGCCGAGATTCCGCGGGTACGCGCCGACCTGGGTTATCCGCCGCTGGTCACTCCGACGTCACAGATTGTCGGCACCCAGGCCGTGATGAATGTGCTGACCGGCAGTCGCTACAAGTCGATCACCAACGAGGTCAAACGCTATCTGCTGGGCGGCTATGGCCAGCCGCCGGCCGCGGTGGACGAGGGGCTCAGGAAGCGTGCGGTCGGCAACCAGCAGATCGAGGAAGGGCGCCCGGCCGACCAACTAGACCCCGAGATGGCGCGTCTTACCGCCGACATCGGCGAGCTCGCCGAAGGTGAGGAAGACGTGCTGACCTATGCCATGTTCCCGGACCTGGGGCGCGACTTTCTCCAGGGGCGTCGTGACGGCACGCTGGTGCCGGAGCCGATGCCGGCACCGGTGGCGAGCGATGCCCAGCGACCGGTTACTGAGGCCACGCCGACCGAGTTCGTGATCGACGTGCACGGTGAGTCCTATGAAGTGCAGATCACCGGTGTGGGCAGCGATGCCGGCGGCAAGCGTCAGGTCTATCTGACCCTAGATGGCATGCCGGAGTCGGTGGTCTTCGAGGCCCGCGACAGCTATGACGCTGGCGCCGGTGGCAAGGGCGGTCGTGCTCGCGCCACTGGCAAGGGGCACGTGACCACCGCCATGCCGGGCAATATCGTCGAGGTGCTGGTGGCCGTTGGCGACAGCGTCGAAGCCGGCCAGCCGGTGCTGATCAGCGAAGCCATGAAGATGGAGACCGAGGTGCATGCCCGCCAGGCCGGCAGCGTGGTGGCGATTCACGTGGCCAAGGGCGACCGGGTGACGCCGGGCGAGGTGCTGATCGAGATCGAATGATCCCGGCTCTCCGGCGCCGCTGGCCGGCGCTGGGAAATCGTGCAGTAGAGAGCCGTGCAGTAGAGAGCCAATAGAGGAGAGCCGATAGTGGAAGGCGCTCGCGGGCGAGATGGCCGCGAGCGCCTGCTGGCACGGTCTCACGTGCTTGGTCTCGAGTGCTTGGTCTCGAGTGCTTGGTTTCGAGTACTTGGTCTCGAGTATTTAATCCCGCGGGCTGGCGCTGATCTTGTGGATGGCCAGGTCCGCGCCCATGAACTCATCCTCCTCACTGAGGCGTATGCCGACCGCGGCCTTGATTCCGCCGTAGATCGCCAATCCCGAGGCGACTGCCAGTCCGACCCCCAGTAGCGTGCCGATCAGTTGGGCCGCCAGGCTCACCCCGCCGACCCCGCCCAGGGCAGCCTGACCGAAGATCCCCGCCGCAATGGCTCCCCAGGCCCCGCAGATTCCGTGCAGTGGCCAGACGCCGAGCACGTCATCGATCTTCCAGCGATTCTGGGTCAGGGTGAACATCACCACGAAGAGACCGCCGCCTATAGCGCCGGTGGCCAGCGCCCCCAGCGGATGCATCAGGTCGGAGCCGGCGCACACCGCGACCAGTCCGGCCAGCGGGCCATTATGGATGAAGCCCGGGTCATTTCGCCCCAGCAGCATGGCCGCCAGGATGCCGCCTACCATGGCCATCAGCGAATTGACCGCCACCAGGCCACTGATGCCGTCCAGCGTCTGAGCCGACATCACGTTGAAGCCGAACCAGCCCACCGTCAGTGTCCAGGACCCCAGGGCCAGGAAGGGGATGCTGGAAGGAGGGTGCGCGGCCACGGCATCCTTGTGCGGGTAGCGGCCGCGGCGAGCGCCCAGCAGCAGCACGGCCATCAGGGCTACCCAGCCGCCGAAGCCATGCACGACCATCGAACCGGCGAAGTCATGAAAGCCATGCCCGAAGGTCATTGCCAGCCATGCCTGAAGGCCCAGGTTGCCGTTCCAGACGATGCCCTCGAAAAAGGGGTAGGCCAGCGCCACCAGCAGCAGCGTGGCGGTGAACTGCGGATAGAAACGCGCGCGCTCGGCGATGCCACCGGAGATGATGGCAGGGATGGCGGCGGCGAAGGTCAGAAGGAAGAAGAACTTGACCAGCTCGTAGCCGTTGTCGATAGCAAGCGTGCTCGCGTCGTCGAAGAAGCCGGTCCCGTAGGCCACGGCGTAGCCCACGGTAAAGTAGGCAAGCGTCGAGGCGGCGAAGTCGGTGATGATCTTGACCAGGGCATTGACCTGGTTCTTGCTGCGAACGGTGCCTACCTCGAGAAAGGCGAAGCCGGCATGCATGGCGAGAACCATGCAGGCACCCAGCAGCAGAAAGAGAACGTCGGCACTGGAAGGTGTCATGGCGTACCCAAATTAGCGTGTTATAGGTGATGGCCGGATTACTTTGGTGCAGAAACCGGCCGGCATTTTCGGGCGTTAGCCCGGCACTACGAGCGGATGAGCCCATGAGGTGCAACGCTATTGGGTATGCACTATTTGTGCCGATCAAGATAAAGATATTAAAACAGTGACTTATTGCCATAAGCACTTGCGGTACGGCTGTTTAGTGCCTTATTAGCGTGCATTGAGGTCACACCGATGAGTCTTTTTGGTGCAATGCCGGTAATGCGTGGTGCGTTGCCCGGAACGGCTGCTTCGAAAGGACTGCTTCGAAACGACCCTTTCGAAGCAGTCCTTTGAAACCACTGCAGCGGTAATCGTTATCCTTGCTGTGGTGGCCGAAACACTCGCGCCGGAAGATGCCGCTGGCGTTGCAGCGTTTCTCGCTGTCTTCTTGCGCGTCTGAGGCGGCATTCGTGCCTTTGTGAACGGTTGATGGCGTGGCGCTGGGCGGGTGATGGGTATGTGATGGGCATGAGATACGAATGCGGTGGGCATCTGATGAGAACCCTGATGCTGCAGTATGCCTACCGGCAGTCAGTGACAGCTGGCAGGTTTTCGCGCTAATCTATTTTGCATCGCAGCATGGCCTTGAACGGCCTGCATCCCAACGACCATCGGGAGAACCGTATGCTTGCTGCCTATAACGCCCTGACAAACACGGCTTTATCTATTTTCGACCCGCTGGGGTTTGGGCGAAGTGCCATGGATTACTGGCGCGATACCGTCGAGCGTCAGGTGCTGTTTCTGGATGTCATGCGTGAGCGGGGCAACCAGTATCTCGAGCACATGGAGCAGACCAAGCCCAATGTGCTGGGGTTCGAGTCGGAATTGATCATGGACGGTCGCGATCTACCGCGGCCGGTGAACTACGAGCTGATGCGCATCCTGCCGCCGGCCGGGGTCGAGGTCGACCTGGATATGCGGCCCTTCGTGGTCGTCGACCCACGCGCTGGCCATGGGCCGGGCATCGGTGGCTTCAAGCCGGACAGCGAGCTGGGCGTCGCCCTGCGCGCCGGGCACCCCTGCTATTTCATCGGTTTCTTGCCGTTCCCGGTGCCGGGGCAAACGGTCGAGGACGTGGTAGATGCCGAGATCGCCTTTCTATGGGAAGTGATCGCGCGCCATGATCACGTGACCGAGAAGCCGATGGTGGTCGGCAACTGTCAGGCCGGCTGGCAGATCATGATGGCCGCCGCCCTGGAGCCCGATTGCTTTGGCCCCATCCTGATCGCCGGTGCACCGCTTTCCTACTGGGCCGGTGAGCGGGGCAAGGCGCCCATGCGCTATGCCGGCGGCATGAACGGGGGCAGCTGGTCGACGGCGCTAGCCGGTGATCTGGGGGCCGGGCTCTTCGATGGCGCCCTGCTGGTACAGAACTTCGAGAAGCTCAATCCGGCCAACACTCTCTGGACCAAGCAGTATCGTCTGTACGCCAACATCGACAGCGAAGCCGAGCGCTACCTGCAGTTCGAGCGCTGGTGGGGTGGGCACGTGGTGCTGGGAGCCGAGGAAATCCAGTACATCGTCGATAACCTCTTCATCGGCAACCGACTGAGCAATGCACGTTTGACCACTCGCGATGGCCGGCGTATTGACCTTCGTAACGTGCGTTCGCCGATCGTGGTGTTCTGCTCGAAGGGCGATGACATCACGCCTCCGCCTCAGGCGCTGGGCTGGATCAGCGACCTTTACGGAGATTCTGACGATATCATTGCCAATGGCCAGACCATCGTCTATTGCCAGCATGACACCACCGGTCATCTGGGGATCTTCGTGTCGGGCAGCGTGTCGCGCAAGGAGCATGCCGAGTTCACCGCCAACATGGACTATATCGATGTGCTGCCGCCGGGGCTCTACGAGACCACGGTAACGGAAACCGCCTCGAGCGGTGCCGCCGAGGCAGTGCATGTCGATGGGGATTATCTGCTCGAGTTCAGCAAGCGCGGTATCGAAGACATCAACGCCATCGTCAAGCCGCATGCCGAAGACGAGCGCCGCTTCGCGACCGTGGCGTGGGTTTCCGAGATCAACCTGGGGATCTATCAGATGCTAGTCCAGCCCTGGCTGCGGGCGGTGATGACGCCGTCGGCGGCGCGCTGGATTCGGCGTATGCATCCGATACGCCTGGGCTACAAGCTGTTCTCCGACCGCAACCCCTTGATGGTGCCGATCCCGGTACTATCTGAGCGCATCAAGGCCGATCGTCACCAGGTGGGTGCCGATAACCCCTTTCGGCAGATGGAATTTACGCTGTCCGATCAGGTCGAGGCGTCCCTGGAGGCCTATCAGCAGGTGCGCGACCAGTCGACTGAGCGTGTGTTTCAGGAAGTCTACGGTCAGCGCTGGTTGCAAACCATGGTCGGGCTGGGCGTGGACGGCGAGCCGGTGCGGCGGCGTCCGGGCATCGAGCCCGAGCATCAGCGTTTCGTCGCCAGCCGCAAGGCAGAGCTCAAGGAGCGCGTCGATCATGGGGGGGCCGATGCCGCGGTGATGCGCTCGATGATCTATGTTCTGGGCGGCGCTCCCGTCACCGACGAGCGTAACTTCAAGCGCTTGCGGGCAAGCCGCGAAGAGCTTCATCCGCATCTCAAGATCGCTGACTTCAAGGCCTTCGTGCGTGAGCAGTTCTTCATTCTCAAGCTCGATCGTCGTAAGGCGTTGGAGGCGTTGCCGACGATGTTGGAAGGCGCCACGAATGAGCAAATCGACGCTCATCTAGCGCATATCGAGCATGTGCTGATGGCCAGTGGCACACCCGGCGAGCGGGCGGCACAGCGCCTTGAAACGATACGTGCCTACTTCGACCGAGCGCGGCCGCCGCAACCGTCCCCGGCAAAGGCTACCCCTGGCGCCGCCAAGCCGGCTGTCAGCGAGCCCGCGGCGCTCGATCAGAAGAGTGAGAACGAAAAGGCTGAGCCGCAGGCCAAGGCCGAGACGCCTGCTAAAGCCGAACAGCAGGCTAGCGCCAAGACACAGGGCCAGGCAGCGCCGAAAGCCAGTACGAAAACCACCAAGGATGCAGAGAAGCCCTAGCTGCAACTTGAACATCGGCAAGAAAAAGCGCCGCCCCATGGGGCGGCGCTTTACGTTGGTGGCGATCCAGGTCGGTCGCGTTTGCGATACGCGAGCGGCTAGTTATCGACTCGGGCCGATACCCAGCCTCCAGCATCCGGGATGCCGATGTCGAAGGCTTCAGCCACGTAGGGTGAGCTAATCAGGAAGTCAGCACTGGCAGCGTTGCAGGCGACCGGGATGTTCCAGAGTGCCGCCAAGCGCAGCAGGGCCTTGACGTCCGGGTCATGGGGCATCGGCGCGAAGGGGTCCCAGAAGAAGATCAGTAAATCCAGGCCCTGTTCGGTTATGCGGGCGCCGATCTGTTGGTCGCCCCCCAGCGGGCCGCTCATCAGGCCTTCGACCTCGAG
>Ga0114983_1001297_pt1 | contig 10001 bp, 11 predicted proteins | sample Shrwel_input2_RT_FD_87182 | JGI IMG/M metagenome (GOLD analysis project Ga0114983, IMG submission 87182) | Subsurface microbial communities from deep shales in Ohio, USA - Utica-3 well 1 S input2 RT | ecosystem: Environmental > Aquatic > Deep subsurface > Shale gas/oil reservoir > Produced...
CAGGGTAACAAATCACTGCTGTCAGCTGGTGGAGAAGAAATGTCAACACTTTTTGATCATATGCAGTCAGGTGCCAGTGAAATAGAGTTTTATGATTTACTGGGAGCAGAGCGCGGTGTTGCTTTTGCACCATTAGAATCTGTTGACTGGTCACTTGCAATCCAGGCTGAAAATGCAAATGTTATGGCACCAATTACTACTATGAGATATATGAGTATTTTGATTGGTATAATTGCTGTCATAATAGGAATGGTAGTTGCTTATTATATAGCTGGCTATATCGCAAAACCAATTTTGAAATTGAGAGACTCAGCAAATGTTATTGCCAAAGGAGATTTAACTGAAAAAGTAGATATTGAAAACAATGATGAAATTGGGGAACTTGCCGATGCTTTTAATAAAATGGTAAAAAACATTAAAAAGTTGGTTGTAAATATTAATGATTCTGCAGTAAGAACTGATAAAACTGGAGAAGAATTAAAACATACAGCGGCTGAAACTTCAACATCCATTGATAATGTTGCTGCTTCAGTAGAAGAATTTTCTGCCTCAATTGAAGAGGTTGCAGCATCTGCAGAAGAATTTGCATCTTCCAGTACAGAGATCAACGAAAATGTACAGGGGATAACTAATTACACAGACCAGGTTAATGGTCTGGCAGAGAGTGGTCTGGAAGAAATGCAGAAAACTGAAAGAGAAATGGAAGAAGTATTGGAAGTTTCGGCAGAGTCAATTGATAAGATAAATAATTTAAATGAATCTGCCGGTAAAATTAATGGTATTGTTAATATGATTTCAGCTATTGCAGAACAGACAAATCTGCTGGCTTTAAATGCAGCTATTGAAGCTGCTAGAGCTGGAGATGCAGGGCGCGGATTTGCAGTAGTAGCAGATGAAATCAGACAGTTAGCTGAGGAAACAAAAGGTTCTACAGATGAAATTAAAAATCTGGTAGATAATCTGCAGAAAGAAATTGAGGCTGCAGTTGGAGTTATTAATAACACTAATGATCAGATTAAAACTGGAGCAAGTTCAGTTTCTGAAACTGGGAAGACATTTAATAATATTACTGATAAGATTAAAGATGTTGTTGCTCAGGTTAGAGAAACAGCTGCTTCTGTTAATGAACTTTCTAAAGGTAGTCAGGATATTTCTAAGGTTACCGAAGAACAGGCGGTTAACAGTGATCAAATTTCTGAATCAGTGCAGAAACAATCCGAATCAATAGAAAATCTTAATCAGGCAGTTGACAGTCTGACTGAAATGACGGTTGAATTAAAAGAATTAGTAGGAGAATTTAAAATTTCATAAATGGGGTGTGATTATGGAGACAGCTCAACAGAGATTAAATTTAGAAAATGCAAAAAATCAAAATAACAGGAAAAGTGGTCAGACCCAATATGTAGTTTTTAATATTGGAGAAGAAGAATATGGGATAGAAATTGAATATACCAGAGAAATTATAAAATCAGCTCAAATTACAAATGTCCCGAATACTGATGAGCATGTTGTTGGTGTGATTAATCTTAGAGGAATCATTGTACCGGTAGTTGATCTGCACAGCCGCTTTGAAATAGAGCAGGACAGTGGAAATTTTAAGGCAGAAGAGCAGAGAACTATTACAGTTGAAGTTAATGATATGCTTTTAGGAATTCAGGTAGATCATATTGAAGGAATTGTCTGGCTGGAGGAGAATAGTATTACCCCAGCACCGGATGTGGAAAGCAATCTGCGGCAGGACTACCTGCGCGGTGTCTGTGCGAGAGATGAAGACCATCTTTTAATTTTGCTTGATCTAGAAAAAACACTTTTTACTCAATAAATTATTAATAACTTTCTCCATTCTAAAGTTATTTATCTAATAATTTAAATGGGGAAAGTTTTATGCTAAAATTGCTTGAATTACAAATTATAGCTGGAGGTGATTATTTTGCAAATTAAGGAGATCAGCCAGGATAAAAAACAATATGTGATTTTTTATTTAGCAGATAAGAGGTTTGGAGTTAATATTAATCAGACAAAAGAAATTCTTTCTAATACTAAAATGACTTTTGTGCCAGATAGCCCTGAGTTCATCAGTGGAATAATTAATTTGAGGGGTGCTGTTGTACCTGTGGTTGATTTAAAATTACGCCTCAATATTAACGGTGAAAAAAAAGATGGAAACGAAAAGATAATTATTGTAGAGCTTGATGGTTTGACAGCAGGGATGATGGTGGATGATGTAAAAGAGATTGAGTCTTTAACTAAAGAAAACATTGTTAATTTGCCTGATTTAGCCAGAAAAATTGATAGTGATTATATAGAAGGAGTGGGTAGAGCAGAAAAAGATGATGAACTGCTTTTACTTCTCGATCTTAAAAATATCTTAACTAATCATGAAATTGAGAAATTAAAAAATGTTGATGGAGGAATTGATTGCTAAACAATAATGTCGGGAGGTAAGTTTATGGAATTGGATCAAAGTAAAAGGGATATTTTAAAAGAAGTAGCAAATATTGGGGCAGGTAATGCGGCTACTGCTTTTTCTGGTATGGTAGGTCAGAAAATTAATATGACAGTTCCTAAGGTAGAATTAATCGAAATTCAGGAGCTGCCGGCAATTACTGGTGATGAAGAAGAGTATATTGCTTGTATCATGATTAATTTTTCTGGAGAAATATCAGGTAAAATTTTACTGGTTGTAGATATGAAAAATGTAGAAAAAATGTTAAAGTTGATTTTTTCTACTGATGATTTACCGGGCAAGGAAATGCAGAATTCTGCCCTCAATGAGCTTGGAAATATTTTAAGTGGAGCTTATCTAAAGGCAATAAATGATTTTACTGGTCTGGATTTAGACCAAAGTGTACCTGCTATGGCTTATGATATGGCCGGTGCAGTATTAAGTTCCTCTGTTATTGATTACAGCCAGACAGAAGATTTTATTTTGCTTTTAGAAACAGAATTTCTTGCCGGAGAAGAAAAAATAGAACTATTTTATTTCTTTATTCCGGAAAAAGATTCACTAGATTTCTTATTTAAAAGACTGGTAGGTGGTGATTTTGCCTAGTCTGGATCAGGTAGCAGAAAAATTAGTTGTAAAAATGGCAGACCATGCAGTGGGTGATGAAAATACAGTTTTAGCTACTCTGGGACTTGGTTCCTGTATTGGCATTGCTCTTTATGATAAATTTTCTAAGGTAGGTGGTCTGGTCCATATTATGCTGCCGGAAAATCCAGGTGGCAAAAAGATAGTAAAATATGCAGACACAGGTATTCCATTTTTAATAGATGAAATGGAAGGTTTAGGTGCAAAAAAAAGGCGTTTATCTGCAAAAATAGTTGGTGGTGCAGGAATGTTTAAATCTGAGAGTGGAGATTCTGTAATGAAAATTGGGGAAAGAAATATTGAGGCTGTTCAGGAAGTCCTAAAAGATATAGGTATAAGGATCACCGGCAGTGATGTTGGGAAAGACTATGGGCGCTCAATGTATTTTTATCTTGATGACGGTAGGGTTGAAGTTAAATCTTTTAGCCGCGACTTGATTACAATCTAGGAATATTATATAGTAATATATGGGAAAATCAAAAAAATGTTTTAACAATAATTTTTACTATTGTAAATAATATATATTTCTGTTATCATATTATATAATGGTAGATATAATTTAGGGGGAGGTAATTTTTAAATGCCTAAGGTGTTAGTTGTAGACGATGCAGCATTTATGAGATTAAATTTAAAAAATATATTAAAAGACGAATTTGAAGTAGCAGGCGAGGCAGAAAACGGCAAACAAGCAGTGGAATTATATCAGGAATTAAATCCAGATATAGTTACAATGGATATCACAATGCCGGTAATGGATGGTTTAGAAGCTATCAAGGCTATTCAGGATATTGATCCAGATGCTCAAATTGTAGTCTGTAGTGCCATGGGACAGCAAAAAATTGTAATACAGGCAATTGAGATGGGTGCTAAAGATTTTATTGTAAAACCATTTAAAAAAGATAGAGTTATGGAATCACTCAAAAAACTAATTTAAAGTTTTATCAATTTTTTATTTATCTTGTATTAAACAATTATAATAATTTAAATATATAATACTAATAGTCTATTAAATATCAGCAAAATTAGTAAAAATTAATGACGCAAAGTTATGGGTCTAAGATAGTTTTATTATGATCGCCAGACTGTACATTGAAAAATCTATAGTTAGCACTGTAGATTTTTTTGATTCTAAGGGGGTATAAAATATGGATAATTTAGAAATCATAACTAGAGCCCTTGATGGTTCTGCCCGTAGAGGAGAATTAATTGCTAATAATTTAGCAAATGTTAGTACTCCGGGTTATAAGCGGCAGGATATTGATTTTAAGTCTGCTTTAAAAAAAGAAATGGGTTCAGAAAGCTCTGTGAGCTTAAAGACAACTAAAAAGAATCACCTGCCGTTCAGCAGACAATATGCTTCAGTTCAGAGCAGTCAGAATAATAGAAGCTATAGAAATGACGGAAACAGTGTTGATATAGATGTAGAAATGGCTGAATTGGCAAAAAATAGTATATATTATAATGTAATGACCAAGAGGGCTGCCGGACATTTTTCTACCTTAAATCAGGTTATTCAGCAGGGAGGTAAGTAATTGTGTTTAAAGGAATAGATATCAGTGCATCGGGTTTAACAGCACAACGTCTGCGGATGGATACAATTTCGTCTAATATTGCCAATGCAGAAACGACAAGAGATGAAGATGGTAATACATATAGAAGGAAAATACCTATTTTCAAACAGAAATTAGACAATCAAATGGGAGTGGGTCTTAGGAATTCTACTGGTTCTAATTCAGCCGGGGTTGAAGTTGCGGAAATAGCGGAAGACCAATCTCCTTTTCGCCTGGAATACCGCCCAAGCCATCCTGATGCAAACGAAGAAGGTTATGTTGAACTACCAAATGTCAGTGTAATGACAGAAATGGTAAACATGATAGATGCCAGTCGTGCTTATGAAGCAAATATCAAGGCCATTTCTAATTATAAAAGTATGGCAAATAGTGCTTTAAATATCAGCACTTAATTAAGGAGTGGGGAAGATGGAAATAAATCCAATTAAATTTCAGAGTGGGTTCGAAAATTTTTCAATTAAAAAAGAAAATAATAAGACAGAGGCATTCTCCGATTTATTTAGAGAAAAACTTAATCAGGTTAATGAATTAGAGAAAGATTCTCAGGCAATTACAGCCAGCTTTGCTGCTGGTGAAACAGACAGTATACATGATGTTATGATAGCAGCAGAAAAAGCGAAAATTGCTGTGAATTTAACAACAGCTGTCCAGACAAAAGCGATAGATGCTTATAATGAAATTATGCGTTTGCAGGTATAGTAATAATAACAATGTAGATTAAAGAGTATTTACGAAAGAGGTATAGTGATGGCCGAATTTTTCGCAAAATACAAAGAAGAATTACAGAATACATGGCAAAAATTGAATAACGGTGTTCAAATTTTAATTATAATTTTCACAATAATTATGGCTGGTGTTTTCGGCTATCTTATTTTTAGAGGAGCTTCTAATAATTATCAACCTCTTTATACTAATTTAACCACAGAGGATACAGCAGCAATTGTAAAACGGCTGGATGAAAACAATGTGGAGTATCAGCTGGGAGGCAATGGTAAAACAATATTAGTTCCAGAAAGTGAGATTTATAGACTCAGGCTCGATATGGCTGCAGCCGGACTTCCTGATCAGGGAGTGGTTGGCTTTGAAATTTTTAATAGCAGTGACTTTGGTACAACTGAATTTGAAAGAAGAGTTAATTATTACAGAGCACTTGGTGGAGAATTAAGTCGCTCAATTCAGTCAATTTCCGGGATTGAATTCGCGCGAGTGCAGATTACTCCTCCGGAAGAGAGTCTATTTATAGATGAGGAAAAATCTGCCACTGCTTCAGTTATGGTAAAACTGTTACCTTCATATAATATGAGTCCAGATCAGGTTAGTGCTGTCCAGAATTTAGTTGCCAGTGGGGTTCAGAATTTACCCTTAGATGCGGTTACGATAGTTGATACCAGTGGTAATCTTTTATCAAAACCATCTACTAGCAGTGCGAACAACTGGTCTAATCCTCAAAATTTTGCTATGCAGCAGGAATTTGAATCCTCTTTAAAAAATGATTTAACTGCACTGCTGACTAAGGTTTTGGGACCAAATAATTTTGCAGTTCAGGTTAATGCCAATCTTAATTTTGATCAAAGACAGGCAGAAAGTAAGACTTATAGCCCTGTTGTTGATGACAGCGGTATTGTTCGCAGTGAAGAAATTAATACTGAAACTCAGAAGAATGGGGCAGCCGGGGGGGCACCTGGTACAGATGCAAATATCCCACAATATCAGGGAGAGGGTACTGCAGAAGCCAGCAGTTATGAAAGTAAAAATATAATTACAAATTATGAAATAAACGAAAGAATTGAAAAACATGTTTATGCACCGGGCGAAGTAGAGCGTTTATCTGTTTCGGTAATGATTGATCAAAATACTGATGAAAAAACGATTGCACAGATCAGAAAGGCTGTAGGAGCAGCAATTGGCTATAATGAAGAAAGAGGCGATGTTTTAAACATAACTTCAATTGCTTTTGACGATTCTTTAGAAACTGCGGCTCAGGAAGCTATGCAGGCTCAGGCAGAGGCAGAACGAAGACAGATGTATATTTATGGTGGACTTATATTATTAGTATTAATTTTAACATCCGCTTTAATTATTTATTTATATCGCAAAAAACCCACAGCAGATAGAGGCGGCAAAGTTGATGTATCAGTTGAAGAAGATGAAGAAGAAATTAATTTATTCGAACCAGATGCAGATCAAAGAAAACAGGCTAAAGTTAAAAATGAACTAGAAAATATGATTCATTCTAATCCAGAAAATGCAGCTAAATTAATTCGAAGCTGGTTAGTTGATGAATAAATGTTGAAGGGGTTTTTGTTATGAGAAAAGAACTGACAGGAAAGGAAAAGGCAGCTATTTTGCTGATTTCACTGGGACCTGATGTATCTTCAGATGTTTTTAAACATTTAGATGATGAAGAAGTAGAGAAATTAACTTTAGAAATTGCTAATCAAAATAAGATTGATCCTGAGATAAAAAGAAAAATTCAGGAAGAGTTTTTGCAGCTGCAGAAAGCAAATGATTATATTAATTCCGGTGGCATAAATCATGCTAAAAAAATACTGGAAAAATCATTTGGTAAAGAAAAAACACGCAATATCATTAATCGTTTAACTGCCACTCTGCAGGTTAGACCATTTGACTCAATTCGAAAATCAGACCCTGCCCAATTACTAAATTTTATTCAGGGAGAACACCCCCAGACAATTGCTCTGATTCTTTCTTATATTGAGCCAACCCAGGCTTCTCAAGTTTTATCATCACTTTCACCAGATATCCAGAGTGAAGTAGCAAAAAGAATAGCTGTTATGGATAGAACATCTCCAGAAATAATTAAAGAAGTTGAATCTGTATTGGAAAAGAAACTTTCTTCAGTTGCTGCCAACGAATATGCCAGTGCTGGAGGTATTGAATCTATCGTTGATGTATTAAATCAGGTTGATCGCGGTACAGAAAAAAATATTTTAGATAAATTGGAAGTAGATGATCCAGAATTGGTTGAGGAAATCAAAAAGAGGATGTTCGTTTTTGAAGATATTGTACTCTTATCTGACAGAGCCGTACAGCTTGTGCTGCGTCAGGTTGAAACTCATGATCTGGCCTTAGCTTTAAAAACTGCCAGTGATGAGGTTGAAAATATTATAACAGGTAATATGTCTCAAAGGGCTGCAGAAATGCTGGAAGAAGATATGGAATTTATGGGTCCTGTAAGAATTAGAGAAGTAGAAGATTCACAGCAGAGAATTGTAAATGTGATTAGAGAGCTAGAAGAAAGTGGAGAAATTGTCATTGCCAGAGGTGGGGAGAGTGAAGTAATTGTCTAAAGTTATTAAGGCATCTCAGGTTACTGGAGAATATAAAGTAAATCAAAACCCTAAATTTTTTTCTTTTAATGATAAAAATGATTTAAAAGAATCTCATTCTGAAAATAATAATCGAAAGAATAAAATTTCAAAAAAACAGAGGCAGACTCTTTCTCAGGCTGAAAAGAAAGCCGAAAAATTAATCAATGATGCAGAAAAAGAAGCAGAAAAAATGATTCAAGAAGCGGAAAAAGAAAAGGAAGAGATTTTAGCTGATAAGGATCAGATCTATAATAAAATAAAAAATGAGGCTAAGGCTGAAGGGCTGCAGGAAGCTGAGGCTGAAATAGATCGCTTGCGACAAGAATTAGCTGCTCTTATTTCTGGTTTTGAAAAAGAATTCAGTCGTGGAAAAAATAGGATAAGAAAAGATATAATTGAACTTGCTGTTAAAATTGCAAGTATAGTGATTGATGTTAAATTAGAAACTGAACATGATATGATTAATAATATTATTTCTGACATGTTAGCTAAAATAGATGATAATCACCGTGATATTGTGGTTAAAGTTAATCCGCAGTTAATTCCTTATATTGAAGAAAATCGTTTTTATGAGCATATAAATCAGAAAAATATTCAATTTATTTCAGACCCAGAATTAAAAAAAGGTGATTGTGTAGTGGAAACAAATCTTGGTGGTAAGGAAGGAAGCCTGGAACACAAACTGGATTTAATCAAAATTGAGTTATTAAAAGAGGTAGAACAGCATGATTAATCTGGATATGTCAAAACTAGAAGACAGACTCAATAATATGAATATGACGCGTAATTTTGGCCACATCAATCGTGTTATTGGGCTTGTTATCGAGTCTATTGGACCTCAAGCTTCAATTGGAGAACTCTGTTTAATCAAAGGTGAGCATGGTGATATTAAAGCTGAGGTAGTTGGCTTTGATGATAATAAAGTTTTGATGATGCCGATTGGCGAAATGGAAGGAATTAAACCGGGGGCCAGAGTTGTGGCAACTGATCAAAAATTAAAAGTTAAAGTTGGGAGAGAACTGCTTGGCGAAATAATTGATGGCAGTGGAAATGTGATCAGTGAGGCTGAACTCAGTGGTTTAAATGAAGTTCCTGTTAACCAAAAGCCGCCGAATCCATTAATCAGAGAAAGAATAAAGGAGCCATTATCTCTGGGAGTGCGCTGTATTGATGGTTTTTTAACATGTGGTAAGGGACAGCGGCTTGGTATTTTTGCCGGAAGTGGTGTAGGAAAATCGACTTTGCTTGGTATGGCTGCTCGAAATACCAACGCTGATATTAATGTAATTGGTCTTGTCGGTGAGCGCGGCCGTGAGGTTAGAGATTTTATAGAAAAAGATCTGGGAGAAGAAGGACTGGAACGCTCAATTGTGGTAGTTGCTACTTCTGATCAGCCGGCTCTTTTGAGAGTTAAGGCAGCGAACATTGCAACTGCAATTGCCGAATATTTTAGAGACCAGGGTGAAGATGTACTGCTGATGATGGACTCTGTTACCCGGGTCGCGATGGCTTTAAGAGAAGTTGGACTTGCTATTGGCGAACCACCTGCAACCAGGGGTTATCCACCTTCTGTTTTTGCAGAATTACCTAAATTATTAGAAAGAACTGGAACTAATGATGTTGGTTCTATTACTGCTCTTTATACAGTCCTGGTTGAAGGTGATGATTTTAATGAACCAGTATCTGATACAGTTCGCGGTATTTTGGATGGTCATATTTCTTTATCCAGAGAGCTGGCAGAAGCCAGTCATTATCCTGCTGTTGATGTTTTAAGCAGTGTCAGCAGAATTATGGAGGATATAGTGAGTGAAGAACATAGTCAGGCTGCAGCCAGACTACAGAAACTGATTGCAACCTATAATCAATCTGAGGATTTAATAAATATTGGAGCTTATGAGAAGGGAACCAATCCTGAAGTTGATAAAGCAATAGACAAAATTGATGAAATTAATAAATTTTTAACTCAGGGGATTAACGAAGAAGCTAATTATGAAGATACTGTAAAGC
>Ga0114983_1001299_pt1 | contig 9989 bp, 13 predicted proteins | sample Shrwel_input2_RT_FD_87182 | JGI IMG/M metagenome (GOLD analysis project Ga0114983, IMG submission 87182) | Subsurface microbial communities from deep shales in Ohio, USA - Utica-3 well 1 S input2 RT | ecosystem: Environmental > Aquatic > Deep subsurface > Shale gas/oil reservoir > Produced...
AATGTAAAGTCACCACTTGCCATCTCGGCGGCAGTGTCAAAGTCAGTTGCACGGGTTAAAACCGTACCGCCAGTAGCCCATGTGTAGATGCCGTTGTTGGCTTGCGTGGCTTCGTTCTTAACCAGCACACGGTCGCCATTCAAAAGCGTGTAGCCATCCAAAACAGTCAAGGCAACTGACAGCGTCAAGGTAGCGCCAACACCAGCAGTGCCGTTGTTATAAGTTACCGTGCCACCAGTAATTGAGGCAAGCGTTCCAGTGGTTGCCGCCGCGCAAGCCGCGTGAACGTGAAGACCTTCAGCAACCGCATCCACATATTGCTTGGTAGCCAAGTCAAGCGCGGCAGTTGGGTCTTGAGTAACTGTTACAGAAGTCAAACCACCCAAGGTAAGACTTGATGCGCCCAAAGCAATTGCGGTTGTTCCAACCGTCACAGACGAGTTGGTCAGGCTTGCGTTGGCAATGTTGGTTAGCGTGTTGCTTGCACCGCTGATTGTTTTGTTGGTCAGAGTGTCTGTCGTTGCGCGGCCCACCAAGGTGTCTGTGCTAGTTGGCAGAGTCAAAGTGCCAGTATTGACAATTGTTGAAATGACAGGCGCTGTCAATGTCTTGTTGGTCAGCGTCTGCGTGCCAGTCAATGTGACAACAGTCGAATCAATTGCAATCGTTACGGCAGTAGAGCCGTTGTACGAAGTGCCAGTCAATCCAGTGCCAATGGTTAAAGCATTGGACGCTGTGGCCGTTACGGTAACTGACCCACCTAAACTTACAGAAGACCCATTGATTGTGATGGCGCTGTTAGTTAGTGAAGCATTTCCAATACTGCTTAATGTGTTAGTTGCACCTGAAATCGATGTACCAACCAACGTGGTGATAGTCCCACCTAACGACACAGAGGTAGACCCAATTGTGATAGCACTATTGGCTAACTGAGCATTGGTTATTGTGCCGCTCAAAGAAGTAGTAGGGATTGTGGTGCTGGCAGTCATAACGCCAGTACCATTTCCATAAACATACCCAGTCAAGGTATTTGCGCCAGTACCGCCGCTTGCCACGTTCAATGTGCCGCCAAGCGTTACCGCGCCAGAAGTGCCAACCGATGGCGTAAAACCTGTACTGCCTGCGCTGAAAGACGTTACACCGCCAGCAAGGGAGAACTGTCTCCAAGAGCCTGCGGCGTAACCGTCAAAGGTGGACGTAGTGGTGTTAAAGCGGAACTGACCTTCGGCTCCAGCAGGCTGTTGGCCTGTGGTTCCTTTTGGAATCGTCATGGAGGAGGTGCCGGGCATCACCGCGTTGTCAGCAATCAATATCGTCGGACTACCCGCTGACGCATTGCCATCTACTACCGTGATTTGGTTTGCCGTGCCAAGAATCGAAACGCTTCCAATTGACGTTCCGCTGATGACATTTAGAAGCCCCGTGCCGCTTGCCGAGGCCAAAGCCGCAGGGAGTCCAGAAAGTGCAATTGTCGGGTTGCCTGAAACCCCGTTGGCGTTTGTTACACCGATACCGCTACCAGAGGTTGCAATAGAGCGCGGTACGATTACACCGCTTGACTTTACAACAATGCCATTACCAGCCGCCTCAAGGCTTCCAGAAGTGCCGTTGAGTGAGATAGTAAACGGGCCTTGTGCAAGTCCATCTGTCAATCCGATGCCTGTTCCGCCAGCCAAGTATCGGCTGTTAGGCAGAGCGGGCGTTTGAATCGCGGTAAGGTATTGGTAAATCTGCGACGGCGATGCGGAGATCGCGCCCGTCGTAGTTTGCACGGTCACGCCATTTTGGACGATAGGAACCGCTTCAGTGCCTGTAATGGCACCAGCGGCTGGCAGTTGGGTTATGGCGACTTGTGCTGACATTTATGTACTCGTATTGTCGGGCGGGTTCGGTGCAATCGTATCTTTGTTGCCAGTCAATGTGGGCGTTTGAGTGTTCTGCTCAGTCGAAATTTGGAACTGGCTTGTGCCATCCATTGACTGACTGCCAGTCATCAAATAATTATCGCCAGCACCAATGGGTACATCAGGACGAGGAAACCGCAGGTTGATACGCTCGGTCTTGCGGGCGGCAAGGCGGTAGGGGTCAAACTGATCCCTGCACCCTTGATCGCACACCCGCAACCCGGGGAAGTTGGGGTCTGGCCCCAATTGCACAAAGGCGCGTTTCATCTTGCATCGGTCGCATACACCGATGGCAATCGAAGTCAGTCCTGTTGTGTCTAAAAATATTGGCATTACGCTGTGTACACCGAAATGTTCGGTGCCCAATAAATTGGTGAGCGATCACGCTCTTCTTGCTCTGCAATATAGAGGTGCTTCTCGGCCATCTTCTCCAGATAGCCAATTCGATCCATAGCGACTTGAGGCAGTTCGAGGCTCATCTTGTGAGCCAGCATCATCTGCACAGCCTCGTACCAACGCTGTGGAATTTCCAACTCGTCAGTCAAAGCGCCCACATCCTCAATCTGACGCGAGTACCAGCAAACCATCTGCACAAAAGCAGTTGATGGCACAGGCCAAATGTAGATTTCAGGTTTTGGAATCTGGCGATTAAACCAATACTGGTACGGCTGGTTGGCCGTAAAATTCTTGTTGGGCAGGTTGGTGTAGTCGTCACGGTTCAGTGAAGACATCTGCACCTCAAGCGAATTGTTTCCAAAGTACAACTCGCGAACAGACAGCGTCCCGCCGTTGTAGACGCGGCAACGATAGTACGGGACAGTCTGGCCTGCTTCAATGTCAGTCCAAATCCACTCGTTGTTCACAACAGCCACAGCGCCAAGATCAACAAGTGTTGACCATGTCACGCCGTCTTCTGACCATTCGTAGATGATTGACAAAGTTCCAGTGGCCGCAGGCAAAAAACCAATTGAGCCAATGTAAGTGGGGTTTGAAACGCCGTAATTGACCGCAATGTTGCCGTTGGCTGATGTCTGCGTGCAAATGGTGTCTACATCGCCGTCATACGCGTTTGCAACGGTTCCGCCAGCAGAAGTGGTGTATGACCCACTAGGACGGCTCATCGTGCGATATAGCGTGTTCCAGAGGTCAATAGAGCCTTTGGGCAGTTCGTATATGTACTTATCAGGGGTCAGGCCAATCACTAGTTTGGTAATTGTCCAAAATTGAATGCCTCGATTGCCTAGATCAGACAAGAGGAAATAAAGCGATTGGCGTGCAGACAGAACTTGCTCAGAGGTCAACTCTTCGGCGAGTTTTCCACAGCGCCGTGCGCCGTGATCAATCAATGTCTGAACATTGATGACTGTCTGACCTACGGTTCCTGAATACGCCATTTTTGTTCCTTACCAACCGGGGCAATCCCACCGCTTCAGCGATGCCTTGGCGCGTGGAGCGTCCCCTTTTGAATGTTCTACAACACCACTCATGCGTGCGCAAAAGGAGTCCTTTCGAGCGCCACCTTTGGGCTGTGGAGCCTTTAAATTGCTCCCAGTTTCACGGTTGTATTTTGCCCTACCTTTGGCTGTTAATCCAGCCCCTTTTTCAACAGGCAACTTCTCCCCGCGACCGACTGCAAGATTAACTTTTTTCTTGCTCATTTTGTTTTGGCCGTTTTAGCAGACTGCTTAAAGTCGCCAGCCGTAGGCGCACCTTTGCTACCCACTCGGCGCATCTTTTCGCCAGAGCCTTCAGCGATTCTTTCGCGTTTTGCATGGATATTTGCATAGAGACCGCCTCCTTTAAATGTCTTGCCCTCATCAGCCTTGGTAAACTCTTTGCCGACTTTTGTGGGGATGCCAACCTTCTTGGCGAACGCAGGGTTATGTGCGACCGCCGCCATCAATTTATGCTGTGAAGGTGATTTGCTTGGCATGATTAACCGTAAGATTTAACCATCTCAAGGACGATGGTATAGAAGTCACCAGCAGTAGCATCAGCAGTGCTGAACAATACATCACCAGTTACGCCAGCGCCTGCGTTGTTAGTCAAACCGCCAAATTTATCGAAATCCATCGTGTATTGAGAATTTTGTGGCACACACCAGCAAAATACATCTGCGGTTGCATCCCAATAAATCTGTACTTCCAAGCCATGCGTTGCGGCATGGATTTTTGTAATAGTTACGCCAGTGCAGGCTAAACCAGATGCACTTGATGTCAAAGCAGAAACATCTACCTTCAAAACTTTGCTTTCACCAGTACCGTCAGAAAGGTTGGTGAATTTCATGATTGCCATCCGCTCACCATCTATGAGCGTTTGACTTGCGACTGCATCGGCCATGACTTATTCCTTAAATTAAAAGCGGGGGCCGAAGCCCCCACCCGTTTTCAACAAGCGCCACCGCCACGCTTTTTGGGTACTGGTGCAACCGTTACAGACTCTTTGGTCTTGGTCACACTTTCACCCTTGGGCATGAAGTAGTCCTTCGCTTTACCTGCAAGTTCCTTCACCATGCTCAGTGGATTCATTGCATCCTCAAGTTCTCTACTATGCTTTTTTGAAGCATCGTATGCACCTTTGGACAAATCCACTGGCTTGCCGCCATCAGCCATCTTCTGATACTTGCTGTACTTCAAGTTGGAGTCTGCCTTGGCCTCTTTCATGGCCGTAGCGTTCTCCGCCGCGTAGTTTGCACGCAAGCGGCCTTCAGCAGGAGTTACCTTGCCACCGCTTTTGTATGTACCTGTCAGACGATTGATGCTTACTGGTGTTGGAGGCTTTTTAGAGCCTTGGGGCATCGCGACGGGTTTGCCTGAATCAACAGTACCCCCCGTCGCGTAGGCTTTTTTTGAGGCTTTTCCCCCCATTTTGTAGCCGCCGCCGTTGGACTTGGTCACACCACCAGTAGCATAGCCACCGCCGTTGCCGTTCTTCACGCCGCCAGTCATAGCAGGTGAATGATCGGGTTTGGCTGTGTTCATCTTGGTGTTGCGGTACTGACCGCCTTGGCCTTCAGTGTTGATGATGCCGCCTTTGGCGTAACCACCTTGACCGTTGGTAACGCCGCCAGTCGCCATGCCACCAGACTTCAGACCTTTATGGCCCTTGCTGGCAGGCTTAGACTCGTGAGACTTCAGTTCTTTTTCAAGACCCTTCATCTTCGACATCTCAGCCTTGTGCATTGACTTGGACTCGCCGCCTTCAGCCTTGCCACCTTTTTTCATTGGTGTCGAAGGCATGGAGGGGTTGCCGATTGGCATTGCAGGCTTTGCTGGCTTCGCGGCCATCGCCTTGCGACGAGCGGCCATCGAGGGCTTGCCGGGGGCGCGAACAGGCGCATTGACGGCAGGACGGCCAATTAAGGCTGGAGTCCCTGCCAATGCATCCATAGCACCACCGCCCATAGCCATTTTCTTGTGACCAGATTCGGCTTTACCGCCTTTTTTCATGTTCACATGACCGCCCTTTTTGAGTTTTAACTCAACGGTCGGCTCAGTGGTCATCATTTTGACCATTGGTTTGAATTGACCCATGATTAACGCTCCTTCGCAACGAAGATGTAATCAACAGTCATTGTCTTGGCGACGGCTTCACCATTCTGGATTGCAAACGAAACAGTCATATCTTCATCATCAGGCAAATTGGTGGTCACCGAAGTGCCGCCCAAAACGCCATTTGTAAAATACTGAATCGCAGACGCGCCATCGTAGTAGAAACCAAGACGAATGAAAGTATCGTCAGCCATTGTAGCCACGCTAGAGGTCGTAGTTGCTGTGCCGTTCTTCTCAACCAACAGGCTTACCGAAGTAGAGCCATCAGCCTTAATGAAGAAAACACCATCTGTTACATCAAGGGGGGAAGCGTCTGTGATTTGAAGACCCATCACCACATCAGACTGAGTCGCGTCACTGACCTTGAAGCGTGCTTCAAAGAACAGTTTCTTGCCAGAAGCAAAGCGGAATGACTCGCCTTTTTTCTGCAAAGCAACAAGATCATTGTCTGCGGCAGTGTTGGTAATCAAAAGCAGGCCACCGTCGCCATCAGCCAAAGCCTGAGTAGCGCCAGCATCAGTTTCAGTTACTGTCCAATCTCCGGCTGTGTAATAGTCGAAGTCTTCCATGTAATTGTGAAACAGCGTTGGAGCAGGCATTGCCAGATCAGCAAACGGCGAATCCTCACCCACATTGGTAACACCATTTGGGAAGCGAGTTACTAGTAAATTTGCCATTGTCTTTCTCCTTAATGGAGCAGGGGCCGAAGCCCCCACTTGGGTTTAGACGCCGGGAGTACCGTACATCGCACGAGGATCGGTGAAGCCGACTTGGTAACGCTCTGTGGCCTTGTAGCGCATAGAGTCAGTTTCAAAATCGCCTTCCATCGTCTTCTCCAACTTGCGACGCATCAGCAACTTCATGCCTTCAGGAGCGTCTGTCTGCACCCACCATGCGGTGGCTGAAGTCAAACGGCTAATAACAGCGGCACCTTCGTCCAGCAAGCCAATAGACTTAACTGGGTTGATGTCGTTGTTGGCATTGCCAGCACGCAAAACAGATTTCAACAACACTTCCGCTTGGAAGACATTGCCGGGGGCCACCACCAACTGGCGGGGCACCAAACGAATCTTCTTCTGGTTGTTGTCCACTGCTTGACGAATCTGAATCAACATCTGCTCAAGAGATGTCTGAGACAAGTTAGCGTCAGTGGTCAAGCGGTTGCTGAATGTACCGTTCACGATTGGGTGAGCGGTGCTGTTCAGAGCAACGCCGTCGCCGCCGGGGTAAGACGCATTGAACGCACGGTTCAAAATGTTTGCCGACAGAGTCTCTTTGGTCTCAATCAATGACTGAGCCAAGTGACGAGCGTAAACCTGACCGATGCGGATGTGGTCACCGTCCTCAACCAAAACTTTGGTTAAAGCGAATGCCAAACCAAAGACTTGGTAGACATAACGCTGGAGGAACAGCACGCCACCTTGTTGGTACGACACAGGAGTGCCGTCAGGCAACTGAGGTGCGGCACCAAATCCATAAAGGACTGGCTCTTCGTGGTAGTTACGGGGGATGCCTTCTTGTTCAGTGAAGACGCGTGACCATTCGTCGGTGCGTTGATCGTATACACCATCAAAACACTCATTCAGAATGGGTTCGACAATCGAGCGAAAGTCGGTACTGCGCATTGGAGCGGCCATTTTTTAGTCCCCCTTAAACTGCGTTAACAGACGCATTGAACTGCGACTCGTTAACTTGAACTTGCACAACTGTGTATGCATCTCCCCATGCGTTATCAACGCCGGGGGTCAAACCAATAATCTTCAACTGTGCAGAAGAACCAGCGGCAACAACCGAGGTGCTAATGGTGCATTGAGAGAGTCCAGTGGTCGTGGAGCCTGCCGTAATGGAGGCAAAATCAGACTGAGCGCCTAAAGTCGTTTGTGCCAACGAGCCATTGGCTTGAATGTCATAAACGATAGCGGGGTCTTGGTAGTAATACGCAATGGCAGAGCCAGTTGTGTATGCAGTGTTAGCAGGGAAATAATTGCTCACACGACGACGGCCAGTAGTGTCAGTCCACTCAAAGCCAGCAAAGGCTCCGAGGAACGCATCACCTGCGGCGGCGGCTTGAATTACACCTGAAGTGTCCAACTTGACGGGCTGGCCCTTCAAGATGTCACTGGTATAGCCAGAAACGATGCCGTCAACCAACGCTACCGCACGATCCAGACCAGAGGGGTGGAACGAGGGACGCAGGCCAAACGGCTGGTTCAATGAAGACATAGTCTTACTCCTTGTTTGGTTAAATTCACCCGCTCAGAAAACTGGTGCGGGTAACTGTTTATCAATATCATCCAAACCTTCGCCCTCGACCTGTCCCAACTTGCGCCCAGAACTATCTCGTCCCACGGCCTGCTCTGCTTGAAGGCGAATCTTGTTCGCTTCCTCAAGAGGCGCTTCGTGGTGGAAATGAGCCATAACATCTTGATACAGTTCCATTGGAATCTTGTACAAGAGCATCTCATTGCACGAAATAAACCCAGCGTGTTCCCCAGCCTTGACTTTGTTGCCATCCAGCCCGGGGAGTTCTTCCGCTTTCACAGGAACATACCCAAGTCGAATGCGCTTGTCGATACTGTCATAACTGTTGGTCGTAGATAACCAGCAAAGGTGCCATCCCTTAATATCAGGGACAGACGGCAATGCACTTTGTGTCCATTCGTCCTTCCACGCCTTGCGGCGTTCATCGGCTGACACGAAATTATCCTCTGGTGCCTCTCGACTTTTGTCAAGACTCGCGCGATTTTCGCGTCCACCAGCAGATAGAGATTTTTTTAAACGAGAATCCATTTTCTTAACTCCTATAACCTTGATTTTGTTTGGCTTCCAATGCGTAGCGTCGAATCATCTTCGCCCGTTTATCAGCGTCATCCCACATTCCAGCATCTTTCATGGCTTGGACTTGTTCGCGTGTCAACGCAAACTGATTTTTTCCAATCGCACTACTCGAAGAACTTTCGCGGCCTGAACTCGTCACAACATTCCTTGGTCTAGAATTCCGAATCGGTTTCTCATCGGTATCACCAGTATAACGGTGTGGCAAATACTTTTGCAAGCGGTTGTCAAGTTCTTCCCAATATTGGGGCGTCTTGGGGTTCCAACCCTCTTCAGCCATAGCCTGATCAATGGTCAATGCAACCTTTGAATCTGGGTCTTTGCCGTTAGGGTCATACCATTGGTTGTTTTGCATCCAATTGGTCGCATGGCGCTGGAGTTGTGGGTCAGGGGCGCGAATTGTGCGTTCACGCTGGGGCGCGGTGGCCTTTTTGATCACATTGTCAAGGGCTTCATACTCTCGACGGGCGTCAAACCACAATTCCTGCGCCGCAGTGAGCATTTCGCCATTGCCAGTCTGTGTTGCTTCAGCAATTTTCTGTTTTGCAAACAGAATCTTGTTGTGCTTTTCAGTTTTGGCCGCATTCAAGCGTGCAAGGTCACTACCGTGCGACTTTTTCTCCAAAACTGACAGTCTTTCGATCAGTTCTTGGTTCTGTCGGCTCAAAAAGTCCAATTTATGGTCTTTTTCGTTAGATACCTGCTTGTGGTACTCCTTGCGCTTGAGGCGCTTGAGGCGTTTTTGCTCTCTCAGGGCTTCCGCATCAGCGTCAACCTCGCCACCAGCGGCCATTTCGGCCTGTCTGGCACGATCATCAGCCTCGTCGGAGTCTTCGTTCTCGTTTCTTGTTGGTGAAGGGATACTTTCGGGCAGATCAACGGTTGCAGAACCATCTTTCTCCTCTTGAATCACAATCACTTCTTGTTCGTTTTCGGTACTCATATGAATGCCTTCATTGCAAGTGGGTCACCAGTAAGTTTGGCAATAACTTCATGGTCGTTTAGAACCATAAAGAGGGCTGGGTCTTCATCAGAATGCGCGTCAGGGACTGGAACCTCCCAACGATCACCACCCCACTTGGGGACTCGGATGTAATCACCAACCTCGCACCAAGTGCCCTCAACCCAAGGCTCCATCGTGTCGCGTTTTTTGAACGCCAATGGGCCAAGTGAGATCACTTTTGCGACCATGTTTTGCCACTTCTCGGTTTCTTTGGTCTCGGAGACCAAAATAATCCCAGCACTCGTTACCGTTTTCTTTGTTCGACGCAGTTGTACTAAAACTCTTGCGCCAAGGGGTATCGCACCGGGGTCTACAGCAGGAAAAGCATCCCGCAAATCGGCTGAATCACCAGCCACCGTGCTATCTGTCATCGTTATCTTCCTTTAGAAGGTTGTTGAGGATTTCAAGGGCTTCCTCAAGGCCAGCGATATGCCCGACTAGGCGTTGGTACGAGGCGTAATCAGCGGCATTACCCGTTGACAAACCCTGCACCACAGCCTCTTTACGCGCTTTTACAGCGCCAATGAAGTCGGAGATATATCTCATGCGTTTCTCTTGTCAACGCCCTTGTTTTGGGAGAAATTCCCGTGGTCGCTGTTAGCCTCTGGTTGCGTCGCTTTTGATTCCTCTTTCATTTGTTGGCCGTTAATCCATGCGCCAGTCGCGTTGCGGTGGTGCTGTTTTTCTGCCTCAGAC
>Ga0114983_1001300_pt1 | contig 9981 bp, 10 predicted proteins | sample Shrwel_input2_RT_FD_87182 | JGI IMG/M metagenome (GOLD analysis project Ga0114983, IMG submission 87182) | Subsurface microbial communities from deep shales in Ohio, USA - Utica-3 well 1 S input2 RT | ecosystem: Environmental > Aquatic > Deep subsurface > Shale gas/oil reservoir > Produced...
GCCCAGCCCAGCCCCAGGCGCATGGAGAAGTTGCCGTGCCTTGCCTCGCTGCTCTCGGCGCCCGAATCCTCGGTGACATAGAGGCCGGGAATGCCGATCTGACCGCCGGCCCGAGTGACATCCATGCAGGCGTTGAGCACCGTAGCAAGCTGCTCGTGGCTATGGTCGTGCCCGTGGCAGCGTGCCTAGAAGCCCACCGCATCCACGGCGGCGTCCTCCACCTCGCGTGCTCCCAGTATCGGCTCGAGCATGTCGGCCATGGGCGTATCCTGGCGAATATCCAGGGCCTCGCAGCCGAAGCTCCTGGCCTGTTCCAGGCGTTCCGGGATCATGTCGCCGACGATTCCGTATGCCTGTTCGAGACATCCTTGCCACGCCTGTGTGGAAAGCCGCCTCTACACCATAGGGGTCGACCTCGCCACGCCAAACAGGCATGGTTGTGCTATCTGTCCCCTCATGCCCCTGAGACCAAGGAGGAACTACCGATGTCGAACCGTCTCGCAAGACGCCTAGGCATGACCGCCCTGCTATCGCTGATGGCCGTGGCGTCCCAAAGCATCGCCCAGCAGGCGTCACCGGGAAGCGCCGGCGCCAATATCGAAGCCGAGCAGTTCCAGGACTGGGAGGTGATCTGCCCGCCGTCGCCAAGCCAGGGGGTCTGCACCATGAGTCAGTTGGTCAACAACCCGAACAGCAACGATCCGCTGATGCGCGTGATCGTGGGCTATCCACCCGAGCTCGAGGGGCGGCCGGCCATGACCTTCCTGGTGCCATTGGGGGTGCGCCTCGCGCCAGGCCTGCAGCTGAGCGTGGGCGGTGGCGAGCCGGTGCAGTTTCCCTACCAGGTCTGCATGGAGCAGAGCTGCCGCGCCGACCTGCCGCTCGATCCGGCGCTGCTGCAGGCGCTGCGTACCGGCAGCAGCGCGACCCTCAGCCTGATCGGGCCACGCGGCAACCGCATGGACCTGGACATCTCGCTGATGGGCTTCACCAATGCCAATCAACGCATCGCTCCCTGACCGACGAGCCTGCCCCGCTCGCCCGTCCCGGCACCTGCCGGGGCGGGGCTTCGCCGATAAGCGTCAGGGCGGTAACACGCCCTCATCACGCAGCAGCTTGAGGATCGCCTCGGCGCCCTGTGCCGGGGTGACATCGTCAAGCAGCTGCCCGCCCTCGGCCTTGGCCGCGCGCAGCACCTTCACCAGCGCACGCAGCATGCGCCAGGGGGGAAGCCGCCGGGATTGTCGGTGGCGATCAGGCCATCGATGACGATGGCATCGTCGTGCAGCTCTCTTGGGGGCATGTGGGGTGCTCCAGGGGTGTATTCGACTCGACGGCAGCATAGCGCCGACCCACGCCGGCTCGGCGCCTGGAAGCGACGGCGAGAATCCCAAAAATGGCATCACTATCGCGCCTGCGACGCACGACGAAACCCTGCCGGCCCGGGGAGGGCGGCAGGGCGAAGGGTTAGGCAGAACGTCTCGGCAGGCGCCGCTCAGGTAGTGCAGCATGACGCTGGCGTAAGTTGGCTCTCCCCGTGCCTGGTCGAGGGCCTTGAGGGCCGATGAGACCGGCTCGGCGGGACAAGGCTTGAAGGTGAGCGGTTCCAGGGTGACCCCTTGCTGCTGCTGATCAGAGGAGGTCACCGGCATCCTTGCCGGGGCCGTTCCCTACCGCTCGTCTCGCGGCGGGTGGCCGAAGAATTCACGATAGCACTTCGAGAAATGCGGGGTGGACACGAAACCGCAGGCCGATGCCACCTCGATGATCGAGATCGAGGTCTGCTTGAGCAGCTGGTGAGCCCGGGGGTCAGCCGCAACTTGAGGTAGTAATGCGACGGCGAGCAGAGCAGGTATTTCTGGAACAGCCGCTCGAGCCCGATGGGCTCCTCCAGGTTGGCCTCCATGAGCGCCACGATTTCCAGCAGCTTGGGTTGGGTAGTACCCAATATATGCTTAAGCGGCACGCGCTGCTGGTCCTGCTCCCCGCGCACGCGATCACAGGAGCCCATTTTCGGCCAGGAGGCCTACGCTTGAGGAGTGGCTTTCGACAAATCCCCGACAATCCCCCTTGGCCTCCATGTGAGCATAGGCGATGCATTTCGAGTAGAAAAAGGTAACAATAATGAATGAAGCAAACTTTCCTCTGGATAGTGACGTGAGTGAACATCGCTTGCGCATTCGCGCCAATTATGCAGCCGCCGAGGCCGATGTGCTGCATGCTCTGGTAGGACAACTCAAGCTCTCGGAGGAGGAGCGCCGCAAGATCGCCGCTGTCGGCGCCCACTACGTGGATCGGGTGCGCAAGGAGAGATCACCCTCGATGATGGAGGCGTTCCTGGCCGAGTACGGGCTTTCGACCGCCGAGGGGGTCGGCCTGATGTGCCTGGCCGAGGCGCTGCTGCGCGTGCCCGACGCGGAAACCATCGATGAGCTGATCCACGACAAGATCGAGCCATCCGACTGGGGGGCGCACCTGGGCAAGTCCTCGTCGTCGATGGTCAACGCCTCGACCTGGGCGTTGATGCTGACCGGCAAGGTACTGGACGACGACCCCAAGGGGCCAACACGGGCGCTGCGCGGGCTGGTACGCCGAATGGGCGAGCCGGTGGTGCGTAAAGCAGTTGGCCAGTCAATGAAGATTCTTGGCCATCAGTTCGTGCTCGGCCAGACCATCGAGGAGGGCAAGAAGAATGCCCGTGAACTCGAGAAGCAGGGTTATACCTACTCCTATGACATGCTGGGCGAGGCGGCGCGTACCGACGAGGATGCCGTCCGCTACCACCAGGCCTATGCCAAGGCGATCACTGCGATCGCCAAGCAGGCCAAAGGTGACGTGCGGGGAAGCCCCGGCATTTCGGTGAAGCTCTCGGCACTGCATCCCCGCTATGAATACAGCCACCGCGACACGGTGATGGCCGAACTCTTGCCGCGTGCCCAGGCGCTGGTAAGGCAGGCGGCCAAGGCCAATATCGGCTTCAATATTGATGCCGAGGAGCAGGACCGGCTGGACCTGTCGCTGGATGTGATCGAGGCGCTGATGTCCGACTCCAGCCTCGCCGACTGGGACGGCTTCGGGGTGGTGGTGCAGGCTTACGGGCGCCGCGCCGCGCCGATGATCGAGACGCTCTACGACCTTGCAAAGCGATACAACCGCAAGATCATGGTGCGACTGGTGAAAGGTGCCTACTGGGATACCGAGATCAAGCTGGCCCAGGAGATGGGTGTCGACACCTTCCCGGTGTTTACCCGCAAGGTGAATACCGATGTCAGCTACATGGCCTGCGCCCAGCTGCTGCTTGATCGGCGCGACCGCATCTATCCGCAGTTCGCCACCCACAATGCGCATACCTGTGCCGCTGTCGTGGCTATGGCCGGCGACGACAAGGACAGCTACGAGTTCCAGCGCCTGCATGGCATGGGCGAGTCACTGCACCACATCGTCAAGCAGTCAGAAGGCACGCACTGCCGCATCTATGCTCCGGTCGGCGCGCACCGTGACCTGCTGGCCTACCTGGTTCGTCGCCTGCTGGAGAACGGGGCGAACTCCTCGTTCGTCAACCAGGTGGTGGATACCACCATCCCCTCGAGCGAGATATCGCGTGACCCGGTGGAAGAAATGCAGCGCCTGGGTGACGCCATCCCCAGCCCCTGGATCCGCCAGCCTCCTGACCTCTTCGTCCCCGAGCGCAAGAACTCGCGCGGCTACCGCATCAACGAACCCGCCTCGATCCTGCCGCTGCTGAAGGCGCGCGAGGGCTTCGCCGACGCCACCTGGAGCGCCGGGCCCATGCTGGCAGGGAACCCGGCGCCCAAGGGTGAAACGCGGGATGTGGTCTCGCCGGCCGACGCCTCGCGTCTGGTCGGCCAGGTGCATGAGGCGACGCCGGAGGAGGTCGCGACCGCCCTCGACGCCGCCGAGGAGGGCTTGCGCGAGTGGTCGGCGCGGCCAGTGGCCGAGCGCACGGAAGTGCTGCGGCGAACCGCCGATCGCTACGAGGAACACATCGCCGAGCTGACCGTGATCGCGACCCGCGAGGCCGGCAAGATGATATTCGATGGCATCGCCGAGGTACGCGAGGCGGTGGATTTCCTGCGCTACTACGCCAACGAGAGCGAGCGGCTGGAAGAGGAGGAGCCCGGCAGCGCCCGCGGTATCTTCGTCTGCATCAGCCCGTGGAACTTCCCGCTGGCCATCTTCACCGGCCAGATCGCGGCCGCCCTGGGGGCCGGCAACGCCGTGCTCGCCAAGCCCGCCGAGCAGACACCCTTGATCGCCGCACGGGCCGTGGCGCTGATGCGCGAGGCCGGTCTGCCGGAGGCCGCGCTGCAGCTGCTGCCCGGTGACGGGCCCACGGTGGGCGGGCCACTGACCAGCGATCCGCGCATCGCCGGGGTCTGCTTCACCGGCTCCACCGAGGTGGCGCAGATCATCCACAAAGCGCTGGCCCAGAACGCCGGGGCCGATGCCATACTGATCGCCGAGACCGGCGGGCTCAATGCCATGATCGTGGACTCCAGCGCGCTGACCGAGCAGGCGGTACGCGACATTCTGATCTCCTCCTTCCAGTCTGCCGGCCAGCGCTGTTCAGCGCTGCGCATGTTGTACGTCCAGGAGGAGGCACGCGAGCGGCTGCTCACCATGCTCGACGGGGCCATGGATGCCCTGACCATCGGTGATCCGTGGAGTATCGCCACCGACGTCTCGCCGGTGATCGACGCCGAGGCCCAGGCCGATATCAGCGCCTATGTGGCGGCGCAGAAAAAGGCTGGCAAGGTGCTCAAGACACTGCCCGCGCCGGAGATCGGCACCTTCGTCACCCCGGCCGTAGTCGAGGTAGGAGGCATCGAGGATCTCGAGCGCGAGATCTTCGGCCCGGTGCTGCACGTGGCTACGTTCAAGGCGCGCGATATCGACAAGGTAGTGGATGCGATCAATGACCGGGGCTACGGGCTGACCTTCGGTTTGCATACCCGCATCGACGACCGCGTGCAGCAGATCGTCGAGCGCCTCCATGTCGGCAACGTCTACGTCAACCGCAACCAGATTGGCGCCATCGTCGGCTCCCAGCCCTTCGGCGGCGAAGGCCTTTCCGGCACCGGACCCAAGGCCGGCGGCCCCCTCTATGTCAACCGCTTCCGCCGCACCGCGGCCACCGGGCAGTACGACGCTCCCCAGGGCAATACCGTGACCCTCAAGGACCTGCAGTCGGCCCTCGATGGACTGGATCCGCGTAACTGGGCGGCGCGCCCCGATCGCGTCGAGGTACTGCGCAAGGCGCTCTCCGGCAAGGGCTGCGTGGTTCGCCGGGCGCTCAACGAGGCCGCGGCCTTGGACATGACGCCGCAGACGCTTCCCGGGCCGACGGGGGAAAGCAACCGCCTGGCGATGTATCCCAAGGGTCCGGTGCTGTGTCTCGGGCCGACACTAGAGATCGCCATGGCTCAGGCCGCCCAGGCCCTGGGTGCCGGCTGTGCCGTGGTACTTGTCGTCCCGGGCGCGGCCCAGGCCGTGTCGCAGCTGAAAAGTGCCGGGACGCCCCTCGCGGCGCTGGACGGCAGCGTCGCGGCCGAGACGCTTACCTCGGTCAAGGGGATTTCGGCGGTCGCCGCCACCGGCGACAGCGACTGGACCCGAGAGCTGCGCCTTGCCCTCGCCAAGCGTGACGACGCCATCATCCCGCTCGAGACCCAAACCATCGCGCCGGAACGCTACGTGGTGGAGCGTCACTTGTGCATCGACACCACCGCCGCGGGGGGAAACGCCAGCCTGCTGGCGACCGCCGAATAGACCCTTGGCGCGAGCGGGCGACCCGTAGAGACAGGTGATGCCATCCTCGCGATGAATGCCGAGTATCCAGGGGGGTGACCCACGAGATAAAGCGGTCCTACCAAAGGCAGGACCGCTCAAGATTCTTCCCTGAGAGCAAATCAGCTTTCGCTATCTTCCTGACTCTCATCTTCCTGACTCTCATCTTCCTGACTGTCATCGAGGATGACGATGGAGTCAGCCACCAACTCCATGCTCTCGGACAGGTCGGCCTCCAGATCACCGGTTACCGTGACCAGATCACCTTCATCGATCTGCTGATAACCTTTCTCATCAAGCGGATTGTAGTCGAGCAATGACGTATCGACCGTCATCTGCTGTACGCCCGAGTCGATGGTGAACTCAAACGCACTGGTGCTGGTGACGGTTCCGGTCAGCTCTGTATAGCCTGCCACGATGGGCGTCACTACGCTGTAATTCAGCGTTTCTTCGTCGGCACTGTCAGCATAGAAGTAGGTGCCGAGACTCTCGACATAGACACTGCTGGCCTCGATCGTATTGGCCTCGGCAATGTCATCATCTACCTTGCCATAGACCGTGACCTTGTCACCCTCTATGAGCCCATAGCCTTCCTTATCGTACCAGCTCCAATCATCCATCTCGACCGTGATGGTCCCTTGGCCATAGTCGAGGACAAAGGAGTTGGGACCCGTATCCACCGCCGTACCGCTCAAGTTGATCCAGGTATCATCGGGTTTCGTATAGGGTGATTCAGCCGCAAATGCCAGCGCCGGTAACAGGGTGGCTGAAGCGGTGAAGGTCAGCATTACAGCCATCTTGGGCTTGAATATTGACATCACAGAACCTCCATACAGTATGCCGCATACAGTGATAGCGAATCGTCGTGGGGCCACCTAAGAAGCGGCCCGCATGACCATCTTAGACATCGAACAAGCCAGCCTCACCGGCATCATCCCACTCGAGTTCATCCCAATGGCCATCCTCGTTGGTATCGTAGGTAGAATAAATGCCATCATAGAATTCACCCGAGTCGACATAGGCATCGTCATTCACATCCCAGGTGTCGTAATCCCAGTCGTAATCCAGCGCGTTGAACTCCTCCTCATCCAGCAGACCATCATCGTTGAGGTCCCAGTCGGAATAGGTTCCGAGATCGGCCACGGAACCATAGAACTCATCCCTGCTCAGTTGACCATCGTCATTGACATCCTGGCTGTTGAATGAAGCGAAGGCTCCCGTTGAACCCAGTGCCAGTACAATTCCCAGCATCACTTCTTTACGCATGACGTTCTCCCTTCGTGGTTGAACAAGTTTCTGCGTGCCGGCCGCAGGGCAGGTCGCCCTCGCCGACACTCTGACGTTCGGCCACCAGGATTAACTGAACCTTAGCGCTGAGCATAAAAGGCATCCTGGTCAAGTGCTAAGGTAGTAGCCGCCGCCCTGCCGGGCAGGCAGACTACGGCCTGGAGGAGAACCGATTGCGTATCCTGTTGGTGGAAGACGATGAAATCCTTGGCGATGGGCTATGTGCAGGACTTCGGCTGGACGGCCATACCGTGGACTGGCTGACGGATGGCAGTACCGCCGAAGGCGCCCTGGACGCCGACGATTTCGATAGCGTGGTGCTCGACCTGGCCCTGCCCGGCCGCTCCGGCTTGCAGCTGCTGAGCCACTGGCGACGCTCACGGCGGAGCGAACCGGTACTGGTACTGACGGCCTACGGCAGCACGCAGGACTGCATTACCGCCCTGGACCTCGGCGCCGACGATTATGTAGTCAAGCCCGTCGATCTGAAAGAGCTGGAGGCGCGTCTGCGGGCCCTGCAGCGTCGCGCCCACGGACACACCGACAACCGCCTGCGCTGTGGCGAGCTCAGCTTGGAGCGTGCCGACAAGATGGTGTGGAGTGGCGACACGGTCGTTGATCTCTCAGCCTATGAGTTTGCCGTGCTGGAGGCCTTGCTGGAGCGGCCCGGCCGCGTCGTCAGCCGTGAGCAGCTGGAGTCGCGCCTCTATGGCTGGGACGAGGGGCCGGAGAGCAACAGCCTGCATGTGTTGATTCACAAGCTACGCTCGCATGTCGGCGCGTCGCATATCGAGACGGTACGCGGCCTTGGCTATCGGATCGTGCCATGATGAACCGACCTGTTTTCCTGAAACGACTCGCAACCAGCTTGCATGCCCGTCTGGTCCTGTGGTTGCTGGCATTGCTGGGCACCGTCTGGATAGCGCTGTGGACAAATACCTGGAGCACCGCGGTGGATACCGCGGCCCGCGATATCGACCAGCGTCTGCGGATCACCGCCAGCCTGCTGGTGACTCTCTATACGGCACAGTCGCCGAGGGATGCCTTCGGCGATCTGCCCAGGGTATTCCCACCGGTCGGCAGCACCTTGCTGGAGATGCCCGCTGAACGGGGGTGGGAAGGGCCCGTCAACTTCGAGATTGTCTCCCTTGAATACGGCTTGCTGGCACGCACGGCCGATTTCCCGACAGCGGCCCGGCAGGCCTCTGCGGGTTTCATGGACCAACAGGACGGGGACAGGCGTTGGCGAATCTTCACCCTGGACGCCCCGCGACACCAGCTGGTCACTCGAGTCGCAGTCCAGCAGTCAGTCGGCTCGGCCCGGGCCGAGACCCTGAGGAATGATTTCGCCTGGCCACTGATCTGGCTGCTCCCGGTCTTCGCCGTGCTGGCGCTGTTCTCGGTATGGCGAGGCCTGGCGCCCCTGAGGCGCATCGAGCAAGCCATCGCGTCCCAGGATCCCCTCGCGCCCAGGCCACTGGGTATCGACCCTCTCCGCGTCCCCCTGGAACTTCGCCGCCTGGTGGAGACGCTGGATCAACTGATGCAGCGCGTCGCTGAGGTAGTGATCCGGCAACGCGCCTTCACGGCGGGCGCCGGCCATGAACTGCGCACCCCGCTCGCCGGCTGCCGCAGCCAGTTGCAGGTCGCCCAACGCAGCCGTGAGGAGCAGCCCCGACAGCGGGCGTTGCACAAGGCCCTGCACTCGCTGGACCGCATGTCCCGGCTGGTCGATCAATTGCTGCTGCTGGCACGTCTCGACCCTGCCGCGCCGGCACTCGAGACCGAGCCCCTGGCATTCGGCCCGCTGGTGCATCGCCTGGTCGCAGAGCGACACGAGGCTGCCATCTCGGATGGCATCGGAGTCGAACTGGCGGTAAAGGCGCCCGAGGACACCAGCATGATGATCGACGCTAACCCGCCGCTGATGGAAACCCTGATCGGTAACCTGCTGGACAACGCCATTCGCTTCTCGCCGAACGGCGCCACGGTACAGGTCCAGCTGGAGCATCAGGGCGAGCGCGTCTGCCTGCGGGTGAGCGACCAGGGGCCCGGCATTCCCGCCGACGAGCTCGACAAGCTGTTCGACCCCTTCTTCCGCAGCCGGAGCCAGGGCAAGGGCAGCAATGGCCTGGGACTGGCGATCGTCCAGGCGGTTGCCAAGGCGCATGGCGGCGAGGCGCAGGCCTTGCAACCCGAGCATGGCGGTGCCGAGATCATCGTCTACCTGCCGCTGACGAGGCGGCGGCCTGCTGAAAGGCCGGCAAGATGAACACGGCTAAGTCGAGCCGAGGGCAGATAGTGACTCTGGCGCTTAGGCTTGCTCCTTCATCCTCCATCTGGGCCGCCAGGATCCAGCGATTATTGTTGTCCTGCATGTAAAGATCCTCTCGAAGCGGGACCGACAGCTGCCGGCCCCGAGTCTGTCAATCCACGATACCGATGGCGTATTCGGCGCCGGCGTCCAGCAGCCAGCGATAGAAGTAGTCGGCGAAGCTTCTGCGCAGCACCAGCTCCCAGCGGGTTTCCGTCGACCTGCGAAGGATCAGATTGGCCTTGGCGAACACCGTGATCACCCCCTTGCCCGCTGGAAAGGCCTCCGGGTGGACGTCGTAGGGCGTCGACTTCATCAACAGCTCCCGGGCCTTGTCGCCCGAGAGCTCGAGCAGTGTCTGGCCGCCACTGACATTGACGATGGCATAGTGGCCATCGCCCAAAGCCTCGCGCAGCTGCTTCTCCAGGGCGAACTCCTCGCCACCGGGCACGATCAGAAGCCACTCGTCCGGGGACAGCCACTGCACGGAGCGCTCCTCCGCGGCGTTGACGGCCAGGCCCTGGGGCTCACCCGGCAGCGAGATGCCGAGCACCTCGCGGACCGCCTCGTCC
>Ga0114983_1001301_pt1 | contig 9977 bp, 9 predicted proteins | sample Shrwel_input2_RT_FD_87182 | JGI IMG/M metagenome (GOLD analysis project Ga0114983, IMG submission 87182) | Subsurface microbial communities from deep shales in Ohio, USA - Utica-3 well 1 S input2 RT | ecosystem: Environmental > Aquatic > Deep subsurface > Shale gas/oil reservoir > Produced...
ACTGGAAGAAATTCGCCGAATCCTCGGTGTCGGCGTGCCAGCCGATCATCATCACGTCAGCGGCACGATTGTCGAATTCGGTCCAATACTGTGCCTTGGGCAGCGTCTTGAGATCCACCGTAACGTTGATTCGCGCCAGCATCGCTGCAACCGCCTGAGCGATCTGCGCATCGTTCACATAGCGATTGTTGGGCGCCATCATGGTGATGCTGAAGCCATCCGCATAACCGGCTTCTTCCATCAGTTGCTTGGCTTTTTCCAGGTCGTAGCGCGGCTCGAGATTCGGATTGTGACCATCATAGCCCTCTGGCGAGAGCTGCGCGGCCGGCGTGGCAAAGCCCTTCATCAGGCGATCGGCGATGGCTTCCTGATTGACGGCATAGGCGAAAGCCTTGCGAACCTTGGGATCTTTGAAGGCCTCGACCCGCTTCTGGTTCATCTGCAGCATGATGATGCGCGTACCCGACATGGTGACTAGCTTGACGTCTTTGGCCGCACGGACACGCTCCAGATCGTTGGGCGGTACCGGTGCGATGAAATCAACGTCACCAGAAAGCAAGGCGGCCACTCGGGTGGCGTTCTCGCTGATTGGCGTCATCACGATGCGATCGACATTGCCCGGCGACTGCTCATCCCAGTAATTGTCGAAACGCTCGAATTCAATCTTGACACCCTGCTGTCGTTCGGTGACCTGATAGGGACCAGTCCCGGAAACATGGCGCGACGCAAAGGAGTTGCCGTTCTTGACGATAGCGCTCTTATCCTTGCCACTGTCGGTCGTACCGGAATAGAACTCGCTATCCATCGGGAAGATGTAGGTAGCCAGGTTGAGCAGCAAGGGGTAGGGCTTTTGGGTGTGGAACTTGATGGTGTGCTCATCGACCACCTCGACGCGGTCGATCGGCTCGAAGATCGCCTTGAAGTCGGCGCTGCGCTTGAGGCGTTCGACGGTCCAGGCGACGTCCTTGGCGGTAAAGGCGTTACCGCTGTGGAACTCGACGCCTTCGCGGAGCTTCATCTGCAGCGTGGTGTCGTCGAGCTGCTTCCATTCGGTGGCCAGGCGCGGCTCGAACTCGAAGTCCTGAGTCCAGCGGACCAGCGGGTCGAAGATCAAATGGGAAAGCTGCAGTATTCCGCCGGAAAGTTGTTCGTGGATATCCAACGACACCGGGTCGGCGTCGTAGGCGACACGCAATGTCACGGGAGCACTATCGCTGGACGCGTCTTGTGCCAGCGCAGGCAGAGGAAGCACGACGGAAGCGCCGAGCAACGAGGCCAGGAGAGTCTTCTTGCTGATCATGTTGAAGCCCTATTGTGTATTGTTATGCGACGTGAATCGTCAGCTTCAACATAAAGAGCTTTGTGTGGCGACGACAATCGAAATCTTGATGGTCGCCATTCGTCAGATGAATAACACCGTCCTGGCCGCTTCTAATCCGTGGTCGATATCAGCGCGCGACACGGTCAAAGCGATGGATGTGCGAGGCTTCGTCGAGTTGCGATACCGTGCACTCGAGATCAGTCACGCAGCCGTCAGCCAAGCCGTAGACCCAGCCATGCACCGATAGCTTCTGTCCCCGCTGCCAGGCACGCTGCACGACCTTGGTGCGGCACAGGTTGGCCACTTGCGCACGCACGTTAAGTTCGCACATCCGGTCGACTTTCTCATCGAACGACAGTGGTGCCAGCGCTTCACGGTTGGCGCTGTACAATTCACGAACGCTGTGAAGCCAGTAATCGATCATGCCGTTATCGCCGTCGGCGATCGCAGCCCGTACGCCACCGCAGCCATAATGGCCGACCACCATGATGTGCTCGACCTGCAGCACATCGACTGCGAACTGCACCACTGACAAGGCATTCATATCATTGTGGTACAGCAGGTTCGCGACGTTGCGATGCACGAACACCTCACCCGGCGGCAAGTCGACGATCTGATTTGCAGGTACGCGACTATCCGAACATCCGATCCATAGATAATCGGGGTTCTGCTGATGCGACAAGCGCTCGAAGAATTCCGGGTCACGTTCGCGAACGCCAGCGGCCCATTCACGATTTTGTTCCAACAGCTTCTTGATATCGCTCATGTAAATCTCTTCATGCAAGGGGTATCCGAACAACTTTTACCCCCTGTGCTCCGAAGCGTCAATCAAGGCCCTCCCTGTGCGTTCTCTCGACTGGTATCATTCGCGCCATCGAAAAGTCAGGAGATTGACGTGGCTCAGTACGATTACGACCTATTTGTCATCGGCGCGGGCTCCGGCGGAGTACGCGCTGCACGCACGGCGGCTGCCACGGGAGCGCGCGTCGCCATTGCCGAGGACCGCTATCTGGGCGGTACCTGTGTGAATGTCGGGTGTGTGCCCAAAAAGCTTTATTCCTATGCGGCACATTTCCATGATGCCTTCGAGGATAGCGCCGGCTTCGGCTGGACGCTGCCCGAGGCACCACGCTTTGATTGGGCAACGTTGCGCGACAACAAGATCGAGGAGATCAAGCGCCTCAACGGCATCTATGGGCGCTTGCTCGAAGGCGCCGATGTCACGCTGCTCAATGGTCGCGCCCGAATTACCGGCCCGCACGGCATCGAGATCAACGGCGAGACGGTCTCTGCCGAGAAAATCCTGGTAGCGACTGGCGGCTGGCCCTGGGTTCCCGATATCGAGGGCGCGGAACACGCCGTGGACTCCAACCGCGTCTTCGACCTAGAAACCTTTCCCGAGCGCTTCCTGGTGCTTGGCGGCGGTTATATCGCGGTCGAGTTCGCCAGCATCTTCAATGGACTCGGCAGCGACGCGCACCTTGTCTATCGTGGCGAATTGTTCCTGCGCGGCTTCGACCGTGAAGTGCGTGAATTCACCCGCGACGAGATGCAGAAGAAGGGCGTCAACCTGCACTTCGAAACCACCATCGAGCGTATCGAGCCGGTTGGCGATGCCTACCGTGTGAGCCTGACCAACGGCGAAACGCTGGAAGTGGACGTCGTACTGGCGGCCACTGGACGCCGTCCGAACCTTAGCGGCCTGGGGCTCGACGAACTGGACATCGCGCTCAACCCCAATGGTACCGTGAAGGTCGACGAGCGTTATCAAACCTCCGAACCGTCGATCCTGGCGCTGGGCGACGTAACCGGCGGCCCCGAACTCACGCCCGTGGCGCTCGCCGAGGCCATGCACCTCGTCCAGCACCATTACGGTGACGCCACGCCGCGCCCGCTGGATTACCAGGACATCGCCACGGCAGTGTTCTGTCATCCCAACATCGGCACCGTTGGCCTGAGCGAAGAAGAAGCTCGCGAACAGTGCGAAGGTGGGGTGCGCATTTATCGCACCGACTTCCGGCCCATGAAGCACACGCTCTCAGGTAGCCAAGAACGTTGCCTGATGAAGCTGGTAGTAGACGACGCGACAGACCGCGTGGTCGGCGCCCACATGGTGGGCGACGATGCCGGCGAACTCATCCAGGGGATCGCCATCGCCGTGCGCGCACGCCTGACCAAGACCGACTTTGACGCCACAGTGGGCATTCACCCCACTAGTGCCGAGGAGTTCGTCACGATGCGCTCCTTGTCACGTCGCTAGCGATATGATTCAGTTTTGGATAGCAATGGGCCACTTCGGTGGCCCATTTGCATTGATACCCGAAATAAGGCCGCTCCACGCAATGCATGCATACGACTCATGATTGACTAGACTGAGAGCAGCCATGGTCACATAAGCATAGGATAGCGGCGCATCCATATACGCATATCCAGCTATAATGTGTGGTTATGAGATGGCGACATGACGATAATGCCTTATTTGATCAATGCATAAGCCGCTGTTATTATTGCGAACACATTCGCCATTAGCGAAAAATGGATATGACACCCACGACCGAGAACTTCACGCCTTCCGCCGATCTGGCGCGTCCTAGCGTCGCCGACACCGTGATTGGCAGTGCACAGAAGACTCTTTTCATCCGTAAGCCTACGACCGACGATGGGTGGGGAATCTACGAGCTCGTCAAGGCGTGTCCGCCCTTGGATGTCAACTCGGGATATGCCTATCTACTGCTCGCCACACAGTTTCGCGATACCTGTGCCGTCGCCACGGACGAAGAGGGAGAGATCGTCGGTTTCGTTTCCGGTTACGTGAAGCGCAACGCCCCGGACACCTATTTCCTGTGGCAAGTGGCCGTGGGTGATAAAGCGCGCGGAACGGGCTTGGCTCGGCGCCTCGTCGAAGCCGTACTGATGCGCTCCGGGATGCACGATGTTCGCCATCTCGAAACTACCATCACGCCCGATAATGAGGCATCGTGGGGGCTGTTCAAGCGTCTTGCCGACCGTTGGCAGGCACCGCTGAACAGCCGTGAGTATTTCTCCACGGGGCAGCTGGGTGGCGAGCACGATCCGGAAAATCTCGTCCGAATCGGCCCGTTCGAGCTGCAACGAACTTGACCCGCTTAAAGAGGCAATCTATGCAGACTGAGATTCTCGAACGTATGGAATCCGAAGTTCGGACCTATTCGCGTTCGTTTCCTACCGTTTTCACCGAAGCCAAGGGTGCCCGTTTGCACTCTGAAGACGGTAAGCAGTATATCGACTTTCTCGCGGGCGCCGGTACGCTGAACTATGGCCACAATAACCCTCAGCTCAAGCAAGCGCTGGTGGACTACATTGCGTCCGACGGCATCGTTCATGGCCTCGACATGTGGACCAAGGCCAAACGCGAATACCTGGAAGCCCTCGAAGAGGTAATCCTCAAGCCGCGTGGATTGGACTACAAAGTTCAGTTGCCGGGGCCGACAGGTACCAACGCTGTGGAAGCCGCCATTCGCATAGCGCGTAACGCCAAGGGCCGGCATAACATCGTCGCCTTCACCAATGGCTTTCACGGGGTCACCATGGGGGCGCTGGCCACCACCGGTAACCGCAAGTTCCGGGAAGCCACCGGCGGCATCCCGATGCAGGGCGGAAGCTTCATGCCCTTCGATGGCTACATGGGCGAAGGTACCGACACCCTGGGCTATTTCGAAAAGCTGCTGGGTGACAACTCCAGCGGTCTCGATATTCCCGCCGCCGTGATCGTCGAGACGGTGCAGGGCGAGGGCGGTATCAATCCGGCTAGCATTCCGTGGTTGCAGCGTCTGGAAAAGATCTGCCGTGCCCACGACATACTGCTGATCGTCGACGATATCCAGGCGGGCTGCGGTCGTACCGGCAAGTTCTTCAGTTTCGAGCATGCCGACATCACACCGGACATCGTCACCAACTCCAAGTCACTATCAGGCTACGGACTGCCATTCGCACACGTGCTGATGCGCCCGGAGCTGGATATTTGGAAGCCCGGCCAATACAACGGCACGTTCCGCGGGTTCAGCCTTGCTCTCGTGACAGCCGCCGCTGCAATGCGTCACTTCTGGAGTGACGATACGCTAGAGCGTGATGTTCAGCGCAAAGGCGGCATTGTCGAAGAGCGTTTCCAGAAGATTGCCGCCTTCATGACCGAGAAAGGGCATGCGGCCAGCGAGCGTGGACGTGGCCTGATGCGCGGTCTGGATGTCGGTGATGGCGATATGGCCGATGAAATAACGGCCCAAGCATTCAAGAATGGTCTGATCATCGAAACGTCGGGGCATTCCGGACAGGTCGTCAAGTGCCTGTGCCCGCTGACCATCTCTGACGAAGACCTCAATGAAGGCTTGGATATCCTTGAAAAAAGCGTCAAGGAAGTCTTCGGTCAAGCCAGAGCGCGTAATTCGCTAGTCCACTAAGTAAGTTGTCATCGTCACATGCGTTACAGTGGACATTGGATGCGGCCCGCGAGATCGCGGGCCCTGTATTGAGCCCCATGGAGGACTGCGCTACATGATCGTTCGCAACCTGGAAGAGTGTCGCAAGACCGAGCGCTTCGTCGAAGCCGAAAACGGCAACTGGGATAGCACACGCCTAGTGCTGGCCGATGACAACGTCGGCTTCTCCTTCAACATCACCCGAATTCATCCGGGTACCGAGACCCATATCCACTACAAGCATCACTTCGAAGCCGTGTTCTGCTACGAAGGTGAAGGTGAAGTCGAAACGCTGGCTGACGGTAAGATTCATCCCATCAAGGCTGGCGACATGTATCTTCTCGACCAGCATGATGAGCATTTGCTACGCGGCAAGGAAAAAGGCATGACCGTCGCATGCGTGTTCAATCCCGCCTTGACTGGGCGTGAAGTGCACCGCGAAGACGGTTCCTACGCACCGGTCGATGAGTGATCGTGTAGTCTAAGAAGTCCGTGAAAACGCTGCCATGAATAGGCAGCGTTTTCTTTTGTGAGTGAGATGGATAGCATTTAAAGACAATGGGTAGCGCTGGTAATTGTCTCGTCTTGGGTGCATCGTGGGTTCGCATAATATATATTATGTTAAATACTGCCTGTGAAAGACGGAGTGCGTCTGGCCCCGTCCCGGGCAACGGCGTAGAATGCTCCGCACTACCGAGACCGATGGTGTTGCGATGCTCGACTCCCATGCGCTACTGACTCAGGCGGAACGCCAGTGCCACAAGCACGGTGCGCGCTTCACCCCGATACGGCGGCGTGTTCTGGAAATGATCGCCACTTCGCCTGGCGGCCTCAAGGCCTATGACCTGCTCGATCGTCTCGCCACAGAGCATGCCTCGGCGCGTCCCCCGACCATCTATCGCGCGCTGGAGTTTCTTATCGAGCAAGGCTTGGTACATCGTATCGAGTCGCTCAATGCCTATGTCGCCTGTCCCTGTCCCGAGCACGCGCATGGTTTCCAGCTGCTGATATGCCGTTCTTGCGGGCGGGTTGAAGAATTGCACCTCGACGACGTCAACGAGCAACTGACTCAAGTAGCTCGCCAACAAGGCTACCGGATCGAGCGGCAAACCATCGAACTGCTGGGCTTGTGTACGTCCTGCACCGAGCAGGCGTCCGCTTAACTCATCCAACGCCAAGACGACGACACGCCATGACTGATCTCTTCAAGCAACTCGAGCCGGCCACGCAAGGCACGCGCGAAGCGACAAGCGCTCTGCTCGATGACGCGCGTTGGAACGATGACGGGCTGATCCCCGCCATTGCGCAGCAACATGAGAGCGGCGAAGTATTGATGATGGCGTGGATGAACCGGGCCGCGCTGGAGGAAACGCTAGCCACAGGGCGTGTCTGCTACTGGTCGCGCTCGCGCGGCAAGCCGTGGCGCAAGGGCGAATCCTCCGGGCAGGTTCAACGCCTGGTGGCGGCACATCTCGACTGCGATGGCGATACCCTGCTGCTGAGCGTCGATCAGCAAGGTCCCGCATGCCACACCGGGCGACGCAGTTGCTTCTACATCGCGCTGGGTCAGGAGGCGGCGGAAATCGACAGCGCCCCGCTGATGGACCCTGCCGAGCTGTACGGCCAACGTTAGCCATGCGACTTCTCGGCAAGTGCTTTTCCGGCCTCATGATCGGCCTGCTGCGCGGCTATCAATACGTCATCAGCCCCCTGCTCGGCCCGCGCTGCCGCTTCTGGCCCAGTTGTTCACAATACGCCGTGGAAGCCATTCAGATTCATGGCCCCTTGAGGGGCGGTTGGCTGGCGCTCAAACGGATCTTGAAATGCCATCCCGGCCATCCCGGCGGCATTGACTTCGTGCCCCCCAGGCACGGCTGCTGCCATTCTCGGTCTGATCACGAGCGTCTAGATACGCAACGTGATACACACTGAGCCCCGCTGGCTTCCCGCTAGTCGGGACTACGTAGCCCTACGCCTAGGCGGCTTGTTTGGCCACCGTGTAGATGCGATCAAGCATGGCATGTAGTCCGTTGCTGCGCGTCGGTGACAGATGCTTGTCGAGCCCCAGCTCTGCCAGGAAGTCCGGCGGCGTCGCCTGAATCTCACTGGGCGGCCGATCGTTGTAGATCCGCAGCAGAACGGCGATCAACCCTGATACGATGGCGGCGTCGGAGGTTGCATCGAAATGCAGCCGGCCATCCTCCAGGCGGTCGTGAATCCAGACATTGGACTGACAGCCCTGAATTTTGGTGTCGTCGCTTTTCAACGACTCAGGGAATGCCGGCAACTGTTTGCCCATGTCGATGATGTACTGGTAGCGATCCATCCAGTTATCGAATATGGCGAACTCATCGGCCAATTCGGCTTGTGCTTCGCGTGCTGTCATGCGCCCTCCTCGCAATTCGTTTGCCCATTATAACGTGCCATCGCCATGCGTGTCGGCGTCCGTGAGTCGGTGATACGCCAATTGACGATGCCACTCTTCGGCCTCGGCATGTAGATAGCGCGCAGTGGTATCCAGGCGTGCATGGCGGGCGGTACGCGCCAGATAGCGCAACTCCACACCGGCCTGCGCCTGATGCGTCAAGGCGGTGTGGCGCAGCCAATGGGGCGTGGCTTTTTGTAACGGCGCGCGTGTGGACTCGGGCAAGTCTTCAAGAGCTTGGTAACCCGCTCGAAATGTCTCACGAATCAGCCGATAGAGCTGGTTATCCCCTACCCCGCGCCGGCCATCCAGCGCGCGCAGCAACGGCGTAGTGTCGTCGGGTTCAGGCTGCGGCGACAAGCCCAGCGTCATCCGCCACTCCGCGAGCAGCGTCATCAAGTCCGGTGGCGCCGGCACCTCGGCAAGTTTGTCTCCCTTTCCCAGGACTCGCCACCACCAGCGCCCTTCACGCTGGACGAAATCGCCCATGCGCGCCTGAGCCATCTCGCCGAGTCGCGGTGCCAGCAGGTAAGCAAAGCCGAACAAGAAACGACGCCGCGCCCAACGATAATAGGCGCCATTACCGGCCTGCGGTGAAGGCGGCGTTTGCAACCACGCCCAGAAGGGCTGCCATAGCGTTCGCTCGAGATAACGCTCGATGCGTCCGCTACGATTGTCCATGCGCCGACGCTTGTCACGCATCAGCCGAAACGGATTGTGTTCGAGCCATCCCGCTTCGACCAGCCAGGCGAACATGCCTTGCAGAATGACCAAAGACTGACGTCGACTGGCCGCCGATAACGGCTGCCGGAATGGCCGCCAATCCAAATCGGCACGTGGACGCGACGGCCCTACCCAGCGTGATGCCGGTTGTGGGTCGGCCAGGAATCGTTCGTAAGCATCCAGTGTGCCACGGCGCACGTCTCCCAACCCTTCACCACGCTGCTGAAGCCACAACAGCAAGCGCTCGGCTTCCTTGCGATAGGCGCGCCATGTCTGGGGGCTCGACTGGAATTCGTGCAACCAGAGTGCAATGGCGTCGACATCGGTACGGGCCGAGATATGCGCACTATGCCTCGCGCGCTGGCCCTCGATCTCACCTCCACTCTCTCCTGGCGTCGCTTCTGGTGGCGCCATGGCGACACTGGTTTCGAGGGCGACGATCGCCTCGAGCCGTTCTTCCTGCTGGTGTTCTTTCGGCTTCTGCCCGCGCTCGTCCTGCATGACGCCTGATGCCTTCTCTGTGTCTATTGCCGAGCAGTGTCCGGTGTTACGCTCAAAAATTCAAGATAATGCGCGTAATCTTGAATTTATAGCCAATTCCATAATGTATTTTACGTATTACGTTTAACGTAATATTGCCATTTACGAGTAAAGAGGTATGCTGTGAGGAGTCATCCAACGCCCTGTGTGGCGCCCGGTACAGAGGACTCGACATGGCCCGCAACGGCATTCAATACGAGGACGTACAGCGCGCGATCGATACGCTGCTACGTCAAGACGAAGCCCCCACCGTTCAGAAGATCCGCGACATCCTGGGCACGGGAAGCTTCACGACCATCAGCGATCATTTGCGGGAATGGCGATTACGGCGGGAGCGGAACCGGGATGTCACGGCGAGCGATACTCCGCCGGAGGCGCTGCAGGCATGGATGACGGATCTCTGGGAAAAAGCCCAGGCACTGGCGGCTGAATCCCTGGCGCATTACCGCCAGGAGGCCGATCAGCGTGTCGAAGAAGCCCAAGCAGAGGCCCAATCCGCCGCCCGCAAGGCAGC
>Ga0114983_1001303_pt1 | contig 9975 bp, 6 predicted proteins | sample Shrwel_input2_RT_FD_87182 | JGI IMG/M metagenome (GOLD analysis project Ga0114983, IMG submission 87182) | Subsurface microbial communities from deep shales in Ohio, USA - Utica-3 well 1 S input2 RT | ecosystem: Environmental > Aquatic > Deep subsurface > Shale gas/oil reservoir > Produced...
AATAAACCCGTTTTTGAACTATGCGCTCGTAACTGGTCTCGGTCACGGTCTTGCGGATATCCGGAGGAACGGTGGGGGTGAAAGTATGGGCTATGATTTCCTTTTCATCGTCCAGGACATACACATAGCCCACCCCTTTTTCTTCCAGGTATTGATCGATTATGGATTGGATACTGGCCGCTTCCCGCTTCAAAAAGATCGTGGGAACGGAAACGGATATGGTTCCCACCATGCTTTCCGCCCTGGAAACATAGTCGTCAACCAGCTGTTCCCGCAGCACCCAGGCGGAAAAAGCCGAGGAAAGGATCCCGATAACCAGAAATATGCCCAGCACCACCAAAAGGGTTTTTTTGAACAGCCGGGAGATTATCACCTGACCACCTCGCTGAAATCGCGCAGCGGAAGTATCCCATTTCTGTCAAAAGTAATGAAATATACTTTATTCAGTCCCTGATGCTTGAACGGAATAAAATCCACGTTTTCCCCGAGGCCCAGATCCAGGTTGGAAACTCGAGCCATGTCCCCGGGTATGTCCCCCCGCACCGGGTCCGGCCCCATCTTGCGCAGCAAGGCGGTTATCAGCTTGACGTTCAAAAAGCCCTCGAAACTTACCGCTCCAAACCCCTGCATGTCATACCCCGGACAGGTGAACTTCTCCGGGATGCCCGGATCGTATTCAAGCATGCAGTGCTTGTATTCCTCCACCGCCGGAAGTCTCTTGTTTCCGTAAAAAGGAACCACCTGGGAGTTGACCAGATTATGGGTGTAATCGGCACCATCCTCCTTTTCCGCCCGGCGCAGCAGACTGAGCATCCGCCTGGAATCAACAAAGGAAATATTGGCAATGGGTACATCCAGACCTTCTCTGCGGGCGTCGCGTATAAACCCGGCGGCGGCCGCATAGGAGGCAATGCAGATAATCGCATCCGGATCTCCCGCTTCCAGGATCTCCACCTGGGGGGAGAAATCCTTTTCAAAAGGGGCCCCTCTTTTATAGGTGGCCTCGGAAACAATATTCAAATCGTGTCCGTCCAGGGCTTTTTTCACGCCCTGCCATCCTCCCCGGCCATAGGCGTCCACCTGGTGCAAAACCGCTATCCGCTTTCTCCCGATACGCACGAAATTGTCCACCAGCGCCTTTACTTCCTGGTCGTAGGAGGCCCGGAGATTGTAGACATATTCGGCATACGGGGGCTGACGCATGGGGTTGGCCCCGGTGAAGGGGCAGAAAAGATACATATCCCGGGAAGAGAACTTGGCCAGGAGGGGAAGTATCCGGGTGGTGGTGGGAGTGCCTACATAATTGAAAAGGGCGAATACATCGTTGTCCCGGATGAGCTTTATGGTATTTCGCACTGCGGGCCCGGGGTTGTACCCGTCGTCGTAGGCCAAAATCCTTATCTTTCGCCCGTGTATGCCGCCCTGCTCGTTTATTTTGGAGAAATAGGCATTCGCCCCGCGGTAGAGCTCGATACCCAGGCTCCGGGTGGCCCCGCTGAAGGCCCCGGACATGCCCAAAACAATATCCTCCTTCTGCCCGGCCGTGGCAAAGGGGGAAAGGAAAAACAAAAAAAGCGCCGCAAAAGCCGTGAAAACACCCGCCCTGCGGATCATCCATGCATATGGCCTACCTGATGTCACCGGCCGCCTCAAAACACCCCGGATATAAGTCTCCGGGAAATAATTTAAAAACAAACTGCCTACTGTCCTGTTCATAAAAAATCACTCAGCCGTTCAAGGCCCCCAAACCGTCCCCGGGGCCCCGAAGATCAAAGGCTGCCTCCCCCTACTAAAATACTGCTGCCTGTCTTCTTACCTATTTTTCACAAGATTTCAATGCCTCTTTATGGATTTGCCCGCCCAGCTTCCCCGCTTCGGCAGCGGTTGACTAAAACCCGCCGATTGAGCACAATAATTAAATTCCGGACAATTAATTTCCTTTAACCCCTTAAGCGACTTGGCCCATGAATAAAGAAAATACCAATATATACGACCAGATCTTCCGCCATTTTTTCCTGAACATGGGGGGGTGCATGTTTCTGATCACCCCGGACGTGACCATCCAGAGAACAATTAAGACCTGCTTCAAATATCTGGGACAGGAACAGGGATACCTTTTTATTCACCACGGCCTGACCACGGCGGTGGCGGAAGCGGAAAAAAATCTCAAGCGATTCAAGACGATCATCTTTTTTATCGAGGCCAAGACAGAGGACAAGAACAATATCCTGGAATTTTCCTCTTTAAAAGAGACGTTCCGGGAAAAGTGCAAGCTGATTTGCCTGACCAATGAGGTCTCCCGGGACTCTATCGTCCATATGTACGAGTTGGGCGCGGACAATGTCATAGTCAAACCGGCCTCGGTCAATGCCATCATCCAGAAGGTGGCCCTTACGGTCAAACCCAACACCAATCTATCCCAGAAAATAGAAAAATGTAAGGAATTTCTGGAAAAGGGAGATCTGGAAAAGGCGGATGAAATGGCGGACAAGGTCCTGGAGGAAAAGCCGGAAAGCGCAGCCGGACTGATGCTCAAGGGGGATATCAGCTTCCGGGAAAGCGATTTCCCCGCAGCCGAGGATTTTTACATCCGGCGGCAAACCAGAACAAAATGTATTTAAAGCCCCTGCAAAAACTGGTGGAACTGTACGAGGCCCAACAAGACACGGACAATAAGCTGAAGTTCCTGAAAAAATTGGACAATCTCTCCCCACTGAACCACAAGCGCAAGATCAGGATCGGCGAGACCTACCTGGATATGGACGAGGACGACGAGGCCCAGAAGTTCTTTGACCAAGCCGTACGCCAGGTACAAAAACAGGCCGCGGACATGCTTTCCGCCGTGCTCATGGATATCGCCCGCAGCACCAGGGACAAAAGGCCGGAGATGGCCACGGAATTCATAGCCCGGGCCATCGACTCCAAAGGAGACATGCTGAACAAGGAAGACCTGTGGATGTTCAATGAGATGGGCATCAACCTCCGGCAACAGGGCAAATGGCAGAAAGCCATTGAGTATTATCAGCAGGCCCTGAAAATAGCCCCCATGGACGGCGGCCTATACTACAATATCGGCACGGCCTACCTGCAGGGCGAGCATTACTACCGGGCTCTCCAGAGTTTTGAAAAGGCGGTCGACCTGCAGCCGGAGCTTTTGGACAACTACCCCAACGTATCCTACCAGATCGCATTCACTCACTTCAAAATGAAAAAGATACCGGAAGCGGAAAGATACGTAAAAATGGCTTTGAAGCTCAATCCGGAGATGAAAAACGCCAGAAGTCTTTTAAAGAAAATAAGCGCCTGAGCCGCAGGACAACCCGCATTTACTCTTCAACACGTACATAGCCCTGCTTCAGGGCCCATACCACGAAATATCGCGCTTTTTCCGGGGAAACACAAGCAGCCGCCTGCAGTCTGGAACAAAGAGAATCCATCCGGGTCGGATTCCGGGCCAGGAACAGAAGCAGCCGAATGTTTTCCACCCGGACCAGATCCTCCATCCCGGCATAGACGACCGGAAAATCCTTTTTCCTGTACACCGACTCCCCGAGTTCGCTCCAGACCAATTTTTCCTCCCCGGTCAATACATGCGACGGATATGCGGAAAAGATCCGGGAATAATCAATACCCAAAGGGCGAGCATCCTCCTCCCGTATTTTTTCCCATTGTCCATCCGCCCGCCACAGTTCATCCCATAGTCGCAGATACTGGGCGATGACCCCGGACCAGTCGTATTTTTCGCTTTTCTCCCGCCCGTGCCTGCCCATTTCCACTCTGAGATTTTCATCCTTTATAAGCCTTTTCAAACAGGCGGTCATCTCCTGCATATCCAGGCAGACATTCTGGGCCAGCAATAGATGCACCTGGCTGTCCGGGAGGATGGGAGCCAGATCATTCAAAAAACCGGATTTAGCTGGAGTGCGGCTGGACACGAGAAAACCGCTTTTGCCGTGCTCCACCAGGTCCCTGTATCCGTTGAAATCCGAGGCGATTACCGGAAGCCCGGAAGCCGCCGCCTCCAAAATGGTTATCCCGAAAGTCTCCTGATAGTTATCCGCCAGGGAGACGAAGATATCCGCCACGGCCAGTATCTCCAGCTTCTTTTCTTCCGAAGGATTGGGGATTATGCGCAGATTTATTCCCGCATTTGCGGCCAGATTTTTAAGCGACCCGCCGATTTGGTCCTTTTCCTCCATCCCCCCGGCCAAAAACAGATGTATCCCGGAGGCTTGCACGCCCGGTTCGGACAGACAGGACTGCAACCCGCGGATTAGGGGGATGAAATCCATTTTGGAATAATAGGATATCCGCCCCAGGACAATAATGCATATATCGGCCCGGCCCATGCCCTGCCGCTCCCTTGCCTGCCTGCGCATCCCGGCGTCTATGGCGGCATATTTTCCCCGGTCCAGCCCCAGAGGTATGTGCCTGAGCAACGGGGCCTTAAGGGATTCGTCCGGGGCAAAAAAACTCCGCGCCGAATCATAATATGCGCGGACCGCCTCCATCCCGGCCCGGGAAGTGCACACCACACAGTCCCGGGAGGTGCTTCCCGGCCACAGATGGCGCAGAAAACCGCTCCAATAATCCTTGTAGCTCAAGGAGTGGGTAACCGAAGTCACCGGAAAAATTTGCCCGGCATACTTGTTGCGCAGGCGGGCCATGCCGGCCGGATAATTGATGCAATCGGAAAAGTGAAAGCAGTGGTAATCGATCCTGCCCAGCATCTCGGGCAGGTCCAGGCGGGAATAGGAACGCAGGCGCGGTTTTACCCGGGGAAAATTCTCCGCGGCCCAGGTCAAAAGATCTTGAAAATGTTTATAACTGGCCGGGAAAAAATGATATTCATCAAAATGATCCGCCTGAAACAGGGCCTTTATAAACTCCCGGTTGGCCACTTTCCTGCCCATCACCGCACCCTGTTCCAAAAAACAATCCAGACTGGCCCAGATCTTTTTATGCATAAAGCCACCGTGTTTATTGATATAAATTGTAATTTCGGCCTCTTTTTTGCATTTAGTTTCATGAATGGCAAGTCCGTCGTGATCCGAACCTGATCGCAGAGAACTAAAACCCGGCAAAAATATATTTGCCCGGCCCGAAATGGAAAATACAGCCGCAAGCAAGAAAGGCCAAGGAGTTTATATGCATAAGAAAAGCAATACAGCCCCCGTGATTTTGTTTTTGAGGACAAAAAACGCCATCCGGGAAGAAATCTCTTCTCTCCTGCCGCAGGAAAGCGCGGTCAAAATATTGAATCCGGGCTTGTCTTCCCTGAACAGACACATCCAATTCGACAACCCGGGCATACTCATTACTCCGATCCGGGAATGGAACAGTCTTTCCGGGGAAGAACAAAAAATAATAGATGAAAACGAAATCCAGCTGGCCCTGGTGGCGGAAGACGGGGAAAAAATGAATGCCGGGTTGAATATACCTTCTTCTTTTCTGGGATTTATCCATCTGCCGGTCTCCGGCGAAGAAATAGACGGATTGATTGAAAAAGCCGCGCAGGTACATGAGCTGTATGCGGATATATATCGCATGGCCAGGGAGATCGCTTTGGAAAGGGAACTCCTGGCCCGCAAGAGCTCCCAGCTTACATTCATCAACCGCATCCTGACCAAGGCCGCCCAGACCATGAATATAATGGAAATCATGTCCCTGGCGGACGAGGAATTCAAAAAACTTTTGAATGCCAAGTGTACGATGGGCATCTTCTGGGACACCTCGGAAAAACTCATGCAGGCCAGCGTATATATTCCCCGCTTCCACAAAAGCGCTGAAGAAACCCAGTGGACTTCCTCTCTGCTTGAAGCGGCCACAAAACTAAGCGGAGAAAAAGTCCGGGAATACAAGACCGGCTTCTTCACGGACGAACACATCCATCTTGAATATCCGCAGCCGGGCAAAACCATCATGATTCCAATCAAGTCCGGTCCGGAAAATCTGGGACTGCTTCTCCTGGTTACGGACGAGGCCTCGGATCTGGGCAAGGATCAGGTCCAGATCATCCACAACGCCGGCAACCATCTCGGCCTGGCCGCCCTGAATGCCTTGAAGTACGAAAAGGTTCGCATCCGGGCCGATCATGACGGACTGACCAATATCTACAATCGTCACCATTTTGACGGCAGATTAAAAGAAGAAATCAAGAGGCACCAAAGGCACGGCAGCACCCTGAGCCTGCTCATGCTGGACCTGGACTATTTCAAGAATATTAACGACAAACACGGCCATCAGGCCGGGGACCTGGCCCTGAAAAAAATCGGGGAAATACTGCAAAACACACTGCGGGAAACCGACTTTCCGGCCAGGTACGGGGGAGAGGAATTCGCGGTCATCCTTCCGGAAACCACGGAAAACCAGGCCTGGTTTCTTGCCCACAGACTGCGCAAAAAGATCGCCGGACTAAAACTGCAATATCAGGGACATATAATCCGGCTCACCGTAAGCATCGGGATCACCTCCATGGAGCCGGGCTCCCTGTTCCCGGCCGCGGACCTGATCGAGCACGCGGACCGGGCCCTTTATCTGGCCAAGAACAGCGGCCGGAACATGGTCTGCACCTCCCGGGCAGCGGGCATTGAAGAGGCCATGGCGGACTGATTTTTTCCTTAATTTCAAAAAACTAATAAAGGCCGGGTACTTTACCCGGCCTTTTTTATGGGATAGGCACAAGACAAAAAGGGGTTTTGTCATGCGTATCCCTGTCGGCCCGTTTTTAATTTTGGCCGTTATCGCGGCTTTTGTTTTTTTCTCCCCCGAACCCTCCCCGGCCGAATGCGAGCCCAGAGTACACATCCAGCTGACAACGGAATTCAAAGGAGACAGTTCGGAAGTACCCATTGAACTCGCCCGGCTATACCTGCCGGATGTGTCCTCGGGGCCGCAACAAATATCGGACACCCCGCTTATATACACCTCCACTCCCGGCGCCCTTAGAGTACATACGACCTGGAACTATCATTCGGAAATAAATTTTCTGGAAATCACATTGGAGCTCTTTGCCAATGGGGAAAGTATTATCTCCAACTCGCACGGAGTCGATCTGAATAAAGAGGGCTTTAACCAGGAATTGGAAGCAGTAAAACTGGACCTGCACGCCATGGCCCACATCCTCAGCGACAGCCTGCCCATAAGCAGCGCGGAAATCTTTATGGACAGACATGTAATCGAGGCCACGTCACCGGAAAATGTCACGGTTTACCTGGATAAGCTCAAGGGCGCGGTCAGGGACATCCCTGTTGAAGAGAGGTCGACCTTTTACTGTCTGGGCCTGCGATTGCGCGATCAAGTACGCAAAACCGAGGAAATAGAAATCTCGGAAAAAGAGACTCTGTCCCATGCCGGACAGGAATTCGACATGCAGGGGTGGAGCAAAAGCTGCAATGGAGTCGGCGAACCCTGCGCCCGCCCCGTGGCCGAGCCTGAGTTGCGGGTCATCTCCGCCTTCGGCGACCCCAATATATTCCCCGAGGATAAAATAAAAATAGAGGACACCCCGAAATTGACTCTGCGCTGTCCGGTAAGAGTCAAGGGCGGACCGGTTATTGCGCTCATCCCCGGCGAGGAAAAGGAAGTCACCTTCCAGGCGGTGGACTTCAAGGACGAACCGTTGACCTTAGTGGAAGCAACCGGCTTTGAACTGGATCCGCAATCCTTCGGCCAACTGTCCCACGGCAAGGAAGACATCATTCCCACCCTGGGAACCGAAGGAGTAATCCGCGAGCTTATGGTCCGGGCCTCTCCGGATGCTCGGGGCATGGCCGAGGTTGTCTGCAGAATATGCGAGGACACTCCGGAGGATCTGTTGGGTGAAGACGAGGACGGACAGCCGCTTTATTATACGGAGGAAGAAAAGATAGGCATCCGCCGGGTAAGCGTCCTCCCGGAAATCGAGGTCTTTGTCCTCGGCGAAATCGATATCCAAAAGGATTTAAGCATCGTAAGCGAACGAGAACGTTCCTACCAAAAGACCCGGGAAACCGAAACCGGCCGGGAAAAAATGGAGCTTACTTTCCGAGCCCGGTTTATTGAAAGGGAAGAAGCCCTGGTCAACCAGCCCGAGCTGGGCTTCACCGGCTCCAGAATATCCTACATAGGCAAGGCAAAGGATGTAAGCTTGAGACTTTCAAGCAAAAAACCGCGCAAGCAAAAAAGGTATATAAACGGATGGTTTGAAAAGAGCGACTGCGGACGGGTATCCTACGCATACACCCCGAATCTCCAGGAACATGAAATAGATATCCTGCGTCCGGACACCACCCTGGACGTATATTATCACCATTTTATCCCCGACCCGGAGAGCAAAATAAAGGTACATCCGGCCGAGGGTCTGTCCTTCAATAATATGCAAAGCGGAGGAGCAACCTTCAGCTACAAGATAAACATTCATACGAAACAAATGAAAACCGACAATTCCTGCGGGGTAACCTATTCCGCCATGCCCATGCCGCAAGTGGAGGTCCCCCTGCATCTGGACCAGTACCTGTTTCCGGTTCCGCTTCTGACCATGATAAGCAGCGGCTGCTACGGATTGGGCAGGGAATTCGAGTTGATGAACATAAACAAGTACGGGCAAATGTTCCGCAAGTTGAACAAAGAAGGAGATGAATTCGACGAATTCACAATGGAAAAGGACTTTTCCCTGGATCCCGGGACCAGGGCGGACTGCTGGGAACTGGACGATGCGGGGCTTGATTATTCCGGGAGGACCGACGTGTATATGTATATCGAATCCCGGGCGGAAATCCTGCGCGGAGGCTTTGATCTCACCAGGCAAAAGAGCGATGCCGATTTGAGGCTGGAAGCGGAAACCCCGGACTACCTCAAGCACATCATCCCGGACATTCCGGAACCGCCCTCCGGAGGCGACCGTGAGTCGGGATATCTGGAAAGCATTCCTTCGGCCCTGCAGGATGATATCCCACAGGCTCTCCCCGACTCGGAATCACTACCACCCGAGCCGGACCCGGGCCGGAAAGGGGGCGATGAACCGGCCCTGTTTATGTACGACTCGGACGGGAACCCCATCTCCCCGGAGAAATTCCTGGAAAACATGAACCAATAAAGAAAGTCCCGGCTCACCGGGACTTTCTTTATCCGGGCTAATAACTCCCGGCGTTCATATTCGGGGTGGCCGGCATGCCCAGGGCCTCGCATATATCCTCATAACGGGATTTTACAAGACTCTGTTCGCTCTTGGGAACTTCCCTGTTTATATCCTCGCGCACTTTCTTTAAATCCCGGTTGCCCTCACTCATCCCTTTTCCCATCTGCGAGAGCATCTGCTTCTTCTGGGCCTCGGACATATGGGGATTGTTCTGGATCTGGCGCATGGCCTGGGCCAGCTGAGGAGCGACCTCCTTGGTCATCCTGTCCACGTTTTCCAGGGCGACCACTCCCAAAACATGCCCGTAGACATAATAAAAACGGTTTGCGTCCCAACCCTTGCTCTCGATACTGGAGCGCATCTTGGCGCCTGAAAACCGCATGGACTGCATATCCGGCATCCCCTGCTTCTGCATGGAGTCCATGTCCTTCTGCCCCGCGGCTGTGAGCCCCGGTATATCCTGTATATCGGTTATAAATTTATTAAGCTCCCCCGAGTCAAACGGTTTTTGCTCCCCGGCTGCGGCCGAGCCGCCAAAAACCAGGAACATACACAAGACCAGACTTAAAACCAAAAACTTCCTCAGCATATAAACCTCCCGGCTTTTAAGCCCTTGCAAGTTTTGCTGCCCCCCGCTCAAAAAAGTCCGGCATTATTTCCAGGATCAACTTTAAAATATAACAAATAAACTGCCGGGAAGCCGCCCTATCAGACCCCTTGCCTATATTAAATCCCCTTTTCTCACTTTAATAGACTTCAAAGGCTCGTCTCAAGAATCATTGCAAAACATTTTATATTTTTGCTGAATCAAGATACTGGATTACCCGGTCAAGCCGGGTAATGACGGATGGTGGATA
>Ga0114983_1001305_pt1 | contig 9968 bp, 4 predicted proteins | sample Shrwel_input2_RT_FD_87182 | JGI IMG/M metagenome (GOLD analysis project Ga0114983, IMG submission 87182) | Subsurface microbial communities from deep shales in Ohio, USA - Utica-3 well 1 S input2 RT | ecosystem: Environmental > Aquatic > Deep subsurface > Shale gas/oil reservoir > Produced...
CATATCGTTAACCAGTTCATTGGCCAGCGAGGTAGCAATGATCTCACCGCGCAGCGGATGCTGAGTCATCTTGTCGGCATACTTCTGCTGCAGCTTGCCAGGGAAGTAATCCACCAGCAGTTGGCTCAACCAGGCATCATCTGTAATAACAGGTGTCAGCAGTTGCTCCTTGAGCACCATCTTGGCATAGGCCACCAATACCGACAGCTCAGGACGGGTCAAACCTCGGCCGTTGGCCAAGCGCTCGGACAGCTCCTCTTCTGTAGGCAAGAACTCCAGTGCTCGGTCCAACTTACCCTCTTTTTCCAGATAGTTGATAAAGCGGATCTGCTCTTTAAGCTGTTCGGCGCCGCGCACCTGAGTCACAGAGATGGTGCGGGTCTGATCTTTACAGTCCTGCAGTACTATCTGAGCAACTTCATCTGTCATCTCTTCCAGCAGGCGGTTACGCTGCTTGAGGGTCATCTCACCTTCGGCCACCAGGGCGTTGAGCAAAATTTTGATGTTAACTTCGTTGTCCGAACAGTCCACGCCACCCACGTTATCGACAAAGTCGGTGTTGATACGGCCGCCATTGGCGGCGTATTCGATACGACCAAGCTGAGTACAGCCCAGGTTACCGCCTTCACCTATGATCTTAGCCTTAAGCTCGCCACCGTTGACCCGCAAACCGTCGTTGGCGCGATCGCCGACTTCGGCATGGGTTTCACTGCTCGCTTTGACATAAGTACCGATACCGCCGTTCCAGATCAGGTCAACCGGCATTTTCAGCAGGCATTTGATCAGCTCAGTCGGCGTCATAGCATCCTTGTCGGTCGCCAGCATCTTCTTGATTTCCGGCGTCAAACTGATGGACTTGGCGCTACGGGCAAAGATACCACCGCCTTTGGAGATCAGCTCCTTGTTATAGTCTTCCCAGCTGGAGCGAGGCAGATTAAACAGACGCTTACGCTCAACAAAGCTGGTCGCTGAATCCGGCGTTGGGTCGATGAAGATATGCATGTGGTTGAAAGCAGCCACCAGCTGGGTGTGCTCAGACAAGAGCATGCCGTTGCCGAATACATCACCGGCCATGTCACCTATACCCACACAGGTGAAATCTGTAGTCTGGCAATCGATACCCACTTCGCGGAAGTGACGTTTCACCGACTCCCAGGCGCCGCGGGCGGTGATGCCCATCTTCTTGTGGTCATAACCGTTGGAACCACCGGACGCGAAGGCATCACCCAGCCAGAAGCCATATTCGATGGCAATGGCGTTGGCTGTGTCAGAGAAGGTCGCCGTGCCCTTATCGGCGGCGACCACCAGGTAAGGGTCGTCTTCATCGTGACGAACCACATCCACAGGAGGAACCAGGTCACCGTTGACAATATTGTCTGTGATATCCAGCAGACCACGGATAAAGATCCGGTAGCATTCCTGACCTTCGGTGAAGAAGGCTTCACGGCCGCCCTCGGTCGGCAGTTGTTTACAAACAAAGCCACCCTTGGCACCTACGGGCACAATCACAGTGTTCTTAACCTGTTGCGCCTTCACCAGACCCAGCACTTCGGTACGGAAGTCCTCACGGCGATCAGACCAGCGCAGACCACCACGGGCAACTTTACCACCACGCAGATGCACACCTTCAACCCTTGGGCTGTAAACGAAGATTTCAAACTTCGGCAGCGGCTTGGGCATTTCAGGGATCTGGTTGGGGGCAAACTTGAAGGAGATATAATCCTTCGGCTGGCCGGCGGCATCTTGCTGATAGAAGTTGGTTCTCAACGTGGCGTTGATAAGATCCAGATAGCGACGAATGATACGGTCATCATCCAGACTGGATACATCATCAAGACGCAGATTGATCTGCTCGATAAACTTGTCCAGTGTGCGGGTCTTCAGCTTGGGATTGAACTTACGAATAAACATCTTCACCAGCGAATCGGCAATCTGCGGATAACGGCTGAAGGTTTCTTCGATGTAAGCCTGGCTGAAAGTCGCATCTATTTGACGCATATACTTGGCATAGGCGCGCAGCACTGACACTTCGCGGCCGGAAAGTCCGGTAGCCAGCACCATACGGTTGAAGCCGTCGTCTTCCAGTTTTTTCTGCCAAACCTGAGCCAGCGCGGTCTGGAATCTGTCCTGGCTGTCTGCCAGGTTCTCAGTGGCGCCGCCCTGTACTGTCATCAGGAAGTCGAGGATCCAGAAGGTTGCGCCATCTGTGCTCTTCACTTCATAGGGACGCTCATTGATCACCCTGAGACCGAAGTTTTCCAGCATAGGCAGCACATCCGACAGATGGATAGGCTCATCCTTGTGGAACAGCTTCAAACGTACCTTGTTACTGCCGGGCGCCGCTTCCTGTGGCTGATAGAACAACATGCCCAGCTTATGGTCGTCGTCCAGCGCTTCCAGTTGTTGCAGATCCACCACGGCCGACGTAGGCAACACATCGTCTTTGTAACTCTGCGGGAATGCGGTCAGATAGCGCTTGAACAGGCGAGTGCCCTGCTCTTCACCCAGTGAATTGTTGAGCGCGCTCTGAAGTTTATCTTCCCATGAGCGAGCGGCTTCAATCAGATTGTTTTCTATGGCAGCCACATCGAGTTCCAAATTATTGTTGTTGTCGACTTTAACTATGTAGTGGGTACGGGCCAAGCTCGACTCGGAGAAGTAAGTGGTAAACTCCACCTCTTCATTACTGTTAAAGGTTTGGGCGAAGATCCTTTGGGTATCTTCACGCAGACGGGTGTTATATCTGTCTTTGGAGACATACACCAAACAGGACAGGAAGCGGCCGAAACCGTCTTTACGGACAAACAGCTAAGTTTATCTCTATCCTGCATCTCCAACACGCCATGCGCCATGTGCGACAATTCTTCGACGCTTGCCTGAATAATCTCGTCCCTTGGCAGATTTTCCAGAATATTCATCAACGCTTTATAGTCGTGGGAGCGCGGTGCCAGTCCTGACTTGTCCATCACCCGCTGGACTTTCTCGGCCAGCAGGGGGATCTCTTTCGGGCTGCGGTTGTACAGGTTGGAGGCATACAGGCCGATGAATCTGTCTTCGCCGACGACATTACCGGCCTCATCGAAACGTTTAACGCCGATATAGTCGACATAGGCGGGTCTGTGAACCCGGCTCTTGGCACTGCTCTTGGTCAGGATAAGCAGGCTGTTGTCCAGCGCTTCACGGCGAGCCGATTCAGAGAAAGAAGACAGCATCAAACCGTGCTCTGGCTGCGCCTTACCGGGTTTGTTCATCAAGCCCAGACTGCTTGCCATATCCGGCACCAGCTCAACATCACCCTCTACTTTACGCAGGTCGTAGCGACGATAACCCATCAGAGTAAAATGATGGTTGTTCAAATAACCAAGGAAGCGAATCGCTTCTTCAAGTTCAGCCTTATCGCCGGGGAACGGGCGCTTTGGCAACTCATCAACCACTTCAGCCAGCTTATCGGACATGGCGCGCCAATCATTGACGGCGGCGGCCACATCACCGAGCACGGACTCTATCTCTTTTTCGAGTTGTTTTATGTCCTTGTCGCTGCTTTGGCGGTCGATTTCAATCAGGAATACCGCAACCTTGTCGCTGTCTTCCTTGCTGTCGTTAACAAAGCTGACCCGCTTGATGTCTGTGCCCTGGCGCTCAATGGCCAGCGGCGTATGCAACATCATATGAGCTGTGATCCCCAAACGGTTGAGAGCCATACCCACAGAATCCACCAGGAAGGGCATATCGGGCTGCACAACTTCTATGATGGAGTGGGTTGATTGCCAGCCGTGCTTGGCTTGGCTTGGGTTGAATACCCTTAAGTGAGTTTCCCCACAAGGCGAGCTGTTCAGAGCATTCCAAAGACACAGGACGGCACCGTAGAAATCGCTTTCGTTACGGGCCAGGAGATCGTCCTTAGACATGTGAGCGTAGAGGCAGGTGGCGAACTGTTCCACCTGATTTGCTTGTGTTTTAGGGACTTTGGAGTGGATTAAACTGACTACCTTTTCAAGTAGTACTGAAGGCATTGCATCTTTCAAGGCCATTTTGCTGTTTCCTTAAGCGTCTATGGCAGCGCTTTTTTCATTATATGGATGCTTCGTCGAATGACCCGGGCCTGAATTTTTTGTGACCGAGGTCATGCCGCGCAGTGTATTACTAAACAAACCATAATTCGAGCAAAATTTTAGTGGTACATCCTGTACAAATCCAGCAATGACGGGATATTGAAGGGAGCGATGAAGAAGTAATCGGAATAACAGACTAACTATTCAGCAGGGGCAGGAGAAACTTCTTCCCCTGCCCCTTTCACTAGCTATGTTTGCGCCAGAAAAGTGCCGTCAGTGCAGGCAGGATAATTATGGCCCCCAGCATGTTGACCACAAACATGAAGGTAAGCAAAATTCCCATATCCATCTGGAACTTAAGTGCGGAGAAGAACCAAGTGCTCACCCCGATAGCCAGGGTCAGGCCGGTGAAGATGACCGCACTGCCCCGCTCCACCAAGGCTTCGAAATAGGCCTGCTGTACTGCCATACCATCACGCAGTTTCACGGCCATGGTCGACAGGATATAGATGCCATAGTCCACCCCGATACCCACCCCGAGGGCAATAACCGGCAAGGTGCTCACCGTCAGGCCTATATCCAACCAGGTCATCAGTGCCTGTGCCAGTGTCGATACCACATACAGAGGCAGAATCACTGCAACCGTGGCTTTCAGTGAGCGGAAGCTTATCAGGCAGAGGATAAACACCGCGCCATAGACATACAGCATCATAGGCAATTGCGCTTCGGCCACCGCCTCGTTGGTTGCCGCCATCACCCCCACCGGACCGGAGGCGAGTTTAAAACTCAGCTTGTCGTCGTCCATTTCGGCGGCCAGCAGCTGCACCTTGCTCACCACCTGCTCTATGGTTTCCGCCTTGTGATCTTTCAGGAACAGATAAACAGGCATCACAGAGCAATCGCCGTTCAGCAGACCTGTGCTGGTAGGAATTTGTGACACCAACTGTGCCAGGCTGGCCGGGCTCCTGGGCAATACCTGCCACTTGGGGCTCCCCTCGTTGAAACCGGCATTCACCTGGCGTGCTACCGAGGCGATACTGGCGGTAAACTCAACCCCAGGGGTGTTGCGCGCCAACCATTCGAACCTGTCAATCTTCTCCAGCGCCGAGTGATAGGTACAGGCCTCGGGATAGGCTTCCACTATCACACTCATCACGTCTGTGGTGATAGAGAAATGATCGGTAATAAAGAAGGTGTCCTGGTTATAGCGGGAGTCCTGATGCAGCGCCGGTGCTCCGCCCTGAAGATCGCCGATTTGCATCTTGCCGGCTTGCTGCAACCCGCCCAGATAAAGCAGTGCAGTGGCAGCTACCACCACCACAGCATATTTTGGGGTGGCAAAACAGGAGAGCTTGTGCCAAAAGGCCGCTGTCTTGGCCTCGGTGCCAGCATCCGCTTTCGCGGCCTTTATCTGGAAGAAGGAGATCACCAGAGGCAAGAGCACCAGGTTGGTCAGGATGATCACCGCCACACCAAGCGATGCCGAAATCGCCAGCTCGCGAATGATGCCGATATCGATTGCCAGCAAGGTCATAAACCCTATGGTATCCGACAGCAAGGCGACCCCGCCTGGCACCAAGAGACTACGAAACGCCGAAGCCGCCGCCACCTTGGTACTCAGGCCATCGGCAACCCGTTTGCGGATGGCGTTGATCATCTGTACCCCGTGGCTGACACCTATAGCAAACACCAAGAATGGCACCAGAATCGACATGGGATCCAAGCCAAAGCCCACCACGGTCAAGAGACCAAGCTGCCAGACCACGGCAATCAAGCTGCACATCAAGGGCAGCAAGGTTAACACCATGGAGCGGGAGAAGAGATACACCATCAGGGCGGTGACCAAAATGGCTATCAGGAAAAACAGCAGTACCCCTTTGGCTCCGTCTGCCACATCGCCGGCCATCTTGGCAAAGCCTATGATATGAATCTTGATGCCATCTTTTTCAAACTGGCCTCTGAGCTGTTCTTCCAGTTGGGCGGCAAACGCCAAAGTGTCCAGAGGCTCGCCGGTTTGCGGATCAAAGTCCATCAGCTGCGCCGTCACCATGGCGGCGCTGTAGTCCTCTGCCACCAGACGGCCGACTATGCCGGCCTTTTCGATATTACCTCTGACCCGCTCAAGCCCGGCTTCTGTCGTGCTGAAATCCGCCGGGATCACCGGCCCACCGGCAAACCCGTCTTCCACCACTTCGGTAAAACGTGTCGACGGAGAAAACAGGGATTTCACCTGAGAGCGCTCTACCCCGGGAATAAAGAACAGTTGATCATGCACATTCTTCAGGGTGTCGAAAAACGCCGGATTGAAAATATTACCGCTGCTGTCTTCTACCGCCACCATGATGGAGTTGGCGCCGCCAAACTGCTTCTGGTGTTTGAGGTAGGTCTGCATATAGGGGTGATGCAGTGGAATGTTTTTAACAAATGCCGCATCCATTTTCAGCTGACTGGCCTGAAAGCCCAGAAATACCGTGGTCAGCGCAAACAGCAGTATCACTCCGATACGATTGCGAAAGAGAAAACTCTCAATCCCATTGACCAGTCTGTCTAACATAATAATGGCCCTTTATTGTTGTTTTAGTTCGAAAAGCCCTTTGGTCCCGGCTATCCATAACCGGCCCTTGGGGTCAACGGCAACTGCCGATAAATTTTCCCCTCTGCGCTGGGTCACCAGCTCAGCGTGTAAATTGTTATCCAAACGAATTACGGCGCCGCCATTGCCGACCAGCAGCAGGCCCCCTTTGACCGGCGCTGCCGCATTGAGGGTCGACTCAAGCGGCATCTTTATCTCCTGCCACTGACTCATATCTTCCGGTGCGCTGAAGGCATGCCCTCGCAGACCAAACACATAGAGCTGTTTATCCCTTTCTATGGCATTGAACAAAGAGCCGTCATAAATAAACTCCAGACGCTGCCATAAACGGCCGCCATCTTCGGAAATGGCTACCATCCCCAGCTCCCCGACCATAAGCAAGCGCTTGTCTTCAAGGGCAATGACCCGATTGAAATGGGGCAAAATTGAGTCGGATTCGGCCTGATAGGCCTCTTCATCCTGCTGTTTGAGATCCGCCAGATAGTCGGCATCATCTTGGCTCAAGAGCTCGGGATGAAATTCTTTCTGCCAGCTTTGGCCACCATCTGTGGTGCGCAGAAATAGACCATAGGCGCCAACGGCTATGCCGTTTTGCGAGTCGGCAAACCAGACATCCAGTAAGGGCCGGGCAAGCTCTGGCGAACTGAACTGTTGCTGCCAGGAGAGTCCGCCATCTTGGGTCGCAAGAATGGTGGCATCATGGCCCACGGCCCAGCCATGGTTGGCATCGAGAAAAAATACCTTGGTCAACTGCGCCTGACTCGGTGTCGCCACCTGTTGCCATTGATTGGCATCGGCGCTGAGCCTTAAGATATGACCCCGCTCACCGACCGCGACCATAGTGCTGCCGGCCTGAGCAATATCCAACATCAAAGAGTGAACCGCCAAAGGCTGCAGTTGGCCGGTCAGAGCCCAGGTTGCAGATTGCGTTTCGGCGTGAAGGGGCGAAATTGCGCCCTGGAATGTGAGTATGCCAAGGCCCAGAGCCGCTGCTTGAAGCATGCGATACGACATTACAGACTTCCTTAGGGTTGAAAGGGGCGCACGCGCCCCTGGAATTGCCTACTGGGTGACCTCAGCCACCCATTACTGATGACGAGCGCTTAACGTATTCCTTCGCGGCGCAGCGCGGCCGGGGTAAAGTTGGCCTCGGACAACTTGGCATCAAAGTCATACATGCGGCCTTCATTATCCAAACCTATGGCGATATAACGACGGGACTGCAGATCGTAATACACCTCAAGAGTACTCCAATGAGTCGGCACCTCGTAATAGTTCAAACCATGCGCCATGGCAACCCGATACAGTTCGTCACGATTGTCGTACAGATCGGCGATTGAGACCTGCCAGGAGTCCTCATCCAAATAGAAGACCCGGGTCTTGTAGATATGGCGCATGCCCTCTTTCAAGCTGGCCTTGACCACCCAGACTCTATGCTTTTCATAGCGGATATAATCAGGGTTCAAGTGACCCGCCTTGAGCAGATCACTGTACTTGACCTTATCCGAGTGCAAACGGTAGTCGTTGTAAGGAATGAATATCTCTTTCTTGCCCAGCAACTCCCAGTTGTAACGGGAAGGCGAGCCGTTGAACATATCGAAATCATCTGTGGTACGCAGACCATCAGAAACCGTACCTGGCGTATCGAAGGCCACGTTGGGTGCCTTTCTCACCCGGCGCTGCCCTGTGTTGTAGGTCCAGGCCTGGCGGGGTTCCTTCTCCTGATCCATGGTTTCTTTCACCAACAGCGCAGTACCGGCCAAACGCGCTGGCTGGGTAACTACCTGTTTGAACTCAAACAGAATGTTATTCTTTTTCAGTTCTTCCAAGTTCGCTTCAGGGCGAGAGTATTCGAAACGTATCTCTTCGGCCATTTCCACCAATGTGTAGTCACCACTGGCAGTAGGCGCCGCCTGATTACGTTCAGTTTCAATATCGACACCGCGGAATCTGAGAATATGGTTCCAGATTGCTTCCAATCCATTGGCAGGGATGGGGAAAGGAATACCTATAGACGCGCCATCGACACCATTGCCCTCAGAGACAAGAGTTGCTCTCGGTGCATTGGCCTTGGTGGCATCATAAATAAACTGCGGCACAGAAGCGGTACGCCGGGTCTGATAGATGTTCATTTTAAAACTATCTGGATAGGTTTCGAACATCTTTAGTTGCCCAGGCGTCAGAAACTCCTTGTATTGCTCCTTGTTGGCCGCGGTGACAGTCACCAGCGGCTTGTCATCCGGGAAAGGATCTGGGTGATGCATGCCTTTTTTATAACTGGCAGGAGGCGTGGTAATACCGCCGTCCCAAGCAGGAATACTGCCATCGGCATTAGGGCCCTTTTCAGCACCGAGTGGTGTCAGGCTGGTCCCCAGTTTGGCCACATCGGCCTCGGAAACCTTGGCTTCTACAGCTGTGGTGGCCCCCAAAGCCAAGATTACAGCGGCAGACAATATAGCTATCGTTCTCATTTTATTGTCCTTATCAGATCGAAAACTTAACGTTGAAAGACACATAATCGCGATCGGCCATCGCATTAGTTGTGCCTACCCCACCAAAGAAACTGTTATAGGAAAGATCCGCGCCCCAGCGGCTCTGGTAGTCAAAGCTGAGTCCCAGTGCCACAGACTTGCGACCTTCGGTAAACAGGAACATAGGATCTGGGGTGATACCGTCAACGTCATGGGAGAAAATCACTCGAGGTGACATATTGATGCCGGAGAACACATTGTTGAAGTCGGCCTTGGCGACAATCCGGTAACCCCAAGCGAAATCTGTCGGGAACGGATTGGTTTCAGGGCCATTGTGCAACGCCTCTATGATACCTGGCATATTCGGATTGCCGCCGCTGCGCCCTGTGCCTGGACCATTGAGTCTGAGTTCATCGAAACCCGGCATATCATGGATCCATACCCCGCCGACTTCGGCAAGCATCACCAGATTATCGGTACCCAGTGTCGGGCCAAACAAGTGAGTAAAAGTCATCTGCGCCTGAGTGGTATCGAGACGAATATAACCCTCGGCGTACTCGCCCGGACCAACATCCTTGACATGGGAAGTGTACTGAGACAAACCATCAAGATCCGGCCTTAGCCCTGCGTTGGCCAGCTGTTGTGGCATAGCGGCAAACAAGAGTTCCACATCATCAATCTGCAGTGGCTCATCCTGGCGGTGCGCTATTTCACCGGCCACTGAGGTATCACCTATCAAGGTATTGAAACTAAAACCGTAAAGCTTAATATCTTCCGGATAAACCACCTGAGCCTTGGAGAAGCTATCCAGACTCAACAGTACGTCGCGATTGATATTGCCGGCGTTTTGCC
>Ga0114983_1001308_pt1 | contig 9959 bp, 20 predicted proteins | sample Shrwel_input2_RT_FD_87182 | JGI IMG/M metagenome (GOLD analysis project Ga0114983, IMG submission 87182) | Subsurface microbial communities from deep shales in Ohio, USA - Utica-3 well 1 S input2 RT | ecosystem: Environmental > Aquatic > Deep subsurface > Shale gas/oil reservoir > Produced...
AGCCATCGGCGCATGCACCCCAGTCTTTAAGTCGGCTTTCGGTGATTTGCAGCTTTGCGTTTGCTTCTGTGTGTTCCATCGTGTGCCCCTTTGGGTTGTCAATGTGTGTACTGTGCCTGATTGGTTTTGTGGCGTCTAATTGGTTTTTTCTATTGGGTTTGGTTCGTCAATAGTGGTTTTTTGATGGCGACAATGCTTTACCACGACAACACCACCAACATGAACATGCCTACCTGCTATTGACTCAGCAGACGGCAGTCCGACTTTTGTCGCAATGACTTCGCATCGTGCGCAAAGAACATCATCCGTTCCAGGCGCTGAAATGAATGTAAACTTCTTGGTGCCAGTCATTGAATTCCCGCACCAGCATTTGACGGCAATATGAGGGCGGTACTTGTCGTTAATTTGATGCGTTGTGACATGCCGCACCCTGTGGATCAATGCAGCCCTGCTGTTCTCCACAAATGGCTCACATGCCACCCATGGAATGCCGCCATTGCCGCGCTTTTCTTTGCTGATTGGCACTTTCATCTCAATTCCTTTTGCTTATTGTCGGCAAGCATCAAAACATCTTGATAGCGCCCAGGCTTTACGCCCTGCTTCTTGGCCCAGGCGCACACCTTCTTTGCCGCGTTTATGGGGTTGTTTCGCTCAACAGAGTAGCTAACGCCTTTCTGTTTGTTATTGCGGTTGATGAAGGCGCATAGGTACAGATAGCCGTGATCCCTAGTCTTGCTTCGGGATGGTCGCCATTGGTAGAAAACGCGAAGTGTTGGCATATCAATTCCTTTGCGTATCGTCGTTAGACCGCAATCACCTTTGCAGGTTTTGTCCACGAGACAAATGTCCGATGCCCGTCTAGTCTTTCAGATCGCACCCATCCGAGTTTTTCTAGCATCTCAAAACCATCAGCCCACCCACCACCCGGCCCGCCAGCGTTTTCGCACTCGCACAACCCAATGGCACGCAAATACTCTGATTTCGTTTTTTCATCAAGCCCATCAATCTCGTGCCGGGATAATTTGTAATCTTGCATCTCAATTCCTTTCGACAATACTCTGTCATTAGAGGGGTTGGTGTGACCCCCCATGATTCGATCCATGATGCATGCAGCGGTTTATATGAGACTGCCGATTGTGGGTTGTGAATCCACCAGTTCGGCCAGACTGCCCATGTCACACCGTTATGTCTCGTTCCCCGTTAGGGCTGGCCCCCTCTGTTGCCAGTGCTGCAAGCCGGGCCACATACGCTGAACCCGTTCGGTCTTTTGTGCGGTTGAGGTCAATGCAAACCTGCTGGCCTTGTGTCTTGGGTGTCCGCTCTGGCCCAAGAACGCAAAAAGCCCTCACTACTGCGTTCATGGTGCTAGACCCACCATTGCCGTAAAGCGTGAACGCATGAGTGAAGGCTCATGCTTGCGTCTTGGTAGGTCTAGTACGTTCGACAAAATAAGTGTAGCACATGGAATCATGTTTGCAAGCATTTCAAAACGCCATCATGCCAACCAGCCACCCACAAATCCAATTGTTTTTCACTATCAAACCAATAGCCAGAATCTATTGGACATCTGCGCAGATGGTGGCAACATTGGGGCATGAAATTACACGACGACGAACGAGTGTCTGCTGAGGTCAAGGCCAAGCGGGTACACATCACCAACAAACGCCACGGCCTGACGGTTGATGTGCCGCTTGCCTGGTTGGGTGCGTGGCTGCTTAGAATGTGGGCAAGGGCCGCAAGGGATCGGAAGGAGCAATGATGGACAACATGACCAATTCAACCGACAAGGAGGGTGCGTGATGCGCAACTTCCTCTTTTGGTTTTCTGTCGGCGCTTGGTTTATGTCCATGGTGGCCCTGGTGGATGACCGCTACTTGGCCTCCTTGCATGCGCTCCTGACCTGCATTGCGTGCGGCCTGTTCTCCATTGCTTACGCACCAAAGGAATAACCCATGACACACATGGTTCTCAGCGATGGGGTGGCTTATGTGGAGAAGCCTGAGCAAAACGCTGATTCGTGCAAAGGCTGCGCTTTTGATGGCTCCCCGCGCTGCTCTCAAGACGACGGCGGTGACGAAGTGTTTCACGAGTCGCTGAACGTCTTTGGTGACGAGTGTTTCATCCGAGGCGTCATCTACATCAAAGCAGACCCCCAGCCAGTGAAAGCGGAGGGCTGACAGATGAAAACAGTAATCGAGATTGTCCGGGATCACTTGGTGTCCAACGGCTTCGACGGATTGGTTCAAGAGGACTCTGAGTGCGGCTGCTTGTGTGATGACTTGGCCCCATGCGGCGGGAGCATCAGCAGTTGCCAGCCGGGTTACAGAGGCGTCTTCAAAGAAGAACCCAGCGAGTGGGCGATTTACCGCACCAAAGAAGCGGCACGCGAATCCGTTGCCGTGGCCCGCACTCAAGGCAACCAAGGCTAACCCATGATTTCCGACCACCACGCAGTCAAGCACCAGGGCGCCCCCGCATCCCTCCGCTGCGGCAATGCCTTCCCATTGGTGTCGCGTGGTGGTCATTCTTCTTCCATTTCATCCAGCCAAAACAGCATCTCTGCTGCACGGCAGATCAGTTTTGTGAGCAGGGCTGAGAGCTTCTGCGAGGCCCATTCGTGGTCGGTTTGTTTCATGCCTCTAGTTTGTTTTTTTTGCCCTTTTTTGACTATCCGAATCATTCCGACAACAAAACATTTTTTCGTAGGTGGTCGTAATGCATAGACAGATTGCCCTAACACGGGGGCGCTTTGCCTTGGTTGATGTTGGCGACTTTGATACTTTGAGTCGTCATTCTTGGCACTTTAGTAGCAACGGTTTTGCCGCCTCATCCATAAAAAAACAGGATGACAAAAAGTACAAATCGTTCCTGATGCACAGGCTAATCATGAATGCCAAGGATGGTGTTTATGTTGACCACATAAACGGCGACAGGCTTGATAACCGAAGGGCAAATCTTCGGTTCGCCACCGCAAAAGAGAACGCAAGAAATCACAAGCCAAAAGGCAAGTCAGGATTGAATGGTGTTCGACCTGGGCCGCGCTCATATGCGGCATCCATTGCCCCAAACGGCATAGAGATCGCGCTTGGTGTTTACGAAACACCAGAGGTTGCAGCGGCAGCCTACAACGCAGCAGCCCGCATTGTTTACGGGGAATTTGCGCGACTCAATGACGTTCCAGATGTGCCTGGATTGCTTGAGGCAATTTTGGAAACAAAAGCCAAAGCCATTCAAAGAATCAAGGCCGAGATTGATGCCCTGACGGGAGTTGTAAATGCAGTCTGAAATGCCCTTCTATGAAGGCCCGGAGGATGCCCTCCGCGCAGCCGTGCAAGCCCTTGGTGGAGCAAAGCAAGTGGGTGCCGCCATTTGGCCCGACAAAGCCCCCGAAGCAGCGGGGCGTCTTGTTCAAGACTGCCTGAACCCATCCCGCGCTGAAAAGTTCGACGTGACACAGGTCATGTTCATTTTCCGCAAGGCCAAAGAGGTTGGGTGCCACGCCCCCTTCATGTGGTTTGCGGGTGATGTTGGCTATGACGCCCGCCCGATCACAAAGGCCGAAGAAGCAGACCGCCTGACAACAGTGGTCGAGCAGGCAAGCAAGACCCTGGCGGTAGCAGTGGCCCAGCTTGAGCGCATCCAGCGGGGCAACTCGATCAAGGCGGCGGCATGACCTTTGAAAAAGTCATCATTGGTACCGCAACTCAAAAGTGGACAGCGATATATGCCCTATGTGAGCGCGACAGCATGGCGCCTCGCTATGTAGGGAAAACGGTGCAATACATCATTGACCGTTTCAAGGCCCACAAGCGTGAGGCATCACGTGGCGGTGATCGTCCTGTTCTGCGATGGCTGCGAAAGCGCATACCTGTTGGTGGTGCGGCTTTGATGCTGCTTGAGCATGTCCCTCCGCATGGAGATTGGGCATCAAGGGAGCGCTACTGGATAGAAAAATTCCGCGCACAAGGCTACAGGATGCTCAACCTCACGGATGGAGGCGAAGGGCTGTCCGGGCACGTTTTCTCGAAAGAGCATCGGGAAAATATTGCTGCTGCCCATCGGTCTGGCGCACATATCGACTGCCTTCAGTGTGGCGCATCAGTGTGGCGCAAAAAGAACCAAATCACGAGGGGCGACAATAAGTTTTGCTCTCGTGCTTGCTATGCGGCGTCGCTGAAAGGCGTATCGCGCCCCATGCCGCCGGGCATGCGCGAACTTGGGATTTTGGCTGCGGCTGAAAAGCGCGGGGCTCAAACGCACTGCAAGCGCGGCCACTTACTGAGCGGCGACAACGTGTTTGCAACAAGCCACGGGTCGCGTGGCTGCAAGACGTGTCGGCGTATGCACAAGGCGGCATATCTGGAGCGCAAGCATGGCTGAGTGGCGCGAGGAAATCATCGGCAATGCTCGACTCATCCTTGCCGATTGCATGGACGTGCTGCCAACGCTGCCTAAGGTCGATGCGGTGATCACTGATCCGCCGTATGGTCTTGCAGATAAGTTGTGCGGTGGCACATGGGGAAAACAATACGATGGTGAAAGTAAAGACTGGGACGCAAAACCGTGGGAAGCAACGCCTGAGTTTTTATCTTGCGCTGACAAATTTGTGATTTGGGGTGGGAACTATTTTTGCCTTCCTCCAAGCCGGTGCTGGCTAATTCATGACAAAACAATTCGCGGAATGACGTTCGCAGATGCGGAGATGGCATGGACAAATTTTGACAAGAACACGCGAGTTTTTTCATATTTGGTACCGCGTGGGTTTCTTGGCGAAGAAAGAGAACACCCTACGCAAAAGCCAATCCAGTTGATGCGCTGGTGCATTGAGCAAGCAGGCATCCCCCAAACCATCCTCGACCCATTCATGGGCTCCGGCACAACCGGCGTTGCTGCTGTGCAGATGGGTCGCCAGTTCATCGGCATTGAACGCGAACCAAAGTATTTCGATATTGCCTGCAAGCGCATCGAAGACGCCCAGCGCATGGGCGACATGTTCGGCTTCAACGAAGCATCAAAAGCCGCCCCACAAACGCAAGAGGCGCTCTTGTGACGCCAGCACTCATGAATGAAGGAGACCCCATGGACGCATACAGAAACTACTGGAACGGCATTGCATTCAAAGCATCGTCCAAGGCCGTAAAGCGTAAACGCAAGCCCTTCACCATTGAAGAATTGCGCCTGTCTATTGAGCTTGAAGCGCCGCCTTTGGACGACCGCTGGTGGGGGTGGGCAACCAAAGCCCTCAAGGCGGCGGGCCTCATTAAGCCCAAACTGAACGCAGAAGGCCAGCAAGAGTTCAAGCCCGCACGATCGAGCAACCATTCTCCAAAACCTGTTTGGGTGAAGGCGTAAGCGATGGCAACTGACGCACGCATCGCAGTGGGCCTTGCCAGCCACCCCAAAACCAAGAAGCTGATAAAGCGCCTTGGGCAACAGGCGGCATGGAACCTTGTCTGCCTGATCCTGTGGGTGGCATCGAACCGCAGTGACGGCGACTTGTCCGGCATGTCTGCCGAGGACATTGAGCTTGCCGCTGACTGGCTTGGCACTGAGGGTGCCTTCGTGTCCGCCCTGGTGGATGTTCGCTTTCTTGATGGCGAGGCTGACGCATACGTCATGCATGACTGGCACGAGCACAACCCCTGGGCTGCTGGTGCAGATCTTCGCAGCGAGAAGGCCAAATGGAATGCACTCATCAAGCATCACGGACGCGCCGAGGCTGCTAGGTTGATGCCTGAGTACGCGGCGAAGCACGCACCAACCAAGCAAGCAGCAAGCGAACCACAGCAAGACAGCACAAGCGATTCATGCACACAGGATGCTAGCAGCATGCACGCAGCAGAAACTAGCAGTGCTCCGTCTCCGTCTCCGTCTCCGTCTCCGTCTCCGTCTCCGTCTCCGTCTGATGGGAAGCCCAGCGCTCCGCGCTCCGCCCCTTTCCAAAAACCCGATGACGTGACCGATCAGGTTTGGCAAGACTGGTGCCAGCTTCGCAAAACCAAGAAGACGACCGTTTCAGACACGGTGCTCAAGGAGGCGAGAGCCGAAGCCATCAAAGCCGGGTTGACTCTCGATGAGTTTCTGGGCGTGTGGGTCTTCCGTGGCTCCCAGGGTTTGCAGGCTGAATGGCTCAAGCCTCACGAGCGAAACCAAGGCCGAGGCAATCCAGATGACGCCAATGCAAGGGCTAACGCCGAGGCAAAGCGCCTGCTTGGAATTTCCGAAGATGGGGTTATCGATGCATAAAACCGAATTCGATGCATTCAGCGAATTGCTGGACGGGTGCTATGCCCTTTTGGGGCGTGACAAGACCCTCAATGGCCCAGCCAAGGCGATGTTTTTCCGTTCCCTTGGTGCGTACGCCCTTGAGGCCGTCAGGGCTGGCCTGGATGCCCACATCAAAGACCCAAAGCGCGGACGCTTCCCCCCGACGCCTGCCGATGTGATCGAGCAGATCGAGGGCTTGATTGCAGACGATGGGCGCCCAGGTGCCGAAGAAGCATGGGCCATGTGCTGCCGAGCTTCTGACGAGTCAGAAACCGTGGTGTGGTCTGCCGAAATGTCGCTGGCCTTTGCAACGGCTCAAGCCTTGATGCAAGAGGGCGACAGCATCGGCGCCCGGATGGCCTTCAAAGAAGCCTACAGCCGCATGGTGGACGACGCCCGCCGCGAACGCAGGCCCGTTTCTTGGTCTGTGAGCCTTGGTCACGACGCATCAAAGCGGCACGCCGCCTTGGTGTCCGCCGAGGCCCGGGGCTACCTTGGTTCAGATGACGTGCTGCGCATCGCTCCACCCACAACGACGCCCCATGAAACCGCCGCCCTGCTGATCGAGAACGCGAACAAAGGGCCGGACAAGGAAACGATCCGGGAGCGCATTGCAACGCTCAAGGCCATGCTTGAAAACCGGCCCACTGTGGCGCCAGAGTTTGCAACGTCAGAGCGTTTGACATTGGCTTTCCGCAAGTGCAAAGCCGCCCAGGCTGTGGCCGATTACGAGCAAAGGAATGGTGACGTATGAGCCATCGACCCTACACCAAGCGAGAGGATTCCCTCATCGCTGAATACCTCCCCAAGATCGGCTATGCGGGCTTGCTCAAAATGCTGCCTCACCGCACACAGTATGGCCTTGCTGACCGAGTGAAGGTGCTTCGTTTGCGTGGGGCTGTGATTGGGATTGCCTATGTTGAGAGCAAAGCAGCAATCCAAGAAACAGCCGAAGCTGACGAGCTGATCATCAAAGATAACCTGACAAAGGTCGGCTACCGTGGCTTGATAAAGATGCTGCCTCATCGCAGTTACCACTGGATCAAAAAACGCATATGCCTCATGCGTGCTACCGGTGTCATTTCCAAGTCTGACAAGGTGCCAAGGTTTCGATCTGCCCCTGTTGCAAAGCGTGAGCCATTGCGCGAGTCAACGTCGCCTTATTTGCCATGCTCTCCTGGCTGGCGCCACGCCCGCTACATGGCTGGCGAGTCTGTGGGGTGTGTATGACTTTTGCCGAAAAACTCGCCGCCCTACAAAAGTGGGAGCGCGCCATCAAAGACACAGACGCCTCGATTGAGGCCCTGCACCTGGTAACAGGCATGTGCGACGGCCCACTGATTGAATCCATCTGGAGGCTGCAAGACGTGGCCACCGACATGACCGCCTGGGTTGTTGGTGACGCATCCGATTGGCTGGACTGGTATCGCAGCGAGAACGGCATGGGCGCAAAGGGCATGAAGGCCGGACCAGAGGGCAACCTGCGGGAAATCAAGAGCCTGGGGGATTTGCTGTGGCTGCTGGAGGTCGCAGCATGACCACCACCAAACAAGGCGGCAAGCCCTACACCGGCAACCAGCAATTCGCTGGAAACGGCACGCTCCAAAGCTGTGCCAAGTGCGCAAGACACAAGCCAGTCGGGCAGTTGTCGATTGATCGACGGTTTTCCAGGCTCAAGACATGCGGGCCATGCAAAGGAGATTCAAAGTGAAAAAATCAATTACGTGGGCAATTGCTCACACGCTGCATTGGGCTGCTTTGTACGCTGCCTTCTACATGAAATTGGAAGGCGCCCAAAACCTGCTTGTGTTTTTGGTGCTCCTGTTGGCATGCGCTTCACCAATGCTGCTCATGGACGCAGCGATTCAAAAGGCGGCAGCGGACGCGCCCAGGAGTGCAGCCATTAGCGCCCTAAATTGGTTTCAGGCATGGGCAACGCTTTGCCTTTTTGCTTGGCACGGCTGGTTTGTCTGCGCGGTCGCTCAAGCCGTAAGCATGTTTTTCCTGGCAGGCCATCTAGCCAAGGCGAGTGACGCCAGGAAAGCAGAGCCATGCAAGGGGGTGAAATGAAATCAGATCGTGAATTGCTTGAACTGGCGGCGAAAGCCATGGGTCGCAGCATCAAGAGCTGGAACACGCAGCACGGGATAGACGTTGCTGTCCTTGATGACGACACGTTTTGGCAGCCGTTGCTGAAAAACCATCTGACGGACTGCATGGGCGATGCGCTGCGGCTGGCCTGCAAGCTCAAGCTGAACGTGTTGCAGGGCGACGTTAGCGTCTTCGTTGAGGATGAGGCCGACGTGGGGGAGTCGATTGTTCTTGGCCCTAATGATGACCGCATGGACGCCACCCGCCGCGCCATTGTCCGTGCAGCCGCCTACATCGGCGAGGCAATGCCATGACCTGCCAAGACTGTGAATCAGCCAAGACCAAGCCACACCACCCTATTTACAAAAGCGGGTGCCCAGGGTGTGAGGCCAGGATGTTGGAGGGCGAGAAACACAAGGCCGACTGCTACGACGCTGAAATGGTCGCAATGTCAATCCGCCGCATGGATCGGCAGTCCCAAGTGCACCAGTACGAAACGCTAGAGCGCAACAAGGGCAAAGAGTACGCCGACAGGATACGCAAGATCAATGCCAACTTGCGGGAAAGTCTCATCAAAAGCGGCATGACCTATGACCAGATCAGGAGCCGCAAAGCATGAGCGAAATTCTCATGATCAAAGCCGCCAATGGCGCCCTAGTCCCACTGGACGACGAGCAGGCGCAAAAGCTAAAGCGGTTCAAGGTGGGCTCAGTCGTGCGCGGCGAGTTCGTCGAGATGCGTAATGGCAAGTTCTTCCGCAAGTGGTGGACGCTGGCTAACTTCGCCTACGACCTGTGGGCCGAAAGCATGGAGCCAATGGAGTATCGCGGCCAACGTGTGCAGCCGGTTTTCGAGAAGTTCAGAAAAGACCTGACGATTCTTGCCGGGTTCTACCACCCCGTTTTCAACATCGACGGGTCATTCAAGGTCGAAGCAGATTCCATCGCGTGGGCAAAGATGAGCGAGGAAACATTCGCAGTGCTTTACAGCAAGACCATTGATGCCATCTTGGCAAAGGTGCTGCCCCGGCATGGCTTGAATCATGAAACGCTGGCTAACCACGTTGATCGTGTTTTGGAGTTCGCATGATCCACCAAGGCCACCTCTACGCAATACACGGTCGCAAGTGCATCGCATTGCAGTCTGGATCATCTGCCGAGTTTTGGGTGCTCAAGAACAGCCCGGACATTCGTGACGTGCCGAGGTATCTGGTGGCGACGGAAGACCAAGCCAAGCCGCTGCCCATGAAATACCACGGGGGAGAGGTGTCCTCAATCCAAGGAGATGCGTGATGGGAAAGATTATCGACAGAGTGCGCCAGCGTGAATACGAGAAACGCAAGCGGCACATTACCCAGCTTGAAATTGAAGCCATGGAAATGGACTGGCTGACAAAGCAATCGCAATTGGCGCATGAGCGACATATGAAAGCCATGCAAAACTCAAGTCATGGCTTTACTGACATGGTGAAATTGCAAAACACGCTTTTGTTTGGCGGCTTGTTTTCCCCTGTTGCAGGGCAGCCGCTTGCCAAGCGATGGCCAAGCGAAGCGTGCAACAAGCGCTACTTGGAAATGCTTGCAGACCCGCGCTATGAAAATG
>Ga0114983_1001309_pt1 | contig 9952 bp, 7 predicted proteins | sample Shrwel_input2_RT_FD_87182 | JGI IMG/M metagenome (GOLD analysis project Ga0114983, IMG submission 87182) | Subsurface microbial communities from deep shales in Ohio, USA - Utica-3 well 1 S input2 RT | ecosystem: Environmental > Aquatic > Deep subsurface > Shale gas/oil reservoir > Produced...
ACGGATGTCAGAAGGGATAACGCTAGGGACGGGGGGGAGCTTGCAGCGGGTCGCCGAAACAGGCATCAGCTATCGGGATCAGTTATCGGGAGCCATTCGCGCCCTGAGACGACTCACGGCCTGGCTGTGCAGCTGGCAGACACGGGATTCGGTCACGCCGAGCACTGCACCGATTTCCTTGAGGTTCAGTTCTTCCTGATAGTAGAGCGCCATCAGCTGCTTTTCTCGCTCCGGCAAGGCACTGATGGCCTCTACCAGCTGTTCGCGCTGCTGGCTATCGACCAGTGCCGCAAAAGGAGACTGCGGCCCGCCTGCTCCGGCCTGGGGTTCGCCGCTTTCGGCTACCAGCTCCTCGAACGGCAACAGGTGGCCGTTATTGGTATCGCTCAACAGCTGGCGGTAGACATCCATCGGCATGTCGAGATCGGCGGCAATTTCCCGCTCCTCCGGCGGCCTGCCTAACTGCTGTTCGAGACGACGCACGCTGGCATCCACGCTGCGGGCATTGCGCCTTACGCTGCGTGGCATCCAGTCCCGGGTTCTCAGCTCGTCGATCATGGCGCCGCGAATGCGCTGGCTGGCGAAGGTGGTAAAGCTGGCTCCCGCCTTGGCGTCAAAGCGTCCGAGGGCGTCCAGCAACCCCACCATACCCGCCTGAATCAGATCATCCAGCTCGACCGCTGCCGGTAGCTTGACCTGCAGCGACAGTGCCTGACGCCGGACCACGGGCAGGTACTGCTCGAGCATTGCATTTTGATCGATCTTGCCCTGTGCCGTGTACATCCTGTTGCCTCAAGGACCGACATGGAGCCGGAAAGCGTGGTTAGGACGACGCTCCGTAAAACCGGAGTTCGATGACTCTATTATTCAGCCTGTGCCGCTTGGCAGAAGGGTGAAATAGCCTCTAATGATGGCGGTTATTTCGCTGATGAAGCGCCTGGGCTTCGATAATTGACGATGACCTGCAAACTTTCGGCCTTGACCGCTCGCCGCTGGCCGTTCGGAAGCTGAAAGCGAAAATGCAATGCCTGTCCAGCCTGCCAGGACAAGGGGGCGGTACGCCGCCCTCGGGGCGAGGTCAATGACAAGCACTCGCTGCCCTGACATAGCCATGCACGGAGCGCCTGGCCGGGCGGCAGGCGAAATCGCCAACTGACCTCGCTGACCTGTCGTCCTGCCAGTCTTGAAGAGTGAGCCGGTGAGAGAGCCTCAGAACTTGCCACTCGCCCCGGCACGGCCACGGTCACCGAAGGGGCATTGGCCACCCAACTGCCCGCGGCCAGACACGCTGGCACCATTCCCAGCATCATCGCGACGCAGACTAACCGGATTGCCCATTGCCGGCTCATGGCGCCAGCACCAGAAGGTCGATATCGAAAGCCTCGCGGGCCGCTTGCTGCAGATTGTTGAGCAAACCGCGCCGCGAGGCCACCGGCGGATGCAGTGCCAGCATGCGCCGAGGCCCGCCGCCACGTCGGACGGCCTGCATCACATTGAAGGCCTGACGAAAACCGTCGCCGTCGGTATCGACCCACAAAGCCCAGCGCTTCTCCTGGTTAGCAAGTTGGGCCAGTCGCGGGCTGTGGGCGTCGCAGGCCACGACCTGCCAGGCCGCCGGATCACCGACCCAGCGCTTCCCCCGGCGTGACCAGCTGACCAATGCCGCCTGTGCACGCTCGACGCCATCGACTTTGGGAAGCCCCAGCACCATCAGCGGAATGGTAGGAATAGGTTCTGGCTCAGGCGCCGGTTCCGGCCCGGGTTTCGATTCCGGCTCCGGCTCGGGCTCTGACGCCTGGGCCGAGCCGATCATGTCCGGGGCATCCGGTCCGCGGTCGGCGTCATCAGCCGGCGGCTGATCATCTGAGCGCACGGCCTCCTCCGGCACTTCATCGCCAGAGGCTTCTCGTTCCTGAGCCCAGCGGCGCAGGCCGGCTGCCTGATCACTCATACTCAACGCCCTGCCTGTTCACTGAAGTGGCGAATCGCTTCGCGGGCATCCAGTACCTGTATCAATCCCTCCAACAGGCTCTTAGCGCGACGTGGCCGACGAACCGCCTGCAGTCGCAACAGGTGCGCACGCACGTCCATGGCCCAATCATCTTCGGCATGCTCGAGATGCAGCGCCAAGGCGGCAATGCCCGTCGCCATGAACACCCTTAACTCGCTGTCGATGGCAAGCGGCCCATGCCCGGCGAGCTGCCGTGATGCCTGGCGAGCAAGTGTCGGCAGCTCATCGTTGTAAAGCTGCTTGAGCAATGCCTCTCGGCCAGACTCGATCGACCACCAGGCTGGCGACAAGGCGTAACGACGGGTCAGCATCATGCCGCTATCACGACCGCGTACCTCAGCGAACCAGGCACACAAGGCATCGCCGCTGGCTTCACCTGCACCGTAACTGAGGACGTCAAGCCGGCTCAGCATGACCTTGGCCGCCTGGCCACGATAGCGAATCAGCGCAGGTTCGATGGCCTGTGCCTCATCGGCAAGCCCGGCAAGGGGCAGACGCTCGGCGCGATACAGCACGCGGCTGTTGCCCTGTGCCTGGCTCAACCAACCGCTGCTACGCGCTTGAAGCCAAGCTCTTGCCCGGGCATCGGGCAGCCGGGGCAGCAAATGAGCGCTCACTCCCAATGTCGTCTCGGCCCACTCCATGCGCGCGCATTGACCCGCCATCAGCCGGTGCTCGGGGAACGGCTGTACCGCCGGGCGCCCCTCGTCATCGACGGCCAGATGAGGTAACACCCAGTCCTCACCCTGAAGCGTCGATGACCGCGCCCACAAGAGCGTAGACACCGACGCTGGCACCCGCTCATGAAGAGGCGCCAGGCGCTCTGAATGCAGGCTCGGCGGCAGTGAGCTGATCGCCCAAGCATCGGCAAGGGTGGCGAAACCGGGCACCTGGGCATGCAGCATTTCCCAGATACTGCCAAGCGCCCTGCCCTGGCCAAGCAGCGCCGGTGCACCTCGACTGGCACTGGCCTGAGACTCATCGGCCTGGGCGTCGGCGAAGGGTGAAGGGACGCCGGCTTCCAGTGCCTCTCGGATCAGTTCCTGCGCATCAGCCAGCCCCAGATCTTCGGGCACCCGCTGGCCGTGAGACACGAAGTGCAGGGTCAATCCATGGCGGATCAGGGTATCCAGGGCGCCACCCAGTCTAGCGGCCTCGTCCTGCTTGGTGAGGATGGCATCCTCAAGGCGTCCGCCAACGGCGCGGGCAGACTGTAAGTAAGTGGTCACCACCTCATCGATCGTCTCGCCCTGGCTGGCGGCATTGAGCAGCAACACCAAGCGTACGGCACGACTGTCGCCGCGCAGGTGAGCGATCTGTTCAAGCAGCCGGCGATCACGCTGGCTCATGCCCACGGTATCGACGATGACCAGGTGCTTGTCGACCAGTTGCGGCAAGAGACTTTCCAGGGGACGATCGGCTTCGAGCGCGTGCATCTCGATGCCCATCAGGTCAGCGTAGATACGCAACTGGTCCTGGGCGCCGATGCGGTAGGCGTCGGTAGTGACCAGAACCGCCTGCTCAGGGCCGTGGCGCATCACATAGCGGGCGGCGAGCTTGGCCGTCGTGGTGGTCTTGCCGACACCGGTTGGACCCACCAGGGCAATCACCCCACCCTGGTCGAGCAGCGCCTCGGGCTCCGATGCGACAGCAAGCCGGGCCACCAATTGACGTTGCAGCCACGCCCGCTGGTTCTCGAGGGAGGTGCCGGCAAGTTCCGAAGGCAGGGCCGCCAGTAACTCAGCGACCAACTCATGACCGAAGCCCGATGCCAGCAAGCGGCGGCGCAGATCAGACGCGGGTCCGGGCCCGGCGCGGTCTTGCTGGCCGAGCATTTCGCGCATTTCCTGCATTTCACCCAGCAGTTGCTGGCTAAGGGCAGCGAAGTCCTGCGGCGTTGAGACACTCGCCGCAGGGCGAGTCGGGGGGGCCTCGACGGCTGGCTGTGCTCTCTGCGCCATCAGTCCGGAAGAGGCGCGATGAGCGGCTCGCCAGTCAAGACCGCCGTTACTTCCAGCGGTGGCCGCCGGTCGCGAGGCAGGCGGTGCCTCACGGGCAGCCGGTTCTGATGTCGCCATGGCGTCACCTGTATCGTCGGCCATCGCCAGGATCTCGACGCCGTCTTCGACCGGGCGATTAGCGAGGATAAGTGCGTCATCACCCAGCAGCGCACGCACCTGGCGCATAGCCTCGCGGCTGTTCGCCCCCAGGAAGCGTTTCACGCTCATCGATCACCTCCCACCATGCTGGTGATCCTGAGCGTGCGGTCGTCGGGTATTTCGGCCTGAGACATCACCACCAGGTGGCGCAGGCGCCGGCGCAGAAAGCGCGACAGCAGCGCACGCAGGCTGTGCTGGACCACCAGCACCGGGGGCTCACCGCTCTGATCCTGACGCTCCAGCGCCTTGGAGGCTTGATCCATCAGGGTTTCGGCGAGTCCGGGTTCGAGCGCCCCACCACTGTTCATGGCCTGCATCAGCACCTGCTCAAGCTTGGCATCCAGGCCGATCACATGCAGATCGCCCTGGACCGGAAACCATTGCTGAGTGATCGCACGTCCCAGGGCGACCCGCACCATGGCCGTAAGATCGCTGACATCTACCTGGCCACCGCCATGTTCGGCCAGCGTATCGAGAATGGTGCGCATATCGCGAATCGACACATCTTCCTCGAGCAATTGCTGAAGCAGCCGCTGCAATTGTGTGAGGTTGACGATCTTCGGCACCACATCTTCGACCAGGGTCTTGTCTTCCTCGCCCAGCTTGTCGAGTAGCTGTTGAACCTCTTGTCGACCCAACATCTCGCCGGCATGCTGATGCAGCAAGTGGTTGAGATGCGTGGCGACGACGGTGCCGGCATCGACCACGGTGTAACCGTATACCTGGGCGTGTTCGCGCTGCGCGGCCTCGATCCAAACGGCGGGCAGCCCAAAGGCTGGGTCTTCTGTCCGGGTGCCTTCGAGCTGCCCCGAGACCTGGCCAGGATCGATGGCCAGCCACTTGCCCGGGTAGGCTTCGGCTTGACCGATCTCTACTCCCTTGAGGGTAATCACGTAGGTGTTGGCCCCCAGCTCGAGGTTGTCGCGGATATGCACGACGGGCGGCAGGAAGCCCACCTCCTGAGCATATTTCTTGCGTACGCTCTTGATGCGGCCCAGCAGCTCGCCCTGCTGGCGGTGGTCAACCAGAGGAATCAGCCGGTGTCCCACCTCGAGGCCCAGAGTGTCGACCAGCTGGACATCGTCCCAGCTTGCTTCAGGTGCTTCCTGAGCGGGGGGAGGCGCGGTTTTGACCGCTTCCTCGGTCACGCGGTTTTGTTCGTTGCGCTGCAGCCACCAGGCCAGGCTTCCGAGCAGCACGGTAAAAGTCAGGAACACCAGGTTGGGCATGCCCGGCACCAGCCCCAGCATCCCCATGACGCCAGCGGCCAGCCACAACACCTGAGGGTTGATGAATAGCTGACTGATCATCTGCTGGCCGACATCTTGATCGGTAGTGACCCTAGAGACGGTCACGCCGGCAGCGGTGGAGATCACCAGCGCAGGGATCTGTGCGACCAAGCCGTCACCGATGGTCAGCAGAGTATAGGTCTTGGCGGCGGTGCCGAAGTCCAGGTCATGCTGCATCATGCCGATCAACAGCCCACCGATGATGTTGACCACCATGATGACAAGCCCCGCCATGGCGTCACCACGCACGAACTTGCTGGCACCGTCCATGGAACCGTAGAAGTCGGCCTCTTGAGACACATCGGAGCGACGTTGGCGGGCTTCGTCCTCACCAATCAGGCCGGCATTGAGGTCGGCATCGATCGCCATCTGCTTGCCGGGCATGGCGTCGAGCATGAAGCGAGCCCCCACTTCGGCGATACGCCCAGCGCCCTTGGTGATGACCATGAAGTTGATGATGACCAGGATCAGGAACACCACCAAGCCAACAGCGAAGTTGCCGCCGACCAAAAACTGACCAAACGCCTCGATGACCTTGCCTGCCGAGTCGCCGCCCTGGTGGCCTTCCATCAGCACCACACGCGTCGAGGCCACATTCAATGACAGGCGCAACAGAGTGGTGAACAGCAGCACTGCCGGAAAGGCTGCAAAGTCGAGCGGCTTCTGGGTGAACATGCTGACCAATAGCACCATCACCGCCAAGGCGATGTTAAAGGTGAAAAACAGGTCCAGCGCGAAGGGAGGCAGCGGCAGGATCATCATCGACAGGATCATGATGATCAGCAACGGGCCTGCCAGCAGCTTCATCCGCATGTCACCCAACAGATCCATGCGGCCCAGATAGTTAGTCAGCGCTCTCATCGAGGCTCCTTGGTGATTTCATCGCTCGGGGCGTCAGGCTAGGACCCATCATCCAACTCGCTGGGGACCGGCAGATCATGAGGTGTCTCTGGCATCTCACCGCCATCCACGCGCACGCTCTTGAGGCGCATAGACCAGGCCAGGACCTCGGCCACGGCCGTATAAAGCGCCATGGGCACCTCTCCATCGAGATCGACATGGCCATGCAGGGCTCGCGCCAGCGGTGGGGCTTCGAGCATCGGGACACCATGTTCTTCACCCAGCTCACGAATCCGTTTGGCCACCTCATCGGCGCCCTTGGCCACCACCCGCGGCGCAGCCATCTTGCTCTGGTCGTAGCTAAGTGCCACGGCGTAGTGTGTCGGGTTGGTCACGATAACGTCGGCTTCTGGCACCTTGCTCATCATGCGGTTGCGAGCCATGGCCTGTTGCTGAGAGCGAATGCGCCCTTTGACTTGAGGGTCACCCTCGGACTCCTTGTGCTCCCGCTTGACCTCGTCCTTACTCATGCGCAACTTCTTGGCATGACTCCAGAGCTGGAAAGGGACGTCGATGAGAACCGGCACAATCAAGGTCAGTATCATCAAGCCGCAGGCCGTCGCAGCAAGGCCCATCGCATTGGCTAGGGCTTGCTTGACGGGCTGGTTCATAAGCGACATGAACTCGCCAAGATGAGTCACCAGAAACCATGCCCCCACCCCTCCTACCAGGACCGCCTTGGCGATTGCCTTGGCCAGCTCAGCCAGTGCTTGAGTCGAGAAAAGCCGCTTCAGCCCCTTGAGGGGGTTCATCTTGGAGAGCTGAGGCTGCAGCGACTTGGCTGATATCAGCCATCCACCCAGCAAGGCCGGCGCGACCAGAGCCACGCACACCAGTAAGAAGAATAACGGCATCAGCGTGAACAAGGCGTTTTGCCCAAGCGTCCAGGCATGGGTGAGCATGGGCATCACTTCGAACGCCTGTCGACGCTCGAACAGAAACGACTGCTCCATAACCGTGCCAAGCTCGTTGTACAAGGTGTTGCCCATCGACCACAGACCAATGACACCGGCCAACAGGAGCAAGAAGGTCGCCAGTTCGCGCGAACGAGCTACCTGACCGTCTTCACGCGCCTTCTGTTCTCGTCGTGGTGTGGCATCTTCTGTCTTTTCGTCATCACTGCTTTCATCGGCCATAAGCCATAACCAGCGGGCCTTTGCGGAGAGGGCGATTGGATGTTGATCATTGTCGAGAAAGCGGGGAAGGGGCGATGCGTCAAATAGCGCGAGGTATTAGGCCTTATTCAGGCGCATACGCTTTATCACTCAGCCAGGGGAAGCTTGTGAGTGGCAGGGGAAATAAGCATACAGAGTGAATTCTGGATAAAACTCCGCCGAACATGATGATGTCCGGCGGGGCTCGAGATTTAGAAACCCAGTTCATCCAGGAGGTCATCGACCTGGTCCTGACTGCTGACCACATCTGGGGCCTCTGGCTTGACCTGAGGGCCATTGAGCAGCGAGGCCTCACGCTTGGCATCGGCCTCCCACTGCCCTTCGGCACGACGCTTCATCTCGTCGCGACCCTGTTCGGCGGGCACGCTGTCGAGCAGCACTTGTACCAACTGATGCTCGATCTCACGGATGACATCCATCATCTTCTTGATCACCTGGCCCGTCAGGTCCTGGAAGTCCTGGGCCATCATGATTTCCATCAGCTCCTTCTGCGTCCCTTGAGTCTTCTCAGGCACCTCAGCGAGATAGCTGCGAGTATCAATGACCAACTCGCGAGCTTCATCCAGCTCTTTCGGCGCTTCGAACCACTCAGCCCAGCGCTTGTCGAGCGCCGAGGCGCGGGACTCGAGATCATCCTGCAGCGGCTGAGCCCGATCGATCGCATTGAGTGCTCGATCCGCAGCCTGTTCGGTCATCGAGGCCACGTAGTTCAGACGGTCCCTCGCATCAGGAATCGCCTCGGCCGCCTTCTCGATTTCCTGGTCAAGCCCGAGCTCGCGCATGTTTTCGCGCAGCATGCGCGTCAGTTGCCCAATGCGCTTCACCAGATCTTCGCTGTCACCACCGTGGGTAGACGCCTGTTGAGCATTATCGCTCATGATCGTTTCTCCTGCCGAGGGCAAGCCCCTCGTCGTGATTACATGCCGAGCTTTTCGAAGATCTTGTTCAGCTTCTCATCGAGCGTCGCGGCGGTGAACGGCTTGACCACATAGCCATTGGCGCCTGCCTGAGCGGCGGCGATGATGTTTTCCTTCTTGGCTTCAGCGGTCACCATCAGTACCGGCAGCTCTTTCAGGCTATCGTCGCCGCGAATCTGCTTGAGCATCTCCAGGCCATCAAGATTGGGCATGTTCCAATCCGATACCACAAATTCGAAGCCGCCATGTTTGAGCTTGTTCAGCCCGTCCTGACCGTCCTCGGCCTCTTCCACATTCGTGAAACCCAGCTCCTTGAGCAGGCTGCGCACGATGCGCCGCATGGTGGGAAAATCATCCACCACCAGAATTTTCATATCCTTATTGGCCATTTCAACCTCTGCGTCATGTCGTCGTTATCAAGACCGGCGGATGCGCCGGCCCGTTATCAGAATTCTTCCCAGTCGTCTTCGGTCGTTGCCTTTTCACGGGTTGCCGGCACCTGATGCGCGGCCGTCGAGCGAGTCAGCCCAGAGCGACGCTCTTCCGTACGACCAGACGGTGCGGAGGCGCTCGCCGAGGGCAATGCCTGAGGGACGCCGCCCGCCAGACGGAAGACGGCCACCGCCTGCTCGAGACGGCTTGCCTGCTCCTCGAGAGAAGTTGCAGCCGCCGCCGCTTGCTGCACCAGCGACGCATTCTGCTGCGTCACCTGATCCATCTGGCCAACCGCTTGTGTGACCTGCTCGATGCCATCGCTCTGTTCCTGCGAAGCAGCCGAGATTTCATCCATGATGTCGGTCACGCGCTTAACGGCATCCACCACCTCTTGCATGGTTTGCCCTGCCTGCTCGACCAGGGTGGAGCCTTGTTTGACCTGGCCCACGGAGTCATCAATCAGGGTCTTGATTTCCTTGGCTGCCGAAGCGCTACGTCCCGCCAAATTGCGAACTTCCCCCGCCACCACGGCAAAGCCTCGACCCTGCTCACCAGCCCTTGCGGCCTCGACCGAGGCATTGAGCGCCAGGATGTTGGTCTGGAAGGCAATCGAATCGATGACGCCAGTGATATCGGCAATTTTCTGAGAGCTTTGCGAAATACCATGCATGGTGGTAATTACGCGATCAACCACCTCGCCTCCCTTACCTGCCGTGCTCGACGCTTCGAGCGCAAGACCGCTGGCCTGACGCGCGTTGTCGGCATTCTGCTTAACAGTGGTGGTCAGCTCTTCCATGCTGGAAGCGGTCTGCTGAAGCGAAGCCGCCTGTTCTTCGGTGCGCGATGACAGGTCGGCGTTGCCGCTGGCGATCTCGCGCGTACCCACATGAATCGAGCTGCTGCTCTCACGGACCGTACCCACCGTCTTGGAAAGCCCCTGCTGCATATCGCGCATGGCGGCGAACAGCTTACCAATCTCGTTTCGGGTGGTGGCGCGGATGTCTTCGGTGAGATCCGCCTTGGCGATACGCTCAAGAGTGACCACCGCAGAGTTCAGCGGCTGGAT
>Ga0114983_1001317_pt1 | contig 9906 bp, 11 predicted proteins | sample Shrwel_input2_RT_FD_87182 | JGI IMG/M metagenome (GOLD analysis project Ga0114983, IMG submission 87182) | Subsurface microbial communities from deep shales in Ohio, USA - Utica-3 well 1 S input2 RT | ecosystem: Environmental > Aquatic > Deep subsurface > Shale gas/oil reservoir > Produced...
TCCATGAGGTGTCCGGGTAGTGAGTCCAGGGGTGGCCCCGCTAAACGGGGCCCGGCACGCGTATCGTCGGCGCAAGACGGAAGCTGGCAACCCGCTTCAGGGGCGGCGCTCTAAAGGCTTCTCAGCTCAAGAGTCGGCGTTGGTCGCGGCGTCTTCGCTGTCGGCCTCATCGGCCTCAGGGGCCGGGGGCGGCGGGATGTCCGCCGGGGTCTCAAGCGTCAGCCGCCCGAGCTTGCCATCGCGCAGTTCGTGCAGCAGCACCTCGGCGCCACGGTGCAGGTCGACCTCGCCACCCGGGCGCAGGCCGCCGCGTTTGGCGGCGATGTCACGCACGATGGCGTTGCCGTCGAAGCCGGCGAGGGCCAGCAGGTCAACGCGCACCGGGCCGTCGGCCTCGACGGAATCGGCGGCAGGGTTGCCCTGATAAGGCGGTAGCGCCTTCAGCTTATAGCGCTGGCTAAGCGACTCGGGGTAGCGCTTGGCCAGTTCGGCGGCGGTGACTACGGCGACGTCCAGGTAGTCGATGGCGGTATCGCGGATGGCGCCGCTGGCCGCCAGGCGGTGAGCACTGGCCTGGTCCTCGATCTTCGGCCACAGCACGCCGGGGGTATCGGTCAGCGCCACCCGGCCGTCGATGCGCACCTTCTGCTGGCGCTTGGTGACCGCCGGCTCGTTGCCGGTCTTGGCGATCTTGCGCTTGGCAAGGCCGTTGATCAGGGTCGATTTACCGACGTTGGGAATGCCCATCACCATCACCCGCACGTCGCGGTCGGCACGCACCTCACCGGCAAGCTCATGGCACAGCTTGGGAATGCGCTTGAGCTCGCGGGCCTGGGTGGTGGTCACCGCCAGGGCACGAGTGTTGGGCTGGGCATCAAAATAGGCGACCCACTCTTTGGTGCGCTCCGGGTCGGCAAGGTCGGCGCGCGAGAGGATCTTCAGTACCGGCTTGTGCTCGGTGAGTTCGGCCAGCATAGGGTTGGCGCTGGAATAGGGCAGACGGGCGTCGAGCACCTCCAGCACCACGTCGATTTCCGGCAGCGCCTCGGTGATCTGGCGGCGTGCCTTGTGCATGTGTCCCGGGTACCAGCCCAGCATGGCCTCTTCTCCTGCGCGTTTCTAACGGCCGTCCATCTTAGCAGATGGACGGCGGGCTAGGGCTAGCGAGGCAGGCACTAGCGAAGAGGGCTAACAAGACAAGCGCAAGCTCTAGGGGTTACTCGTCGCGGTTGAAGTCGATGGCCACCGAGTTGATGCAGTAACGCAGGCCGGTGGACTCCGGCGGGCCGTCCGGGAAAACGTGGCCCAGGTGGGCGTCACAGTGCGAGCAGACCACTTCGGTACGCTGCATGCCGTGGCTGGTGTCTTCATGTTCCTCGACCGAGCCCTTGCCTAGCGGGCGGTCGAAGCTCGGCCAGCCGCAGCCGGCGTCGAATTTGTGCTCGTTCTCGAATAGCGGGGCATGGCAACAGACGCAGTGATAGATGCCCTGGGCGTCTTTAACCTGGTAGTCTCCGCTAAAGGGCCGTTCGGTGCCTTTCTCACGGGTGACCCGATACTGCTCTGGGCTGAGCTGGCTGCGCCACTCGGCCTCGCTCTTTTCTATCTTCTTGCGCATGGCGTACCTTCCGATTTCAAAAATGATCGATGTCGGGCGAAGACGGTCGGTTAACTGCATCGGTCGACGCGCGCCCCTTCACGCCGATAGTTCACTTTGCCACCGCTGGCCGTTGCCCCACAATGCAGGGCACCTTGCTGGGCCTTTAGACGCTGGACCTTTATAAGCTTGAATGGCTACCTTATAAGCAAGCCAAGGCCAGTGCCTACTACCTACTAAGTCGTCTGGTGGCCTGTCTTACGATTTATAGGATAGCCTGTGTAGGCGAGGAAACGCGCGGCACAACAGGCGCTTGACAGTGCCAAGTGTGCTCAGTAACATACGCGCCATCTTAAAGAGGTTCGGCCACGTCCCATTCGTCTAGTGGTCCAGGACACTGCCCTTTCACGGCAGTGACAGGGGTTCGAACCCCCTATGGGACGCCATCCTCTGCAAGATGCCGGATGACCGGGAAGTAAATGCGGAAATAGCTCAGTGGTAGAGCATCGCCTTGCCAAGGCGAGGGTCGGGAGTTCGAATCTCCTTTTCCGCTCCATGCGTCCCATTCGTCTAGTGGTCCAGGACACTGCCCTTTCACGGCAGTGACAGGGGTTCGAACCCCCTATGGGACGCCACTTCACAACGTATGATGATAAGCGGAAATAGCTCAGTGGTAGAGCATCGCCTTGCCAAGGCGAGGGTCGGGAGTTCGAATCTCCTTTTCCGCTCCAATCGTCTCCTCCTTTTGCTTCGATCAGTCGTCATTCTCTAGCCACCCCCGGCTCAACGTCTGTCGCAAGCTCGTCGTTTGTTTTTTCCGTGCTTTTTCGCGTATCCGCGCTTCAGTTCCTTTCTTGGCATTGAATTCTGAGCACTCGCCCCTATCCTTAGTGTCCTAATTTTTTAACCATCTCACAGGTGTCCTGATGGCTGAACCGGCGCTGTCCATCCGTGGCCTGACCAAGGTTTACGGCAACGGCTTTCATGCCTTGAAAGGCATCGATCTCGATGTCCAGCAGGGTGACTTCTTCGCGTTACTGGGCCCTAACGGGGCCGGCAAGTCCACCACTCTTGGGGTGGTCTGCTCGCTGGTGCAAAAAACCGCCGGCAAGGTGTCGGTGTTCGGCATCGATATCGACAAGGACTTCGCGCGCGCCAAGAACAACCTCGGCGTGGTGCCCCAGGAGTTCAACTTCAACCAGTTCGAGAAGGTCGAGGACATCATCCTCGCCCAGGCCGGCTACTACGGCATGTCGCATCGCGAGGCCAAGCCACGCGCCGCGGAGCTGCTCAAGGACCTGGGGCTCTGGGATAAGCGCAACGGCAGCGCCCGCGCGCTCTCCGGTGGCATGAAGCGTCGCCTGATGATCGCCCGCGCCCTGATTCACCGCCCCAAGCTGTTGATTCTCGACGAGCCCACCGCCGGGGTCGATATCGAGCTGCGCCGCAGCATGTGGGACTACATGCGCCGCATCAACCGTGAGGAGGGCACCACGATCATTCTTACCACGCACTATCTCGAAGAAGCCGAGAGCCTGTGTCGCAACATTGCGATCATCAATCACGGTGAGATCGTCAAGAACACCAGCGTGCGCGAGCTGCTCGGCCAACTGAATACCGAGACCTTCCTGCTCGACCTGGCCGAGCCGGTCAGCGAGGTGCCGAGCCTTGAAGACTTCCAGATCGAGAAAGTCGACTCAAGCCAACTGGCGGTGTCGGTCAAGCGCGGCCAGCGCCTCAACGACCTGTTCAGCCAGCTTTCCGATCTGGGACTGACCGTGGTGTCGATGCGTAACCGGGCCAACCGGCTGGAAGAAATGTTTGTCTCGATGGTGGAAGAGTCCAACGCGGAGGCCGCGAAATGAATGCAATGCAGATAGCCGTGGCGCTATGGACCCTGGTCGGCAAGGAAGTGCGTCGCTTTACCCGTATCTGGCCGCAGACGCTGCTGCCGCCGTCCATCACCATGACCATGTACTTCATCATCTTTGGCAACCTGATCGGGTCGCGGATCGGCGCGATGGACGGCTACGATTACATGGACTTCATCGTGCCCGGCCTGATCATGATGGCGGTGATCACCAACAGCTACTCGAACGTGGCCTCGAGCTTCTTCTCGAACAAGTTTCAGCGCTCGATCGAGGAAATGATGGTCTCGCCGATGCCTAACTGGGTGATACTGGCGGGCTTCATCCTCGGTGGCATGGCGCGCGGCCTGGGCGTGGGCATCATCGTCACCGGGGTGTCGCTGTTCTTTACCCGTATCGATGTGGCGCATCCACTACTGACCATTGGGGTCGTGGTGCTGACGGCGGCGCTGTTCGCCACCGGTGGCTTTATCAACGCGCTGCTCGGCAAGAAGTTCGACGATATCTCCATCGTGCCGACCTTCATTCTGACGCCGCTGACCTACCTGGGCGGGGTGTTCTATTCGATTTCGCTGCTGCCGGATTTCTGGCAGGGCGTGTCGATGCTCAACCCCATCCTCTATATGGTCAATGTCTTCCGTTACGGCTTCCTGGGTGTCTCCGACATTCCGGTGGGCTGGGCGCTGGCCGCCATCGGTGGCTTCATTACCGTGCTGTTTGCCATCGCGCTATGGATGCTGGAGCGCGGCAAGGGCATCAGGGGCTGATCATGACTCACGACCGTCCAGAAACGCTTGCCGAGGCCCCGCTGGGGCGCGAGTCGGCTTACCCGGAACACTATGACCCGGCGCTGCTGTATCCCATCCCCCGGGCCGCCAACCGGGCGCCGCTGGGCATCACCAATGATGCCCTGCCGTTCGTCGGTGAAGATGAGTGGCACGCCTTCGAGGTCTCCTGGCTGACGCCGCGTGGCAAGCCGGTGGTCGCGGTGGCCCGTTTTCGGCTGCCCGCCGACTCGCCGAATCTGATCGAGTCGAAGTCCTGGAAGCTGTACCTGAACAGCTACAACCAGACGCGCTTCGCCTCTCGCGCGGAGGTGAGTGCCACGCTGGAACAGGACCTTGCTGCCGCTGCCGGGGCGCCGGTCTCGGTTGCGCTTTTCGGCGTCGATGATCAGGCCCTGGCCACCCAACGCCTGCCCGGCGAGTGCATCGACGAGCTCGACGTCGAGATCGATGCCTATACGCCCGATCCCGCGCTGCTCACTGTGGGCGAAGAGGTCGTCGAGGAAACCTTGCATTCGCACCTGCTCAAGTCCAACTGTCCGGTTACCGGTCAGCCCGACTGGGGCAGTGTGCTGATTCGCTATCGCGGCCCGCAGATCGATCGCGAGGGGCTGCTGAAGTACCTGGTGTCCTATCGCCAACACCAGGACTTCCACGAGCACTGCGTCGAGCATATCTTCACCGACCTGATGGCCCGCGCCCGCCCCGAGCGGCTTCTGGTGCTGGCTCGCTACGTGCGTCGCGGTGGCCTGGATATCAGCCCTTGGCGGGCAACGCCCGGCGAGCGCCCGCCCGAGCCGCTGCGCCTGGCGCGCCAATAGCCATCTGGCGTACAGTCACGCTAGACGCTTTCAGGCGGGCACGATGCTTTAAACGGCCCGCCACCCCATTGCTGCAAGGAGACCCGGATGGATGCAATGACGCTGCTGCATGAACGCAGCTCCATGGGCAAGTTGTGCAGCCCGGCCCCCGACGCCGACCAACTGGATGCCATCTATCGCGCCGCCCTGCGCGCACCGGATCACAAGGAGCTCACACCCTGGCGGTTTATCGAGTTCTCGGGCGAGGGGCTCAATCGCCTTGGCGAGCTGTTCGCCGAGGCCGAGTTCCACAATAACCCGCATATCGACGATGCCGCGCTGAACGCCGCGCGCAAGAAACCGCTGCGGGCGCCGATGATCATCGCCGTGGTCGCCAAGATCACCCCCGACCAGCCCAAGGTGCCGCCCCTCGAGCAGTCGCTCTCCGCCGGCTGTGCCGCCCATGGCATGCTGCTGGCGGCCCAGGCGCTGGGGCTAGGCGCGATGTGGCGCACCGGCCACTACGCCTTCGACCCTACGGTCAAGAAGGGCCTGGGCCTTGGCGAACACGATGAGCTGGTGGCCTTCCTGTACCTGGGGCAGATGGGCGGGCGCCACAAGCCGCTGCCGGAGCGCGACCCGGCCGACTTCGTCGAGCGCTGGAACTGAGCCGTGCGTGAGGTGGGCGTGCCGCACCCGCGCTTGGCGCTGCCTGCGGCAGGGCAGGGCGACGACCTGAGCGCCTTTCGGCACTGGCTAGAGGCCGCCATTCCGCTGGTGCCGCAGTTGGGCATTGAGGATATGCACTGGCAGGACGACACCCTGGTGTGGTCGCTGTCGCTTGCCCCCAACCTCAACGACAAGGGCACCGGCTTTGGCGGCTCGCTGGCCGCCCAGACCACCCTGATCGGATGGAGCTGGGTCACGCTATGGCTGCGTTCCCAGGGCCGCGAGCAACACGTGGTGGTCGCCGAAGCCAGCCAGGGCTTCAAGGCGCCGGTGAGCGGCGACTACCGCATACTGTGTCGCCCGGAAGACCCAGAAGGGCAGGCGGCCCTGACCGACCGCCTCGCCAGCCGCGGCAAGGGACGCATCGCGCTGGTTCAAGAGCTCTACTGTGATGACACCCTGTGCCTTACCGCTCGCGGCGACTATGCGGTATTGCCCTGAAGATATTGGGAAAATTTCGCGCCCGGCTTGCAATCGCCGCCTGATCTCGATACAGTATGCGCCGTTCTGACGCGGAAGGCGCAGCCCCCGCGGCAGAGCTAAAAATTGCGGAGGGGTGTCCGAGTGGTCGAAGGAGCACGCCTGGAAAGTGTGTAAGTCGAAAGGCTTCGAGGGTTCGAATCCCTCCCCCTCCGCCACCGAATATAGATAAGCCACTGATTTCAGCGGCTTTTTCTTTTTCTATAGCCTCGCAGCCCATACTTCAGCCCATACTTTGTTCCTGGCTTTCACTGGCCTTCCCAGGACGCTATTGGACAGTACGTCCCTGTGCAGCACCCTCCCTCGCCTTCCTTTTCCAAGGCCTCTGCTGTCACTGGCGGTCCCGAGTCTGGCACAGGCTGATCGGCAGCTAAATATCAGGCACCTTAGCCAGAACAACGACCAGGCTTTCAGGCAGGTGGCCCATGTGGCCAACCACTCCGATCTACTGGCGATCCAGGATTTGAAAGAGGCGTTTCTTGGGACGATCCATGTGCCCGGAGCACTATGCTTTCTTGTGTCGCGAGAGCGAGATAGCTCATTCGGGCAGCGTTGTGCCTTTTCTGAACCATAGCCATATCTTTTCCCGTAAGCCCCATGCGGTGCGCTTTCGTGATATAGAGAGCGGGGTCCTAATCACCGTCGCCACGCTGCTGTAGGTTGCTGGGAAGGCCACTCAGCAGCAAAGCAGGCGATGGCCCAACCCTGTCGATTCTTAACAATCGCTAGATGAAAACTTGCCAATAGCAGGTGACAGCCGGTGTCAAGCTGGTACGCTGGGACGTATATAAGGTATGACGCAAAGGAACTGCGCTATGTCCGACTCTTCAAGGGTGCCACGTATCAACCTGTTCCCGCATTCGTGCCGGGTACCCATCTATGTCTGCGACACCTTGGTTGCAGATCCCACGCTGACCCACTGCCCGTTGAAGGGCGATACCGATTACCACTCCCTCGACACAATCGCCCATGAAGCTTGGAGCTATCAGCAGCCGACCTGCGAGATGATAGCGATTGCCGAGCGGTTGACGTTCGATGCCGACAAGGTAAAGGAGCAATTCGAGTGAGGTCTCCTACCGACCCAAAGCTGCCCTGCTGGCAAAGGCAGCATGCTCGTTTATTGGTGTTATATAGCCACGTCAACGAAAATACACCGAAAAATCAATGGGTTGGTGTGGCGGCATAAGAATGTTGAACGCGCGCGCTCGTTCAAGTCAATAAACGAGCGCGCTGTCTAACACCTGTTAGGGTGAGATGAAGATGAAAGAACTTTTGGTACCGCTATTAGTTGGACTGTTCTTCTGTATTGGTGCTTATAGCGGAAATTCCATGTTTGAGAAATTCAACCGCCCCCAAATTTTTTGGTCCAAGGGAGGCGAGTTTTTCCTTAACTTCATGAACCTGTCCATAATTCTGGGAGCTCTAGGATTGGTGGTATGGTCTTTCATGAACGCCCCTTGGTATTTCGTTGTCGGCTTATCAATATTGGGCATTATTTGTGGTGTCGTTCTTATTGGAATATTTCGTCGATTGCTAATTTCAGCACTTGGTCTGATTCTTTCCTTTTCTTCAATCCTCGCACTTCATTGGTGGGCATGGTTTTTTTAATTGTCCCCCCCTAACAATCGGCTGCACAGCGACCGATTTTCCGCCGCTTCGCGGCTCAAAACCGGCGCGTGAGCCGGGCGTTAGATTTGCTAGGAGACTTGAGTGAACGTCTATTTTTCGGACTATTTTTCTGTTTCAAAGGACGAACTAGAAGAGTATGGAGCGTTCAATGTCTCCTTGATTAATGACCTGCCTGTGTTTATCGATCCGTTTTTGCTCTTTAATAGCGAAGAACCAGAATATCAGCATTTGCATGATGAAATCATAAAATATATTGGATTTCTTCGTGATATGTCAGAGGCTGGCAAGATCTCTAGAGGATTGGTTCGGCACTGGTTCCTATTCCCTGAAGTAAAGCAGAATTGGTTAGGTTTCAGCAAAGTTGGAAATGGTGGTTCCGGCCTAGGGCCGGAATTTGCAAGCGCTCTAAACGAAAACCTTGGAAATATATTCAATGATTTCGGAGCAGAGAAAATAACCAAAAGTAGCCACTTGGAAAAATTGTGTCTTATTAAGGAAGGGGTTGGAAAAGACAGCATAAGCGATTTCACTACAAATCTTATAAAGTCGTACTTGTGTGAATACACGCAAGCCTTCGCTAAAAAACATATCGATTCGTCGCGGACCAAATTTGTTATGGTCCCGCGCGCAGAGTTTAACTATAAAACTCGTCGCTGGACGTCAAAAAAATATACGTTACCTTTTATTGACGGCGATTATGTATTGCTGACACCAAAAGACATCCTCACCAAGGATGAGGCATGGATTAACAAACACGACATAATTGGCGATTTTGACGATATTATAGGGGGTATTCCCAACGTAGAGTTAAGAGACCAAGTGAACGAGTATTTCCTTCGGCGGGTTCCAGAAGACGCTAAACAGCGTGAAATCAATGAGGCTATAGCGAAGACATTAAGAAATTTTCCTGAGCTAATTGATCGCTACATCCGACTCAAGGAAGACACCGGTGACCAGGCTGTTGCACTGAGCGAGCAAAAGGTCCAAGAAATAGAGACGGTTTTCATACGTCAAGTAGCTAGCTTAATTGAGAATTTGAAGGATGAAAGCAGTTTTTACGAGACTTCCGATGACACGCATGATGAAGCGTACCGTCGCGTTCTGTTTTTAAAGCAAGTTATTGAAAATAATGATGGCTATCGGATTTTTTATTCTAATGGCCAACCAATAAAGCGCGAGTCGGACCTTCAGCTTATGTTTCGACTGACCTGGTACGCTTCGCAAGAAGACGTCAATGCTGAGGTCAATAATGGTCGCGGTCCGGTCGACTATAAAATATCCAGAGGGTCGAAAGATAGCACGCTTGTAGAGTTCAAATTGGCTAATAATTCCAAGATTAAGCAGAATCTTGCAAAGCAGGTCGAAGTGTATAAGGCAGCAAACCAAACGAAGAAGTCTATTAAAGTGATTCTTTATTTTAGCGAAAGCGAGCTGTTTCGGGTTCAGAAAATAATGAAAGAGCTAGAGCTTAAAGAAGATAAAGAGTTGGTTTTGATAGATGCGCAAGCGACCAATAAGCCGTCTGGGTCAAATGCAAGGTGAAATCTAACCAATGCGTCAACGGGACCGGTTTTCTGCTGGCGCTCCAAACCGGCCCATTACGCAGGCGTTAATATCAGCGAAGTATCAACGTCCGCTTCTGGCCGTTTGCAGACCTTCCCTTAAAAAAAAGTCAACCCGACCTGGAAGAGCCGCTCCACATCACGGATACGGCGCTTGTCGATGACGAACAGAATGACATGATCGCCAGATTCCACCACTACGTCATCGTGGGCGATCAGCACCTCCTTGCCGCGTACGATGGCGCCAATGGTCGTGCCACTAGGCAGATCAATATGGCCGATGGCGCGGCCCACCACCTTCGAGGAGTGCGCATCGCCATGGGCGATCGCCTCGATGGCCTCGGCGGCACCGCGGCGCAACGAGTGAACATTGACGATATCCCTATGCTTCAACGTAGTTGTCACCTAAACAGATTGAGAGGTGAACAACGTGCGTTACCCCGCAGAACGTAAGGA
>Ga0114983_1001318_pt1 | contig 9900 bp, 7 predicted proteins | sample Shrwel_input2_RT_FD_87182 | JGI IMG/M metagenome (GOLD analysis project Ga0114983, IMG submission 87182) | Subsurface microbial communities from deep shales in Ohio, USA - Utica-3 well 1 S input2 RT | ecosystem: Environmental > Aquatic > Deep subsurface > Shale gas/oil reservoir > Produced...
AGAAAAGTTCTTCTGACCCCATTTTCATCTGACCCCAATTTATTCGGCTTTCGAGAACAGGTGAGTGACGTTCCCGAGGCCGGTGGCCAACCGCCCCTTCTCTGCCTTCTTCTTTCGGCCTTTGGCAACATAAAGCGGGAGCATTTCACCGTAGAGACTGGTACTGATTGTGCGCTGCTCGTCTTCCAGACGGTCGCGGCGCAAACGGATGCCGTATTTCGCCAGCTTGGGTTCCAGTTGATCGGCGCGCTTCAGCAGATCCCGCCGGGTCATCTGATAGGCGTGTTCGCACACCATACGCCGGGACTGGAAACTGAACACATTGGAGAAGAACAGCTTGGCGTCATCCCGGGTGGGCTCGAACAGGAGTATGTCCTTGTCCGGATAATCCCGGGCGTACTGCGCAATACCGGACTGCATCCGTGAGTAGACGATGGTCCGGAACATCTGGGACAACAGGTTCGGCATACCGGAGCGGGTCAGCTCACCCGGCTTCATGGACCCGGCACATACCGCGGCACTGGCATCAATAGGCACCTGGGGGTTTACCGCGAATACCAGATCAGCGCCATCTTCAAAGGCGACGGAAGCGTGCAGCCCTTTACGCAAGGTGCCATCCACATAATAGCGGCCGTCAATATCCACCGGCACGTAAAGGCCCGGCGATGAGGTACTTGCCTGAATCGCCTTTGAAATGGGCACATGATCGAAGCCCGGAGCCCCGAAGCAGACCGCCTCCGTGCTTTCGACATCGGCTGCCACAATATAGAGACTGTGCTTCAGCTGGCGGAAGTCATTGGTGCGTCCCAGCATGGTAAAGGCACGCTTGAGGTACTCGTGCAGGCCCTCGTTATCAAACAGCCCCGCCGGCGCCGCCTGCGCCAGTATGGTCATGGCTTCAAGCAGGCTCTGATCGTAGGGGTTATTGACGAACCGGCGCACGGCGGTTGAAACCAGCCCCGGTACCGACAGCAATCGACTGCCAATCTCCCGGAAGGCCGGCCGGTAGAAGACTTCCGGGTGAAAAGGGTGAACTTCTGCCTCATTGCGCACGAAAATCCGGCACAGCTGGGCAGTGGTCATCTGGTTGGCCAGGTTCGCGGCCACGAATGAGCCCGCGTTAACCCCTACATAGACATCGATATTGTTGAAATCGAGACCATCCAGCGCTTCATCCAGGGCACGCAGTGCTCCGATCTCGTAGATTCCGCCCAAAGGTCCACCACCACCGAGAGCGAGCCCGATACGGGGAGCGGATTCAGGATCAGCTGGCACCTTCATAGACCTTCCTTTTCCGGAGAAAGAATGCAAGTCCGTGTTCTGAACTATCAAAAACTGCTCTGGCTACACTAACAACCGGTTTTAGAGTACGCACCCTATATTCACCCAGACGACCCGGGATCAGGAGACCGCTGCCTCGGACGCCGCCATGGCGCTTGATTTTCCCGGCCTGAGGTAGCGGCCAAAGCCCGCGTTCCTCAGGGCCAGATCCACACAACTTTTGATCACATGTGGCGAGTCCAGCAGCAGTACATCCTCCAGCAGCTGAATAGCCCATTCCCGGCTGACGCTGCGAATCACCGACTTGACCTTGGGCAGACTGGCCGCGTTCATGGACAGGGAATCGTAGCCCATTGCCATGAGCAGCAGTGCGCCACCGGGATCACCGGCCAGCTCGCCGCAGATGCCCACCGGCTTGCCAACCGAGTGCGCATCCTGGGCAATCCGGACCAGGGCCTGAAGCACGGCCGGGTGGTAGGAATGATAGAGCTGGGCGACCCTCGGGTTATTGCGATCGACCGCCAGCAGGTACTGGGTCAGGTCGTTGGAGCCAACCGACAGGAAGTCGACCCGGTCTGCCAGCTCGCGGATCTGGTAGACGGCGGCGGGAATTTCGACCATCACACCCACTTTGGGCATGTGAATGTCGTAGCCCTCTTCACGAACCTCGTGATACACCCGGTAAATCAGGTGCAGGGACTCTTCCACCTCCGAGATATTGGAAATCATCGGCAACATGATCTGCAGGTTGTTCAGGCCTTCGCTGGCCTTGAGCATGGCCCGAACCTGCACCAGGAAGATCTCCGGATGATCCAGGGTGACCCGGATGCCGCGCCAGCCAAGGAAGGGGTTTTCTTCCTTGATCGGGAAATAGGTCAGCGCCTTGTCGCCCCCGATATCCAGGGTGCGCATGGTTACCGGGCTGGGGGCAAAGGCTTCCAGCTGCTCCCGATAGTACTCCCGCTGCTCCTGCTCCGAGGGGAAGCGATCCTTGATCATGAACGGCACTTCGGTCCGGTACAGGCCAATGCCCTCGGCACCATGGGACAAAGAGCGGACGACATCGGTCATCAGCCCGGTGTTGACCAGTAGCGACACCCGGTGATGATCGGTGGTTTCGCAGGGCTTGTCTTTCAGAACCTCCAGGCCCCGGATCAGCTCGTCTTCTTCGTCGCAGATCGCCTGGTAGTAGGACCGCAGGTCCGAGGACGGCGACGCGAAGATCTGGCCCTCAAAGCCATCAACGATCAGCTCCTTGCCGTCAAGCTGGTTTACCGGAATATCCACCAGCCCCATGACCGTGGGCACCCCCATGGCGCGGGCAAGGATTGCCACGTGGGAGTTACTGGACCCCTTGACGGACACCAGGCCAACCAGTTGGCCCTTGGGCACTTCGCCCAGCATGGCGGGCGTGAGTTCTTCGCTCACAAGAACGGTCCGCTCGGGGTAATTCAGGTGTTTCTGTTCCCCCTCCTGGAGGTGAGACAGCAGGCGCCGGCCCAGATCCCGGATATCAACGGCGCGCTCCTGGAGGTAATGATCATCCATCATCTCGAAGTGGCGGATGTATTGCTGAACCACCTGCTTCAGCGCACCCTGGGCCCATACCCCTTCCCGGATCTTGTTGGCGACCTCCCCTGGCATGGCATCGTCGCCCAACATCCTCAGATAAACGTCAAACAACGCCTGCTCTTCGGGACGTAGCTGTGAGGCGAGCCGCTTGGCCACGCGCTCGATATCTTCACGAACAGCCTTCACTGCCCCCCGGAACAGCTCCAGTTCCAGATCGATGTCATCGGTGGGTTTTTCGGGCACCACATCGAGATCGGCGGAGGGATAGACCACGACACCACTGCCGATCGCCACGCCCGGGGCTCCGGGGACACCACTGAAGCTGACATCATGAGCCTCTTCACCGGTCAGCGACAGTCCGCTGATGGCACCGGTCGCTTCGCTGTGGGCGATAACCCCCGCAAGCTGGGCTGAGACAGTGACCAGGAAAGCCTCTTCACCTTCGTCGAAACAGCGGGAACTTTCCCGCTGCTGAACAACCAGCACCCCCAGTACACGGCGGTGATGGATAATCGGAACACCCAGGAAAGAGCGGAAGCGCTCTTCACCGGTTTCCGGAAAGTAACGATAGCGTGGATGCGACGGGGCATCCTCGAGATTGATGGGTTCTTCACGGGAACCGACCAGCCCCACAAGCCCCTCGGAATAGGCCAGACTGACCTGCCCCACTGCATTCCGGTAGAGGCCTTCAGTGGCCATCAGGATATAGCGGTTGGTGGCCGGATCGAGCAGATACACGGAACAGACTTCGGTCCCCATGGCCTTCTGCACCCGCGATACGATGATATCCAGCGCCTCCTGCAGATCGCGGGCACTGTTTACCTCTTGTACTAGACTTCGCAGAATGCTCAGCATGGCGGTGTCAGTCCGTCATTTCTGGTGTTCCTTTAAACGCCGGTTCTGCTCCGCCCGATGCCACTGTTCCATGTTGTAGAACAGCCGGGGCGCAAGCTCCCTCAGCGCACGTCGATACACTTCACGCTTGAATGAAACCACCTGGCCCAGCGGATACCAGTAGCTTACCCACTGCCAGCCGTCGAACTCCGGTGAATCCGTCCCGTCCACGCAAACCTGCGCGTCCGGCGATAACATCCTCAGCAGGAACCATTTCTGTTTTTGGCCCACACAAATGGGGTGGGAGTTGTGGCGTACCATCCTCCTGGGGAGTCGATACCTGAGCCAGCCCCGGGTGCAACTGATAATCTCGACATCATTCGCACAGAGACCGACTTCCTCGCCAAGCTCCCGGTACAGTGCATCCTCGGGGGATTCATCAAGTTTGATCCCCCCCTGGGGAAACTGCCAGGAGTCCTGCCCTATTCGCCTTGCCCAGAGAACTTCTCCCCTGTGGTTGGCCAGAATGATTCCGACGTTGGGTCTGAAACCGTCTGAATCGATCACGGCACAGTCCTCTCAAAAGTCGGTAGACCGGTCAAAAATTCACCGGTCGGATTTGTCCAAGTTGCTCTCATTCTTACAGAATCCCAAGGGTTCGGCAAACGGAGCCGTTAAGAACAGGTCATGCTAGACTTGGCGCCTTACCGCAAGCCCTGTGATCACCGGAGGTAACCGCTTGACGCTCGCAATTTTTGATCTGGACAACACCCTTCTGGCCGGCGACAGCGACCACGCCTGGGGAGAGTTTCTGGTAGAGGAAGGCATTGTCGATGCCGAGGAATACCGACTTGCCAACGACCGTTTCTACCAGGAATACCTGAACGGCGAGCTGGACATCCTGCATTACCTGGGCTTTGCCCTCCAGCCACTGGCCAACCACAATATGGGTGAGCTACTGGCCTGGCGGGCAACCTTTATGGAAAAGAAAGTGCGCCCGATGATGCAGGCCAGCGCCGAAGACCTCCTGAACAGCCATCGGGAGCAGGGCCACACCCTGATGATCATCACCGCCACCAATCGTTTTGTGACCGAGCCCATTGCCGAAGCACTCGGCATCGAACACCTGATTGCCACCGAACCGGAACTGGTCAACGGCCGTTATACCGGCGAAGTGGCAGGTACTCCGAGCTTTCAGGACGGCAAGGTCACGCGCCTGGACGACTGGCTGGCTGCCCACAACAGGACACTTGAGGGGGCGTGGTTTTACAGCGACTCCCACAACGACCTGCCGCTGTTAAAGAAAGTGGATCATCCGGTAGCCGTCGACCCGGACCCGACCCTGGAGCAATTTGCCCGGGAAAACGGCTGGAAGGTGATGTCACTGAGAGGCTGAAACGTGAACATTGGGTCAGATGAAAGCGTTCATCTGACCCTTGGCTCTACCGCGGGGTCAGACGAAGGCTTTCTCCGGCTGAACATGGGGTCAGATGAAAGCTTTCATCTGACCCCGGCTTTACCTTGACCCCGACTTCACCGGCTTCAGAAAAAGCCGGTCAGCGAGCGAACAAAGCAGGATTTAATGTAATCGGTCTCCGGAATCCCCGGAATCACCGGATGATCCGGCGCCTGATGCCCCTGCTCCAGCAGCTGGACAAAGCGGTCGATCTTCCGGCCACTACCCCGAATGATGTCCACCAGCTTTTCCTGAGAGAGGTGCATGGAACAGGACGCGGACACCAGTATGCCATCGCGCTCCAATAACCGCAGACCCAGCTGATTCAGCCGGGCATAGGCCTCTTCCCCCGCCTTCTGGTCCCTGCGCCGCGGAATCAGCGCCGGCGGATCCAGCACCACCACATCAAACTTCTCCTTTTCATCCGCCAGCGCCTTCAGGGCCTCGAAGGCATCGCCTTCAATGGTTTCCACATTATCCAGACCATTGAGCCTGGCATTGTGATGAACCGAATCAATGGCACCGGCCGAACTGTCGACACAGGTCACCTGAGTGGCCCCGGCACAGGCCGCCTGAATACCCCAGCCACCGACGTAACTGAACACATCCAGAACCCGCTTACCGGGCGCATAGGCCTGCAAACGGGCACGATTCATTCGATGATCATAAAACCAGCCCGTTTTCTGACCGCCTTCCAGAGGCACCTCAAAACGGACCCCGTTCTCCTCCACTTCCAGCAGACTGACTTCAGCGCCATGGACCTGCTCCACGTAGGTATCCAGCCCCTCCACCTTGCGCATCTTGCCATCGTTCTTGAGGATGATCGCCTCCGGGTGCACCAGCCGCTGGACCGCCCGAACAACCGCTTCCTTCATCGCCTCCATGCCGGCCGTGGAAATCTGCACCACCACCGTGGAATCAAACCGGTCGATCACCAGCCCCGAAAGCCCGTCACTGTCACCAAACACCCAACGGTAAAACGGTTTATCAAAAAGCCGCTCCCGCAGCGCAAGCGCAGCCTCCATCCGCTGGGTCAACCGCTGAGGTGTCATACCGTGCCCCGGATCCCGACTGATCAGCCGGCCACAAATCAGCGCATGGGGGTTCACGAACACCGTACCGAGTGGCTTGTCATTCGAAGCCCGAAGCTCCGCCTGAACACCAGCCTCGAAATCCGTCAGCGGGCTGCGGCGGGTGTCCACCTCATTACTGTAAACCCAGAGATGGCCAGCACGGAGACGGCGCTCAGAGCCTTTGCGTAGATAGAGGACAGGGAAGTTCATAGGGACCACCAGGCAGAGGAGAATTCGGGGCGAGGATTATACATGAACGGGTGGGGACAACACCCAAGCTACGGGAGCAGTCGGGCAGGGCTTTCGAAAACTGTGCGGAGCCATGGATGGCGGAGCCCAAGCGTCACATGGACGTGCCGCAAGGAGCGTGTTTTCGAAAGCCCTGCCCGACTGCTCATGCACGGAGATCAACAGGTGGCCTTATTCCTCGGCAGCCACATGCTCCGCATAAGCCGCAGAGTCCATCAGGCCATCCAGCTCACCCGCATCCTCAAGCCGGACCTTGTAAAGCCAGCCGTCGCCATAGGGATCTTCGTTGACCTTCTCCGGCTCATCCTCGAGGCTCTCATTCACCTCGATAACCTCACCGGTCACCGGACTGAACACATCCGAAGCCGACTTGACCGACTCCGCCACGCCAGCTTCCTCGCCGCCGTTAACGGTGGTGCTCACATCCGGAACACCGATATACACGACATCCCCCAGCTGTTTCTGGGCAAAATCCGTAATACCGACTGTCGCCGTGCCATCATCAGACACGCGAACCCACTGATGGGTCTCAATGTATTTCAGATCTGCGGGAATCTCACTCATAGTCTGGTTTCCTGAACAAATTTTCTGCGCAGTTTAACCGAAGACGTTAACTCCAGCGAACCTCACTTGCCAGCTTCATGAACGAATTCAGATAATCCACCTGCCGGTCCCGTTCACGAAGGCCCAGAAAGATCTGTTTGGGAATCCCGGCCTCCCCCAACTGCACCGCTCGAACCGGAATCCGGGCACCGTAATCCTCGACCAGCCAGCGCGGAAGTGCGGCTACCCCGCGACCTGCGGCGACCATCTGCAGCATGATATCAGTGGTCTCAATGGTTTTATGCCGTGCCGGGCTGGCATGGGCCGGCAGCAGGAACCGGGTATAGATATCCAGCCGCTCGATCTCAACCGGGTAGGTGATCAGGGTTTCGTTCTCCAGATCCTCGGGTTCAGCCCAGGCTTTACCCGCCAGCTCATGATCCGCAGCCACGACAAGCACCTGCTCATAATCGAACACCGGCTCGAAGATCAGGCCCGGGCGGTGCAACGGGTCCGGTGTCACCAACATATCGATCTCGTGACCAAACAGCGCACCAATACCGCCGAACTGGAATTTCTGTTTCACATCCACGTCCACGCCGGGCCAGTCTTCGAGGTAAGGCCCCACCACTTTCAACAGCCATTGGTAACAGGGGTGGCATTCCATCCCTATGCGCAACGTGCCTCGCTGGCCCTTGGCAAACTGACCGATCAGCATCTCCGCATGCTCCATCTGCGGCAACAGCCTGATGGCAAGCGACAGTATGTACTCACCGGACTGGGTCAGTCGCAGCTGCCGGCCTTCCCGCACCCAGACATCGGTGCCCAGCTGGTGTTCCAGCTTACGAATGGAATGGCTGAGGGCTGACTGGGTCAGATGCAGGCGCTCGGCCGCCGCCGTCAGTGAACCCTGCTGATTGACCGCCCTGAGAATCTCCAGATGGCTACGCTCGATCATTGTCGCTCCATACATGACCATTATTCATCGTTACCTGAAATAATACCATTATTCTTCATTTTACCAGGCCGATATTCTGCACCTTCTTGCAAACCACAGGATCAAGCAGAGGACCCACCATGGTAACCACACACAATCTCGGATTTCCGCGCATCGGCGCCCGCCGCGAGCTGAAATTTGCCCAGGAGGCCTTCTGGAAAGGCCAGATCAGCGAGGAGGAACTGCAGATTACCGGGGCCGATCTTCGGCGCAGGCACTGGCAAAGCCAACAGCACCTTGACCAGGTACCCGTGGGCGACTTCTCGTTTTACGATCAGGTGCTGGACATGAGCTTTACTCTGGGCAACCTGCCTGAGCGGGTAAGTGAAACCGAAGGCAGCGAGCTCGACCGGTACTTCCGGGTGGCCCGGGGCCGCTCCGGGCAGGAGTCAGCATGCTGCGGTGTGCAGGCAGGAGAAATGACCAAGTGGTTCGACACCAATTACCACTACATCGTGCCCGAGTTTCATCAGCACACCCGTTTCCAGCTCAATGCCGACCGGCTGATCGAACAGATCACCGAAGCCCGGGCCCAGGGGATTTCTCCCAAGCCGGTGATCATCGGACCGGTCACCTATCTCTGGCTCGGCAAAGCCAAAGATGAAAGTGACCGGCTTTCGCTGCTGGAATCGCTGCTGCCCGTTTACTCAACACTTCTCGACCTGTTGGCCGCTCATGGTGTTGAGTGGGTTCAGGTAGACGAACCCGCCCTTGTGACCGACCTGGATGCGGACTGGCGCCACGCCTTCAGCCTGGCCTACCACCACCTTAAAACCAGCGTGCCAAAACTGTTGGTAACCACTTACTTCGGTGAGTTGCGTGAAAACCTGCAACTGGCCTGTAAGCTGCCCGTGGCAGGATTGCATATCGATGCTGTCAGCGCGCCCCAGGAAGTCGCCCGGGTGGTTGACTGGCTGCCACCACACAAACAGCTTTCCCTGGGGGTCATCAATGGTCGCAATATCTGGCGGACCGACCTGGAAAAGACCCTCGACTGGCTGGAACCGGTTCATGAAAAACTCGGAGAGCGTCTCTGGCTCGCCCCCTCCTGCTCCATGCTTCATGTGCCTGTTGATCTCGCCAGCGAAGAGAAGCTGAACCCGGAAATTCGTAACTGGCTGGCATTCGCCATTCAAAAGCTGGATGAGCTGAATGTTCTGGCCACTGCCCTCAATCATGGCAGAGCGGCTGTAGCCAAAACTCTGGCAGAATCTGCGTCGGCGATTCTAAGCCGAAAATCCTCCGAACGGGTGAACAAGCCCTCGGTACGGGCTCGTACGGAGCAGATCACTCCCGGGGTCGGGCAACGCCAAAGCCCCTACCCCGAACGCATCGCGGCGCAACAAAAGAGATTGGGGTTACCCCGTTTTCCCACGACCACCATCGGGTCTTTTCCGCAGACTGGTGATATCCGCCAGACCCGCCTTAAGTTCCGTAAGGGCGAACTGACCGAGGCGGACTACACCGCCCGGATCCGCGCAGAAGTACGCCGGTGCGTGGCGGAACAGGAGGCTCTAGGCCTCGACGTTCTTGTCCACGGCGAAGCCGAGCGCAACGACATGGTCGAGTATTTCGGCGAACAGTTGGACGGCTACGCCTTCAGCCAGTTCGGCTGGGTCCAGTCCTACGGTTCCCGGTGCGTGAAACCACCCATCCTGTTCGGCGACATCTCACGCCCGAAGGCCATGACCGTCGAGTGGATTCGCTACGCCCAGTCGCTCACCGAAAAACCTCTGAAGGGCATGCTGACGGGCCCCGTCACCATCCTTAACTGGTCCTTCGTGCGGGACGATCAGCCACGACGGGAGAGCTGCCTGCAACTGGCCCTGGCAATCCGGGAGGAGGTGCTTGATCTGGAGGCCGCCGGCGTCGGCATTATCCAGATCGATGAGGCG